>Ga0272448_1004031_pt1 | contig 17017 bp, 16 predicted proteins | sample YNPCB0191_FD_202220 | JGI IMG/M metagenome (GOLD analysis project Ga0272448, IMG submission 202220) | Hot spring sediment microbial communities from Yellowstone National Park, WY, United States - YNP-CB-019-1 | ecosystem: Environmental > Aquatic > Thermal springs > Hot (42-90C) > Sediment... | reverse complement strand
AACTGGATGATCGGCTGCCACCCCCACCGGGGATAACCGAGGTAACAGCCGGTACCCAGGACCTTTTGAAGGCTGGCGAGAAACTGTCCTGCAGACACTTTGTCCGCGCTGTTGCAGTGGGTGGCCTCGCAGGCCAAGAGAGAAAAATACCGCTGGAGGCCTTCCCCTGTGCCGTTTCGTATGAGCCACTCCTCGAGCGTGACCTCGTCGAATTCCTCGAGGCTCGCACTCCTCTTTATGTCTCTCAGGATCCTGAGGGCCCGGATGCGATCGAAGAAGGAGAAAAAGTCCGTAGTGATACACTCGGCCAGACTCAGCGGCAACTTACTGGCCCTGCCGTCCAGATCGACGACCCAAACAGTGTCGATCGCCGTCAGGGCCAGATCCATGCCCAGGGCTCTGCAGATCTTCGCCAAGGCGCCATGCTTCCCGTATCGTACCCTCTGAATGCCGACCGATGAGGTGTAGCCGCCCCTTTTCCATACGCTCGCACGGCCGCCGGGAAAGCCCTTGCGTTCCACGACCATCACTGTCTGACCCCTCCGAGCAAGAAGTGCTCCAAGGGCCAGACCGGGCATCGTGGCGCCGATGATAATGCAATCCCACATGGACCTTGCTATTCCCGGACCTGATCGGGTGAGTCTTCGATCCGCAGGAAAAAGGAGGTGTCCAGCACGGCATCCATTCGGTCGACCTCAGCCAGTGCGTCGAGGAGATCCCTCTCTCTGGATTCGTGAGTCAACATGATGATGTGAACAGGACCGGCGTTCTGCCTCCCTTTCTGAATCACGGAGTGTATCGAAATACCTCGCCTTCCCAGTGCCCCGGAGATCATGGACAAGACCCCGGGCTTGTCGACCACAGGAAACCGGATGTAGTACTTGGCGACAAGATCGTTTATCGGTTTCAAGGGAAGCTTCTCGGACGATCCCCCGTAAAAACCAAGCGGCGGCATTCTCCGGCCACATCCCGCCGTCGTACTCCTGACGATATCGACAAGATCGCTGACGACGGCACTGCCCGTCGGCATCATCCCCGCCCCCTTCCCGTAGAACATCACCGGGCCGACGTGATCGCCAGTGATGTAAATCGCGTTGTAAACGTGGCCCACAGGGGCGAGCATGTGCGTAACCGGGATCATGGTGGGGTGGACCCGCACCTCGAGCCCGCCGCTGAATCGCTTGCAGAGTGCGAGGAGCTTTATCTTGTACCCGAGCTCCCTGGCGTAATGAATATCCATGGATGTTATGTTGCGGATCCCTTCGGTGAAGATCTCCTCCGGCCGGACCCAGATGCCGTAGGCGAGGGCAGTGAGGATGACGAGTTTGTGAGCCGTGTCGTGCCCGTCGATGTCGAGCGCGGGATCGGCCTCTGCGTACCCTTCGCGCCTGGCCCGCTCCAGGACCTCACCGAACTCGCCACCCTCCTCGGTCATGGTGGAAAGAATGTAGTTGGCCGTACCGTTTATGATGCCTGTTATCGAGGCGATGCTGCTGCCGACCAGCCCTTCTCTGAGCGCTCGAATGATCGGGATGCCTCCGCCGACAGCTGCCTCGAACCCGATCTCGACCCCGTGCGTGACGGCCGCCTCGAAAAGCTCGGTGCCCTCGGAGGCCAGCAGCGCCTTGTTCGCCGTAATCACATGCTTTTTCCGCTCCATTGCCTCCAAAAGGATGCTTTTTGCAGGCTCCCTGCCACCTATGAGCTCTATGACGACCTGAATCTCCTTGTCCGCAAGGATCTCGCCTGCATCGGTCCCGAGCAATGTGTGCCCGTCCAACCGCAGGCCTCGATCCCTGGAGAGATCGAGATCGGCGATCCTCTTGAGCCGAATCCTCGCCCCGGTCCTCCTCTCCAGGACCGGCGCGCTCTCTGTGATAATCCTTGCCACCCCGGTGCCTACGGTCCCCAAGCCCACGAGTCCGACATTGATGGTCTGCACCCTCGACATCCTCCGTCCGTGCGACGATCGCCCCCTACAAGATGGATCGAATCCCCCGCACCGCCTGCTGGATCCTCAATTCATTCTCCACGAGGGCGAACCGCACGTATCCTTCGCCGTACTCGCCGAAGCCGACACCCGGGGAGACGGCGACCTTTGCCTCCCTGAGCAACTTCTTGCAAAACTCGACAGAACCCATGCCTGCAAACGGTTCTGGGATCTTGGCCCAAACGAACATCGTCCCTTTCGGCTTCTCGATATACCATCCCGCACGCGCCAACCCCTCCACAAGGGCATCTCGTCGGGCACGGTACCGCTCCACGGTCTCCTCAACACACCCCTGAGGGCCGTTGAGCGCGACGATCGCCGCGACTTGGATGGGTGCGAAGATGCCGTAGTCGAAGTAGCTCTTGAGCCGCGCCAAAGAGCTTATCATATGCCTGTTGCCCACGACGAAGCCTACCCGCCACCCCGCCATATTGTAACTCTTCGACATGGAGAAAAGCTCGACGCCTATCGATCTGGCCTCGGGAACCTCGAGAAGGCTGGGCGCCTTGTACCCGTCGAAGCACAGATCTGCGTAAGCAAGGTCGTGAACCACGAGGATCCTGTGTTCCACGGCAAACCCCACGATCCGTTCGAAGAATGCCCTGTCGACGACGTGCGTCGTGGGGTTGTGAGGAAAACTCAGTATCATCATCTTGGGACGGGGCCAGGTGTCCTTGACCGCCTTGAATAGCTCTTCGAAGAAATCCCGCCCCGCTCCTATGGGCACGCTTCGAACGTCCCCCCCTGCAATCACGACTGCGTACATGTGGATCGGATAGGTGGGATTGGGGACCAAAACCACGTCGCCATGGCCAATGGTAGCCAGGGCCAGATGGGAAAGGCCCTCCTTGGCCCCTATCGTTACGACCGCCTCGGTGTCCGGGTCGAGTACGACCCCGTATCTCCTCTTGTACCACTCGGTGATCGCCTCTCTCAACTTGAAGATGCCCCTCGAGACGGAATAGCGATGAGTGCGGGGGTTGTAGACCGCCTCTGCGAGTTTGTCCACGACATGTTGAGGTGCTCCCTGATCAGGGTTCCCCATACCCAGGTCGACGATATCCTCTCCGCGTCGTCTGGCCTCGATCTTCATCGAGTCGACGACGCTGAACACATAGGGGGGCAGCCGTTTCATTCTCTGGAAATCGAAAAGACTTCCGTCTATGCCGCCCGGCGAGGCCGAGCCCATCAGTGGATGCTTGTCGACCATAGAGTCAAACCGCCTTGCTGTGCCGCCCGTAGTGGGCGAGAAAATTACCGAGCACCTTCTTGCCGCACGAGGTAAGGATCGACTCAGGGTGGAATTGCACACCCTCGACCGGAAATTCGGCGTGCCTGAGCCCCATGATTTCACCTTCCTCGGAAACGGCAGTGATAGTGAGACAAGAAGGCAGGTCCTTGCGGTCCACGACGAGGGAATGGTAACGGGTCGCCTCGAACGGGTTCTCTATCCCCTTGTATATCGTCTTGCCGTCGTGAGTGATCTTGGAGACCTTTCCGTGCATAAGACGCCGAGCCGGGGCTATGCGCGCGCCAAAGGCGACTCCTATGGCCTGATGGCCCAGGCAGACGCCGAGGATAGGGATTCGTCCTGAGAGGCGGCGTATGAGTTCCACACACACGCCAGCGTCCTGCGGGACGCCGGGCCCTGGGGAGATCACAATGGACCGCGGCCGCTTCTTTTCCACCCTTCTCACATCTATGGCGTCGTTTCGGAAAACCTGCACCTCCTCCCCCAATTCCAGGAGGTATTGGACGAGATTGTAGGTGAAGGAATCGTAATTATCGATCATCAAAATCATAAACGACGTCACGCTCCCATGCTTCATCCAAGAAAAACCCGTGCCGGACCATCTGGATCGCCTTGATGATCGCCTTTGCCTTGTTCAGACACTCCTGGTATTCGCGCTCGGGGCGGGAGTCTGCGACAATGCCTGCACCAACCTGAAAATACAGCGAGTCCGGGGTCGCCACGACCGTACGGATCGTGATCGCCATGTCCATGTTACCTGAAAACCCGAAGTAACCCACGGCACCTCCGTACGGCCCCCTCCGGGACGGCTCCAACTCCTCGATGATCTCCATGGCCCGTATCTTCGGAGCGCCCGTGAGCGTTCCGGCGGGAAAGCACGCCCGGAAGGCATCGAAACAGTCCTTGCCCCGCATCAGGGTCCCGCGCACGTGCGAGACCAGGTGCATCACGTGCGAGTACCGCTCCACCTTCATCAGTTCATCTACCGTGACGCTCCCCTTTACCGCCACCCTGCCGATGTCATTTCTGCCCAAATCGACCAGCATGATGTGCTCGGCCTTCTCCTTCTCGTCCTTTCGCAGGCCCTGTTCGATCCTCCGGTCATCCAAAGGATCGCGTCCTCTGGGCCTGGTGCCTGCGATCGGTCTGACCTCGACCGATCTCCCTTCGAGCCGAACCAGGACCTCGGGGGAGGCCCCGGTCAAGGCATAATCAGGGTACTGGAGAAAAAACATATACGGCGAGGGGTTTATGACCCTCAGCGACCGGTAGAGGGAAAACGGGTCTATTTGCTCCCGGACCCGGAGCCGTTGGGAGAGCACCACCTGGATGATATCGCCCTTCCTCACATACCGCTTCGCCTCCCGGACTGCCTTGAGAAAGGCACTCCTGGACATGGTCGACTGGATCGGGAGCTTCTTTTGGGGCGTCGCCCGAGGCCGGGTCTCATCCGGGAAAGCCTGGCGCCTGAGCGTGGCCGCCACGTGCTCTATCCTGCGGCACGCGTCTTCATAGGCTCTCTTCAGCGAGGGATAGTTGGGCAAAAAGCAGGACGAGACTATCTTGATGGTATGATCCACGTTGTCGAATATGACGACATTTTCATAAATGACGAGGTAGATGTCCCAGACGCCCAGAGACTCCTGTGCACGAGTCGGCAATCGCTCGAAAAACCGGACGGTATCGTAGCCGATATAGCCTATAGCCCCACCGTAGAACCTCGGGACCCCCCGCGGGACAACCGGGTGGTATCTCCTCATGAGGTCCCGGACGGCATCGAACGGGTTGTCGGATTCGAGGTAACTCGGCCTCTTGCCTTGGTCCAGGATTTCGATGTACCGCCCCTTGCTCCTGAAAACAGTGGTGGCACCTGTACCGAGGAAGCTGTAACGGGCCCATTTCTCGCCGCCCTCGACGCTCTCCAGGAGACACCCGTGCCCTGGTGTCCTCAGCTTGAGATACGCTGAAACCGGGGTGTCGAAATCGGCGAGAAGCTCGCAGGAGACGGGTATCAGGTTGCCCTGTTCAGCCATCCTGCGAAAGTCTTTGAAATGCGGGAGAATCTTGTGCATGCAGTATCCCGGGGTCAAAGATCAGGTGGGCCCTTGGGAGGGCGACGGGTTCGTTTCCCTCATCTTGGCCTTTGCCCGCTGCGCATCCTCTTCCGACGTAAAGGGGCCGAGTTCCACCCGGTACCATACCCCTTTCTCCTTGAGGTCGGCGCTGCGTATCCTGACGCTAAGACCTTTCTTTTTCAGGTTGTTCGCCACCGACTCTGCCTTTGCCTTATCCTGGAAGGATGCGACCTGAACGAAGAGGCCGCTCGGCGCTGCTCTGCGTTCGCCGGCCTTTTGCAGCTCCTGATCCTTGGGCGGCGCCTGCGTCTTTTCCTGATCCCTCTTGCCGGCCGCCTCGCCGGACCCAGGCTTCCCGGCAAGAGGGGTGGGTTTCGCCGCCCCCTCTGACACCGAGAGTGCGTGCCCGCTTTTCTCGAGCTCTTCGTAGAACGTCAGCGGGATCCCCTCCCGACCACTCAGGGCCTCCTCTCTCTGCCTCAGCGCGAGGTCTCGATACTCTCCCTCCTGAATCCTCCCCACGATCACCCCAAAATAGAAGGCACCGACAACGAGACACAGGCCAAAAACGACGAGGGTCGCTGCGTGCCAATAGCGAAGCTCGACACAGCCTTTTTTTTCTTTTTCGGCGCTGTCCATATCTCCTGATGCCTCACTGCTCCAAAGGGAGACGCAGCACCGAATGGCTGCTGGCGTGGCTTCGGCAGGAAGACGAGTGAATTCTAGCCCACACGCGGACCTCGGTCAATTTGAGGTGAGGGAGGCGGGGCGTAACGAGCGATGAGCCGCCTCCCATTCCTGCCCGCGCCCGGATTATGGTAATATCTTTTCCGGTCTACTATACTGATCCAGGACTTGGAGGTGCTTCGAAGCGAGCCAAATGCTGCCGGACGTTTTCGTGTGTTCCCATGAAACATCGCGATGACACGAGCACAGACGAGCCCGAGGCCCTCGAGCCGGCCGAGGCCGCAGAGACCCTCGGCGCCGACGCAGGGGAGGAGGCCGAAACAAGGGCCCTCATACGGCCCAGCACCCTCCAGCTCTACCTTTCTCAAATCAGCCGCTACCCCATTCTCTCCCCCGAAGAAGAGCACAAGCTGGCAGTGCGGTACTACGAGACCGGCGACCGGGAGGCGGCTTACACCCTGGTGACCTCCAATTTGAGGTTGGTGGTAAAAACCGCCTTGGAGTTCCAGCGCACCTGGATGAACAATCTCCTCGATCTCATCCAAGAAGGAAATGTGGGGCTCATGCAGGCAGTCAAGAAATTCAACCCCTACAAAGGCATACGCCTCACTTCTTACGCATCCTTCTGGATAAAGGCCTATATTTTGAAGTTCATCCTGGATAATTGGAGGCTGGTCAAGATCGGCAAGACGCAGGCAGAGAGAAAGCTGTTTTACAACCTCTACAAGGAAAAGGAGAGACTGCACAACCTCGGGTACGACCCCGGTCCCAAGCTCATCGCCGATAAGCTCAACGTCAGCGAAAAGGACGTGATCCAAATGGACCAGCGCCTCGGCTCCTGGGAGGTATCCTTGGAAAAGCCGCTGCGAGAAGACTCAGGCTCTACGGCCAGAGACCTCCTGCCGGCTTACACAGAACGGGTTGACGATATCCTCGCCGACGAGGAGCTTCGAAACCTTTTGTCCGAAAAGCTCGAGGCGTTCGGTGCGACCCTTTCCAAAAGGGACCGGGTTATCTTCGAAAAGAGGCTCATGGCAGAAAAACCCCTCACCCTTCAAGAGCTCGGGGATATGTTCGGTATCACCAAGGAGCGAACGCGCCAACTCGAAAACCGCCTTTTGAAAAGACTGAAGGAGTACCTCTCGAAGGAAATCCCCGACGCCGAGATAAGTATCCCTGATCTCCTCTCCCGTCTTCCTGCCTGAGTGCATTCCCCTGCCCTGCCACTCGGCCGTCCGCCCCTCGGTCCTTCGGGCTGGCTGATCACTGCCCGGCAGCTGGCGCGTTCTGAGAAGGCGGCAGGAGAGGAAGGGATTGCCCGCTGCCTGGCCCTCCTTGAGCGCCCTGCGCCGCAGGGGAGGGCATGCCGCCCGGCTCCACGGCAGGCGGCGGGGCTGGCGTGGCTGCTTCGGGGCTCGCGCCAGGCTCGTCCTTCAATAATTCATCATGGATTTCTATAGCGACCTTTTTCCTCAGCTCCTGTGGCAGGTTTTGCCTGGCGTCCCGTCTCCTCTGGGCTTCTATCTGCCGCACGATGCGATCTCGCGCCTCTTCTAACGACTGGGTATGTGCAGGTTTGCGGTCGGTCAATTTGATGATGTGATACCCGAATTGCGTTTTGACTATGTCGCTTATATCGCCCACGTTCTTGAGGGAGAACGCCGCTGTCTCGAACTCCGGCATCATTCGCCCTTTCGTGATGTATCCGAGATCCCCACCCTTGCCTGCCGTCGGCCCTCCTTCCGAGTATTCCTGGGCCAGTTTTGAAAAATCTTCACCCTTCTTGGCTCGCTTCAGGGCCTGCTCTATCTTGACCTTCGCCTCTTTCTCCTTTTCCGGATCGGCGTTCGGCGGGACCATGATCATGATCTGGCTCACCCGGATCTTTTCCTTCTCCTCGAATTGATCCTTGTGTTCTTCAAAGTACTTCTTTATCTCTTCCTCGCTGACAGGGGATTCGGCCTGCGCCACCGCCTGGTAGAGTTTCTCGGTGATCATGCGTTTCCTGTAGCTCTCGAGCTTCTTTTGGATATCCGGATCCTTGTCGAGACCCCGCGCCTCGGCCTCCTTCATCAGCAGCAGTTCGTCTATCATCTTGTCGAGTTGTTTCTTCTTGGCGTCCTTGGTAGTGAGCCTGCTTCGCGTGAACTCAGGGAGGGCCTGGAGCTCTGCCTCGAAATCACCCAGGGTAATCACCGTGTCGCCCACCTTGGCCAGCACAGTGTGTTTCTCGGACTCTGTAAGCGTCTGCTTCGAAACCTTCGCTGTCTGCTCGGGCGCCTTCTTGCCGCACGAGACGGCAAAGAGTGTCAAAAAGCCACAGCAGAGCACAACCCAGATGGCTTTCGGTTTCATGGTCTTGGACCTCCCTTCCCCGCAAGGAGCGGGCTTTGGAACCCAAAGGACACCGTCGACAAAGCTGTTTCTATATCAAACCGGGTTGAAAAAGACAACTATACCGTTACGCCTCCACACCGCTCCCTCGAGCGGGCACTGCCATGGCAGAGGGATCAGACCCCGAGCCCCCGATCCGTCCGGCCCTCGATCCACTTGAAACCGGCCCTGCCAAGGTTTACATTGGATGCGGAAACGGGAAGCTCCCTTTTTGCGAAGACAGCAGAGAACCAAACCCACCATGCACTACGATCTTTACAAAACGCTCGGGGTAGCGCCGACTGCCTCCGACGAGGAGATAAAGCGGGCTTTTCGCTCTCTCGCCCTCGAGTATCACCCGGACAGGAACCCCGGGGTCAGGGAAGCCGAGGAACGCTTCAAGGAGGTAAACTATGCATACTCGATCTTGGGAAACCCTAAACGGCGGACTCGATACGACATATGTCGCGCGATCATCCCGCCCGAGATCCTGGAGAAAAACCACCCCGCCATCCAGCAGCGCATCATCGAGAGACTGTTCCTCGACGAAGACCTCCCTGCCCTTTTGAAGTATATCTATGACGCGCTGGGGCACTCGTTCCCCGCGTGGAGGCGCAGTGTCGCGCACATCGACCGGTGGTTCTCGAACCGCTTTGCGAGCCAGCTGAAACACTGGGTGCAGATCTCTCTTTTGCCCATAAAGGCGGCGGGGATTGCCGCTGCGTCCCTGTCGGCGAGACTGCCGTTCCGGGGCGGCAAGCCGCCTCTTTTTTCGTGGCGGAGTGGCCCGTTCCAGAAAGAGGCAAGGATCCCCGGTCCCGGGGACATAGAGATAGTTCTGCCGCTGACCAGGAGGGAGGTCGATGAAGGAGGTCCTCTCATGGTTGCTTTTATGAGAGACGGCCGATGGGTGAGGCTCAAGATAAATGTTCCTGCGGGCCTCAAACCCGGAACGCGGCTCAGAGTGCGGCATAAAGGTGGACCGACTTCCCGACGCACGTTCCGAGGGGATCTCTATCTTAGGGTTTCGGTCGTGGATTGACCGGCTGGCCAGCCTTGATCCGGGAGGTGGGTTGTCGCTATGGCACGAGAGACTGATTACTACAAGATCCTCGGTGTGGAAAAGAACGCCACGCTGGACGAGATCAAGAAGAAGTACAGGCAGCTTGCGTTGAAATATCACCCCGATCGCAACAAAGGGAGCAAGGAGGCGGAAGAGAAATTCAAGGCGATCAATGAGGCCTATGCGGTGTTGAGCGATCCTGAGAAGAGAAAACAATACGACATGTTCGGCTCGGCTGGGTTCCACCAGCGCTATTCCCAGGAGGACATATTCAGGGGGTTCGATATCGGGGATATCTTCAAAGATTTCGGGTTCACCACCGAGGACATATTCTCCAACATCTTCGGGAGGCGCTCGCGCCAGAAGAGAGCCTCCAGGGCCCAGACACGCAGCCCCTTCGAGGGGATGGGCTACGGGTTCGAGGAGATCTTCGGTCGCCATGGTGGCTTCGATGCAGGCGAGCCGGAAAGTCCGAAGGGCCAGGATCTTACGGCCGAGATATACATTTCACTCGAGGAGGCTGCCAGGGGGACGACCAAAGAGATAACAACGACACGGGGACCCAAAAGGGATACTCTCACGGTCAAGATCCCGGCTGGCATATCGGACGGAAAAAAACTGCGGCTTGCTCAAAAGGGGGAGCCCTCTCCTCACGGCGGGCCGCCCGGAGATCTCTACCTGGTAGTACGCGTCAGGGAACACCCGATCTTCAGGAGGCAGGACGACGACTTGTACCTCGAGAAAGAGATCAAGCTCAGTGAAGCCCTCCTGGGCACGTCGATCGAGGTGCCGACCCTCCTCAACGGCACCCGAAGGATAAAGGTGCCGCCCGGCACCCAGAGCGGGGCAAAGATCCGTTTGCGCGGAACGGGCATTCCACATCTTGGAGGAGCAGGCCGCGGCGACACGTACGTCGTGATCAGAGTTCGTATTCCCGGTGCTCTCAACAAGCGGCAAAAGGAACTCGTAGAGTCACTGGCCGCTGAGGGCCTCTAGGAACGCCGCATCTCAAGCAGCTTCTTCGCCTTGGCGGCGATGCGTCGTTGCTCGGTCGCCGGCCCCATCGGCCTCGGACTTCTCGTCGACTGTTGCCAGCCAGTCGGCAATGAGAGGGAACACTTCCTCCCTGCATGCCTTCCCAATCAAAAGGTCGCCATGGCCATAGTCGCAGGAGTGGCCGTATCCACGACCGAGAATCACCAGCCGCTTCATAGAAGAAGAGACGCGCTCGTGGACGAATCTTATCGAGTCGAGGCCTGCGAGGCCGTCGGCCGCGCCTGCGATAAAAAACATGGGGGTCTCGATGCGTCCGTAGTGAGCCTGATAACTGTACCGTCCGTCAAAGGAACGGAAATCCCCATTGCTCATCCAATCGCTGAATTGCCGTAACTCGCCCCTGTGGATATCCGATACCAGGAAACACACCGCCCTCACGAGAGCGACTCGATCCACATTGTCGGGGTTGACTGCCAGTCGGGAGAGCGCAAAGCGCCCCCTGGCCAAAAGAGGGGCGATCCCCGAGCTCAACAGCTCCACATGGATCCTGGGCAGGACAGAGACGGCCTTCATTATCCTCGGCAGGAAGCCGAACCCGCCGATCGGCCGGAAGAAACCCGGCGAGCCGAGTGCTGTCCCCGAAGCGATGGTGCCGGCGCCTTCACCCTGAAGGTAGGCGTAAAGGGCGAACCCGCCCATGCTGTGCCCCACCCAGTGCACCTTGGGAGATCCTGTCAAGGCCTGCACATAGGCCACGGATGCGGGGATATCCTTTCTGACATAGTCGTCGAAATACCATATGCGGGAACGGTAGGTGTTGAATAGTCTCGGTCGCGAGCTGTTCCCCCGCCCGCGGAGCTCGACCACCCAGACGTCGTATCCCTCCTGCTGAAGAAATCTCGCCAGGGAGGTCGCAGGCCCGAGATCGAAATTGAAGCGGTTGGCCCCAAGCCCATGGCACAACACCACTGGGTATTTTCTGGGTCCTCTGTTCCTGGAGGGGCTGTACCTGTGGAGGGCGATTTTCCAGCCGTCGCAGGTTTCCACAAAGTGTATCTGGTCGTACCCAGGCTCGAAATAGTAGAGTCTCCTCCACAAAAACCCTGCAAACACATACCCGGCCACAACAAGGAAAAGCACGAGGCATACTGTGATTGCGATCACTCCACCCGACTCCTTCTTGGTCTCGAGGCACGAGTCTCTCTCATGGCCCCTTCAAGAAGAAGGCCTTCCCCGCGTCGCGGCAGTGGGGCTCGCCACCGCAGGCAAACGCTCTCGAGACGCATGCTCGGTCGCTGGCACGGGTAGCCTCCTGGAATCACGAGGCAGGCTTTTCCTCCTTGGCAGCCAGGATCTTCTCGATGGCCTGCTTCATCCCTTCGAACGATCTGTCCTGGACTCTCTTGCCATTGAGAAAAATGGTCGGCGTCCCCGTCACCTCTGCGCTCGCAACGTCCTTGAGGTCTTCGTCGATCTGTTTCTGGACCTTCTCGCTCTTGGAGTCCTCCTCGAATTTCTTTACATCCAGGCCAATTTTCTTGGCGTACTCCAGGAAATCGGCGTCTTCGAGCTTTTTGGGATCCTGGAAGAGGAGATCGTGCATCTCCCAGAATTTCCCTTGCTCACGCGCTGCGAGGGCGGCCTTTGCTGCAGGCAACGCACGTTGATGGAACGGGAGCGGGTAGTTCTTGTAGACGTGCTTGACGTCCTTTGGAAAGGCGTCGAGGAGCTGTTTGAACGTCGGCTGGGCCTGTCTGCTGAAGGGACACTGATAGTCCGAAAATTCCACTATGGTCACCTTTGCATTCGCCGGACCGCGGACAGGGGAGGTGCCTACCCTTATGTCATAGACCTTGTTGTAGTCGATGGTCGGCCTGGACGGCCCCTGCTGTCTGGATAGCAGGGACTCTATTTTCTTCAGCTTCTCCAGGATCTCTTTCTGGCCTTCCTTCAACTCCTTGAGCGATGCCTGGTCACTGCCACCGCCCTTGATGTCCTTGCACGCCAGCGCAGAGAGCAACAAAAAAACGCACGCAAGGACCAGAAAAAGGCCGCTTCCACGCTGGACTAGCCGTCTTGTCTTCCTATACATCGGTCCTCCTCCTACAAGGGATTTTCGAGCGCTCGGCCCGGCACAGCCGAAACCGAGTGGCCATGATAGGACCGTGCGCGACCATGTGTCAATAACGACCTCGAGGCGCAGCGAGCACGAATTGCCGCGCCCGGGGAATCGTTGTCTCGGGGGAATCGAAGTGTCGGCTTCGGCCCCGGCCCTGACAGTACCCAGGATAACCGGGAAGCTCGACTGGGCCCTTGTCGGGTATCGGTAGCGGCGGCGACCTAGAGGATCGATACCCTCTCTCGATCTCAGGCCGGACCTGGCTCGGGCCGACGGCACACGTGGGGACCCTCGGGCTCGTCCTGCTGACCTCCATAGAGATTGGCAGCTTGAACGCACGCACGACCCCAGCTACCGTCGTTTAGAAATACCACAGGCAGCCCACCCCGTATGTCTGGTTGAATATGGTATATTCACCGGCTGGCTTGCCCACGGGGTCATTAGGATCGGAAACATTCTTGACACTCCATGTACCAGGGGACACCATCGCGATCGCGTACAGCGAAAACGTGCCCCATGAGTACCCGAACCCGACCGAGAAATTGTGCATGTGGGTATCCCAGCTCTGGTAGCTCAAGAGCCCTCGGTCGCCAAGGCTGCTCGGCGTGTACATATACCCCAGGCGCAACGAGTAATGAGTCAGAAACGTATATTCGCCGCCGATCATGAACTTTACCGTATCCTTGTAGCCCGTCCTGCTCACTTGCGTGAAGTGCAACTGCTCGAAGGTGAGCTTCAAGTCGCTCAACCTCCCCCACCCATTGTACTGAACGTCACCGACGAGCACGAGGTTGGGCAAAGGCCGATAGGCAACGCCTGCCACGACGAGATACGGAAGTTTGAACTCGATCGTCAGATCGGAGTGAATATACAGTGCGAGTGGATCCGCTAGATACACCACGAGATCCGATGGGCCCTTCAGTGTCACGTCCGCCCCGCTCCGCATCGCCACACCCACACTCAGCTTTTGGAGAGGCTTGTAGAGGACCCCGATGTTGTAGCCTATGGGGAATCCCTTGGCATAAAACTTCTGGTCGAGTTTCAAGGGGGCATACTGTATCGGCGGGTTCGGAAGAAAAAGGCCTAAGGGGATCCGGTCAAAGATCTGCCGCGATTTCATGAAGCCCATGTAGATGTTGAGGCCCACCCCAATCGATAACCTCGGCGTGAGGGCCCATGAAACACTCGGGGTGGCGGATCCGATGACCATGAACTGGTTCATGTCCACTCCGAACACCTCCGGAGCCCATGCCCCTGCCTCACCGCCGTAAGGCACGCAGACCCCAATGCCCGCAGAAATCGTACCCAACCGGGTACTGAATTGCCGGTAATAAAAGATGTCCGGAATGACCCCCATCATAAAGGATCTTTCGCTTTCGTCCCCCCCCAATGGTCTGTATTTCAAGTAGGTTGCGTTGTAACGCACCGACGCGCTTATCCCCTGCGGGTGCTCGAGAAGGGAAATCCCCGCAGCGTTGTAAAATATGGCTGAAGGGTCGTCGGAAAGCCCTGTGAAGGCGGTTCCCATGGCTGCCGCCCTTGGACCGATGATCCCGTTGTCCCACCCCCCGGCCCGCACCCGGGCGGCACAGAGAAGAAAAAAAAGGCAAAAAGTCACTGCTATATGAAAGGCTCTCTGCATCGGGCCCTCTCCAGGGGTGCCGGCGGTCCGCAGCAGGCCGCCCCCCTTGTCATCGACTCTGGCGCACCAGGCCGTGCAGGTCCATCTGGATTCCCGAGACGTCCTCCATGGCCGGACGGACGCATCGCAGCTCCGGAAAATTTCACCCTTGCGAGGTGTACCCTATTCCCTAGCCACATATGGGACAGGGGAACGTAAAGGGTACTATGCCGCGGCACCGGAGATATTGCAAGGGCGGCTCCTGCAGGCCCCTTGTGCCTCGCAATCGCCTTGGGCAGTCTGGCTAGGCGCTCTCCCCTTGATGTTCGCATTCGAGAAAAATATAAAGGGATATTGACAATGCGGCTTTCGCGCCATACTCTAACGGCGTTTTTTCGCTCACCCTCGAGGGATAGAAGACCGTCTATGGACACAAAGAAGCTCGGCACAAAATACACGTGCTTCAAGTGCTCGTGTAAATTCTACGATCTCAACCGCCCCCAGCCGATTTGCCCCAAGTGCGGGGCAGACCAGAACGAGGCACCCAAGAAGGCCTCCCCAGAACCCTCGCGTTACCCTGCCGCCTTCGGCTCGCGGCCGAGGGCAAGGCGAAGACCTGAGGAAGAGTTCATCGAGGAACCCCCTCTGGATACAGAGGAGGATGAAGAGGTTCCCGCAGATTTGGAGGACGGACTCTCGATCCTGCCTGTCGACGAGGATGAGGAGCCTTTTGAGATCGAGGACGACGAAGAATAGCCTTGCCTTTCGCCATGGTTTCAGCCGGAGTGACATCCCCTCTGAGGCCTTCTCTATTGCTCCATGTGTGCTGTGCATCGTGTGCCACCCACGTCATTGAATCCTTGCTCCCGTCCTATGAGGTCATCGGCTTTTTCTTCAACCCCAACATCAGCCCGAAGGCCGAGTTCCTCAGGCGACTCAAGGATGCGTGCCGGGTATGCGGCCATTACCACGTCCGGCTCTGGATTCCGGCGTACCGCAACGACCTATGGTCATCCGCGGTCCGGGGACTCGAAGACCGGCCCGAGGGCGGAGAACGATGTGCTGTTTGTTTCAGGCTGAGATTGGAGGAGACCGCACGCTGCGCACTCCGCAGCTCCATAGGCTCCATAGCCACCACGCTCACGGTGAGCCCGCACAAGAATGCCGAGGTCATAAACGAGGTGGGCCGCTCTCTTGCCGCACAGTACTCGATCGCATTTCTCGATCGAGACTTCAAGAAAAAAAACGGGTTTCTCAGGAGTGTCTCCAGAAGCAAAGAACTCGGGCTCTATCGCCAGTCCTACTGTGGATGTCCTTATAGTCACAAGAACCCACATGCCCCAAAGAGAGGAGAGAGACGATGAACACGATACTTCTCGGCCCGCCAGGCGTAGGGAAAGGAACCGCTGCAAAGAGGATGGTATCGGCCTACGAGATCCCACAGATTTCCACCGGCGACCTGCTCAGGGAGGCTGTGAAGAACCAGACCGAGCTCGGCATGCAGGCAAAAAAATACATGGACGCCGGTGAGCTCGTTCCCGACGCGCTGGTGATAGGCATGCTCAAGGACAGGGTCGCTCGAGAGGACTGCGCAAAAGGGTTCATTCTCGACGGCTTTCCTCGCACCATACCCCAGGCCGAGAGTCTCGACGCCTCAGGTATCCGCATCGATGCCGTGATCTCTCTGGTGGCACCCGAAGAGGTTATCGTGGAGCGCCTCGGAGGCAGGAGGGATTGCCCGAAGTGCGGCGCGATTTACCACGTGAAAAATTCGCCTCCGAAAAAGGAGGGCATATGCGATCAATGCGGCACCGCACTGATCACCAGGGACGATCAGAAACCTGAGGTAATATCGAACCGCCTCAAGGTCTACCGAACCCAGACAGAGCCGCTCATAGGTTATTACAGGAAGAAGAACCTCCTCAAGGAGATCAACGCGGTTCAGCCCATCGAAGCCGTCTTCAAGGACATACAGCGAGCACTGGGCTGAGTTGAGTCAGCGCCATTCCATCTCGGCCCACGGACAAAAAAAGTGCTGGTGGGGCCGCAGCCTCACCAGCACTTTTTTTGCACGAGCGTCTCTGCGGAAGGTCAGCTTCCGAGAACCGTTCCGAGTTTCATGGCCAGGCTCATGTTGCCGGCAACCTTGAGCTTTCCGGACATGAAGGCCATCTGGCCGTTGAGCTTCCCGGTCACGATGTCGATAAAATCGTTGTCCCCCACTGTAATCGTGCATCCCGGGCTCGGCGCCGTGCCTTCTTTCACCACGGCAGGATCGCTGGTCAGATCGACGTACCAATTGCCCCCTCCCGGCCCGGTGATGTTGAATTGATACACAGCATTGATCGCCTTTGCCTTTGCCGGGTCCTTGGCGATGCCCTCAGGGATGCGTTTCTCGAAGATCTCCTTCACTGTCATGGTCCGGTCCCTCCTTCCTGTCTGTCCTCACTGAGATCCGTTGGCGCTTTCGATCGACAATGAACACACCGTCTCATGCTCAGCTTCATGGCGCAAAATGCGCTGTCGACCAGCCCGCTTCACACGAACACACGTATCACAGCCCACCAGATATGTCAAGGCGTTCCAAACCTCAAAACAACTCTTCCTGGCCGGTCTTCGGCGGATGTGTCTTGAAGTACTCCAACCCGCTCTTCGTGACGACCCTACCATGCTTCGTCCTGCCAAGAAACCCTTTTTGGATCAGATAGGGCTCGTGCACGTCTTCTATCGTGTCCGAAGACTCGCTCACTGCCGCAGACAAGGTGTCTATGCCCACAGGGCCTCCTTGGAAAACGTTGATGATCGTAAGGAGGATGGCACGGTCCATCTTGTCCAAACCCT
>Ga0272448_1004030_pt1 | contig 17024 bp, 18 predicted proteins | sample YNPCB0191_FD_202220 | JGI IMG/M metagenome (GOLD analysis project Ga0272448, IMG submission 202220) | Hot spring sediment microbial communities from Yellowstone National Park, WY, United States - YNP-CB-019-1 | ecosystem: Environmental > Aquatic > Thermal springs > Hot (42-90C) > Sediment... | reverse complement strand
TTATATGTGGTGGGCGGATTATATTGCAGAAACTCATAAAATCAATCAGAGTCATCCATATGTCATTTGTATCGCGAAATTTATCTGGAGGTACGTGGTCAGCCCATTTGTCACCGTATCCCTCTCTGCTACTACGGTATAAATGATAGCTTTATATGCTAGAATGATCGATTTTAAATCATGACTTTGAGCGATTTAGAAGAGCGCCGGGCCAGGCAGTTCATCCTCTATTTTCCTACATCAAGAGACAGAGAGCGCTGGCGGCGGCTGGCACGGAAGGCGAGGATGCCACTAAGCCGGTGGATTTACGAGATCGTGGAAGAGCACCTCGCTGAGGGGAGCGACGAAGGAGCAGCCCAAAAATCAGATCTATTCGTCGAGAATCGGAGACTACAGCGCGAGCTCGAAAAGAGCAATGCTCGGATCAAAGAACTCGAGACTGAGATATTCAAGCTTAAAAATCAGTATTTCTCGCATCGAAGCGGATCTCGGGGCCTCGGATCCTTCGATCCGGCACTGCTCGACCTGCTGAAGTCTGGGGAGATCTGGTCGAGTCGCGCGCTGCTGGACGCGCTCGGGGTGGACAGGAGCGATGTTGACGCGATTGAGATCGTGACCAACCAGCTCTATACCCTCTTAGATCTCGGCCTCGTCCAGGAGACAACACGCGGCTGGAGGTGGGTGGGATGATAGATCTCCAGGATTTTCAGCAGGATCTTGAACTCCGAGGAATGAGTCCTACAACCATCAGAGATACTATGTTCAACGTAAAGGCCTATCTGAGATGGAGTGAGAAAGATAGCAGAGATCCCAAAAGTTCAGAGAGCCTGGTGCGTTATCTCCGGTATCTCCGATCCGTCAAAAAACTCCGCTCGACCACAATTAAGAAGACTTTCGGGCGGATCGGTGTATGGATAGACTATCTCGAAGAGATCGGCGAGATCGAATCGAACCCCATGCACAATCTCAAGAAGCGGTACCTTAAAACATACAAGGATCCGGTGAACCACAGGAAACTGATCTCAATCGAGGACGCAGCTCGGATGGTAAGAGCGACGATCGATACTCGAGATCGTGCTATCCTATTGATCCTGCTCAAAACAGGGATACGTGTGAACGAGCTGGCAGCTCTGGATGTAGATGATGTAAATACAGATAACAATTCGATACTTCTGAAGGAGACTGCTAAGCGTTCTAATCGAATCGTCTACTTCGACGACGAAGCAGCTCGAGCACTGAAACGTTGGCTTGCTGTTCGAGCTTCGAGACCAATGCGTAGAAGGGAGAAAGCGCTCTTTCTGAACCGGTTCGGCACGAGGCTGGGAATCTCGTCAATTCAGACCATTGTCACGAAGGCTGCGGAGCGTGTCGGCTTGCACGATCCAAAGTCCGACCGCCCTGAGGATCACTTCTCGCCTCACTGCTGCCGCCACTGGTTTACAACGCACTTAATCCGCTCAGGGATGCCTCGAGACTACATCAAGTGGCTCCGAGGCGACGCGATGAACGAGGCGATCGACATCTACAACCATATCGATCTTGAGGACGTCAAGCGCAGCTACCTGGCGCACATACCGATGCTTGGGGTGTAGCTCACTCAGCTTCAGAAACGGTAATGGTTCCAGGAACTGCACGCTCGTCGTCTTCGAGCACAATCTTTTCACCGAAGTTGTCTATCGTCTCGTTCTTGCAGGTGATTGTGAACAGCTTTATGTCGTCGATACCTCTGAACGCTCTACTGGATGTATAATCAATATAGATATATTTGACCAGATCTGCGTATTCTATAGGATCTCCGATCTTATATGCATCCAGCGCTGTCTCTAGGCTTGTCTTGATGTTTTCAAGCAGATCTTGCTCAGGAGTTGATGTCATTACAATCTCGAGTTCGATATCAACTCTTTGTAACTCAGGCGCGACCCAGAGACGTGGATACGTTCCGTGCCCCATCAGTATATCGAAGCTATAGCTACCTATGTACGATGAGGACACTATTCTCGTGGCATATGGGTGGTCGGCATCGACTATTGCCTTGACCGCATCGCCTGGCATTGTTCCAGCGTAGAAAACAGCATACCCCTGCTTAGTCTGGCCGAGTGGAGTTATATACTGAAACAGGACTTCCAGATGTACTGGTATGTACTGCAGAGTCCTGACCCACACCGGTGCGCCCGACGTGTCGCCAATCTCGAATGTATGACCTTCTGGGCGCAGCGTTGCTCCAAGAACACCGCACGCGGTGATGCCCGCGGCAAGGTTCTCGTATATGGCCGTATCTACACGGCTGCTGATCGATGCTGGATCACCATCGATTACCAGCAGCACATCTCCCTGACCGAGCGTCTCGACCTTAACCTCTCTCACTCCCTCCAGGGCGTCGATATGCTCTCTGATAAGAGGAATGGTGGCGCGGCCATTGGTCCAGATTGCATACAGTGCCCTGCGTCTCAGGTCCTCATCCGACTCCATGTCCGTGCCGCCAGTAAACGCCATATCATTTGTGCATGATGTGATACCAAGCACTGGAGTCCTTATGATCGATATGGCACCGGCATGCACATTCCCTTTAGTGCCAGCTCTGATCGCTCTTGCTGGTGCATATACTTCAAACGCATTCTGAGCCAGTGTTACTGTTTCAGTGGTCTCGAACTCTACGAGTGTGCGGTCATCTCCGACTGCAGCGCATATCGTCCCTGCGGGTATGACGATGTCTGATGGGGCCGGCGTAGGTCTGCTGAACAGAATGGTCCCAGTCGCTCTCTCGCCGGATCTCCTTCCTTCGGGGAGAATCGATTTCACGATCTCGGATAGAGCCTCACCTTCTGCTGTGAGGATGTTTGCATCCTTCACCTTCTGCTTCAGCAGCTGCAGGAATATCCAGAATTCAGAAGCGATAGCTTCTGCTAGCACTGCATTGAAGCTAGCAGGAGACGTGTCTTTAAGCAGCGGGTCGCGTGTCGTGATGAACTTCAGCCAGTCCTCGTAAATTTCCTCCGGGGACATGTCGAGAAATTCCATGAACGAGTTCGGCATGACTGTGACCTCCTCTCCGGCCTGAAAGGCCGAAGCTTCCTGTCTCATTGATTTGTTTCATCCAGTATCTCCACAGGCTCTACCCCTCAGTCCGAGGGTGACTCAAGCTTTACTCTGGCCTTCAGGCCGGAGCTTGCGCCCTGCTATTCTCTGTCACTCACGAACCATTTTCAAATCTTTCATTGCTTCACGAAGCTGTGCGTTCAAGCGTGAGAGTGTCGCCTCATTGCCGGCGAATTGTATCTGTACGTCGCCGACATAAGCTCGTACCTCTATCGTGTTTCTCTCCTGAACAGATACAGTTACATTCCGTACTTCGAACTCCGGGAAGATCTCCTTCAGCTCGGCTTCTATATGTCCCCTCAGTGCCTTCAGTGTCGCTACTGTAAGTGGTTCGTTGATGTAATCTCTGATACAGCACCCGAAGTTCGGATGCAGTGGTCTTTCTCCTTTCTTCGTCGCAAGCCAGATCCCGATGCGCTGATATATGCAGTCCACTATGTCAGTAACGCGCGCGATATCACCATGCGGCGTCCTGGCTGGAGAGAGACGCCCGTGACACCGGCAAAACCCGTCGTCGAAAATCATGTTCAACCTGACATCCCCAAATGTCAATTCACTCACCACGCAGGTTACATGTTCCGCCAATTGTCAAATTACCATTGAGTGTCACATCCCCATCCAACGTGATTGTGTTCGCCTTGATCGTGCAGTTACCTTCCTCGAACTCGATGTACGTATCATTCTTGATATCCCACAACCAGCAGTTTCCAGAAGTCCCAAGAAACACTTCCGACCCGTCGTTTCCAGACCTGATCCTGATGCACCCGTCCTTGTAGATCCGGACGGTCGCTGACGTGGGTAGATGTGTGAGCTCAGCAGCGATCTCGCCGTGCTCGTCTGCAATATCATGGTCGTCATCTGCGACCACCCGCACCCGTGCACCGTCCGGCTCACTGGGCTCACTGTGCACGTCGATTGTGCCCGTCGGATACCACCAGATGTGCCCACGCGGATCCTCCTCGACCCTGTTCTCCTCGTAGATCGTACCGTCCTCGTCGAATATCACGATCGAGCCGCAGTGGTGGTGGAACTTGACGCGCCTGCGCTTGTCCAGAACCGTTGGGCTGATATCAGAGAACACCTTCAGCCACGTGCCTGCCTGCAAGTCATCCAAGCAGGTGCATGGTGCGAGCGCATCACATTGAGGTCTGTTGTGGCCGTTCGGACAATCGTGTATCCGGATCCAGTCACGCGTTTTGGGCCACCACTTGAAGCACTCAGGATGCTTGGGAGGAGGAAACTCTACATAGTTTCCATCTTCATTCTTCTTTGGTTCCTCCCAGGGGCAGAGCTTGTACACAAACTCCTGATGCTTATCATCTGCCTCGCTGCGGCAAATCGGCTCCTGCTCAACAGATGTGCACGTACCGAGAACAAGCGCTTCACGCTCGTTGAGCCAGTAGATATAGATCATATCTCCTATCCTGGGGTTCCATGGATGACCCTGCCATAGACCATGATATTGCTGGATGCAGTTGAGCTTGACGAACTTGACAACCTCTGCTTTGCCATCTATCCTGGGCCGGTCGATCAGCTGTACATCAACGACATTGAAGTTCTTATCCTCTGGATACGGTTTCACGTGCGGCCAGACAAATATGACCTCGCATCGATCTACCTGGCCTTTGCGAGAATCCTCGCGCCGAGAGCTATCGATGTTGCGATCTCGCGTGTTCGAAACCAATCTGACCACCAGCTCCGTTTAAGCTAGCTCTTTAAACTCGGGCCAGCCGTACTTCTGGATAGCTTTTTGATTCTTCTCGAAGGTATCTGACCAGTCGACCTGCGGGTACGCTTCGTAGTACCCCTTGTCAAGATATGATTTCGCTAGAAGTTTCCTGACAAACATGCCATCGCCCGTGGCAGGGTTATAGATCAGTGTAATAGATGGATCGCTTTTATACTGCCTGTACGTGATCGATGGGTTCTTTTGCTGAGCGGATTTGAACGCCTTTACGAACACCCAGTCCTCGAGAAGCACGCGGGTTTTCAAGCTCAAACAAAATGCACCCCAGGATACTTGTTGACCTCAGGATCATTCATGATCCTCTCAAAGTTCAGCGAGTAGAAGTTCACGATATCCTCTGTGCCAGACGGTTTGTTCACGCCAAGGAAGTTTGTCGTTACATCCAGCGTAGCAGTGAACCCACCCTCTGCGGATATATCCACAATCCGGCGCGTTACAAGTCCCATTACGGGCCCCATCTCAGCCTCCTCCTCACCATCGCAGACAATAGGGGGAGGCGAGCCGTTCCATGGCCGGTATGCGACCTTGGCAAGCAGCCCGGGCGCTTTGCCAACGACCTTCACTGACGGCACGTCTTTGTACTGCCTGTACCATTCAAGAAGCTTCTCAGCGACCTCCTTGCACCGTTCGTAGTTTGCATTGGGCAGAACAACCGGTGGTGCCCTCATGATGCCATAAGCTTTGAGTTCCCATTCAGGAGCTTCTGCAACTGCATGTATGAGCTGATGAGTCTTTCCCTCCCAGAGCAGCTCCGGCGATCCGCCGTACACATCAACATGGTTACAGTATCCGACCATGTTAGTGGCATATGACCCTCTCAGGACGTTGCCTGTGAGGTTGCTGAACCCGCGCAGATCTGTAGCAGGAACAAACCAGAACTCGTCATTCTCATCAAAGAAGTATATGCTCTCCCCCCAGCATGAGACTTCATACATCGCTGTATCGAAATCTATCGCTTTGCTGAGGTATGGTGTGATATCGTCTGTCGAATCTTTGGCCGGCATGATATGCGCCTTGCCGGTATATTCAAACTCTTTCAGCAGGTCACTCACAATCGTCGAGACCGGAGTACCTGTCTCCCAGGTCATATCTCTCCGCAGGCGAGATGTCATTCCACCCTGCGAGCAGGATCCCTCAATGTAGAGATAGCTCTCATCTGCTTCAGCTTTCTGTATCTCGCCCTGGAAGATCTGCACCTTGCGGGATCTGTTCCCCTCGCAACCACTGCTGTATACTTCTAAGTCTAATCGTACCTTGTTTTTCGGAGCCGTTAGAAATGCACCCATCTGCTCTTCGGTGATCTGCTCGACACTTTTAGGCGCAAACGCTCCCAGAAACCGCTGACCTGCGTTCGAGAGCACGAGATCGTACTTCCCTGGATCCTTCGTTGAGTTCGCGGTCATCTCACAGTGTGCTGATATGAAGTACCGCGAGAAATCATTGCCTTCTATAGTCAGGATTGGACGGACGTGCATGCTGTGCACCACCTTAGTCGCCGCCATTTGCTTCCAGCAGTGTCAGCTCAACCGTGTGGTAGTAATCATCTGTACCAGATGGTTGAGTGATCTCCTTCCTCACAATGTACGTGCACAACCCCTCCGGGAACAGAGCTGTGTACAGCTTCTTGGGTCCGGCTTTCGCGTTTTTGATCGCTTTCAGCTTCTCAGAGATCTCCCCATTCGCACCCTTGAGAACATTGAACTTCATGTTCACAGTCCACACGCCGTCTGGAATGGTACATTGTGTTATTGGCTTTTGCCCAACCGTCTTGTGCACGACGACTTCGAACTCCTGGGTATACCTGATCTCGATAGGATTAGGCTGACCCGCGTCTGGATCGGTTGTGTCTCTTATGCCCAGTTCTATATCATGCACCTTCACGTGCATTGCTTTATCGTAGATCGCAATCTTGCCCTTAGCCACCGGTTCACCAGATTTGGTAACAATCTCGTCTATCAGCTCTCCGAGTCCCGTGTTTTCACCCCCTCATATATGCAATATTCCGGTTGTAGAGATTGTCAAGCTTGTTCCGGAGTGCAAACAATAGTTTATCTGCTGCTTCTGTGCCAAGCCGATGTGCCAGCCGGTCCAGATCCAGCTCGCTGGAAACGTTGCCCACCTCGACATGCACTGTTACCGGTGCGCTGATGTGTATCGGTTCGGCGGCAGGCGATAATACAGCGCGCTCTGTGAACCGCTCCAGCACGGTCTTGCCGCCTGAAACAACTCTCGCTGGAGCAACCTCTTCACCGCGATGCAGCATGACCAGACCGCCGGATATGATCGATCCGCCTATCGCCATCTTCGGAGTCCGGGCAAGAATGTCCTCCGGTACTTTCGACTGGTCGACCTCGATCGGCATCAAACCTGCATCGCCGGGGATCATCATGTCCCATCGTTTCGTCTTAGGATTCCATGAGTAATCGTTACTGTCAGATCCTGTAATGATTGGAGCGGTAGTGACTGAACTGGTTACAGGTACAGGTCCCTCAGGAGGTAAGTTATATCCACCCATGCTGCCTGCAGTTTCGGCATACACGTGTGGAAGCCCTTTAATTTCGTTCCAGGCATTCACAACGGAACTAGCGATCCACTTTCCACCAGATAACGCTTCAAGAAAACCTCCAATGAACCCGATTGCAGTAACAATCGCGTCAAAAAGCGGTTTGAACTTTGTGTATAGCGCATCAACCAGCGAGTTCCATATGTTTTTCAGGTCCTCTGTGAACGTGGGCTGCTCCGACCATTTCTGCTGCATTGCGCGGACTGCTTCCGGAACATACGACTCTGGAACTTCCTCGCCAGCCTTGTTGTAGTACTTCCCAGTCTTCTCCTCATATCTGAGACCGTACCTGTCAAGTATTTGCTGGAAATCAAGCCATGCGAGTGCCCTCTTCCCCCCAGGTATCAGCTGAACGACAGACTCGAACAGACCCCATAGCTTACCAGTCAGCCAGTCCCATATACCGGTTATGGTCCTCCAGAGCCGTCGTATGAAATCCACGATAGTTTGAACCAGTCCGGTGAGCAATGAGATCCACTTGTTTACAATTCCAGTGTTTATCCAGATCTTCCTTATGAAGTCGTAGATCCCGATCAGGACTTTTGCTATCAGCGCCAGAGGCGATGCTCCAATCAGAGCATCCAACCCGAGCTTTATCACGCCTTTCCAGTCGCTCTTCCTGATCAGTGATGTTAATGATTTGTATGCATGATCGAACACATCGAGCGCTTTCGTTATGAACGAGAAAAACGTATCCCCGATGCGGGTTGATTTAAGCGTCAAGAATGCTCTGGACACCCGCGTAATGTATGCTTCCACCTTGGTGAATGCTTCCGGCTTGATCCACTGCTCAATACCAAGCCTGACTGACTCTTTCCAGCTGATGTTTTTGATCCTATCGGATATCGACCTGCGGAACGATGTGAATGTATTCAGTATTGATGCAACCGGAGATGTCTTAACAGCTGTATCAATGCTGAGCTTGACCAGGCTCTTCCGATCCAGCCCTTTAATTCGGTCGGACAGGAATTTAGACAACGATTTGACGGCATTCAAACCAGCTGCCACTGGTGACAGTTTGACAGCTGTATCAATGCCGAACTTTACAAGTCCCTTCCAATCACCTTTGCTGATCAACGACGTGAGCGTTTTGCGCATCTGATCAAACTTTTCCATTATATTTTCCACTGATGCAACTATCGTGCCGCCAAATCCAGTCTGCTTGAATGCATTCCATGCCTTCGACACCAGCTGGAACCGCTTCTCAAGTGCGATCAGCAGCAATACCAGTCCAGCGACTGCTATGATCACTATACCCAATGGATTGGCAGTCATTGCTGCATTGAACAACCACTGTGCAGCGGTTACTGCTTTGATCGCGGCAGATTGTGCGTATATCGCGGCGGTGTGTATCGCGCGGCGAACTGTGTCTAAATGAACCAGCTTCGTAACTACCTGGAGGTTCTGAATCATCGAACCGAGCACTGATACCAGGACCAGCCCGATAGCAGCAGCGCCGGACAGCACGGTTGCCCACCCGATAACTGCACCGAGACCGGGGATTTTGCCAATCGCGTCTGAAATCGCCAGAAAAGCCCCGAGAACCTGATTCAGTACTGGAATTACTGTATCGCCGATGGCTGCAGACGTCGCAGCAAGTCTCTTCTGCAGAACTTCGTCCGGACGCATCGCTACGGCTTTTTCGATATCGATCTCCTTTGCCTCGGAGGCGAGCCGTGCTAACCTGGCCTGAGCATGCATTCGAGAAAACCCGAGCCCGAATATGTCCTCGAATATTGTAGCTGCCTCGCCGGTCAGAACCGGGGCAGATATCTCAGACGCCAGCTGCTCTGCACTCGTGATACCTTTCTTTGCCAGCATCTCGCGGTTGGCAAAGAAGTACTTCTCAATAGCTTCAGTGAACTCCTGTGCCTGAGACTGGCCGAGATATGGGGCCTTGCTCAGGACTGTCTGGAACACCGCCATCCTGGACTCACGTCCAGCCGACCAGTCGACCTTCTGAGCCTGCTGGATCCATGCTTCTGCAGCTTTTCTGTCGGTAAGCTTTCTGGCCATCAGGCCAGTGCTCAATGTCGACTGAATGTAGTTTTGAGCGTGCTTTGAGCTCAGACCGACAGCGGTCGCAAATCCGAGCATAGCAGCGCCGCTAGCAGCGAGCGTCGTCCTGAGCGAGGCAAGGCTGTATGATACATCCTTGAGCCATTTCGTGAGACTCGCGCCACCTGTCGCCAGGAACCCCTGAAGCGCATTCTTGAATGAGTACAGTCCGAGATGGAGATACCCAGTTGTTCCCCAGAACTGAGCGAGATCGCGCTGCCGCTTGAACTCATTTGACACGCCGACAAGTGCTGTAGCTATGCTTGGACCAATACTGCGAGCGACCTGCAGCACACTACCCAGCAGGCGCTGGTACTGTTCCACCTGAGGAACTGCTCTGCTGGATACAGCGTTACAGAGGTCCGTAAGATCTCTGGTAGCCAATGCAGCTTCTCTGCGGACCTGTCTGGACGTTTCTTTGACTCGTTCAATATCGTCTGCTCGCGCTTTGAGCGTGACCGATGATGCCCGTGCCAGAGCATCACGCTGCTTTTTCAGTTCCAGCAGCCGGTCGCCAATCTCGTCTATGAGATTGATCCGGATTGTAACTTCTCGCTCGACCATGTTTTAGTGAGATGATTTCATATTCTGTCCAAAGTCCGGAGCTTTGTGTCCGGCCTTTTGTGTCCACAGACTGAGCTTGGGCGTGCCTAATTTCCATCCGGACGCGAAAAATGCCTTTAAATCGTTTTTAAAAGAACCGCAAATAAAAATGACTTCCTCTCCGGACATCTGGCCAGAGTTTGTGCCTTGTTACTCTCTATCTCTTGGCTCTGGCTTTAGCACGGGCACGTCGCGCAATGTCCATTGCAATCGCGATCGCCTGATCGCGCGGTTTTCCAGCTCGAATCTCCTCAGCGATGTTGTGTGCTATCGCACGTCTTGAGTAACCCTCTATAAGTGGCATATTATCTCCTACCGGTACTTCATCTCCTCAAGTACCATCTGTCGCACTCGAGACTCCAGCAGCTCTCTCAAAGGCGCCTGTTTTTCACGTATCTGCTGTGCAAGAACCTCGTGCTCGCGCTTGAGCTTGAAATAATCCTGAACGCTCATTGCGTCATCTGTGCTCGAAATTTCGCTGCGCTCGACCAGACCACCACCCCCTTTAATCTGTGCATCCTCCATGCTTGCGAGCGCGAGAAACATGAGCTGTACTGGGGTCAGCAATTCGACTGGGCCCAGACCGCTTCCGGTACAGGCTATCCTGCTCCAGATTGCGCCTTCTTCGCTGAGAAAAAATCCTCCACGTCCGACCATCTCGCAGTGGACGCACCGATTATAGCCATACCTATCTGTAGCAGTGAGTATCCTCTGAGCTCTTCAACCATCGCAGACACATCACAGTCCTCACAGCCCTTCCCACCACACCTGCAGTCTGGATCAGGTATTATTCCGGCTTTGCAAACCTCCGCAAGGAAGAGCTTGAATCGTGGATCGAAAGCTCTGCTCGCTTTTGCAGCAATTTCAGAGGACACCTTTCCGGCCTGGATATTCGAGATATCGCTTTCGGAAAGGTTCATTGATGCGATTTCAGATAGCGCCTCCTCAAGTGTGTATCCGACACGGTTTTCAATTCGTGCCAGAGTCACATCTGAGATTGCATGAACCCTCACGATAGCTCCACCGTACTGATCGAGCTTTACCTCTTCCTCATACCTGACACCCATCAGAGTCTTCTTTCGAGTAAGATAGTTAGAAGACAGTGCATATCCCTCCTAAAAAGAGCAAGAGCGAAGGTGACCTCCTCTCCGGCCTGAAAGGCCGAAGCTTCCTGTCTCATTGATCTGTTTCATCCAGTATCTCCACAGGCTCTACCCCTCAGTCCGAGGGTGATTCGGGCTTACTCCGGCCTGAAGATCTCTATCACCCCACTCCATGTTGTGTTATCTTGGTAGCATGCGGCAGAACTTGAAATCTACCGATGATACCACGGATGCCTTCTCCGGTACCTCTCTGCCAAACTTGGTAACCTTACAGTCAATCAGCGCCTCGATGTGGCCAACATCTACTGCTTTGGAAACTATGCTTTCTGCAAGCTCCTGAGCACTCCTCGTAGTGAATCCCGCCTGAGTCACCTCTGGTGTTCGGCTGCCCTGGACCTCAAGAATGTAGATGTCAAAGTAGTACGGTGTTCCTTCGTCCATCTGGTTTAGCAGCGTTCTTTTGAGAAGCAGCACTTCAGACTTGGTCATTACGTTTGTGCCGTTCACGAGGAACGATGCATATGTAAATGAACCAGAGTATGTCTGCTCGTGTGCAGGCAGAGCATATGGATCATGAGAGCCAGTTCCGTGCTCATCTGAGACGTTTATGTTCTTGTCATATCGGATTGTACGAAGTGGGAAGTACATTCCTGCGATATCAATCAGTATGTCCATCCCGGAAATATTGTGAAGGACCGTGCCTTCCTTCGTCATGAAATCCGAGTACGGGTGCCGGCCCTTCGAAGCGTATGCACTTCTGACAGTTGCCATTATTTATCACCTCACTCAGCAATTGCCTCGGTGTTGTAGTATCCCACACCGATCCAGGTGTACACGCGCTCGATATGTCCGACCGGCTGGATCTTGAGCGTGATATCAACAGCGTTGTGATCGGACGCATTCGGCGTGACCATCAGATCGTACGTATCGAGGACTGATGCTCTGCAGAGCCGGTCGAGCAGCACGTCTATGGACGTTTTCATTCGTGCAAGATTTGTCCGAGTGCGTTTCTCGTTCAGGAAGTACTTCACGATCTGATCAACCCACACGATCACCTGACATATCGTCCGGACGTCCACCGTGCGCCGGAATGAATCATCTGGATCGGTCGAGACACCCACGTACGGATGTACGCCTGTACCTTTAACGAGCACCTCTACGCCATTGTACGTGAGGAGCTCCCTCTCGGGCTCGTTCCACTGGAATAGCAGCCCGTTGACTCCCTTCAGGCTGTTGCTTGCTGTGGCGGGCGAGACTCCGAGGCCGAGTGATGCTTCCTGGCCGGCCCTAGCGCCTGCCAGATCCTTCTCAGTGTTATCATAACCGTTCGATATCAGCGTCAGGAAAAGGTTCGTGTATCCTTCCTTGAAGTCGACGATCTGCTGTGCGGTCGCATCGGCAGGCAGCGTAACAAATCCCTGGCATGGTTTCTTGAGGTTGCCCATCTGCCAAAGGAACTGATCCAGGAGGGCTACGATATCCCACTGCCCCTCGGTTGCTTCGTAAGCAGTCGTGAACACCGCACTTGGTATGACCGTATCAGGCAGCTTCTCGAGAACGCTGTTAAACGCGGCCTCCCAGTCATCAATCGTTATTGGAGCTCCATCCGATCCGCCTTCCATGTTCGTTGCGCCAATCGGTTTCGGAAGCCTCGTGGCACCGACATCGATCTCGAAGGTGCATACAGGATCGTTCTTCATCTTTGCTGCCATCATCGTCAGCGACATGAGGTTGTTGTACGATACCGGCAGCTTGCCTTCCTCTCTGATCGTGACCTTCCGGCTCTTGTACTTGTACCGTACCTCGACCTGCTCGTTGGTGTCTGGCCACTCCCCAGTCGCAAAGGTCAGCGTGCCGCTGGTTTTATCGAGCAGAACTTCACCAGGATCGGGTGTGCCGGAGTAGATGATTGTCTTGGAGGCCCCGTCCACCTTCACATGATTCAGCGGCGATTCAACCAAGTTATCGTACATCAGCGCATAGGGTGTCGTCACGTTGCTACCGTTGCCGTTGAAGATCTCCTTCTTTGTGCCATCCAGGTCGCCGTATGTGATGGTAATTGTCGGGATGTTGCCCCATGTACCTGGCCCTCTCGCGACGAATTTCCCGCAAGGATTATCTTGCCCATCGACCACTTCCAGTTCAGCTGTCTTGTATCCTTCGCCCAGCACGCGGACACCATACACGATCGCGCAACCCTGAGCAGCTGCAAGTTCAAGCCCCTCTCGGAGTGGCCCGTCACCAAACGTGCGCCTGATCAGGCTGGGCGTGTTACCCGCGATACCGTACGGTTCCATTGCAGGACCGCGGCTGGAGGTGCCTATCCCGACAACAACTCCACGCCCGACTATCACGGGAACAGTCCCGATTGACTCCAGCGTTACGACATGCCGCAGGAAGTCGTACTGGTTGCCTAACGTTATTACAGACATGCCCTAAACCTCTGGAACTTCAACATCAATTCTCATAGATCTCGCAGTATCCAGCCCGAACTCCTTTACGAGCTTCTGATACTTCTCTCTCGATATCAGACCCGCCTGTAGCGCGTCTGCTACCCTCATTTTCACAGTTTTCAAACCGTTCACCTCTCCCTAAAAACGTAACTTAACTTAAGGCGCAGCAATGTGCGCCTTCAGTATGACTGTCAGCTCTCCGTCGAGCACCTCTCTGACGAGTTCCAGTGGACGTGAGTCATGCAGCTCGCCATCATCGAGAGGCGTCTGGGATTGTAAGTGGGTGTACACCCGCTTGATGTAATCCTCATCGGGTATACCGCTGACCTCATACTCAAACAGGAGGTCGACCTGCGCCCAGTAAAGTGTACGACCATCATCTAACCTCTCAGGAGGTAACAGTATCGAGTTCAGGATCTCAAGGAACCTGACGCCATCCAGAGCGATGACCATATTGCGGCGCGTCTGAAGGCATTGCTTCACAAACTCGTACCACATCGTCTCCAGCTCGGCTTTACTGTACGCTCGCAGAACGACATTCATTGTTGCACGATGGTATTCGCCCCAGACATCATCAACTGTGCCATCTTGATTCGGGACTCTCCTTAATGGTGCCCAGGAATAGAGTGATGGCGTGCCTGCTGATGAGAAGTAGAAAGTGATGGCAGGGGCTTCGAGGTTCGGCACAATATCGTCTGTCTCTATGACAGGATAGCTCTGCCCGCCCAGACACGACGGCAACCATTGCAGAATTTTTCTCTTACGAGCTGGAGATATTGGTATCATAGGATCTCCTGGAGTTTAGATTTTCGCCAGTCTTTGAACTCCGATGCCCAATTGGGGACGCTTCTCATATCGAACTCCTGTGGATACAGGTTCTCCATCTCGAGCATGATCTTCTCAGCGCGGCTGAGAACCACGAATGCTGTTATTTGGGATGTCGTCTGCGCTTCGCCCTTCAGCGCCCCTCTGTATCGGACTGCTTTTATTGGATTGCCTTGGACGGTTGCAGTTACTTTTGACTCCAGATCGAAATCCTTTCCAATTGCGGAAACTAACGTGCACTCAACTTCTCTTACAACGCGCACTGCGGAGCGTATATTTGTGGACCTGTCTCGGTTTGTTTGAATCGCTGTAATTGTTTTAGACGATACAACACGACTTGTACGAACTGCCGTGATCACATTCGTGTTCATTATAAACGTTTTAGCTATCGCAGAACGTATACGTGATCGGGATCCCTGATCTGTGCGTATGGCAGTCTTTATGCCAGCAGTCTGATTTCTGATGGCAGTTGGTGGTATGACCACATATGCAAGCAAACGAGCTTTTTTCTCCCTCACACCCTTTATAAACGAGGTGATCTGTGAGAACTGACTTCTGAGTACCCACGGTGCTTCATGTACAACCGCAGTGATTTTGGATGTTGCCACACGAGTCTGTCTTACAGCTGCTGTAATGTGTGACGATTGCTCAATATTCTTTTCCAGCGGAATCACTTTATACATGTTGGAACGCCAGTTGCCGCATGGCGGCCCAATATTTACCAGTGTGCTGTTACCCCAGTTGGGTGTGTCACCTGGATACGTGATGATGTAGATTACATTCGCTTTTATGTTGCAATTGAAGCTCTTCCAAGCATAGCATCGTCGATCCTCTGGGGATTTGAATGCGAGCTGTTGTTTGTGACCTGCCTCAGGAGGAATCTTGTAAAACCAGTAGTATCCCGGAGGCCACTCTTGGAACTTCAGTCCTGCATCATCTTCGCCAGGCCTTCTCGCCCAGAACCAGGTTCTCCACGGTTTATCTGGGAACGCATTCGGCCACCAGAGCGTCATACGCCGCCCTCAATGATTTTGTACTGTGGAACATCAGATTCGGTGCGCTGCCCCAACACCACATAAGATGTCTCCAGATCGCTTGTGCAGGTTGGTATTACCGATTGTACCGAGACAACTGGCTCGATTCTGGTAGCTTCGGTGGTGAACGAATCGCCCAGATCAACCGACCGCAAAATAGTCGATAAGCCGTTTGAAGTTTCGACGACCATCATCAGCTCTGCGTGACTCGACTGATCCGAGACGATCAGCTCCTTGATAGCGCCATTCACCACTGCAATCCTGTGCCACGAATCACCACAGTCTGTAGAACGCCAGAGTTCGCTTCCACAACCCACGAAAATAGCCAGCGGATTGCATGCTATTGCAGGGTACCATTTGTCACGATATGATGATGCGTTAAAGATGGACTCCCAATCGACGGGGATGGACAGAAGTTTGACTGGGTAATCATCAAATCCGCTCGCTCCAAAGGATTCCTCCCATCCCAATGGCGACCCACTTGGTTGAGATTTAGCAGCCATTGTGCTGTACGGATAATCGCAGATCCCAGATGCTCCAAACGTCTCCTCCCAGCCGAGTGATCTGCTGAAGGGCTGAAGTTCAATATCGCATCGATAAACACGTTTGTCCGCGGCATATGTGAAGAGTCTCCACCAGACTTCACTCATCCGAACAGTGGAAATTTTCTTCACACCATTAAGATGGTTTACACCGACACGCGACCAGTGCCATCCAGCATCTATAGTTGCATATATTCCATCTTCAGCTGCAAAAATTGCCTGACCATCGTCCAGGAAGTGTATCTGATATATCTCGGCATCGTGCGTGTGGACAAGCTCGTAGTTCTGCAAATCAACGGTCCGGAAGAGCTGATACTGCCCGGATTCGGTGCGGGTTAATACAACCCATACTCTGTGATATATCTCTATGCTAGACAGTATCACTGCTCCTGGTATCGGAGATGACATGCTCCACCATCCGCCGGTTGAGGTCTCTTCCGCATCAGATACGCCTCTTGAGAACACTCGATCGCCAGACCCGACGACGAGCGTGACCTCTTCGATTTCAGGCATCTACTCTATCCTCCTGGCAATCCTGGCACGTATTCCAGCATTAGCTTCTCTGCGGCTTCTCACTGCCGCCTTAATGCTGCTGTTCAGCTCAGAAGAGATGGTGACTCTTGCAGAGATTCTACCAGTCATCTCGAACGTTCTAGATATTGCAGCACTCACGCTTGCATTCAGCTCGCAATCAGCGCGTATTGCTGAAATGAGATCGCATAGAGCAAGCCGCTCAGATCGAATTGTAGCACATAATGATAATTCTGCAATCGGCTGGCTCTGGATTGCAGCATACAGTCTCGCGGAAAGGTCACGTTCAGCACGAATTGTTGATTGAATATATGATGTTGCATCTCTTTGAGTGCAGAATGCAACTAAGATCCCTGACGCTTCTGTTCTTTGCCACGCCACAGTAGCTGATATGGCTGTTGAGCATTCAGCGTCTGACCTAATAGCTGCTCTGATAGCATACTCTGCTGTGGCATCTCCTCGCACATAT
>Ga0272448_1004025_pt1 | contig 17034 bp, 18 predicted proteins | sample YNPCB0191_FD_202220 | JGI IMG/M metagenome (GOLD analysis project Ga0272448, IMG submission 202220) | Hot spring sediment microbial communities from Yellowstone National Park, WY, United States - YNP-CB-019-1 | ecosystem: Environmental > Aquatic > Thermal springs > Hot (42-90C) > Sediment... | reverse complement strand
AATCGCAGTCAGTTGAAGAGATATTATTAATATCAATGAGCATAATAGCTGCTGTCAGAATAACTTCTTATTATAAAGAGGAAATTGCAATTGAGATAGCAAAAATACTTCCAATAGCTGTTTTAGGTATATTCATCGTTGATCCCCATTTTATTACATTGGGAATTGTCATAGAAAGGTTAAGCCAGCTACCTGGCATGGTTGTTCTGTTATTCAACTATTTCCTGATAACTATCATACTAGAATTTTTGCTAAGATTTGCACTCGGCCTTAAGATTTATTTTTCTAAGAAGAAAGCAAACCGTTAAATTGACTAGCATGAAATATTGAACTTGTTTTTGATTTGTTTAAGAGATTCTTCCAATCCTCGTCTTTCTTTAATTTTCCCAGTTTTATACAGATACCATTGAGAAACCTGGCCTGGATGAAGGCGGCGTCTGTATGAAAAAATAGGCAATCTCTCTATTTTATAACCAGTCAAAGCTATTCTCAGCCATAAATCATAATCTTCTGCCATTTTGATAGCACTATCAAAGCCGCCGACTCTCTCAACAATACTTTTTCTAATCATCACAGAACCACATGGTATGAAATTATGATCCTTCAGAAGTTCAATGTCAAAGTCATCGGAAATTACTTTTTCCAGCTCTTTTCCATTTTCATTTATTTCCGTATAGTCTGTATAGATCATTGCAACATCATGTTTATTCATGAAGTCTATCTGTTTTTCTAATTTATCATTTTCATAGATATCATCTGAATCCAGAAAACATATATAATCTCCTTTCGAATTTTTAATTCCAATGTTTCTAGAAGTAGATATACCAAGTCGCTTCTCGTTAACGATAACATTTACTTTTTTGTCGCGTTCAAACTCTCTGGCTATTTTAATTGTGTTGTCTTGCGAAGGATCAATAACAACTAAAAGCTCCCAATCAGAAATACTTTGATTTATAACAGATTCTATTGCAGGTTTGAGAAATTTTTCGGCGTTATAGGCAACCATTATAATCGATATCATGATGTAATCTCCAATCTTCTATAATATCGTTCATATTCAGGAATAATTTTGTCAGCTGTAAACTTCTTTATTACAGTTTTTCTATTAAATTTAGCAATTCTTCTCCGCAATTCATCACTTGATAGTATTTTAAGAGATTTTTCTGCCATGGCACCAGGATTATTATATTCAACAAGAAATCCATTTTTTCCATTTTCAACTATTTCAGGTATTCCACCGACTGCAGTTGTGACAATAGGAACAGAGCAACTCATTGCCTCTAAAATAGAAAGCGGACAGGCCTCTCTTTCAGATGCCATTAAAAATAGATCAGCAGCTGAATATATCTTCTCAACGTCTCTTCTGGCTCCGAGGAAAGAAACGTCTTCTGTTAATTTATATTTTTTTACAAGTTTTCTAACATACTCCTCCTCAGGGCCACTTCCAACAAGAAGAAGCCTGGATGGAATTGTCTTATTTATTTTATAAAAAGATTTTACAATATTATCGACTCTCTTTATTTTCCTAAAGTTAGAGACATGAACAATAATCTTTCTTTCATCTTTTCTTGGAATATTTATCCTTCTAAATCTCTTCGCATCAACAAAATTGGGAATTATCTTAACATTCTGATTCATGTCAAAGTTTTCATTTAGTTTATCTGCAAGATATTTTGCAACTGCTGTTATTCCGTCACTATTCTCTAAAGTAAATTTTACTATGCTTCTGAATTCTTTTTTCAATCCTATTGTATGAACATCAGTACCATGTACAGTGGTTATCATAGGAACTTTTATTCCCTGCGACGCAACCATTTGTTTTGCTAAATATGATGCAATAGAAAAAGGAATTGCATAGTGAACATTGAGAACATCTATCTTTTCTTTTTTAACAACCTCTTCTATCTTGCATGCTGCTGTTAATGTCACTGGAAAATATTGAAACGCTTGAAAACTTTTTGTAGGTATGATATGTAACTTGACCTTTTTGCTGATAAGCCTGTAGGGTTTTTGATATGATATTATGTTTGATTTATGTCCTCTTTTGGCTAGCTCAACTGCTATTTCTGTAGCAATTATACCGCTTCCTCCCATAGCAGGACAGCAAACTGTTCCTATGCTCATTGGTCTTTCTATCAATCTTTCAAAGAACATGTTGATATCGTGTAAAATTCCATCCCCGTTATTATTTCTCATATAAAAACATTTTTTTTAATAATATAAAAAACAGTACGCTGCAAGATTTTATCCCACCTGTACCCACTTTGTAATGGTTTCGCTTAAATCTATTGTTGTCCGCAATTCTATACATTCTTTCTTGAAAAAGTATTTTATCAGATTTTTGCAATATGTTTGTGGGGAGTGGGATGAGATGTCAATCTTGTGGATCAGGATTGTTTTCCTTTGATACAACCCATGAGATAAAATTTTGCAGAAAATGCGGGGCTGTAGTTGATGAGTCAGTTTTCCAGTAAAAATGAAAATATATCAACATAAAGAACAACAAAATTACAATATTTAGAGGTTATAGGATATTATTTTGGTATATATTTTCTCAACATCTTGTTTTATAATATCTCAAAAGAATATATTTAGGAAATGCTTGTTTTTGTTATTAGTATTTTCTTCATCTCATTGACAATGCTGTCTAATTTTACATCTTTTTCAATTCCAGTTTTCATATCTCTTAGTTTCACGCAGTCATTTTTCAATTCCTTTTCTCCAAGAATCATCACATAGGGTATTTTTTTGTTTCCAGCATAGCTCAGTTGCTTTGATATGCGTCCGCATTCAACAACACAATTAATTTTATTTTTTCTGAGAAGCATCGATATTTCAATAGCATCTTGCCTGAACTTTTCATCAATCGCGATTATCATTATTAATTTAAGAGGCATATCTATTTTTAGAATATCAATTATTCTTTCAAATCCTAATCCAATTCCTGTTGCAGCATCATCCCTCCCAAAGGTTTTCAATAAATTATCATAACGACCTCCGCCTGCTATGCTTAGATTACCAATTTCTTTATTATCTGAAAAAAATTCAAAAACAGGTCCAGTATAATAATCCAATCCGCGTACAAGACTCAAATCAATATTAACTTTCTTTTCATATCCATAGAACTTGAGCTCTTTCATTATTATTTTAAGTTCATCAAATCCTTCTTTTCCTAATTGATTTGAAACAATTTTCTCTGCTTTTTCAACTGGCATTTTTATAAATTTCAAAATCTTTTCTGTTTTATCCTTATCCATTATCTGTCCTAATTCTTTTCGTACTGTTTCCTCACCCATTTTATCCAGCTTGTCTATTGATCGGAAAACATCATTTATTTTATCTTTAGGAATAGAAAACTCCTTTGCAGCTGCTTCTATAATTTTTCTATTATTCAATTTTACTTTAAATTCAATCCCTAATTCTTCAAAAACATTGCAAGCGCATGCAATTACTTCTGCATCAGCAGTTGATTCCTTTACTCCAATTATGTCAATATCTGTCTGCATAAACTCTCTATAACGACCCTTGCTGGGTTTGTCATATCTCCAAACATAACCAATCTGATATCTGCGAAATGGCTTTGGTATGTTTGTTGAAGCGACCACTCTTGCTGTTGGAACAGTTAAATCAAATCGTAAGCCAAGTTCTCTGTTACCTTTATCCTTAAAGTAGTAGATTTCATCTTTTACTCCTTCTCCTTTCTTGCTCAGAGTTTCCCATTCCTCTAATGCAGGGGTTTCCATCGGCTCAAAACCCCATTTTTCAAAAATATTTTTTATAATATTGAGTACATAATTTCTTTTCCTCATCTCTTCAGGAAGAAAATCTCTTGTTCCTCTTGCCGTTTGCATATTTTTCACTCTCTCTTTTCTATGGCATTCTTGTGTGCATATAGTCCTTCTTTTTCAGCCATCTCCTTTGCTGCAATATATAATTCTTTATTGATTTTTTTATTTATAAGTTGATAAGTCTGTATTTTGAAAAAATCTCTTATAGACAATCCGTCTGAAAATTTTGCAGCTCCAGACGTAGGTAAAACGTGATTAGTACCTGATACATAATCTCCAAATACCTCTGCTGAATATGGCCCCAAGAACAAAGAACCAAAATTTTTTACTTTCTCCATATATTTTTTAGGATTCTTTGTCTGGATTTCTAAGTGTTCAGGCGCAATAGAATTTATTATTTCTATTGCACTTTTTTCGTCTTTGCAGACGAATATCTTTCCATTGTTTTTCCATGATTTAGCAGCTATTTCTTTTGTTTTCAATTCTTGCAGTTGTATTCTTATCTCTCTTTGAACAGCTTCAGCCAATTTCTTTGATAAAGATACAAGTATAGCTCTAGCATTTTCGTCGTGCTCAGCTTGAGCTAGAAGATCTGCTGCAATAAATTTTGGATTTGATTGATCGTCTGCTAAGACTAGAATCTCGCTGGGTCCTGCTATTTTGTCTATTCCAACAGTACCAAATAACTGTTTCTTCGCCTCTGTTACATATTTGTTTCCTGGTCCAAATATTTTATCTACTTTTGGAATTGTTTCTGTTCCGAAGGCCATCGCAGCAATGGCTTGTGGTCCACCTATCTTAAATATTTTTTTAATACCTAGCATATCAGATGTAACTATTATTTCCGGTTTAATTGGAGGAGGAGTGCATATAATTATCTCTTCTACACCTGCAACATTTGCAGGAACTGCCATCATTATAATTGATGAAAAAAGAGGATACTTTCCAGCTGGTATATATAATCCTACACGTGATATTGGAACAATTTTTTGACCAAGAATTAACCCAGGAGCCATTTCGATTTCAAATGATTTATACTGTTTGTATTGAAGTTTTGTAAATTTCTTAACATTCCTTATTGAATATTTTATAGCTCTGATTGTTTTTTTACTAACCTTAGTATAAGCTACTTCTTTTTCCTTCTTGCTCACTGAAAAATCAGTCAAGCCAATTTTATCAAATTTTTTTGTATATATTCTAATAGCACGATCTCCACCATTTCTAACATCCTTGATTATCTCTCTTATTTGATCATTTATTTTTTCCATAATTTTCACCTACGCCAAATACTTCATTGACTGATTTAGATCTGCCTACTTCTGAAATAAGTTTTCTTTCTAGTTTTCTATATTCTCTTGATTTTTCAAAAAATTCCCTATAACATTCGCTATATCTACCAGAGCATCCTCCTAAACCTGATTTAGGGCACGCTCTTGCATCTTTAGTGTTTACTGAATTACAGGGATATCTATCAATATTTCTAAACCATTTCCATAGTTCTTTCATTCTTTCATATTCATCTTCATCCATTTCTATAGCCTCATCATCCTTGACTGATATTTATCGAAAATTTCTTCCTGGATTAAAGCTGGTAATTGCTCCAATTCAAGTGTTATGTTTTTTCATCTTCTTTTTCTGCAGCAATTCTGGCCACGTTGTATCTGAAAGTTGTGTAAATTCCACTTGCTCTTATCAGAACACGCCCAACTCCAGAGTATTTTTCTGCTCCCAAAATTATGTATGATTTATCAGTTGATTCAAAATTTCCATCTTTTTTTCTAACTGTTATTGCTTCCATTTTAACTCACCTCCTTTTTAGAATTAGGGCTGCGATCGGGATTTTCAGGCAAGAGTTTCTTTGGTTTCTTTGAACCCTGGGGCCTTTCTTTGTAAAGAAAGGGGCCATTTGAACCCGAATAATCAGATCCACAGTCTGATGTCTTATCCGTTGGACCATCGCAGCCACGAAGAACAATGAAACGGTCGGAAATAGAAGTGTATAAAAGAATGGTTTCTCCTTTTCTCATTCCTAGAGTTTTGCGAACCTCAGCAGGAATAACAATTCTGCCTTTTTCATCAATCCGCGAAGAAAAAACAGCTTTTACAAGAGAGGTACGGCTAACTAATTGCTTTTTGCCGTTATTCTTATTGTAGATGAACTAAACCCCTTGTGGGGGTATACACCTCTCATGATTTCACCGTATATTATTAAACACAACTTATATTTAAAGATTCTGTGGGACATTCAGAAAAAGATGAATTTACACTTTCTTCTTCCTGATTTTTATATTCACGACATCGCCTAATGTTAATGGCTCGACATTCTTTACCTTTTCAATATTCATCTGCTGAACAAATAGTTTTATACCCAACTTTTTTTCCAATTTTTTAGCAACTTCTAATGTCGGCTTCATCCCTTTCTCAATCCTTTCGATGAAACGCGGACTTTCCCTTATCTCCTTGGCAAGTTCTTCTACTGTCAGTTTAGCATTTTCACGTGCTTTTTTTATATTATCAGCAAAATTTGGTTCATATTCCTCTATTTTTATCTCCGGTGTTTTCTTTTTGACAATTGTTTCTGTTACCTTTATTTCATCTCCTAATTTAGCACAACTTTCACAAACACTGAGAATTGAGCCTTCTATTCTCACTTTTCTTAACAATGCTTTTTTGCCGCACATCTCGCATTCCATAAAAAGTTTATCTTATGACAATATAAAAAGATTGTTTTCTAAATTAAAAAATTATCTTTATAAAAGCAATTTATATATTATGGAGAATGTGATTCTATGAAATATGATCCGAAGTATATTGAAGAGGAAGTTCAAAAAATATGGGAAAGAGAAAAGATACCTGAGAAGATTGTTGAATTTTCGGGAAAGAAGAAATTCTATCTATTAGATGGTCCTCCATATGCCAATGCCACACCTCATGTTGGTCATGTTAAGACAACCACATTCAAGGATGTATGGGGAAAATTCAAAACAATGCAAGGTTTCAGCGTATGGTTCCAACCGGGTTTTGATTGTGGTGGCCTTCCAATTGAAAATGCAGTTGAAAAAAAGCTAGGAATAAAACATAAGTCTGATATTAATAAAATTGGAGTTGAAAATTTTATAGCAGAATGCAAAAAACTTGCAGAAGAAAATGTTTTTGTTTGGTTAGATATATACAAGAAAATAGCTGCCTGGAGAGGTTGGGTAAAACCATATCTAACATCTTCTGATGAATATAAAGAAAGTGGCTGGTGGACAATAAAGCAATTATATGAAAAAGATTTGTTTGTTGAAGGTTACAAACCAGGATTCTGGTGCCCTCATTGTGAAACTGTTCTATCAGGTTATGAAGTCAGCGACTCATATAAGAATTTGGAAGACCCTGCAATATTTATTAAATTCAAGATTAAGGGTAGGGATGAATTTCTTCTTGCGTGGACTACTACACCATGGACACTTCCAGCCAATGTTGCATTGTGTGTTCATCCTGAAGAAAATTATGTTAAGATAGAAGTGAATGGAGAAAAATTAATTCTTGCAGAAAAGAGATTAGAAATATTTGAAGAATTGGGTTATGGTTATAAGATTTTAGAAAAATTTTCAGGCAAGAAATTAGAAGGAATAGAATATGAAAGCCTTCTTGATATTCCTCTTCAAAAAGAAATAGATAAAAATAAGAATGCCCATCGTGTTGTTATATCAATTCCTTTGATGAAGAAAAAAGTTTCTGGTAAGCTCGCAGCAAAAAAAGAGATTGAGGGAGAAACTGAATTTGAACATATTGTTGACATGGAAACAGGTTCAGGTATTGTTCATATTGCTCCAGGACATGGAGATGTAGACAATCAACTTGGAAAATATTATAAACTTCCAGAGCCATCGCCTGTAGATGACAAAGGTATGCTAACAGAAGAAACTGGAGAATTTTCTGGCTTATTTGTAAAAAATGCTGACCCAAAAGTCATAGAATATCTAAAGAGCAGAGGATTGCTGCTTCATGCTGGTAAGATTGTTCATTCTTATCCTTTATGTTGGAGATGCAAGTCGCCATTAATCTATAGAATGTCTAAACAATGGTTTTTGAGAATTGATCCGATCAGAGAGAAAATGATGAAAGAAAACAAAGAAATTAACTGGCTTCCAGAGTTTGCCCGAGACCGTTTTGAAAATCTTCTGAGAGAAGCGCCTGATTGGGCAGTTACGCGCCAGCGTTACTGGGGAATACCTCTTCCTATATGGAAGTGTGATTGTGGAAAAGTAGTTGTTATTGGCTCTAAAGAAGAGTTAAAAAACAAAATAAAAGAAAACGAAGTTGATGAGATATCAATTAGTAAAGATGTTGTTGACAAAATTGAACTAAAATGCTCATGCGGAGGAAAGATGAAACGCGTCCCAGATATTATGGATGTCTGGTTTGACTCAGGTATCTCTCCATGGGCTTCATTGGGTTATCCAAAAAATAAATTATATGATGAATTAGAACCAGTTAACCTAATTGATGAAAGCCAGGATCAAATAAGAGGTTGGTTTTATTATCTAATGTGTTGTGGAGTTTCAACATTTGGAAAAAAACCTTATGAAACAGTTTGCCTGAATGGTTGGACATTAGATGAAAAAGGAGAAAAGATGTCCAAGTCTTTGGGTAATGTTGTTTCTGCTGAAGATGCATATAAAGATTTGGGTGCAGATGCATTGAGATTATACTACTGCTGCGATATCGCTCCATGGGAAACACAAAAATTTTCAATGAAAAATGCAAAAGAAATTAGCAGAAATTTGAATATACTATGGAATGTCTATGAATATTTCAAAACCTATTCAAAAATAGAAAATTATAAAAAAGATCTGAAAATTGAAGATAGATGGATTTTATCTAGACTAAATTCAGTAATCAAGGATTCAACAGCCTGCATGGAAAAATTTGAATTTCATTTAGTTGGCAGAAATATTGTTAATTTCATAGTTGATGATCTTTCGAGAACATATATCAAGCTTATCAGAGATAGAAAAGATCAATCTGTTGATTACGTTCTTACAAAATGTATAGAAAATATAACGAAACTTCTTGCTCCAATATCACCATTCATAACAGAATATATCTATCATGAATTATTTTCAGAAAGCGTACATCTGTCTAAATGGCCAAAACATGATGAAAAGATGATAGACAAATCTTTAGAGAATGATATGCAGATAATGAACGAGGCAATAACATTAGCAAATTCAATTCGTAAAGAAAGAAACATTAACTTAAGATGGCCTCTTCCTCTGCTTGTTATAGAAGAAGAAATAGAAAACAAAGAACTCGCAAACTCTTTGAAAACTCTTGTAAATGTCAAAGATATAAAATTCGGCAAACCTGGTAAAGGATTAGTTGAAAAAGAAGGTTCATTCAAAGTCCATCTTGATTGCAATGTTATTGAAGATGAGGCGCTTCTTCGTGAATTATTAAGAGAAATACAAGCCCAAAGAAAAAAGCACGGCCTAGTTGTCAAAGACAGAATAATTCTCTACCTAAATGATGATAGATTTAAGAAGAAGGAATCTGATATTAAGGAAAAAGTTGGTGCAAAAAAGATAGTTTATGAATTAAAACATGAAAAAGGTCATGTAGAATTTAAAGATGAAAAAATTAAATTTGGGTTTGAAGTTATGGAGTAGTAAATTCTTGCTGGTGTTATGAATATCAGTATAGCAATTTAATAAACAATGACAAAATTAAACAATAACTAACAATATTGAATGAAAGGAGTATGGGTATATGAATCTAAATGATATTAACAAAGCAGTAGAGTTTTTGAAAAAAATAAAGAAAAATGACAATGTCATTTTGATATTTCATAGCGATGCTGACGGCATATGCAGCGCTGCTATGGTAAAAAAAATTCTTCCGTGCGAACCATTATTAATAAACCAGCCAATGCCTGTTGACCAGAATGTTATAGCAAAAATACAAACAACTGTTCCTAATAAAATAATATTTTTAGATTTAGCAGTTGCCCAGCAGCAGGATATAATGAAAAAAATAGGCAGTATATGTGATATTCTTATCATTGATCATCATATCTCTAAAAACGTGAGCAATAAAGCAATAACACACATCAATCCTAGATTTGAAAAACCTGATATATATCAATCAGCATCATATCTTACATACCAAATTTGTTCTCGAATAAAGGATATCAGTGAAATGTTATGGATAGCAGGAGTTGGCATTGTCGGCGATTATAATATTAAATTTTCCCGAGATCTTGTTGCTGACATAGAAAAATATTATGATATTCATCACATTCAAGAATCATTTATAAAAAATGTTGCTGACATAATTGAGGCATCGCGCGCAACAAAAGTGTTGAGTCCAGAAGAAATTGTAAATGTACTGTATAAATATTCAACATATAAAGAATTTCAAGAAAGCGAGGAATATCATAAATTATTTCAATCCTATCAGACAATATCCAATGAACTTGAAGCAATTTTAATTGATGCAAAAAAGGCAGAAAAAATTGGAAATATAATTTTTTACAATCTAAAAAGTAAATATAATATCAGATCACCGGTTTCAACAAAATTAGGTGAGATTTATCCAAAAAAGCTTATTGTTGTCTATCAATTCATGTACAACAAAGTAAAAGTCAGCATGCGCGCTCAAAATTCATTTGATGTAAATGATATTTTAAGAAAAGCTACATCTTCTTTCAAAGTGTCAAGTGGTGGGCATAAGGAAGCAGGTGGAGTTATTTTAAGCAAAGATCAATGGGATGAATTCAAGCAGAATTTAATAAAAATAGTGAACAAGAAAAAAGAAGAATAGAAATGAATTTGATATTTCTACAGCAATTTCTTTGCCACAATGAAGCAATGGTCATGCTCATACGGCTCTATATCTATCAATTCTATCACATTAAATCCTGATCTTTCTAATTTGGCTTTTTCCTCTATGTAAACTTGTTCAGGCTTTTTTGTTACGTCTATGCTCTGCGATTTTATAGCAATCATAATATATTTACAATTAAAGTATTCAGCATTTCTTATTGCTATCTCAGTCTCATCTGGCTGTGCCAGATCCACATAAGCAATATCACATTCCTCAACCCAATAATAATCTTCAGGTTTTCTTGCATCAGCGAGAAGTGGAACAATATTCTTTCTCTTTTCAGCAAGGTTCACTAATTTTCTAATCATTCTTTCTGCAAATTCTATGGCATAAATTATTCCTTCTTTTTCTATGATATCAGAAACATGAGAAACAGTTGTTCCAGTTGATGCCCCAAGATAAAGAATCTTTGATTCTTTTTTTATAGGATTTTCTTTCAGCCCTTTCATCAGCGCTGCACCCAACTTGCTTCTCGTTGGGTTCCATTCCCTATATTCTATTCCATTTTTTTTCATGATTTCTTCTCCATAAACACTACCCTTAACTAAATTCTTTGTATACAATTTTTTCACTGATTTCAAAATTCCTGGAAATATTTCCTGCATGTTTTCACCATTGCTAAAATTGCTATGTCACAAACATCATTTCGTTTTCATTTCTTGTTGGCTCTGTATTTCCTTTATTCATACTTCTAAGTTGGTTGTAGGGGTGGGTGGTGGGATTATATCTTCTTCAGTTCTTCATCTAGTTGTTTTTTCAGTGTTGGGTCAAAGCGCTTTGAATAGAAATCTATTCTTGCTGCAAGCATCAATTTAGCTGCCAGAATTCTTGCAACCTTGCCCTGCTTTTCTGTAGGAGCGTTCTGAATTTGAGATGCATTGAAAAGTATTCCATATTTTGGCGATTTGCCCTGGTTTTTCAAATGTCTAAACAATGCTTTTTCTGCACCAAGCAATTGAATAGTTGATGCAGGCATTTTAGCTAGTTTTTCTAATGATCCTGCCAGCGCAAGTAATCGCGCTGCAAGAATCTTATCAATTAGAGATGAAAAATTAGGAGCAATTTCATCCATAGATTGAGAGATGTATTTTTCTATTTCCTTTTTAGAGTCATTCAGTTCTTTTAGAGCGTTAGCATATTTCTTTAGTATTTTTTCATCATCTTCGCTGATATCAATTCCTGTGGAGTTTTTGAATTCTGGAAAATTCTCTCTGCTTCCCAGTTCTGCAACTTTTGCAATAAAACTTGGAGACGTTGTGTTTAACTCAGGATAATGAAGTCCATACCATTCCCGTAGTCGTTCAATTAATTGATTAGTTACTTTATTCATATCATCAAGTGCATTTGCTGCCTGAATAATCAGTTTATCTTTTCCTATTGAGCCTTTCATATTCTTCTTTGTTATAAGAATGCCAGCTTTTGAAAGAAATTCATTAAATTCTCTTCCTTTTAGAAAAGCCATATTTCTTATCTTACTTCTTAGAAGTTTTTCAGCATCCTCTCCTTTCACAATTTTACCATTATAGACAGATTCTAACCCCTTAAAAAAACTTTCTGGGATATCCCTATTGCTTAGGCTATCTGCCAAATTGCGTTCATCTATAAGTTCATGATAAATGACTGTTCCATCCTCAGAAAATGCATATATTCCTGTAGGATGTTTTGCAACAAAAACTTGTTTTAACATCATGACACCTAATAATGATATAACTAGCATAAGAAAACTTAATCAGTTTTCGTGCTAGAGTATAGTTATTTAAATTTTATTCAATACTTTAAAGGTTAATTATATATGGTATAGACTAAGAGGAAAAAATAATATGGTATAGACTAAAACAGACTGACGAACGAAGTTCGTCTATCGATTCGAAATATTTTAGGGTATTACTATGGGTCGAATAAGAACAAAGGATATCAAGGCGTCTGCAAAAGAGCTTGTTAAAAGATATCCAGAAAAATTTACAACCAACTTTGAAGAGAACAAAAAAGCTTTGAATGAGCTTAAGCTAACTGATGAAAAAAAGATGAGAAACAAGATAGCTGGCTATGCAGTCAGGGTTGCTTCACATAAAAAGTAGCTATTCCTTTATTTGAGAGGCTTTGTATTTTTGAATACCAAAGTCTTTTTAAGTTTGTCATACAAGATTAAAATATAGCAGATAAAACTTTCTTACATCAACTTGGAATAGGTGTCGCAAGTCTTACATTCGGCATTGCTCTATCAATATTCATATATGCAGTTGCCACAAAAATTCCTATTACTATAAATGCTTGGTTGCTTTTTGGAACATCCTTCTTATTAATGTTAAGATTTTGGTGGCGATATTGTGAGCTTTTTGTGCAATTTTTACCCTCACGAACATTCTGGCATTTCCTATTTGACTTTATAATATCATTTCTTGGAATCTTGGCTATTCTGCTTGTAAATAATATGCAGAATTGGGCACTAGTTGGCACACTTACAATGCTAGCAAGCATGGTCAGGTGTGGTCTGTCATGGGCTACTGCTAAAGGTGACATTAAGAAATCCCTGAAGAGAACTATCTATGGCTCTGTGTTTATGCTTGTAGTTATGCTTGCTATATATCAACTTTCTGTAACCATGGATCATCTTATTCTATCTGCCTCTGTATTCATAGTTGTAGTTATTTTTGTTATATTATCATCAAGAAGAAGCAATTTATAAAACAAATGAAATCCCCTTTGTAACCCACGAATAAATTCATTTCTTTGGATTTCATTCAAGAACAATGCTTTCTTTCTGAAATTCAGTTTTCATTGTTCTTAAAATAATCTTTTTAAATTCTATGTGTTTTAGCATATTTTATTACCTTAGGCAAAGCCTTTTTAAACCATGGCGTATATCTTCCTGGATTCTTTTTCACGTCTTTCATTAAAGAATCAACATCCATATATCCCCAATGTTCAATTTCTTTCTTATTTGGTTTTATTAATTTATTATATTTACCAACAAAAACATAATCAATTTCATGCTCTCCCCATGTTTTATTATATTTTGCCTTGTAGATAAATTTGAAAAGAAACTTTAATTTACATTTTATACCTAATTCCTCTTTCAGCCTTCTTTGCAATGCTTGTGTATAGGTTTCCCCTTTTGCAGGATGGGAACAGCACGCATTTGTCCAATAGCCGGGCCATGTCTTTTTATATTTGCTTCTCTTGTGAATGAGCATCTGACCTTTATCATTAAACAAAAATATAGAAAACGCCCTATGCAATTTTGCAGGATTTTTGTGCGGCGGATATTTTTCATCATATCCTATAATATTGTCATTCTTGTCAACAAGGATAATATCTTTTTTCATAAATAGTTGTTATTTCCATCGTTTATATAGATTATTTTTTATCGCTAAATTGTCTAGAATTTTTCCAATAACAAAATTTATCATGTCTTCTATTTTTTTAGGCTTATGATAAAAGCCAGGACAAGCGGGCATTATAACAACTCCAAGCTTTGAAAGTTTTAGCATATTTTCTAAATGTATCTGAGAAAAGGGCATCTCTCTTAATACTAAAATCAGCTTTTTACCTTCTTTTATCATAATATCAGCCACTCTTCTTATTAAATTGTCAGAAAGACCAATTGATATTGCAGCCAGTGTATTCATTGAACATGGGCATATAACCATCGCATCTACACAAAACGAAGAAGAGGCAATTGGAGCATCTATATCATTTTCACTATAAATTTTGATATTTTTTATCTTTCTCAAACCTTCAGGATATTCATATTGAAATACCTTCTTTGCAGCATTACTTACAACAACATAGACATCTCGGCTTTTAGATAATTCTTCAACTAATCTAATACCGTAGACAACACCAGAAGCTCCTGTTATTGCAACAACAATTTTTTTATTCATTTGCTATCACGGTTCCCTTTACATCTTTACCCAAGAGTGCATTTTTTATAGCATCTTTTTTTAAACCATTTATTATTATACTATTCACTCCTTTCTTTGCAAGCTGCAACATCTTGTTAACCTTGAGTATCATTCCACCAGTAACATCAGTTCCATCTGATAATCCTATATATTTTTTAACTTCATTAAAATTGCCGGGAGTTATTTTCTTTATTATATTCCTATTTGAATCATAAACTCCATCAACCTTTCCAGCCAAAATAATTTTTTTTGCATTAAGATTTTTTGCAAGATAGTTAAATATCTCCTCTGTAGAAATTATGCAACAGCCATTTACAACATCTAAACCAACATCACCATATGGAACTGGAATATAATCGTCTTTCAGCATTCTCTTTATTGAAATAAGATAGAAATCAATTATCTTTCCTTTCTTTGTTATGCACGCAGAGGATGGTTGAACAGAAACTGCATTCTCTCCGGCATTTATTAACTCTTGAACAACTATTCTGTTAAGTTTAGCTGCGTCATTCTGTACAATCGCAAATCCTTTTTTGCTATCTTTATTTATATATCCTTTTTGTGTTTGATATTTTTGAGCAGAAGTATGAGGAAATGAACCGCCACCATGACCAACTATCAATGAGAACTTCTTTTCATTTCGTGCTTCGTGTATCTCTTTGCATATTCTTCTTAGAACATTCTTTCTAACAGTAAATGGTTTTGATTTGTCTGTTATCAATGATCCTCCAAGTTTTAACAAAATTAAATTAGACACTTCTAACACCTTCAACTCCTAGAGTTGAGATTATGGCATCTCCGCCTGCTTTTCTTATAGCTTTTGCAATATTTTCTTGTTCATCTGTTACAGCAATCATACATCCTCCACCACCAGCACCTGTTAGTTTTGCTCCATATGCTCCTGCCTCTTTGGATGCTTTTATCAATTTTTCCAATTGAGGTGTTGAGACATTTAATAATCTTAATTTCTCTTGGTTCTGATCCATTAATTCTCCAATTTTTATTAAATTCTTTTGCTTTACAGCCTTAATTCCTTCCATACTTATTTTTTCAATGTCATTGATCACCTCTCTTACCTTAGCATTTTTTTCTTGTAAAGACTTTACCTTTGAAACTATCTCAGCAGTATTTACTTTCTTCTTTGTGTCTCCTATTACGATTGGAATTTCATCTTTTATATTAATTTTTTTAAATCCTTCGCTTTTTCTGAAAGAAAGAAAACCACCATAAACAATTGTATTATTATCTATACCTGAAGGTGTGCCCCCATGACATAAAATATCTCCTTTGAAAGATATCTCTGATATTTTTTCTTTAGATAATCTAATTCCAATGAAATCTGATACTACCTTCGCAATCGCAGAAGATAAAGATGCAGATGTTCCCATTCCTTTTCTCAAATTAGTTTTAATATTAATTTTAAATGGGATGAAGTCTTCCTTCAATAGAAGACCTATAACATATCTTCCTATAACTCCCTTATCTTTGTTAATTAACCTTACTATGCTGTTGAATTTTTTTTCTTCTATTAATTTTTCTATTTTTTCCATTTCATTTTTTAACTGCTTTTTATTAATTTTTTGTGTTCTCCATGGATCTGTCAAAATAATATTGTTTTCTTTATTTTTCTCAATCGTAGCTGTTGTGTAAATACCTACTGCTGCGGCAACACCTAATTTATCATAAACAACAGCATGTTCACCGAAAAGAATTATTTTTCCAGGAGCTATAGCTTTCATTAAAATAACCTCATTACCTGAATTCACGCATGTTCATAATACAAAAATTCTAAGAAAAGATTTAAAAGCTCTTTTTATGAAAATCGACAGTTATGCGCCTGGCAGGATTACCGACTTCGCTGTCGCGAAAGTTATCGAACCTGCGATCTCCTGCGCTCTCAAGCAGCTTATTTTGTGAAGCAGACGTCATACCATTGTCCAAACCCATGAAAAGGGTTTACTAGACCACAGGCGCATTAAATTTATATATACAGAAATCTTAAATTATAATTATGAACGAATTAACAACAGAAGAGAAGTATGCAGTTGTTCTAATAATAGCAATATTCATGTTTTTTGCTCTGTGGCTCGCTGGAATAAATTTACTTAAGATAGTTGGCTTTTGATTGTTAAAAACTATCTTATCAGGTCTTTCTCTAAACATTTCACAGTTTTTCCTAAAAAACTTTTTCTGATCACATTCTAAAGCACTTTATAATATATTTTTTAATTCTCTCAAACTCCTTATTTTATTGATATCTTGATTGCTATATTTGTTATCCCTATCAATGAGCAAAGCCTTAATATTTGCTTCCTTTGCTGGTTTATAATCCCAATCAACAGAATCCCCTATATGAACAATCTCATATGGCTGAACTCCTAGGTTTTTACATATTTTTCTGAATGCATTAGATGTTTTGGAAAGTGAATTTTCATCTTTGAAATCTGTTACCATGGAAAATGTTTTCT
>Ga0272448_1004024_pt1 | contig 17037 bp, 14 predicted proteins | sample YNPCB0191_FD_202220 | JGI IMG/M metagenome (GOLD analysis project Ga0272448, IMG submission 202220) | Hot spring sediment microbial communities from Yellowstone National Park, WY, United States - YNP-CB-019-1 | ecosystem: Environmental > Aquatic > Thermal springs > Hot (42-90C) > Sediment... | reverse complement strand
TCACTATGGAGGATGATCTCTCCCTCTACTATCTCTCCTCTTGGTCCAAGGATCCTTAAGATAGACTGGGCAGTTACACTCTTACCGCATCCTGATTCTCCTACTACACCAAGGGTCTTACCCTTTATAATCTTAAAATTGACCCCATCTAGAGCCTTAACTGTACCTTCATCATAGAAAAAGTAGGTCTTGAGATTCTTAACTTCTAAAAGAACATTATTATCTGTCATAGATTTCCTCCCTATCTGGCATATGGATCAGCTGCATCACGCAGACCACCCTCTAAAAAGTTGAAGACTAATACCATTAATATTACAAAAACCCATTTACCTTGGAATTTATTCATAGTCTAATCTAAACATTGCAAAAATATCAAGCTTAGGCACAAGAAATTCAATATATTCCTCTGAGACTTGGAAATTCATCTTCTCTTCCCTTGGGAGTATTAGAAGTTGCTTAACTGTTTTTCCCCCAATTCTAACCTTTATCTTGATATTATATATAGGTAGATATGGTGGTCTATCTTGAAAGGTTAAAAGATTAAGGATATACTGTTTTTTATTCCTTAGATGGAAAAGAATAAGTTCTACTGGTAATGAGTTGTCAATCTTGAAAGAAAAAGAATTACCAGTAAGAAGTTTTAGAAGATTTATAAATACATGTCGATGATATTCTGACCGTTCCAGATCAGTAGCAACATAAATGACTTTACCTTTGCCGACTTTATTTAACACAATTGATGGGTAGCTAGTTATAATTCCTGGCGGATTACTATGAATAGAGGCAAAGTGCCCAGGGTCTTTAGGATCAGTATAGGGAAGAGTTAACTTGCCTAGAATTCTTACTGTAGAACTGGGTTTGACTTTTAGTTGAGTACTTTGCAATTCAAGCGGGTATTTTTCAGAATAGTCGGTAAGAACCCCTTCAAGTCCATCTGTTGGAGCAATGTAGGTAGATGTTTCTTTTGTTTCTCCTTCATAAGAGACGCCAAAGAGATCAGCCATAAGGAAATCTTTTTGTTTAATCCCATCTTTTGTAATTAGCGAGGTGTACTTACTTGCATAGAGATTTCCGCCATTTAGCACATAATTTCTAAATGCAGAGATTTCTTCTTTATCCATCATTAAAACATTAGGAAGTATAACAACTTGATACTCAGAAAGCTTATCTAAGTTTTCTTTAGTTATAACGGTCCAAGGAATGTGAGATTCTATTAATGCTTCTGCCGAGTTAAGACAACTTTCTATATGAGGAGTATGTATTCCTATTGTTGGCTCATTAGGTTTTTTCCCCTTTTCAGCGAAGTCAAATTTAGATTCAGTGGACAAATAAATTGCAATATCTGCTATAGGGTTTGTATTTATACAATCCAGAAAATACTTGTTATAAGAATATGTTTCTTTGAAAATATCCCCCATTATTGAGTAAGTTTTCTTGTTAAGAGAACCAACCGGATCGATAGCATCGATAAAGACGAATGCCCCTCCATGAGATAGAGCATAATAATTTCTAAGTTTTAATAGATCTTTAGGCTTTAAAGTAGTGTGTTTTCCCACATCAACAGCAACAGAGGTTTCGAATCCAAATGGTTTGTTACGCGTAAGGTTAGAAAATAGTTTGCAAGCAAAGCTTGCTTGTAGGATTCCTCCGTAGAAATCTCCTTGTAGAAAGTCACTTTGTCTACTCAATTCAGTAGTAACACCGGAACGCCAACTTGCAGAGAATGTAGAACTTTGATGTTCTACACTTACATTAGGCTTCAGTTTTTTGACAGTAGAAGTGCATAAGGATGCAAACTCGTTTAGCCATACCTCTCGCCTTCTCTGAAATGTAACCCATTTTGGCTCCTCCCAATTGATAATTTCAGGAATTTCTTCCCCTGTCTCTTCAGCAAATCTTTTTTTACAATGAGGACAGTAACAAACCCCTGGCCAAAAAGTCATATCAAAACGTATACCTTCGAATTCATAGTTTCTGCAAATCTCTTCTATTTGAGCAACTACATGTTCTCGATATGGGGAATTTATACAGCAAACTCCATAACGGCTATTATCCCCCATACCTTTACCATCTACATCAATCATCCTCCAATCTGGGAAGTTACGGTATGCCCATGTATTATAGATTAAGCTATAGTAAACTACTACTTTAATTCCCTTTTTATGACAGAGGTCAATAACTTCTCCCAAAAAGTCCTTCCCCTTAAGCCCTTGATGCATGTGACCAATTTTTGTCGGGTAATAGCTGTTTCCAACGTGAGAAACAGCGAAAACAACAGCTGAGTTTACATTTGCCAAAGTTAACATATCTACATACTCTTTAGCATTAAGTTCTGATAAGAATCTAGGGTCTTCATCAGTAATATGCATATCCAAAACTTGCCTATACAAAGCGGTTTTATACCACTTGCTTTCCGTTGTATCTTTCATTATTACCTCCTACTTATGATAAAATTTCTCTAGACCACTATAGGTTCAATTCCCAGGATTTTACATACCTCTTCCAATTCTTGGGAGTAATCTCCATAGACTATATGTATATGGTTTGACCGAATAGATTTAATAAATTTCTGTGGGGTAGAATTCGGGCGTATGAAAGCGTGAGGTCTTTCCCATACGGTTTCTTTTAACCTTTCTCTGGGTTGAGATATTGCTTCTCCGGTAACTATTAGCATAGCATATTTACCCTTTATTCTGCTTAATCGGCTCATAGTTACTATCCCTTCTTTAGCTACAAATTGAGGACAAGTTCCTCCTATTAGCCATTTGAACTCTCGAATTCCTTCTTTGAGCCACCAAATGTCCTTTAGTGTAGGAGCATGATCAATAGGATGTGAACCGCAGTTACAAAGAGTTAGTAAGTTTTCATTACAATTATAGTAAGTAATATCGGTAAACATAACGGCTTGATGAGATATATGTTTTAGAATCTGCATTGTTAAAGCCCCATTGAGGTCTGCCTCACATGCCATTACAAAAGGCTCTTTGGACCCATAGAAGTCAAATTTGCTATTCAGAAAAGCATGAGCTAAACAGAAAGTGGTATAAATAGAGGGTAGTTCAGGTAAGCATTTTACTGCTATAAAGTCATATTTCTTTTCAGCAATAATGTTTTTTAAAGCTAAATAAAGTTTAATTTGAGCTAGCATAACTTCATCTTTTGCTTCTATTTTACCAAATGTATTTCTCATCCATACCAGAAACTTCGTAGCTTCATCTTCTGGGATATTCTTTGCTCTTTCGATTACCTCTAGCTGTTCGAATTCATCTATATCTATACCAAAGTTTATCTTCCATTGATTTGGATCAACTTCAGCAGTTACCATCCCCATGCATCGTCCACCAAATACGCCTAGAACTTGTCCTTTTAGGCGAGAAGCTGTACTGCCTGCTATACAATAAATTCTAAGTTCATTTAAGGTCTCAGGGTCGTCAATTGCCCCATATATCAGATTACTGTATATCCCTACCTCGTCCATCCCCCCTTTTACCACTGCACCTCCAGTTATCCCTGCATTTCCTAGAGTAGCATCAGCCCATATCACCACTGGAACTTCAGTTTCTAAAGCAGCAGCTATTGAGTTGCTAGAGTAGGTCCAGGTATATACATATATTACTAGTACTTCAATCCCCTTATATCTTAACTCTTTACCCGCTTTACGCATCTCAGAGTAATCTCTAATTAAATCTTGATATTCATATACGTCAAATCCTAGAGAGATAAGCTTATCCTTTACCTTATTATGAGTCAATTTAGCCTTATTTACTATTTCCTCAGGCCAATGGTCTCCTGGTGCTATAGTAGTTATTAATCCTACTTTCGGTTTCAATTCCTTAATAGTATCTCTACTCATACTATTCCCTCTAAGAAGTCAATCCCCATTTTATTACATAGTTTCAACACTGTGTTAATTATGTCTTTCTCATTTGGAATTAATAGATTTTCTACTTCTCCATAAGGAATAGGGACATCTAAACCTGCTAACCGTAATACGGGTGCATCTAGATAATCTAAAGCTTTTTCCATAATTAATGCAGCGATTTCTCCACCCCATCCTCCCGTTTTTGGAGCTTCATGAACTATCAAGCATTTTTTTGTCTTTTTTATAGAGCTTAAAATGATATCTTCATCTAAAGGTACCAAAGTTCTAGGATCAATGATTTCCACTTCTATACTATATTCCTTCTCTAGTATCTCGGCAGCTTTTAGGGCCTTTGTAACCATCCAAGACGTTCCTATGATGGTGATGTCTTTCCCTGGTCGTTTTATTTCTCCTTTTCCTAATGGAATAAGATATTCTTCCTTTGGTACTTCTCCTTTTGTTCTATATAGTTTTTTATGTTCGATGAATATTACAGGATTGTTGCATCGGATAGAAGACTTTAGCAGCCCTTTAGCATCATATGGTGACGAAGGCATCACTACTATTAATCCCGGAACATGCACGAACCAGTTTTCTAAACTTTGAGAATGAATAGCAGCATTTCTTAGACCGACTCCTTGTTGAGTTCTTATTACTATTGGAATTTCTATCTGCCCATCTGACATATACTTTAGCTTCGCAGCATGATTAACTATCTGACTCATAGCAATAGTTATGAAATCTATATACATAATTTCTACTATTGGCCTCATACCTAGCATAGCTGCTCCTACTCCACAACCTGTAATTGCTGCTTCAGATATTGGTGTATCTAGTACCCTCATTGGGCCGAATTTTTCAAGTAGTCCCTTGGTTACTCCAAATAGATTCCCCCATACTCCCACATCTTCTCCTATTAGAAAGACATTATCATCTCTAGTCATTTCTTCTTGGATAGCTTCATTTATCGCTTCTGCAAATGTTATTTCCCTACTCATTATCATCACCTCTAATACACATTTCTTGTTAGTATTTCTAGGGTAGGAATGGGTTGTTTTAATACCCATTCTTTTATTCCCTTCATTTCTTCTCTTATATTCTTCTCGATAGTATTTATTTCTTCTTCTTTACATGTCTGAGTTTCTAAAAGATAGTTTCTGAATTTAGGAATAGGGTCTTTTTTCTTCCATTCTTCTACCTCTTCTTTTGTCCTATAGTTTTCAGGGTCTCCCATATAGTGTCCTCTAAATCTGTAAGTAATTATTTCTAAAAGAATTGGGCCCTCACCTTTTCTTATTTTCTCTACCATTTTAGTAGCAGTATCATAGATATTTAATATGTCATCTCCATTTATCGTAACTCCTTCTATGCCATAACTCATACTTCTAGTACTTAATTTCTCTATTCGTACAGCCTTAGAAATGGGAGTAGCTTCAGTATATTGGTTATTTTCACAGACGAATAATATTGGGAGATTCCAAATACTAGCTAAATTTAGACCTTCATGAAATGCTCCTGTATTAGTAGCTCCATCACCAAAGAAAGAGACGACTATCTCTTTACGTTTTTTTGCCTTTATAGCCAGCCCTAAGCCTGTAGAAAGTGGTATTCCATCTCCTACAATCGATGTACATAAAAATCTATTAGGCCAGTCGCAGAAGTTCATTGGGCCTCCTTTACCATTACCTATTCCACCTAATCTTCCTGCCATTTCAGCTAAGACCTTTCTTGGTTCGCAACCTTTAGCTAACGCGTGCCCTTGTGGACGATGAGTACTAAGGACATAATCTGTATTTTCGAGGGCTGAGCAGACTCCCACTGCTACCGCTTCTTGCCCTTGATAAGGGTGAAATCCATCCATTATTATATCGTTTAGTTTTAAATCAATACATATTTCATCAAACATACGAATCTTATACATCATTCGGTAAAAGTTTATAAGCCTTTCTTTACTCATCTTTCTTTTCCTCCTCTATAGCAATTATTCTAACAGGGCAAGCATCTAACCTTTCAATCGGAAGGGGTAAAATTAATATTAAAAATCTCTTACTTTCTAACATACTTAGATTAGTCATTGATTCTATCATAGGTATGTCACTTTCAAACAGTAGCATATGATTAGGTTGATAATCTGTACCAGGAACTTCTATTCCTGCAGCATCAGTACCAATACAGCTAATACCTTTTTCTATCAACCATTGAACCGCCTCAGTAGTCATATAAGGCTGTAGTTCCCACTGGTCTGTATAGTAATATTTATCACAGTCAGTTCTTATTAAGAGGATGTCTCCTTTTTTAAGCTTGGTATCATAAGCCTTAATTTCTTCTAAAGTTATTGCCTCTCCTGGGTTTTTATAAGCAAAATTAAGAACTATCCCTTCTCCTATTAATCTCTCTATTGGAAATCGCGATGCATCTTTCCCTTCTTTAAGATGATGATATGGAAACTCTATGTGAGTTCCTGCATGAGAACACATAGTTACCTCTCCAAGGATATACCATAGATCTTTACGATGAACCACTTGGGGTAGTATTTCTGTTACATCAAAATTTTTAACTTTACACTTAAAGTGTTCTTTTTCTGGAACTATTTTGTGACTTAGATCTATTATTCTTTTTATCTTCATATTATCTCTCCTCTCTTAGGTTTTATAAATACTTTACCATCCATTCAACGGTTTTAGACTGTACTTCTTGGCTTTTAGGGCCGATCCAAAAACAATGGGGTGAGTCGTTTATTAATATTAAATCTTTGATTTCTCCAGTGTTAGCATATAAAAGCTTAGCTTGTTCTACAGGGACTGACTCGTCTTCATTACTATGTATTATTCTTAATGGTCGTGGACTTATTTTATGAACAATATCTAACGGTCTGAATTTAAAACAGGAATAGGCTGAGGAAAGAGGAACTTCCTCTAGAAATTGAGGGTACATTTTCATAATAGCAGCATGGCTACTATTAGCAGTTTTCTCAAAAGCTAACACTTCTGAGATATGAACCCACTGAGATTTACCTGTAAGTACCTCGTTCTTTTGATCTTCTAATACTTTAGAAACAAAGGTATTCCAAGCTTTTTCCCCTTTGTAGCTTACCCATAGATTTTTTAGCCAAGCTTCTCCGTCGCCTACAGGAGCTAATGCTACTACTGCCTTTATTCTTTTATCTAAAGCAGCAGCGTAAATTGCTGTTCCTCCCCCCATACTCATACCTATAATCCCTATTCTTTCCCTATGAACATCCTTTCGCATTTCGAGATATGTTACAGCAGCAAGAGCATCTTCTATCCATTCAGGAAAAGGATATAATTCCCCCCTTTTTGGGCTTTTCCCACAACCTCTCATATCAATCCTTAAGGAGGAGATTCCATTATATGACAGTTTTTCAGCTAGTTCAGCAAATCCAGTAAGTTCATCTCGAAAGGAACTATATCCGTGAAGTAGAACTACAGCCGGATTTTTCCCCATATTTTTTGCTTTTTTGAATGTTCCGAAAATTAGGGTATTATGGATATAAAACTGTACCTCTTCTTTCATAATTCCTCCTCACTTATCTTTATACTTTCTGATCTTTTCTACGAAATATTCGTAATTTTTTAAAGGTATTTCTGGATGAACCCAATGATCTAGTGCTACTATATAGCCTCCTCGTTTAGACATCCTAGGAAGGACTCTATCTACTTCCTCGTCAATTTCTTCAAGTCCTAGTTCCAACTTATGTTTATTAATCCCTCCAAGTATTCTAAGATTAGGGAAAAGTTCTCCAATTTTTACTATATCCATTCCAGCTTTTACTTCGAATGGAAGATGTCCTGTTATCCCCCCCTCTAACCATAATGGTATTAACTCTAATGTGTTACCATCACTATCTACAACTATATCTACCACTCCCATATCTCGGAAATATCCTGTTAATTCTTTATATGCAGGTAATAAGAATTCTCTAACAAGAGCAGGAGAAAGTAAGGGACCTTTTTTGTAGCACATATCTTCCCATATGAAAGCGCAATCTGGTTGTGTGTCTCTTATAGCTTTCTCATAAAGAGTTTTATAAAACTCAACTCTATCGTTAATAATTTCTCTAATTAAGTTAGGGTCATCATAAAACGTTAGTAGAAAGTTTTCTAAACCCATAATCTCTCGTGGATATCCAAAAAAGCCGTCTATATGTACTACTACCAGAGTATCCGATTGCTCTCTTAGAGACTTAGCTATTTCATCCCAATTTTTTGGATATCGGATATTGATATTTGAATTTAACCTTTCCCTGAAAGCTTCATAGTCTTTTCTAGACTTTATAGGGTAATCTAAAAACTGAGGTAAGGTCGGAGATCTTTTGCTAACCTTTTGAATTACTCCTAGAGAGGTTCTCTCTATTCTCCAGTCGTCAGTCTCATCTAGTATTTCATATTCAAAAGGGGGTATATAGTATTTCTCAATTGGAAGATACCCAAACTTTACAATTCCAAAATATCTAAACAGATCTATCCCTTCTGAAAGACCAAAAAAAGTAGGTTCTGTTACTTCAGAAGGTAAGCCTTCATCTTTCCATCGGAGATATGTCTCATGCCAAAATCCCCACTCTACATGACAAGGGTAATCCGTAGGTTCAAAATGCATTGCCGCTTTAAATCTCTCTCTATTAGTCATAGTTTCTTAGTTCCTCTCTTGCGATATTAATAAACATTTCAATCTGCCTAATATCGTCCATAATATTGTCATGCACTTTCTGTAACCCTCCAGCATGGATGGAGAACTTCCGACCTTTGCAGAGATTTATTATTTCTCTTAGCTTACTCCTAATTGTCTCTTCTGTTCCTAATAAGATGTCAATGTTCTTTAATGGTATAGAAAGAGATTTATCTAAAGGAATTATAGTTACACTCTTTTCTAAATCACTCCAAGGACTAATTTCAAAGTTATCAAGTGTCTTAATCTCTAACCAGTAAGGTATTAACTGTTCCATATTGCCACAGGTATGTATATTAGTAATCCCCCTGTGGTATTTTTCAATTTTAAGATAGTAGGGAAGGACAAAATCCCTAAATATACTAGGAGTAATAAATGGGATATTAAGCCAGTCATCAGCAATGCCAATTGGACCTTTTTCTATACCTAAATAATTGTAATAGGCTTCAAACCATCGGATTCTTTCTTCAACTATATAATTCATTAATTCATGGATAAAAGTTGGGTTTTCTAAGGTATTAACTATGAAATTTTCATACCCTAAAAGCTGTATTGCTATATCTAATCCTCCTCTCTCCCAAGGACGTAAAATTACTCTGAGTCGATCTTTTACTATTTCTTTAACGGTTTCATAAAGCCTTAATATTCTTGGCATCTCCCCGGTAGTGTAGAAATTGTGAGGAGTAAGATTCTTAATAGTTTTCTCTCCTTTCAAAGGAGAATCGCCAAATATAGGACATCCCCTTTCATCATAACTTACCTCTATTCCAAAAATGGAATATTCAAAATAATACTCAAAAGGAACAACTACGAGATCATCTATATAAGTGTCATCATCAAAATGTTCGAAGTGATACAACTTTTGACGAAGTTGCAATTCTAGAAGTGAATAAGGGTCTTTTAAGTAGTCATAGTAATCACCCATGTTAAAGATATCCTTCCAAGCTATGTTCTCAAAACCAATAGTAAACTTAGGGTTATAAATAGCTTTCTTTTTTTGATTTCTAGGGGTATTTACAACCTCAACGACTTTCTCTATTAAATTTTCCATCTTACGATTATTTGTCACATAAATAATATTTCTAACCTCCTATATGAGGGATTGAAGAACTCTAAGGTCTTCTGCTATAACTTCTTTAGCTCTTTCTCTAGCCAATTCAGATTCCTCTTCTAGGATTATCCAACCTGAGTAGTCTGTCTCTTTTAATAAACTAATAACCTCTGAAAAATTGCATATCCCCTTTCCTAAGGGGGTCCACGTCCCTTCTTTATTTACGTCTTTAAAATGTATATGTGCAATACGTGTTTTATACCTACTCAAACACTTTATTAAGTCCTGTCCTCCACGAATTATATGTCCTGTATCTGGATTCCATTTTACAAACTGAGAATTAGTAAGAGTCATTAAGGTCTGATACTCCTCTTCTGTCTCAATAAGTGACCCATGATGGGAATGGGGATGCACTGTCAAGGTTATTCCTTTTTCTTTACACAACCTACCAACTCCTTGGTAAAATCTACAGGCATTGAGCAATCCTTCTTCTCTAGTAAGGTTCTCTGAAATGCTAGCTCCACCTAAAGAAAGAATAGACCCTGGGAAAAATGTCAAGAAATCTATGGCCTTTTTTACCCCTTCCATTTCTCTATCCCAATAATTTGGATTGCTAAATCCGTAGGAACTGCTATAGGCAAATGCAGAGAGTTGAAGATTTTTTCTAGATAAAACTTTTTTGAGTTCCTCAGGCTTGCCGAAGTAATGGCCTATCATGTTATTTGAAATCTCTACGCCTTCAAAACCTACACCAGAAATTATGTCCAATATATCATCTAAATGACTTTTCCAGCTTTCTCCTAGCATCTCCCAAGTATAGGTCTGACATCCTATCTTAAAAGACATTTTTTAATCCTCCTTTATAAGAGGAGCTAAATATCTATATGCATCCTTGACGTATTTTGGAGCATTCTCTGAATCGATAACTTCTAATTCTACTGCCAGGAATCCATTATAGTTAATACGCCTTAATTCATTAATTAAACCTGGGATATCAATCTCACCTTCCCCTATAGGAACAGACTGTTTACCCCTATGGTCTTTTAAGTGAATATTCCAAATACGATTAGAATATTTCTTTATAAGAGCTATAAAATCGACTCCAGCACTATGAAAATGTCCTGTATCTATTGTAATACCTAACTTGGGACTATCTATTTTACTAAAGATCTTATCATAGTCTTCGAATGTAAGTATCTGAGAATTTATATGTGGCTCTAAACATATCTTGATATCTAAATCCGATATAAGTTCTAAGAGTCTTTTCAAACCAGTAACAGTATTTTGAAGTCCTTCCTCTCTTCTACTTCCACCTGTTTGAACTAGTATATTACAACCAAGGTCTATAGCTACCCTTGCTGATTTTGCTACTTGTTCTGCACCTATTAATGCTTTCTCCAAGCTTTCTGTGGGTATTGGCGGAGTCCATACTTCGCTTAACTTCAGATTATTTCTTGATAACTCTTCTAAAAACTTTTTTTTATCTAGCCACTGGATAAGTCCAGGTTCCCAAGTGAACGGACCACCTAAAGCTATATAAGAATACCCTGCTTGTGGAGCATATGTTAATGTTTCTTCTATCTCATCCCTTCCCCTATTTCTAAAACAACAAGTAGAGCAAGATAATATAAAACCTGTCATAAATTTACCTCCTATCTTAAAGTTTTACAATCCTCCCGCTATCTGCGGATTCTTTTATTGCCTCCATAATCTTCATTGCTTCTAATGCGTCTTTGGCATTAGGTTTTGGCTCTACCCCATTTAGGGCACTCCTTACAAAATGCTCTACTTCTTTCTCATACCCTCTATTACTGTACAAGGTCGCCCAGGATATATTCTGGCTCCAGGTAAGCGCATCATGCCCTTTATCTAACCCTGGTTCATTTATAAGACCCCTTATTGGCGTATTTCTATACCAAGTAAATATCCCATTCTCTGAGATAGCTAGATGCCCATCTCCTACTATTGCTATTCTCTCATTTGGACTCCCCCAAGATTCTAGACAGTTTAATGTAATCACACCAGTACCCCCGCTCTTAAACTCGACAAGTATCTGATATCCAAACCTAGTCCCTTCACCTTTGACTTTTCTAGCTACTAAACTCTTCACATCTCCCATAAAGAATCTGATAAGGTCTGTATGATGGATCACATGATGGAGAAGAAAAGATTTCTCATCGTTATAAGGATGCGCAGTATATCTAGCCTCATATTGTCTTGGTACTCCAAATTCTGGTTGTGATATAGCCTCCTTTAAGAGCGCATTGGCAGTAGCAAATCTTTTCATAAATGCTGTCATAAGGTAACGATTATACTTTTCGCTTATTTCTACTAACTCTTCAACCTCTTCTACCGTTTCAGATGGAGGCTTTTCCGTAAACACATGTAGTCCGTAATCTTTCATAGCTACCTTGGCAATCTCATAGTGCTGTTTCGGTCCAATAACTACAAATAGTGCAGAAAGCTTTTCCTTATCTAACATCTCCCTATAATCTGTATACCAGCGGAGAGCTCCAAAGTTACGTGCATTACGTCTTGCTAAGTCCTCTTTTAAATCACAGACCGCTACTAAGTCTATATCGGTGAATTTTAATACAGGATAGATATTCAAGGTAGCATGGTTCCCACAGCCAACAAATCCAATCTTTAACATACTGCTCTCTCCTTTCATCTATAAGGATCAGCCGCATCACGCAAGCCGTCACCTAAAAAATTAAATGCTAATACAACGATGAATACAAAAACCCCAGGAATGAGTAACCAAGGACAGTTAGCTAGAGTATTAATCTTTTGAGCGTCCTGCAATAATATTCCCCAGCTAACAGCAGGTGGGCGAAGTCCAAGTCCCAAAAAACTAAGAGATGTTTCCCCTAGGATCATACTTGGAATAGACAACGTCAAACTTACTATCAAGTAACTAAGACAACCAGGGACTAAATAGGTGGCGATTATTCTAAATGATGAAACTCCTGTAATCTTAGCAGCCATTATATAATCCTCTTCTTTCATCTGTAAAGTTCTTCCTCTAACCACCCTTGCTACCCCACACCACCCTATAAGAGAAAGAATAATAGTAATTCCAAAATAGACTTTCACTTGAGGCCAAGTGGGTGGTAATGCTGCACTTAAAGCCATCCATAAAGGAAGAGTTGGCATAGAGGTAAAGAACTCTATGATCCTTTGAATTACTATATCTACGGTACCTCCAGAATATCCAGAGATACCTCCTAATAAGCTACCTATAATTAGGCTAAGGAAGACTCCAACTAAACCTATAGAAAGCGAAATACGGCTGGCCGAAATAGTCCGAGAAAATAGATCTCTTCCTAAGCTATCTGTTCCAAAAAGAAATATGTAACCCTCATTGACTCCAAAAAGGTGAATATTTGTTCTGAAAAGTCCCCAAAATTTGTATTCATCCTCCCGACAGAAAAATTTAATAAAATACTTCTGTGACTTGTCTTCAGTATATATCCATCGGAATGTTTGTGTGTCTAATTCACTCTTAATCTTATATACAAAAGGACGGATGTAAAATTTACCACCACCATCTATGAAGTGAATCTTAGTAGGAGGACAATATATATAAGTAGTACGTCTCTGAATATCATAAGGGGAAAAGAATTCACAGAATATAGCTAAAAGATAAAAGACGATTATTATAGTACCTCCAGTAAGAGCTAACTTATGCTTCTTGAATTTAAGCCACATCAATTTCCACTGGGAGGCTACATATATTGGCTTCTCTTCGGGAATGATTTCCTCTTTAATATGAACTTCCGGACTCATTATACTGATCCCCCTCACTCGTATCTAATACGTGGATCTGCCCAGACCAACAGAAGGTCAGATATAAACATACCAATTACTGTAAATGTACAAACTAATACTACATTAGCCCCAGCCAGATACATATCTTGGTTTCTCAATGCATCTAAAAAGAGAGGTCCTGTAGTAGGTAATCCTAAGACTATAGAAGCAAGCGATTCTCCCGAAACTATCCCTGGAAGAGTCCACCCTATAGTACTCAAGATAGGATTAATTGCTATTCTTACTGGATATTTAAAGAGAAGCCTTCTCTCGGGAAGCCCTTTAGCTCTAGCAGTCACCACATAAGGTTTACTGAGTTCATCTAGGAGACACCCTCTCATTATACGAATAAGCCCAGCTGTTCCAGACATAGAGATAATTATTAATGGAACCCATATATGACGAAGCATATCTATAAATTTTGCCAGATTCCAGGGAGCATACTGAAAACTTGGAGAAAAAAGTCCCATAACACTTATATTAAAGTATTTGTAGGCTAGAAACATAAATATCAGGGCAAGCAGAAAAGTAGGCATTGCTATCCCCAAAAAGCCAAATGCAGTAAAAATATAATCAAAGATAGAATATTGGTGAGTAGCAGAATATATTCCTATAGGTATAGCTATAAGATAGGTAACTATTACACTCATAGTAGATATGACTATTGTCAATGCTAGTCTCTCCTTCAGTAAATCCCACACTGGTCTTCTCCATTGCATTGATATCCCGAAATCTCCCTTTAATAATCCCCCCATCCATTTTAAATACCTCTGATAAGGGGGTAGATCTAACCCATACTGCCTTTTCAGAGATTCTAGAGCTGCCTGGTCGACATTGAAACCTGATGCTTGAAGGCTTGAGACCAAAGAAGTTAAGAAATCTCCAGGAGGAAGTTCTATAATGATATACCCAACTACAGTCATAAGGAATATAACGATTATCATATATATGAATCTCTGTATTATATACCTACTCACTTATTATTTAGCCTCCTTCCTTAAAAAAAGATGGGCAAGATCCCAATGTACTAAAAGATCTTGCCCATCTACCATTAATTACTTCTCCCAGAAGAACTGCTCAACCATATAAGGCCTACCACCACCTGGATCCGCTAGATTACCTCCACCCATCGCCTTCTCAGGGATATTTCTCAACCCTTTCTTAGCCATTACGGGAGTAGGGATTAATCCTACAGTACCAATAGCATAGAGATTTTGAGCCTGAAAATCTCCAAGTTGTTGAGCTATTTTAGTTCTTTCTAGCCCTGTGGTAGTAAGTAATTTCTGTTGCAGATTCCAAAGGTCTTTTACTTCTTTAGGCGGCTCTTCTCCATTTTTCCCTCCAGTAAGAAGCCATATACGCCATAATGGAGCCCATTCAGCCCCTCCAAATATAGAGAGAAACCAATTCGCAGCATAAAAAGCTTGCTCTGTCTGTTGATCGCAACAACGGATAGCAAATTGATGCTCACCGGTACTCCAGCTATACTGCCAATAGAATTCACGCCCCATAGGCTTGGATTCTACTTTAATACCGATTTGCTTCCAGTATCCTATAAGAAGCTGATATAATCTATCTAAGCCAGGGACGCCTGGGCAGATTATTCCAACTAAGGTTAAGGTCTTACCATCTGGTCGTAACCTATAACCGTCTGCGTCTCTCTTAGTTAGTCCTATCTCATCTAAAAGTTGATTGGCTTTCGCTAGATCAAATTGGGCATATGAGGTAGCCCATGACTTTTTATAAAAGCTACAACTAGGAACAACCGTCTGCTGTCTTGGAGTTGCCATTCCTAGATAGACTACTTTATTAATCTCATCTCTATCTATAGCTAAAGAAAGGGCTCTACGAAATCTAACGTCCCTAAATAGATCTCTCAAAATTGGGTCTTTATTATAATTCTGATTCAGCCATATAGCCATTGATCCCCAGTCTATCATTCCTAACCAAGTACGATAACCACCCTTTTCCTCATTAGCTTTAAGTGCAGGATAGTTCTCTAGAGGGAAGGAAAATGAGTCAAAGTCTACATCTCCACTCATTACCCTCATAGTATATGTCTCAGGATCAGAAGCTATAATACCTTCTAAATAATCAATATACGGAAGTTGATTTCCAGCTGTATCTACTGAGTAATAATAGGGATTTCTCTCCCATCTTACCCCCGTAGTAGTAACAGTTACTGGTACCCAAGGATCAAGACAAGGAACTCCAGCGGGTTGATAATCCCTGCTACGTTGAGCCTTATTATTAAATAATTGCCACCAATGATCAAATTTAGCAGCTTTAGCTAATTTATCAGCATCTGGATTGTATTTTATATGGAACTGTTTCAAATAATGCTTAGGACCAAACACCTGTCCTTGTCCACCGTAACTATCTACCTGGCTTAAATAAATGATGGCTGAAGGATAAGAACCTGCAAATTGGAATTGAACAACGTATGGATTTACTTTTTTTACTATTACTGGCTTTCCATAAAGGGTCCATTGAGAAGGGGGTACTGGATAAATATCTTTGTTAAAAAGCACATCCTCAAACCACCAGACAATATCATCTGCCGTAAATGGCTCTCCATCTGACCATCGCAAACCTTTCCGTAAGTATACAGTAAGCACTTTGTTTCCTTGAGTAAAACTATACCCCTTAGCCAACCCTGGTACTATTTTATAACTATTAGGATTATCTAATAAAAAAAGAGTTTCATAATTGTACTGCGATATAGGACACCAAGAATTAGCTGAAAGCATAAGTGCTCTTAAGGTCCCACCATATTGTCCAACCTTTTCTACAGGTTTGACTACTCTAGGTTCTTCAGGAAGCCTCTTTTCTACCGGTGGAAGTTTACCAGCCTTTACTAGCTCAGCAAGCATTGGAGCCTCATTGTACTTCTCCTGAGCAAAAGAGATAGAACCAAAACCTACAAACACACTAAGCACTAAACTCAACACAACTAACCCTACTAAACACTTCTTCATAACTTCACAAACCTCCTCACATATAAGATTTTTAGAAACTCTAAAACATCTTCTAAATTTAACTTTTTAGATAGCAATCCCTTACTTCACCCCCACTGTTAAACCCCTCTAAGATTGCTATCTAAATTCTACCTTCGTCAGGTTAACTAGACTGAGGTATCTATCAAAACTCAATAACCCTTTTATTATTCTCTCCAAGCATCACTCTCCTTTCGTATCCTTTCATCACTTATATAGTATCAATATCCTCTAAGAGGATAAGGTAAATATCTTATCTAGTCTCTAAACTTCACCATATTAAGCTGTCAAGGTTCAACTCTCTAATGATTAGCCCCTGTATAGGATAAAGACCCTTCTGGTTCTAAACAAAAATCCGTTTCTATCAGGTAATTAGCTACAGATTCATCTGTGACCAAATGAGTAATATATCCCCACCGTAATGCACCAAGAACCGCTTCTTTCTTATCTTCCCCTCCGCTTAAGGCAATGATCTTTTTAACCCTTTTAATCTGCTCTATAGATACACCAACTATATTTTCTCTTATAGATATAGGAGATATATTGCCATTAATATCAAAGTAATTCTGAACTATATCCCCTACACTCTTATATAAGACTAATTCTCTCTTTAACGTTTCAATTGCTCCTTT
>Ga0272448_1004023_pt1 | contig 17047 bp, 13 predicted proteins | sample YNPCB0191_FD_202220 | JGI IMG/M metagenome (GOLD analysis project Ga0272448, IMG submission 202220) | Hot spring sediment microbial communities from Yellowstone National Park, WY, United States - YNP-CB-019-1 | ecosystem: Environmental > Aquatic > Thermal springs > Hot (42-90C) > Sediment... | reverse complement strand
CAAATCTAGCTGAGGACTTCGCCACATCTGCAAGTGTCTGCAGGGTCACTTGATAATACAATCGCCAAAAATGCAATAAAAAAACATACCACGGAACATCATGCACACTTCGAGTAACCGCAGTTCTTGCACTGCACGCAGCCCTCTGCGTAGATGAGCGAGTTTCCGCAGTCAGGGCATATGCCCACCACATTTGCACTATCAGAATAGTCATCCAGGCGTGGAGCCACTTTTGTGAGCGTAAATTCAATCTTTTTCCGCTTTCCGATGTTGAGATATTCCTCGATTGCATGTGCAATTCCATCCGCACAGGAAAGCACCACTGAGCCGTCCTTTCCCATCTTTGGAGAGGGACATCGTATGCCCTTGAGCTGCTTTATTATTGCCTCAATGTCAAGTCCAGCCCGCAGTGCAGTGGAGATGAGCCGTGAGATGCCCTCAATCTGTGACATTGCGCAACCACCGGATTTCCCCATCGTCGCAAAGACCTCGCACAATCCCATCTCATCCTCGTTGATTGTGACATACAGATAACCACAGCCGGTCTCCACCCTGATTGTCTTCCCGGTCGTTGCCACAGGTCTTGGCCTTGGCACAATCTTTTTCGTCTTTTTCTCAACTGAAAGCACCTGTGTCTCTCTGCTTCTATTTCTGTACACCGTAATGCCCTTGCATTTCAGTTCATAGGCAAGCATAAACGCATGCTCAACATCCTCAACCTTTGCAGATTCTGGCAAATTTATTGTCTTGCTCACCGCGTTGTCCACAAATTTCTGGAATGCTGCCTGCATCCTCACATGCCATTCTGGTGTAATTTCAAGCGCAGTTCTGAATACCCGCTTCAGATGCTCGGGAATATCAAGCGATTGTGCACTGCCAGTATTTATCACTTTATTTAACAAATCCTCACTCCATAGTCCCTCCTCACGCAGCACACACTCAAATGCAGGGCATACCACACGGAACTCATTGCCATCAAGCACTGTCTTTGTGTACGCGAGCGCAAACACGGGCTCAATACCAGATGAACAATTCGCAATCATGCTCAGCGTCCCGGTGGGTGCAATCGTGGTCACTGCAGCATTCCGCATGTATCTGGTTTTTCCATTCCACACACTCTTCTCAAAATTCGGGAAATTGCCCTTTTCCCTTCCAAGCTCAGCAGATGCCTCATGGGCCTTTTCACTGATAAAATGCATCACGCGATTTGCAAGTTCCAGCGCCTCTTCAGTATCATACGGAATTCGAAGGTACATCAGCATATCTGCAAAGCCCATCACACCCAGTCCAATTTTTCTGTTTGCAGTTGTGATATTTTCAATTTCCTTCAACGGATATCTGTTTACATCAATCACATCGTCAAGAAATCGCACTGCGGTGCGCACCACCTGTTCCAGCTTTTCCCAGTCAATTTCCCATTTCCCGTTTACCTGCTTAAGCATCTTTGCAAGATTTATTGAGCCCAGATTACAGGATTCGTATGGAAGCAGCGGCTGTTCGCCGCATGGATTTGTGCTCTCAATCTTTCCAAGCGTGGGTGTGGGGTTGTGGTTATTTATTTCATCTATAAATACAAGCCCTGGCTCACCACATGCCCAGGCATTCTCCGCAATTTTTCGCATAAGGTCTCGTGCCTTTACCTTTTTTACAATTGTCCCGTCTCGGGGGTTTATCAGGGCATATTCTGCATCATTTTTTACCGCCTCCATGAATGCATTATCCACTGCAACTGAAATATTGAAATTTTCAAGCTTTCCCTCCTGTCGTTTTGCATCGATGAATTCAAAGATGTCTGGGTGGCTTACTGAAAGAATCCCCATGTTTGCACCGCGTCGCGTGCCACCCTGTTTTATTGCCTCGGTGGCGGCATTGTACACTTCCATAAACGAGACAGGTCCGCTGGATACGCCATGTGTTGTACTCACAATATCATTTTTCGGTCGCAATCTTGAAAATGAGAAGCCGGTTCCACCACCACTCTTGTGTATAATTGCAGTGTGTTTCAGCGTTTCGAAAATTGAGTTGATTGAATCATCAACTGGCAAAACAAAACATGCAGATAACTGCCCGAGTTCTTTTCCCGCATTCATCAGCGTTGGACTGTTGGGCAGGAATTCAAGGTTGCACATCAGTTTGTAAAATTGGTCTTCAATGCGCTTTATTTCATCCTGGCTTTTACCGTACTTTGCCTCTCCTGCACTCACTGCATGTGCAACTCTCCGGAACATCTGCTCTGGTGTCTCAATCACCTTCCCTGTTGAATCCTTCAAAAGGTACCTCTTCTCCAGAACAGAAATTGCAGTACTGGTAAGTTCCATATTCCACCTCTTACGCACATACATTGGAGTGTAAAAATAACTTTCGCTACATGAGGTTTGCCCGTAAATTCGCCTCGCTGCACAGTCCTACCTTGCTGAGCTCCAAACATCAAACCTTTATTAACTCCTGTTTTCATATCTATAGGTGAGAACTATGATAATGATATCATCAACTCAGGAATTGAAGGAAATGGTACGAAAAGTCCTTCTGGAACTCTAGAAGGAGTCGCCAGAGGTATTTACCGATATAGAGGCATTAACTGATGCTGTCGTCAAACGCCTGGAAAACCAGGAACTCTGATTTTTGGTTTGCCGCACATAGATTGTGTGCATGCTAGCCAGTCCCTCGTGCGTCCCTTTATCCCGGGTGCGGTCTGCCAGTTTCAGGCAAAAGAATCCGGAGAAATGTCATCGATATCCAAATATAATCAGGTCACCCACATTCGTTCTTGTGTCATTTACGGTTATAAAATCTCCGGTCTTCTCGAAAAACTCCATGCTGTTATTTGCACTCAGAAAGTCGTTGATTGAAAGTGCATTCTTATTTGCACATGCAATTGTATTTGCATCTCCGAATGCGCCCGCCCATGGTGTAGTACCATCTTTTCCATCCGTGGCAAATGCAAGAATTACTCCATCCTTCACATTGAGCTTTTTCAGAAAGCCCATCACAACTTCCAGATTTCTCCCGCCTCTTCCATTCCCGCGCACATTCACGGTGGTCTCGCCAGCAGCCACAAATAATCTGCGCTGCGATTTTATGTATGTCTGATTTAAAATCTCGGCAAACAATTTTCCACTCTCCCGTGCTTCCGCATCGAGTGCAGTAGTCAGTATGTGCACCTCGTACCCGAGTTCCTCCGCTCGCTGAGCGCATGCCTGTGCCATCTTAGTGCAATCTCCAATTATGTAGTTTCTCACAGTCCTAAAACATGGATTGTCAAATTTCGGTGTCTCTTCAGCACTTTCTATGATTTTTTTCGTGTTTCCTTTCAAATTCTCCCATATCCCATACCGCTTCATTATATCAATTGCATCTTCCTTTTTTGTCCAGTCAGGTGCAGTTGGACCTGAGCCGATGTCACTTACACTACCTTCGGGTACATCTGATAGAACGAGCCCGAGAATGCGCGCCTGCGTGAGAAGTGCTGCCTTACCTCCTTTAATCCTGGATAGGTGCTTTCTCACCGTGTTCAGTTCTTTTATATCTGCACCAGATAACATCAATTTTCGCACAATCGCATTTTTCTCATCAATTGAAAGCCCATCCAGAGGTGCGGCGAGCATTGCACTTGCACCGCCGGAAATCAGGAAAAGCACAAGGTCATCTTGTGATGCACTCCTGAGTATATCGATAAGTGTTTCAGTGTTCTTCAGATTATTTTCACCTGCAAGCGGATGCTCGCATCTTAGAAATTTCACATTACCCTGGGAACCAGATACAGGGCAAAGCACAACACCCGTGCAGTCCTCAATTTCATCCACGCATGCGGAAGCCATGTGATGCGCAACCTTTCCTGCACCGAGTACAAATACCCTGCCCTTTCTGTGCCATATGCTATTTCCCACATGCACCTTTGCACCATCATAGTTCAATATTTTTCTTACCAGCGTATAGGCATCAACGCTCGCAATACCCGCTTTGATGATACTCAGAAAATCCTTTCTGGTTGCGTGGTTCTGGCTCACATTCAAAAGCGCACTTTCGTTTAAGACCTCCATTTCACATCGACCTCGTCTGTTCTGAACCTCTGTTTTATTTCAGTATCTTCAAGTTTATGCCTTATACCCGAGTTGTACATAAGAATTCCGAGGTACGCAATCATTGCCCCATTATCCACACACAGTTCTGGTTCAGGGATGAAGAACCTTGCATTTCGTTCCTCAGCCATCGTGTGTACCATCTCCTGCAATCGCCTGTTTCTCGCAACGCCACCGCCAAGCAGTACCTCGTCCTTCCCCACATGTGCCATCGCTCGCTCTGTGACCTCTACAAGCATGGCGAACGCATGCTCCTGAATTGAATAGCAGATATCCTCTATTTTTTCACCTTTTTTGTGGAGGGCAAGGGCTGCAGTAAGCATCCCGGAAAAAGCAACATCCATTCCCTTGACAGAGTACGGGAGTTTAAGAAGTTTTTTGCCTTTTTTCGCAAGTTTCTCGATTTCTGGTCCTGCTGGGAATGGAATACCAAGTGCTCTCCCGAGTTTATCTATAAAGTTTCCAATGCCTGTATCAAGTGTTTCCCCGAACACCCTGTATCTACCGCTGGCAAACGCAATCACCTGTGTATTCCCTCCAGACACATACAGAAGTGCTGGGTCATTGCACTCCGTTGTGCCCCGCCCGATTTCAATATGTGCGATACAATGATTCACGCCAATTATTGGCTTTTCCAGTGATAAGCTCAACGCTCTTGCTGCAGTTGCACCTGTTCTCAGGCATGGGCCAAGCCCTGGACCCTGCGAGAATGCAATAAGGTCTATGTCTTTCAGCGTAACATTTGCCTTCTGAATCGCCTCACTTACTGCGGCGCATGCAACATCGCAGTGGTGGTTAGCACATGCCCTGGGGTGAATTCCGCCAGATTGAGGTACATACATCTGTATTACATTTGCAAGGATATGCGCATTCTCATCCACAATGCCAACACCGAATGTATGTGCGGTGCTCTCGATTCCCAGGCAGAGCATAAGTTTCTCCAGTTACTCCTTGTTCTGAAGTTTCTCTCCCATCATGAAACATTCATTTGCCTCTTTCTTTCTCCCTGCAACATAGAGTGTCATACCTTTACACCAGTACAACACAGGACCATCTGGCATCAACGCAATTGCCCTATCGAAGCCACATGCTTCATCGTACCGCTGTTGCTTGATTGCATCAAAACCCTCATCTACCCACATATCCTTAACCTCTATACAAATGGCATCTTCACAACCTTTCCCTTATGATACCTGTCCCTGATTTTTATGTCCAGTTCCGTGCCGATCCCGGCATAGTCCTGGGGCACATAGCCAAGCGCAATACCCTTGTTGAGCATGGGAGAGATTGTACCAGATGTAACAATGCCTATTCTATTTCCCCTGGCATATATCTCGCACCCGTGTCTCGGGATGCCCGACTCCATCAATATTCCCACCAGCACATCATGCTTCTCTTTTTTCTGCCTCTCAATTGCCTCTCTTCCAATGAAATCATGGTCATACTTCACTGCAAACTCCGCATTTGCCTCAATTGTGGTTCTATCATCGTGAAAATCCTGGCCTGAGAGGAGGAATCCCTTTTCCAGGCGGAGCGTGTCCCTTGCTCCCAGACCTACTGGCATTATTCCGAAGTCCTTACCTGCCTCAATCAGTTTTTCCCAGATTTTGAGTGTAATACCCGCATGTGCAATGATTTCAAATCCATCCTCGCCAGTGTATCCGCTTCTTGAAATAAAACAGCACAGCCCCTCTGCAAACTCCTTTATTTCTTGCCCTTTCTCATATTTCAGAATCTGGGTGTAGTCAAAGGCCGGTTTTTGCATGGTGTGCACATCAGCTCCTAACTTTATAAACGCTGCCTTAAAGAATCCTAAATTGCTCAATGGATATTCAGTGAGTTTTTCAAGCACCTTCTGGGCATTTTTTCCCTGAAGTGCGATGCAACCCAGTGTGTCTGAGGCATTTATGAGATGCACATCTCCGTGCATATGGGCAGTGAACCAGTTGTACATCTTCTCGATTGTTGCAGCGTTTGGTACGAAGAGGTAGGTGTGCTCACCAATTCTTGTGCCAATCATATCATCAAGAATTCTTCCTTTTTCGTCAAGTACATGGGTGTATCTGCACTTTCCGATTTCGCATGTTGCGAAGTTATTTGTGCACATCCGATTGAGAAGATTGCCAGCATCCTTGCCGAAAATCAAAAAATCACCCATGTGCGATACATCAAATATGCCCACGCTTGTTCTTACCGCTCTGTGTTCCTCGATGATGCTCTTGTACTGCACTGGCATTTCAAAGCCCGCAAATTCTACCATCCTGGCACCGTGGTTTACATGCCAATCGTATACTGGCGTTCGTTTCAGTTTTTGCATTTTCTCACCTTCATGCTGGGGCCAGGATTTGAACCTGGGAACCCCTGCGGGAGCAGATCTTGAGTCTGCCGCCTTTGGCCAGACTTGGCAACCCCAGCGTCATGGTAGATGAACACAAGCGGGATAATTAAACTAACGGTGTCCAAAAAACTGAACGACAGTTCCGATAGAATTAAATCATAGTATGTCATAACAGTTATGTGAGATGAATGGCTGACGATACCGTTGTTACGCTGGCCTACGCGGCACTCGTGGTGCTTGGAGCGATAATTGCAATTACGATTGTTAGATTATTCTTGATGCTTCTAAAGCGGAGTGGCAGTAAATCCGCCAGGAATGCATCTGACGAAAAACGCATCAATGCAGAAAGTGCACTGGAAGCAATTGAAATAACGATAGAAAAAAAGCGTGCCCAGGGCTACGATGTGAGCGAGGCGGAGGAGTGGCTCAATGATGCAAAGGAACTGTTTGCTAAAAACAGGTACACATCATGTCTTACATCGCTGGAGGCAGCAAAGGTATCGCTGGAAGCTGCTGAAAAAATAAAAGTTAAGAAGGTTAAGAAAGAAAAGGTAACACAACCAAAGCAGGAAAAGGAGAAGCCAGAAGTAAAGGTGTCGGAAAGTGAAGTAAAAGAGATGAAAACTGAGACGCAACCAGTTGAACAAACATCAGATAAAAAGAGTGAAGAAATTGTGCAGAAAACAGAAGAAAAAGAAGGTAAGACAACGGAGGTAGAACCTATGCCAGAGAATAAGGGTGAACAGGAAGTTGATGAAGAAGAAATGCAGAGGAAGCGGGAAGCGGTCAAGAAGGAACTTGAATCAACGGAAATTCCAGAGGATGAAATGTCAACCGAGGCACTGATCAAGAAAAAGATGCCGAAGGATTATCTTCCTGCTAAATTTGAGATTGGTGTGGCTGAGACGAAAATAAAGGATGCTGAGATGCATGGAAAGGATACTGTAGTTGCGAAACGACACCTCGCAGAGGCGAAGGCACATTTTGATGCAGGTAAGTACACCGAAGCACTGGGCTTTGCGGTTAAATCAAAGAAAGCACTGGGTGTTGGCTCAGAAGAGCACATTCCGCTGGAGCAGAAGGAGACAGAAGTGGTTTCCGGTGAGCAAAGTGAGGAGAGCGAGGTCATTGAAGTTACGGTTGAAAGTGGAGAGAACATATGCCTGAATTGCGGGGCTAAGATAAAGCCCGGAGATGCATTTTGCAGAAAGTGCGGTGCAAAAATAGAAGTGGAGATTTACTGTACAAAGTGCGGGACAAGAGCGGAACCAGACGATATGTTCTGTGGCAAGTGTGGTACAAAGCTCAGAAAATCATAGCGTCTTGCCCATGTACACGCCGCATCTTTCAAATCCAATTTTTCTGTAGTATTCTCGTGCGCCAACACCACTCGTCACGAGCATTTTATGAATGCCCATACCTGTAAGTATTCCTGCTGCGGTGTCCAGAAGTTGTTTTCCGAATCCTTTGTGCTGCTGCTGGTACCTTGTATTTGCATTTCTGCCGATGCCCACAACCTGCCCGAACACCTTTAGTTCTCGTATTATTCCACATGGTTCCTGCGTCTCTTTGCGCCATCTTGTCTCAGATGGGATACGAAGGCGAGTATAACCGATAAGGAGGTCCTCCTCAGTATCAATGCTGATAAAATATTCTTTACCCCCGCTTGCAGCGTATTCCAGCACATTCACGGATGTACTGGCTAAACCTTTCCCGGATTTCAACATCTGATGCCCGATCTCTCTGCACCTGATACACATGCATCGTTTACCCTCTTCTTCCAGCACCTCATGTACAATTTCTCGAAGATTACTTTTTTTAACACCATCCACGATAAGATATGCAGGTATGTCTCGCTGGATACGCTGAATTCGTACATATCTGGGAACCATCTGCTTCATCTTTGCAATTAAATCTGCAGCTTCTTCTGTGCTGTACGGGCGATACGCTCCGCGCTTCCACATTTCATAAAGTTCAGTATTCTGAATTACAAGACATGGATATATTTTGAGCATATCTGGTCTGAAATCAGGGTTTTCAAACATTTTTCTGAAATTTTCAAGGTCCTTTTGCGGGCTCGAATTTGGAAGTCCAGGCATTATATGATAACCCAGCTTTAGCCCCGCATCCTTTGCGATTCTGCTTGCCATGACCGTATCTAACACCGTATGCCCCCTCCTGACAAATTTTAGAACATCATCGTCCAGAATTTGCACACCTATCTCGACCCTTGTCGCACCCAGGGCAAGGACATTATCCGCATGCTCTCGTTTGAACCAGTCAGGCCTTGTTTCCACGGTCATACCAATGCATCTGTGTTTGGCACTCTCATTCAGTCGATGTGCTTCTTCCAGTGTATCTGCAATGACACCGTTCATTGCATCAAATGCACCCTTGACAAATTCTCGCTGGTACTCTGGACTGCGGGAGGTAAATGTGCCGCCCATGATGATAAGGTCTATCTTGTCAGCACTGTGACCAATCTCTTCAATCTGCCTGATTCTTGCACATGTCTGAGAATATGCATTAAAATTGTTCTGGATTGCACGCATTGCTGCGGGCTCTTTTCCTGTATAACTTTGTGGCGTGTTCAATTCAACACCACCAGGGCAATAAATGCATTTTCCATGAGGACAGGGCGCAGGCGAGGTCATTATCGAGACCACTGCAACTCCGGAGATTGTGCGCACGGGCTTTATCTTGAGGATTTCTTTAAACTCTTCCAGATATTCTTCTGGCACATGTGCCATTATTTCCGTGTTTGATGGAATCTTGCTCAATCGGTGCCTGGCTGCAAACTTGATTTTCGCTCTGTGCAAATCCTCGCCATTTCGGATTTTACCGGACCTAATAAGTTCTATAATTTCTGTGTAAATATTCATGGGAATCTCCGGTGGAAGGCGCCCGTGCTGGGATTTGAACCCAGGTCTGAAGGTGCCTGCATTTTATGCATACCGCAGCCTTCTAGGATATCCAAACTACCCCACACGGGCATTGTAGTAAGGCAATGTGAGGATAATAATAAAGGTTGTTCTACTGTATTTGCACGGTATTCGTTAGCTTCACAGAAAATTATCTCGTTATTTTTAAAAAATAAAAAATAGGGGTGATGAGTTAATTGGGATATAGTGTTTATTAAGAGCGTTTATGATGCAATACTTGCAGTGATGGTGAATGACCCGGAACCAGAGCATCTGTTCACCATGATGTAGTATGTGCCTGGGGATGGGTTGTTGATTGTCACTGTCTCATCCGCTGATCTTGTATAGCCACGAACATCGTAACTGCTGGTTGTTGGCAGTGCACCCTTCTTCACATACAGATCGAAGTCCGCACCACTTGGTCCATCCAGCGTAACCTTCAGTGCCAGGCTGCCGGAGTTTACTGTTATTTTGAAATATGCCTTTGGATTCGAGGAGCTGAGTGAGGCAGACACTGCTGAACCAGATTGGAGTACTATTACATTATCTGAGGCATCACCGGAGTTGTTGCCATTGTTTGGATTCTCAAGAATTCCAAGTAATGAATATTGACCAGCACCGGAATACCTTGTCACCATCACATAGTATCTGCCTGGAACAACACTTACGGTTTGATTTGTAATTATTACAGTTTCGTCTGCGGAGTTTGTGTAACCCCTGACGAGGTAGTTGGATGTTGTGGGTAATTCATCCTTTTTCACATACAGGTCAAAGTCAGCACCACTTGGTCCATCAAGGACAATCTTTATGCGCTCTGCAGCCCTTGGTGCATCAAAGTAGAAGTAGTCCTTTGTGTGCGTTGAACTGAGTTCTCCATACACCGGCCCGAAGTAGGGAGCACTGAACTCCATTTTCCTAATTTCGTCACCAGAATTGTTTCCACCGCCGCTGTTTGATACCACCTCTGAGCGGATTGTGAACTGCCCGCTTCCGCTGTATGCATATACCATTATATAGAGCACTCCGCCGGCGGTCATTACACTTTCATCAGCACTGCTTGTGGCGGAACGGAAATCGTAGTTTGTGCGTGTCGGTATCTGGTCGAGTTTTACATAGAGGTCGAAATCAGCACCACTGTTTGGACCATCAAGTATAATTTTTAACTGTCCCGGGACTACGAATATTGCAGTTGTCTTGAAATATTTTGCATCTCCAGGGCCACTGAGTGATGATGTGACTGTTGTGCCTGGTGGAACTTCAACAATATCAGTATTGCCTCCATTTCCACCACTTCCTCCGTTTCCTTCAAGGATTGCATTTATTGTGTAATCACCAGAGCCCTTGTAGGCATACACCATCACATAGTATGTGCCTGCTGGATTGCTCACACTCACGGTTTCATCAGAAGAACTTGTGTATCCCCTTGCCAGATAACTGCTTGTTGTGGGCTTTGCGTCCTTCTTTATGTACAGGTCAAAATCCACATTTGAACTATCTGGACCATCGGTTTTAACTGTGAGTTTTGTACCAGAGTTAACTACGATTTTGTAATAGTCCATCTTTCCCGCACCGCTCAGATGTCCGCTCAGTGAGGAATTTACTCCCAGTTCTCTATCTGCATTGTCTGCACTCCCCAGTGTTGTGCTCACGACTGGCAGAAGCATTGAGATTGTAAGCACTGCTATGACTGCACTCACCACACCCGCAACCATCTTGCCCTTTCTTTTCTTTACTTCCATGATTAACACCTCTTAGTAGTTAATATCAAAACTGCAGAAGTATATATTTTTTTCGGCGTTTTAACTATGGCACAGTGTTAATAACCCAATTATACATAAGTTTTACAGGCCTGGCTAAGTGTCTTCTGCTCGACACAGCGGGCTCATACCAACCCTCAAGTGCATCCCGTACAATGATACGGTACTTTGCATCATGTGCTTCCGCTTTGGTATGGCACTTATGACATACATAGCCCCCGGATTTGCCCCTGGATTTCATATGCTTGCCGCAGGATGGACAAACTGGATTTTCAATCTTAACTTTTTTCTCAACTGCCCGAACAATGTGAAGCTTCTCCACATTAACCGTTCTGGGATATTCTCGCACTGAACCGAATACCTCAACATAATCTCCCTTTATTATTTCCCTTGCAATTCTGGTAAGCTGCTTGGAGGGCTCGTAGACCGTGCAATCAATTTTGCCAGTTCCATCTGAAATTGTAAAGATAACATGACCGCCAGAAATCACATTTGCGTCCTCGTTCACAATGCCTTTAATGCGTACGGACTCACCTGGACGACACGCACAGATTTTTCTCTTTACAATGTGGTCATCTGTGGCTTGATTTGTTATGAAGATGCACCACCGTTCTATTTTTTCATCAGTCCGCACGGTATTCATTGCATCAATCAACTCATCTGCGGCACTTGCACGGATGCCAAACAGAATCGGACACGGAGTGTGCGGTGCGATTGCAATTCTCGATTCCTCGTAGCTATAGTTGTTAAATGTTGTTTTAAATTTTTTATCCATTTCTATTACTGAAGCCGGGTCTATGTTCCTCGGAGTGCCCCAGCGTTGTCTTTCACGGTATGTCAGGATTTCAAATGTGTGCCTGAATGGACGCCAGGCGATTGCGCAGAACGCTCCAATCACGCCCCTTCCATTTTTATACTCTTTGTATAATCCTCCCAGAGATTCGATTTCAGCCACAATCTCTTCCTTTTTGAGAATATCCCTTACACCTCGCATGTAGAATTTGTATTCTGGTCGTTTTTCAAGAATTACAACGCCCGGGTTTGTGTTTTCCTCCTGAAAACATGCGTTTCGGGATATGAGGTCACATAATTCCATGAAAATGCTGTGTTTTGTACGCTCATCCACCACTGCATTTTTCCCGAACGCAGAACGGTGATAACAAACACGAGGCATGCCATCCAGTTCAGCATAAATTGTTTTTGTACCTGCTCCTGCTCCCGCAGATAATGAGAGTGCGGCATTGCCTCTGGTTTTCCAGGGTATGTTCGGGTTCAATCGCACGAGTTTCGGAAATCCAATTGTGTGCAATCCATGCCTTTCAACAATTCGAATTACCTCTGTCAGAAGATAAGTGGTGCACATTCCCTGAATTGCATCCGTATCATCTATTCCGATGTGCAGCATTGCGGTGGAATTGGTTTTATGATATTAAGATATCTCCGATGTGAGTGAATGTGATATTAGTATGATATACTATATAATCAACCTCAACATTGTATACAACTATACTCGAGAACTTCTCCACATCTACAAGTGCATACAAGGTTCCTAGATAATGCGGTGAAGAATTATCAGTTAATTCAATATACCAAGAAAGGTATATATATACATTTAACAATACCGTCATCGGTGATTGCATGAATATGCGTAAAATAATGATTCTTGTGGCGATTGGGATTATGATAGGGAGTGCATGCATTCCGCATTTTGGCAATTTTAATGTTTCTGCGGGTTATGCACTGGAGTGGACATGGAAATACGAAACAAACAGCACAGTGAAAGGGATTTCGATTACGGATGATGCAAAATATATCGGTGCATATGACTATGCAAACAATGTATACCTATTTGAGTCAGATACTGGAAGCTTGGTACGAACATGGATATATGGCGCCGAGGTCACGGGAATAAAGATTGCGAAGAAGGCTGACCCTCCGTTGCTATTTGTATCAGATATCCATGCAGTTAGAGTGTATCGCCAGGATTCGCAGACCCCTTATAGAATTTACTCTCCGAACATGCCTCTTGCGTATGGCTGGAATGCTTCACAACCCAGACCTGGGAATATCACAGGGTTTGATGTGTCTTCTGACGGTAAAATCCTGGCGGTAACATACTACTATAGATGGAGCAATATATGGAAGTACAATGTATCCATGTATGATGTGGAGCGAAATGTGGAGTTGTGGAACTACCAGACAACATTCTCTGATGCCAGAGCAAAATTCGGTCTGAGCATGAGCTATGATGGGAAGTTTTTTGTTGTGGGCGTTTCTGAGTCGGATACATACATCCGCCTTGAACTCTACGAAAGAGATAGCCCGTATGGACCAAAATGGCAGACAGACCGATTACGCGATCTACTCGGCTCTGGTTACTTATCCAAGATTACCGCATTGAAGATGTCTGACGATGGTACCGTTATTATGATTGGCACAAACAACGCAGTTATGAAGTTTATCCAGACACAGAATAAGGAAGTATGGCGTGTGGATGGCATGCGCAACCCGGTGGCGATTGGGCTGAACTATTCTGGCTCAGAAGGGTTTTTTGCAATTGACAAGCAAATCTCATTTATGGATTTCTCCACGATGGAATTCTCAAAACGGTTTAAGTGGAACTGGACAACGCCAGATAACAATACAATTGTTAACGCCTTGATGGATAAAAATGGAGAGTACATTGTGGTTGCCACTGCAAAAAACATGTGGCTCATATATGTGCCTGTACACAAACCATTCAGAAGCATTGAATTATCCACTGATTTTGACCTTGTGGCAAGCATAGACATAAGCAGGGATGCAGGCGACCGTGTAGCACTCGGTGCAGCATATCGAGTCACAGACAATCCCGCAGGCGTTTACATGTTTGACAATCCGAAGGCAATAAAACCACAGGCGTGTGAAATATTTGGTTTCTTTGATGTGACGACCACATCGATGAATGTTACCTGGGCGGCTTCTACTGCACCTGACTTTGCAAGGTACGAACTCTATTGCGATTCAAATTACAACACAATTACAACATCTCCTACAAATGCAGAAAAACGATTTGTCATAACATCAAAGGATACTACATACAAGCAGGTGACCGGGCTTCAGCCAGGCACCACATATTATTTCAAACTCAGAGTGGTGTGTATTACGGAATTATATGCAGATTCCCAGGTAAAGCAGAAAATGACTGAGGTGCCGCCCCCACCACCGGACTATACACCGTATATCGTTGCAGCGGTTGTAATCACTGCACTGGTTATATTCTTGCTCTGGTATTTCTATCTCCGACACAAAATACCTGAATGGAAGGAAAAGCGGAAGAAGAAGAAGGGCAAGAGCGTGGCGTGGCACCAGAGACCCGGTGAATATCTCCCGCCTGGCTTTGAATGAAGAAAAAACCAAATATAACTAACCCTTTCTTTACTTTATGACAGAACTCATATACTTTACTGAGGGCTGCTATCTCCGTGAATTTGACGCTACCGTGGTTGAGGTTATTGGAAATGGAGTTATTCTGGACAAAACCGCATGCTATCCTGAGGGAGGAGGACAGCCGTGTGACACAGGAGTCATGGAAACGCCAGCAGGGGTAACAAGAATAATTGCAGTAAAGAAAAACAGTGGAAATGTAATTCACGAGATAGATGGTAATCCTCCTTCAATCGGGGACGCTGTGCATGTGAAAATTGACTGGGAACGGAGATATGCACACATGCGGATGCACACCGCACAGCACCTCCTCTCGGGTATTGTGTACAACCTGTACAATGCAAGAACCGTGGGAAATCAGATACATGCAGATTACTCCCGTGTGGACTTCATGCCCGTGAATTTCACACAGGATGACATTGAGAAAATCTCTGCAGAGTTTAACAGGGTGACGGGACAGGACATTCCAGTGAAAATATATATGATGGACCGAGAGGCATTTGCACAGCTGGAGGAGGGTAAGCGGGCAAATCTCCATCTGCTGCCGCAAGAGATAAAGGTGTTGAGGATTGTAGAAATTCCTGGCTACGATGTCTGTCCATGTGCAGGCACGCATCTCAAAAACCTGAGAGAAGTGGGTAAAATAAAGGTGATTAAGGTGGAGCGGAAGGGCAAGGATAGAAATCGAATTGTGTATGCGCTGGAGTGAGCAGATGCAGGCAGAGAATGCGGTGGGCATAAAGAACCTGGTAAAGGATTACTCAGCTAAAATAAGGGCAGTCGACAACATCTCGCTGGATATCAAGCAGGGCGAAATCTTCGGGTTAATAGGACCAAACGGAGCGGGTAAAACCACAACGCTACGCATTCTTGCAACACTGCTCAAGCCCACATCTGGCAGGGTAACAATTTTTGGGATGGATGTGGCAAAGGAACAGAAGAAAATAAGGAGAATAATCTCGTATTTACCAGAGGATGCGGGTGCATATGAAAACTTAACTGGGCGGGAGTACCTGAAATTTATTGCAGGATTTTTTGAGGGAAGGAAAGAGGAGATGGTAGAGCGGGGGATTCGCATATGTGCACTTGGCGAACGCATTGACTCAAAAATCAAGGAGTACAGCAAGGGGATGAAGCGGAGATTGCAGATTGCGAGAGCACTGATGATGTTGCCCAGGTTAGCAATCCTTGATGAACCCACATCTGGACTTGATGTAATTCATGCCCACTATGTAAGAAATGAGATAAAGAAGGAAATAAAAAGCAGTGGTGCCACAGCAGTAATTTCAAGCCATAATCTGCTTGAAGTTGAGTTTCTGTGCACAAGAGTGGGACTAATTAGCAGGGGCAAACTCGTTGAAATGGGAACACCTGAGGAGTTGAAAAAGAGGTACAATGCAAGCAATCTGGAAGAGGTTTTTCTGGCGGTGGTGAAATATGGCTAATGCACTTCTGAATATTGTCCAGAAAGAACTGAAGGAGATGTTCCGTGACCCACGCCTGCTTATCGGCATGATTCTTGTTCCCCTCCTCATTTTTCCAGTTATGGGTTCTGCGATACGGGTTTCCATGGAAGCCACAGAGGCCTCGGTCACCTCCGTAAGTGCTGGGTTCATGAGCAGGGATGCCAGTGATGGAAATGGCACAATGGCGGTCTATCTCTATTCCTATCTTGAGGCAAGTGGCATACATTTGAGGAACACCAGTGCTGACAACCTGAGTGCTGCACTTGAAGAATGCAGGAAGAACGGCATAAACATACTTATAGAAATCCCCTCGAATTTTACCGAGTGCATTGCCAATGGAAGCAGTGCAAGGGTGAAGTTATACCAGATGCTGCGCAACTATGGAATTGGTGAAGGTGCAGAAAGCAGTGTGGTTCTCTCAGCCATAGACCGCTTTAACGAGTACATCATCTCCGCCCGCCTTGTTTCGATTTTCCCTGATGCGAAACCAGATGAACTGCTTCATCCCGTGGTGATTGAAGCGAACTCAGTTATCTCGGGAGAGGTGAAAGAGGTTTCTCCGGCACTTGTCATCACCACAATCATGTCTACCAGTATGGCAATGCCAGTCGTTATAATGATACTGCTCCTCATGGCAGGACAACTTGCAGCCACATCTGTGGCAATGGAGAAGGAGCAGAAGACACTTGAGGTTCTCCTCACAATGCCAATAAACAGAATGTATCTGCTCGTGGGAAAGATTTCCAGCGTGATTGTGCTCTCGATTATAGCAACTGCTTCCTACATTCTCGGGTTTACCTACTACATGAGCACGCTCACATCAACCACGGGAGTGGAAAGTGCCAGGATTGATCTTGAGACACTGGGAATCGTTCCTGATTTGCAGGGTTACTTCCTGATGCTTGCCTCGCTCTTCCTTGCATTTCTAGCTGCGCTCTCGCTTTCCGTGCTCCTTGGAGCCTACACAAAGGATGTAAGAAGTGCACAGGCACTCTTGGGCGTGCTCTATATCCCGATTCTGATTCCCACACTCATTCTGATGATGGCCCCGCTGGAGATT
>Ga0272448_1004022_pt1 | contig 17048 bp, 15 predicted proteins | sample YNPCB0191_FD_202220 | JGI IMG/M metagenome (GOLD analysis project Ga0272448, IMG submission 202220) | Hot spring sediment microbial communities from Yellowstone National Park, WY, United States - YNP-CB-019-1 | ecosystem: Environmental > Aquatic > Thermal springs > Hot (42-90C) > Sediment... | reverse complement strand
TCTATGTATTCCAGAAGGAGCAAAGATCCTATGCCGTTTACCTTTCGCAGGCTTCCGTTGAAAGGGTTGATTCTGATCGAACCGAAGGTATTCTACGACGAACGGGGTTTTTTCATGGAGACCTTCAAGCATCCGGAGTTCTTCATGAACGGGATTCAGGGCCCCTTTGTACAGGATAACCATTCCCGGTCCGCGCGGGGGGTGCTGCGGGGCTTACACTTCCAGAAACCTCCTCGGGCACAGGGGAAGCTGGTGCGGGTCACCCGGGGGGTAGCCTGGGATGTGGCGGTGGACTTACGGAAGGATTCGCCCACCTTTGGGAAATGGTACGGTACGGAGCTATCGGAGGACAATCACTACATGCTCTGGGTCCCCGAAGGATTTGCCCATGGGTTTCTCGCTCTGGACGACGATACAGAGGTGCAGTATAAGTGTACCGCCGTGTACCATGCTCCCTCCGAAGGAGGGGTGCGGTGGGACGATCCGGACATCAACATCAAGTGGCCCAATCTGGGGTACGGAATCAAACCCACAGTATCGCCGAAAGATGCGGCCCTTCCCCTTCTGCGGGAGCTGGAAATACCAACAAATTGGTTGTGAAAATGAAAAAAACCACACGTTTCAAACAGTTGTTGACATCTCCCACTCTCGAGTTTATTTGCGAAGCCCACAATGGGCTTTCCGCCAAAATCGCAGAAGAAGCGGGATTCCCCGGTATCTGGGCGAGCGGCCTTTCCATCAGCGCACAACTGGGCGTACGGGATTCCAACGAAGCTAGCTGGACCCAGGTACTGGAGGTGCTGGAGTTCATGTCCGATGCCACCACCGTGCCGATCCTCCTCGATGGGGACACGGGGTATGGGAACTTCAACAACATGCGACGGCTTGTCCGCAAACTGGAACAGCGGGGCGTGGCTGCCGTCTGCATCGAGGACAAACTATTCCCCAAAACGAACAGTTTCGTACGGGGTACCGCCCAGCCCCTGGCAGACATGGAAGAGTTCTGCGGAAAGATCAAGGCGGGAAAAGATGCGCAGACAGACCCCGATTTCTGCATCATCGCACGGGTGGAAGCCTTCATCGCGGGGTGGGGGCTGAAGGAGGCTCTGAGGCGGGCGGAAGCGTACCGCAGAGCTGGAGCGGATGGAATCCTCATCCACAGTGCCCTGTCGGTGCCGGACGAAATCCTTGCCTTCAAACGGGAATGGGGGGATCGCTCTCCGGTGGTGATCGTTCCCACCAAATACTATGCCACCCCCACGGAAGTGTTCCAGGAGTATGGATTCTCTATCGTGATCTGGGCGAACCACCTTCTGCGATCAGCCCTTGCCGCCATGCAGAAAACCGCGGCCACTCTGTACCGGGAGCAGAACCTCCGTTCCATCGAGGACAAGATTGCCCCCGTGTCGGAGGTTTTCCGTCTGCAGGGACAGGAGGAACTGGAAGCGGCGGAACGGCTCTATCTGCCTGCCTCTGGCCGTAAGGTGGCGGCTGTGGTATTGGCCGCCGCTCGAGGTACGGAACTCGGCTCCCTAACGGAAGACAGGCCCAAGTCGATGGTGGATGTGGGAGGCCAGCCTCTCCTTGCCCACATCGTGGATGCCTACAATGGGGCGGGGATCAAGAACATCACGGTAGTGAGGGGATACCGTAAGGATACAGTAAACCTTCCCAATCTCCGCTATGCGGATAACGATGCCTACGCCGATACGGGGGAACTGTGGTCACTCCAGTGTGCTCTGGAGGCGGCTCAGAAAGGGTTTACCGATCACGATCTAGTGGTGTCATACGGGGATGTGCTTTTCCGGAAGTACATCCTTCAGATCCTACTGGACAGTGAAGCCGACTACACGATCGTGGTGGATGTGGAGTGGCAGGAATCGGCCAATCGGGGGAGGTTCGCCGATTACGTGCACTGTTCTGTGCCCTTCTCCCGGTTCGGTTTTGCCTCCGAGGTACGGCTCCAGCAGGTTTCCCCGTCTTTACCTAAAGAGCTGATCCATGGGGAATGGATGGGGTTCCTCCGGGTGCGGGCCGGGAAAGTGGGGGATTTCACTGCTATGGTACGGAAGCTGACCGGGGAGCCGGAGGGACGGAAGGCCCGATTGCACGATCTTCTGAACCGTCTGGTACAGGCCGGGGAAGAAGTGCGGGTGTTGTACACGGTAGGGAACTGGATCGACATCGATTCGGTGGAAGATCTGGTGATGGCGGCAAAGTTTGTGTAAGAGCGCGATCCACGATACGAGGTACCTATGATTCGAGCGGAGAGCTTTGTGCGGGCGGTGGAGAAGCGGGATTTTGAACTCTGGACAGGGGTCCCCTGCTCCTACCTGAAACCGTTCATCAATTACGTGATCGATGCGGGCCGGGCAAGGGATAAAACTCCGGGCCAAGAGCCCTTTCGTCCTGTGACAGTTTCCGGCCGGCAGTCTTCTAGTTTAGAAACTAGTACTGGCCGGGGCCTGCAATACATCCCTGCGGTGAACGAGGGAGATGCGGTAGCCATCGCGACAGGTTCCACCCTCGCTGGTAGGCCTGCGGTGGTGATGTTCCAGAACTCGGGGCTGGGGAACGCGGTGAATCCGCTGAGTTCTCTCAACTATATTTTCAAGATTCCCGTGCTGATTATCACGAGCCTTCGCGGGGAACCAGGCGGTCCCCACGACGAGCCCCAGCACGAGTTGATGGGTGCCATTACCACCGGCATGCTGGAAATCTTGAAGATCCGCTGGGAGTACTTTCCCACGGAAGAGGCCGAGGTAGAGGCGGCGGTGGATCGGGCGGTGCGACACATGGGGGAAACAGGGCTTCCCTTTGCCTTCGTGATGCGGAAAGATTCGGTAGAACCCTATGCGCTGAAGTCCAGGGTGGTTGAAAGGGTGGAGACGGCGAGGAAGGGGGGCTCAGGGGTGTCTGAAGAAGAGCGCCCGCTGATAGGAGCGAAAGCTGGTTCGGAAGGGAAAAAAAGCGCCTTCAGGGGCGATCTTGAGGAAGCCACCCTGGCAGGAGCGAAAGTTGGTTCGGAGGGTAGGGTGCCCCTTGAAGTAGGCAAGGTATCGGCTGCAGCAGCGCTGGCCGGTTCCGGAAGCGGGGTTCCACATGAAGCAGAGCGAGCAGGTGAGGCAGTGCGAGCAAGTGAAGCAGGGCGCGTAGGCAATTTAGCCGCCACAAGCCAGCGAAAGGAGCCGAAGGTGAGGCGGGAGGCAATCCTCCGGGTTATCCAAAAGTCCGCACTCCCTGGAACAGGGGATCTGGTGATAGCCACTACAGGGTACACGGGCCGGGAACTCTACGCCCTGGAGGATCGACCGAACCAGTTCTACATGGTGGGTTCCATGGGATGCGCTTCCAGCTTTGCCTTGGGAGTGGCACTGACGCGTCCTGACCGCAGAGTGGTTGTGGTGGATGGGGATGGTGCTGTGCTGATGAGGATGGGTGCTCTGGCAGTGCTGGGAACGCAAAAGCCGGCAAACTTGATTCACATCGTTCTCGATAACGGTTCCTACGAGTCCACGGGAAACCAGGCTACGGTTTCCCCCTCGGTGGATCTCTGTGCCGTCGCCCGCGCCTGCGGGTATGATCGGGTAGTGGAACTGAACGATCCGGAGGAACTGGCGCAGGTCCTGGCAGAGAGGGATCGTCCTGGGTATTCCTCTGCCCTAACTTTTATTCGAGTGCCTATTTTGTCCGGTGCTCCCGAAGGCTTACCGCGACCGAAAGTCACCCCCACGGAAGTGGCCCAGCGGTTCGCCCACTTTGTCCAGGCCATGAAAGAATAGGGCCTGAAATCCGTATAGAGCCTATACTTCGTACAACGCCCGGGTGAGGGGCGGGAAACAAGAAAGTAAGAACCGCGTTGCGAGGAGTGGGCCTATTCGGCGTCTTGACGGCCCCGGTGAGGCCGGTATGAATGAAGGAGGCTATTGTGGGCTTAACCTTCGTAGAAGGCGTTGTGTTTGGGGTAAAGGGGAAGAAACGGGTAGTCCAGTTTCTTGTAGACAGCGGGGCCACGTACACTCTCATTCCCAATGCAGTCTGGGAATACCTCGGTTTGAAACCCAAAAAAGCTTTTACCTTTGTGTTAGCCGATGGAACATCTATTACCCGCCAGGTTTCGGAATGTAAAATCCGCCTACTTGGGGAAGAGGGGCATACTCCAATTATCCTTGGGGAGGCGGAGGATGAGCCCTTACTCGGCTCCGTTACACTGGGAATCCTTGGCCTGGTGTTAGATCCATTCAAGAGGGAACTCCGGCCCATGCAAATCCGCTTGGCTTGATTAAGCTCTCGGTTGATACAGCCCTTGAAAAACGGTACAGATAATTTATCCCAGTCCTGCGCCCTCGATCCAGCAGTTACTGGAGAGGGTTTTTCTGCTATATTATTCTCTGTGGAAAAGAAGGGAGACTCGGCGTCTTTCGATCCCGTTCCTTTTCGCGAGGGTTTAAGAAAGAGAAACGCCCGATACCGACAAGCTTTAGAGTACCGGATACAAGAGGCCCGGGCGTTTCTTCCCACCCTGGTAAACGCGTTTCTCTCGATAGATCCGGATATCGAAAAAATTGTCCTGTTTGGATCTTTGGCACGGGGTGAGCCGAGAACCCTTGAATTTGATATCGATCTAGCGGTTCGGTCAAAGAAATATTTGAAGCTTGTCTCCTGGACGTTGGATCAGAAATGGAAGATCGACCTGGTGGATCTGGATGAGCTTTCCGATACCCTCCTTGCGGATGTAGAAAAGACAGGGGTTATTCTGTATGAAAAGAGTGGATCCTGAGGCAATCCTCATTCTTTCCTCCGAGCTGGAGCAAGATCTGAGGCAATTGGAAAAACTGGAAAAAGAAAATGCCCAGGCTATGGAAAGAATTGAGCATGGAGCGAGGGAATCGTTAGATTTTGCAGCCCTGGGGTACACCATACACAACATATATTGTCTTATGGAGAATTCTTTTCTGCGGATCGCGAAAACCTTTGAAAACAAGCTAGACAAGGATGCTTGGCATCGTTCATTGCTTCGAAGAATGACTCTGGAGATACCGGGTGTTCGTCCGGCTCTTTTAGATGAAGATGCGGTAGATATACTTGATGAATTGCGTTCTTTCCGACATGTATTTAGGAACCTATACCAAACGGGTATAAAAGGCGAAAAGGTTCTCTCGGTTCAAAGAATAGTTCCAGAAGCAGTTCGATCCTTCCGGGAAGCGGTGAAAGAGTATGTGAACAAGCTTAGAATCCTTGAGGAGGAATTATAAAAATGAGTATAAAGATTGTGAAGCAGCGCCCTACGATTCTGTTGAACCCGGGGCCGGTGACCATGAGTGAACGGGTGCGGCGCAAGTTCCTGGAGGAGGATCTCTGCCATCGGGAGCCGGAGTTTGCGGAACTGGTGCTGGATATCAAGGCTCGTTTACGAAAAGTGTATCCGGAGGCGGAGGCCGACTACGAGGCGGTTCTTTTCACCGGTTCGGGGACCTGCGCGGTGGAGGCGATCTTTCAGAGCCTTGCCCCGCGGAAGGGGAAAACCCTTGTAATCGCCAATGGAGTGTATGGGGAACGGATCGCCTCCATGCTGGAAGTGCAGGGAAAGCCGTACGCGCTGGTGAAAAGCCCATGGCCGGAACCGATGAACCTGGCCGAAGCAGAGCGGATCCTGCAGGCCGATCCGGCCGTCACCCATGTGGCCGCCATACACAACGAAACCACTACAGGCCGCTTGAACGATCTGGACAGCCTGGGAGCGCTGTGTCGGCAGTACGGGAAACCGCTCCTACTTGACACGGTATCCAGTTTTGCTGGGGAGGAGATTCGCTTCAAGGACTGGAACGTGGCGGCTATCGCCTCGGTAGCGAACAAGTGCATCCATGGCGCACCGGGGATCTGTTTCGTTGTTGCCCGAAAGGACCTACTGGAAACAGGCACGAGCGAGGCTTCTTCCCTATACCTCGACCTATTCAAAATGTATAAGGAGCAGAAGACAGGGTTTTCCCCTTTCACCCAGGCAACTCATATCTGTGTACTGCTTCAGGAAGCGCTGAAGGAACTGGAAGATAGCGGTGGGTGGAAGGCCCGCCGGGCCCGGTACCGGGATATATCTGGAAAAATCCGGCGGGAATTCCGCGCGTTGGGGCTGGAACTTTTCCTACCGGAAGACGCGTACTGCTCCATGTTGACTTCCTTCAAACTACCGGCGGGCCGAACCTACGCACAGGTGCATGATGCGTTGAAGGCGGCAGGGTTTGTGATCTACGCGGGGCAGGCGGGGTTGTACCATTCGATTTTCCGCATTGCCAACATGGGGGATATCCAGGATTCCGATGTGGATCGTCTTGTGGAAGCGATGCGGGCGGTGGTAAGAGCCTAGTTCTGGCATTACAACCCTTACCTAATTCCATCTTTTAGGAAGCGCTCGGCAGGCCGGCTGCTCGAAGCTTATACACAGGGGCATTGCTGGCAGGGCTCGGCAGTCCGTGGGCCTGTAGATTTATAGCAGGTGTGCTGTGTGCCTGGAGCCGTAGCTCTACGCACAGGACCGATGCAGGAAAGGCGGGTGTGAAATATTTTAGCTGTGAAATATTTCAATAGGTGTGCGGGGAGGATTTTACTTTCTAATGTGTCAATGTAATAATAGTTATATCTAAAATTACATTTTAACCTAAAAAAGTATGGAATCTATATACATTAGACACCTTGATGATCCTATTCGCGCTCATTTTACGAAAAGGCGCGAAATTCTTGTTCTATTGGGATCCAGGCAAACAGGGAAAACTACCCTGGTGAAGCGCTTGTTCCCAGATGCGCAGTATCTACTTGTGGATAACGAACCAGTTCGCCGCATGCTTGAATCCTACGATGTGAATGTATACCGAAGTGCTTTGAAAAGTGGTACGACGAAACTCATTATAGATGAAATTCACCTAGTATCGAACCCGGGACGGGCGGCAAAAATTATCTATGATCAACTGCCGATTCAACTGATTTTAACAGGATCCTCTTCCTTTCACATAAAAAATCGAACTGCGGAAAGTCTAACGGGTAGGAAGATCGATTATTACTTGTTTCCGTTGACGTTTTCCGAATACCTTGTGCAGACGGGAGTTGAAGAGACCCTAAATTTCGATCTGTTTCAAAGAATTGTACAGGATTCATGGAGTGAGTCCTACAGGTTGTTCGATAAGGGATCGATGTTATCAAGGGTGTTACTATACGGACTATATCCAAAGCTTGTGAACAATCCGATGGATGTGGACTACCTGAAGAATTTTGCAGAAAGTCTTGTGTTTAAAGATATACTGGAACTGGAATTGATTGCAAACAAACGCCTTGCTGCTGACTTGCTAAAGATGTTGGCGTATCGGGTGGGTAGTCTAATTTCCTATGCGGAATTGGCCACTAGCCTTGGTGCAGATCAGAGAACTATCAAACGGTACATTGAACTGTTCGAGCAGAGCTTTTTAATTTTCCGGTTATACCCCTTCACAGGGAACCGGCGGGATGAAATTGTCAAATCTCCGAAGATTTATTACTACGATACCGGTGTACGCAATGCCGTGATTGGTGACTTTTCAGAGCTCGATATTCGGCCGGACAGGGGTGCGCTGTTCGAAAATTTTATCATCGCAGAATGCGTGAAAGCGAATGCCTACACAGGGAGCGGGTACACCCTCCGGTACTGGCGATCCAAACAAAAATCAGAGGTGGATCTTGTCCTAATAAAGGGAAATCGAGTGATCGGTGTGGAGATTAAGTACGGAAAAGCTTCCTTTTCCCAGGCCTTCATGCGACGGTACCCGGGGGCAACTTGCAAAGTGGTAACGGCGGAAAATTTCTACTGATTTTGAAGGAAAAAAATACGAATCGCGGTTGCTTTACTGATCGAATTATTACAGCTCACCCTTCCCTATACGATGCGGTACTTATAATCAAAGATAAAAAGATCCAACAACACTATCCGAGGGCAGTATGGTAAAGACAGCGGTGATTCTGGCGGCGGGTCGGGGAACTCGACTGAAAGAACTGGGGAAGGAAATCCCCAAGGGGTTCTTGCAGCTCGGGGAGAAACCGATCATTGTGGAATCCCTGGAAAAACTCTCTGCAGTGGGGATCGAACGAGTGGTGATCGTCACCGGTCACTGTGCGGAGAAGTACGAAGAGTTAGCCCATAGCGGGAATGGCGAGGCCGAAATTCAGGGCCAGACTGAAACTCAAGGCCCTTCTGATACTGTGACACGTTCTTCTGCCCGGGCGAATCTTCCCTGCATCATTACGGTCCACAACGACCGATATGCCGATTCTGGAAGCTTGTACAGTTTGTACCTGGCCGGCAAGGTACTGGAGACCTTGGACCCTGGTAAGGATCTAGATAGCGAAGGGAAAGATAAAGGGAAGGGTGAAGTAGATAAACGAAAAGGGGAGGGGCGTCTCTCCGGAAGGGAACATTTTAGGATAACCACCAATGAAGAGGCAAACATGCAGGAGAAAACTTCCGCGGGCTTCCTCCTTTTAGAGTCGGACCTGGTGTACGAATCACGGGCCCTGCGGGTGCTGCAGGATGATCCGCGGCCAGACCTGATCTTGGTGTCAGGGATAACCAACTCAGGGGATGAAGTGTGGGTGCAGACCGAAGGAGGTAATCTGCGCGCCTTGAGTAAAGACCGCAGTAAACTGGAGCGCTTAGAAACGCAGGGTCGGCCTGGGCCAGGATCTATGCCGAAGAGCCCGGCCGCTGCGCAGGCGAGGGGAGTCGCCGAGAAGCCGGGCGATTCTACACCGGCGGCATTGGGTAACCCCGGCAGCTCCAGCCTTGAAACTTTACGAGGAGGCGCCCCTGGTGGACACAGCGCAGGCGACGCAACCGAAATCCTCGGCGAACTGGTGGGGATCAGCAAGATTTCGATGGGTTTGTACGCCGAACTTTCCAAGGTTGCCGAGGGGCTGTTTCAGAAGTCCCTGCACGTGGAGTACGAAACGGGGCTCATGGAAACGGCGAAACGGCATCCCATTCCCTGCCTCCTGATTCCCGACCTCCTGTGGGCGGAGATCGATGATGCGAACCATCTGGAACGGGCGAAGGGGCTGTATCGAAGGCTTAGTTAAAGAAAGAAGGCTTCGGTAAAATGGAACACCTCAGGAGTGATTTTTTGCGGGCATCATTTTTTGCAAAACCCAATCTTTCACAATCAGAAAGGGTTCGATGCGGAGAATCCAGGATACCAGGATATAAAAGACCATGGCTCCCAGTACGGTCGTTGTAAGGCGGTACCCTGTGAGGAAGGAGGAACAGACGCTTTTTATGAACAGTGTAAGGGCCCCCATGATAACGTTCGCAATCCCTATCCGTATGTAAGTCCTTACATCTGCCATGCGGGAAACCAGCGTCATGGAACCAGCTAACAGTAGCCCGGTTTGCACGATCCGTGCGAATATCGTTGCGGCCGCCGCTCCATCCTGGCGAAAGGCGGGAATCGTTAGCCAGTTTGAAACCACTGCCAGAGCCAGGGCGATAAGGTTGATCGTTAGAAGCTGCTTTTCTTTTTTTGTGGCGTACAGGAGTTGTCCGAATATACTTCCAATTCCAAGGATCACAAGGTCAATGGATAGAATACGCATCGTCACAATGGAAGGTTGGAATTTGGGTCCTGCAAAGAGCAGAATCAGATCATCTGCCACAATAAACAACCCCAGGCTTGCAGGGATGGTGAAGTAGAGAGTGAAAGCTATACTTTTACGGATGATCTGTCCCATCCGTTCCTTGTTTCCTGTTTCATCTATGTAGGCAAGTCGAGGAGTGAGAACGGCATTCACCCCTCCCACGATGGTCATTACGATGCGGACAATCCGGCCCGCTACGTTGTAGATCCCTACGGAATACTTATCATCGGTAAGCATTACCCCGAGCATGATTGTATCGATCGTTGCGTAGAGGAACATGGAGAAGCTCAGAAATGCGCTAGGCAGGCTTTTCCTGAGGTGCTGCTTCCAGGAACCAAGGTTCCAGCGAGGATGCGTGAGACGGTAACAATACCAGAGGTTCCAGAAGGAGGAAATAACGGTGCTAAGAGCCCAGATTGCCCCGTATAGAATGTAGTGTTCTTTCGATTTGATAACGAGAAAGATAAGGGATATAGAAACGATTCTAAGGAGTAGGTTTCGCAAGGTGATATACCTATAGTTTTCGATTCCCTGGAAAAACCAATCGATCTGCGCCCAACTGAATAGGACCATGATGGCGAAGATCCAATGAAGAAGCGGTTCGGGAGTGACGTGAGGAAGGAGAAAGACAGATCCTCCATAAAGGATGAAAGCTCCTAGAGAAAGGCAGATGCTGAGAGAAAGCAGTTCGCCAGTAGTTTGTTCCAGTTGGCCAGGATATGCTCGGCTTCTGCTGATTTCCCGTACCGCATAGATCGGAAGACCTAACATCGAAAAGGTGGTGAAATACTCAGCAAAGGTTTGAGCGTAGGAAACTTTTCCGATTCCCTCTGGACCTAGAATGCGACTCACATAGGGATAGGTGATGATGGGGAAAATAATGCGGATAACCTGATAGGCTGTATTGTAGAAAGCGTTTCTTTTCAGTTGTGACACGGGTAGAACTTCCTCTCAGAGAATCGCATGGTACAGGTGCTCCCATTTTTCGGCAAGACTATCCATCGTGAATCGGTCCTGGATAAAAGTTCTTCCCGCTTCGCCCATCTTCTTGCGAAGATCTGGATGCTCCAGAAGGTGGATGATTTTTTCGGCTAGTGTGGATGGGTCCTTAGGGGGAACAAGGAAGCCGGAGGTTCCATCCAAGACACCCTCCGGGATGCCGCCGATGCGGCTTGCCACTACGGGAATACCGCATGCCTGGGCTTCCTGGAGTACCAGCCCCTGCCCCTCTTCCGTTCCCTTCTCGGTAACAATGGCAGGAAGCACGAAGATAGAGGCCTTCTGGTACAGGGCCATCACTTCCTGATCGACCTTCTCCCCTGCGAGTTCCACGGATCCCGTAAGACCGTAGGAGCGAATCAGTCCCTCCAACATTAGCCGTTCCGGTCCGTTTCCCACGATCAGGTATCGCGCCTGCGGTACTCGCTTGACGACCTCCTTGAACGCTTCGATTGCATAACGGAACCCTTTCACATCTACCAATCTTCCTACGGATAGAACAAGAAAAGGATCCCGTTCCTCTAACGGCACCGGAGGATGCTCCTCCATCCGGACACCCGCAGGAAGGATGTGGATCTTCTCGGGGGGGCAGCCATTCTCTATCAACTTGGATTGAACGAATTGGGTACCGACGGTAACCGCATCGGCTCGCTCGTACACAGCGCGATATACCCCTTTCCCATGACGGAGGGGATAGCTAGTGATGTCGGAGCCATGGAAGGTTACAACGAGCCGTTTCGCTACGCCGATGTCTTTCAGGTATGCGCCAATGAGACCATTCTGGCCAAAGTGACAGTGGAGGATGTCGAACGTTCGATTCACGCAGCCTGCCAGGAAGTAGAAGGTTTTTAAATTGCGAGAAGCGGTAGTGTATCTAGGATGGAAGGCTCGAAGGGTGTATAGAGGGTGTAGGAAAAGGATTCGTGGCAACATGCGGGGAAGAGAGAGGAAACGGTTAGCGATTTTCGAAGGAACCGAAACTTCCGTAGTACGTTCCAGAAGCCGATACGATTGAACGATAGAATGAGTGTGCGTGTTCTTACGTAGTTCGGAGGTAAGAATTTCCACATCGATCCCCCGATCTAGAAGGGAGGCGATCTGGTTCAGGATGAACTTTTCCGAAACCACGGGGAATGGGCCTAACAGGATCCCTATCCGCATGGGTTTGCCTCCTCCTTTACTAAAGGGAACAGATCCTGAATCCTTTTCCGTATCATACCGATTCTCCAGGTTCCCAGACGCGTTTCGTAGGAATAGTAAATGAATAAATCCCCATTCCGGCAGAATCCTGTACCTCGGTACACACTCCTCCAGTAAAATGGCTTTGAGGGGAATACAGGCCGCCGGGAACAGGTCCATTTTTTTAAGTCTGTGCTACAGGCAATGTGAAGATCGTACACCCGACCTCTCCTCGGTAGGGGAGTAACGCTTGTGAGGAGCATGTAGAAGAACTGTTCTCCCTTGAAAATATCCAGGTGCCAGGGCGTGAAGCCTACGCCCTCGAGGTGAGGAATCTGTATGTGGCGGATATTCCACTGGTGGATATCGCGACTTTCCAGGTATTCGATCCGGTAGGGTGAAACAGAGCGGTTCACGTAGAAGAGGTAAATCGTATCCCCATGCCTGATGAGGGAAGGGGAGACGATCAAGGGATCACCCCCTTCCAGGTGGTAGGTGGCTAGGGTAGAGCTTTCCCACTGGATGCGATCGGTGCTTTGGAGGAGGACCAGTCGTTGGTGGGATGGGCGCACCGTTTCCAGGTATATGAGATACCAACTTCCGTTCTCATAGAATAGGTCAGGATCGTCGTTGTGATCGATGGGCGGAGGGGGAGAAAGGGGATTTAACCCTTTCTGTTCTTCTTGAAATCGGAGGCCGTTTTGAGATATGAGGATAGAAGGATTTTCGTACTGATCGTAGCTGAAAGGGTAAGGGGTAAAGGCAAGAGCATACAGGAGGTTAGAGCTTCCTGGGGGAACGATATCGGGGTGCACTGCCTGAGCGGTACCCTCGTAGGTGGGGATGTACAGGGAAATTGGGCGATCGTAGGGTATCTTTTCTAAAGATTGAGGAAGGGTGCGGGATCTAAGGTAGTGGAATGTGGAGAGAACTTTACCTAGGTGTAATAGAAGAACCTTTTTCAGGTTCTTTAGAAGTTGTCTCGCATAAGAGTGTGTGGTACTTTGCATTGGGTTTCAAATTGTTAAAGGGTATGACAAGTATAGTATGAAAGAATGAGGTGCTCAATGGGGAGAAAACAGGGTAGATTGAAAGCGCTCCTCTTGTTTGTGGTGGGAGTTTTCTGCGTTACCCGTTCTTTTGTTGTGTATGGACAGGAAAGTTTAGGCTCGTATGAAGATCTATATTACGATTATTTATCTTTGATCGGCAAGGAGACAAGACCCTACCTAAACTATAAGACGTTATCTGATAATGCATGGAAATCCCCAAAAGCATGGCGTGTATATGGTCCGGATTTATTTTTGTCCTATAACAGTGCAAAGCCCTATGGATATAACGATGGGGCTCTTTGGCAGGGTAGGGGAGTCAATGTAAGCCTTACGGGTGGAGCACGTTTTCAATCCTCCCTTTTTGAGGCTACATTAAAACCTCAGTTGGTGTACTCTCAGAATGAAGCATTTCGCTTATTGCCTTCTTTTTACCCTAGCTCGTATGGGTACATCTGGGGATATGGCTTTGGGGTTGGAGCCGATGCTCCGCAGAGATTTGGGAACGATCCAGTTTTTAATTTCAATTGGGGAGATTCTGAGTTGCGCTATACGGATAACAGTTTCACTCTAGGGGTTGGGTACCAATCCCCCTGGATAGGCCCAGGCCGTATCAATGCAATCATGCATTCTAACAATGCGCCCCCGTATCCAAAGATTGATATAGGCTTTAGAAAAACACCCCTAATTATCTGGGGAACGTATGTAGGTGAGATAGAGGCAAGACTTTGGGGAGGATATTTAAGCGAATCTAAGTTTTTTGATACGGATGATTCCAATAATCACAATCTTATCAGTGCCCTGTCTGTTGCTTTTGCCCCTGCTTTTGCTCCGGGTCTCACCTTTTTTGTAAATCGATCATACCTTGCTCCTTGGAAGTTAGATAGTGGTAAGTCATTTCTGAATCTTTTTATTGTAAATCCTTCGGGTGGAGGAGCTCAGGATGAATGGGATCAACGAGGTTCTCTAGGGTTTGATTATTTACTTTCTTCCGTTGGGTTTGAAGTTTATGGAGAACTAGGTATTAACGATTATGGACCTAGCCTCGATGGATACGTACGGTATCCATTCCATAGTATGGTGTATACGGTAGGGTTACGGAAGGCCTTTGCAAGCTCCTTTTGGGGTTCTACAGGGGGGGAAATTCTCCTTGAATGTACAAATCTAGAGATTTCTCAGGATTTTCAATTTCAATGGCCAGCTACATTCTACATGCACCATCAGATTGCACAGGGATACACGAATGAAGGGCAATGGCTTGGTGCAGGAATCGGAACGGGGGGAAATAGCCAATACTTAGGTGCGCGGGTTTTTTTTCCTTGGGGGTATGGGGAGTTATTTATACAGAGGGTAAATCCTGATAATGATTTCCTATATCGTTTAACTATAGGAACTTTGAATGACGATACCGTTTCCAAACGTATTAAAGATTTCCGGGCTGATTTAACTTTTGGGGGAAGGCTGGTTCGCTTTTATAGCGAAAGTCTTCTTCTTAGATTGGGCTTATTGTTTACTATAATTAATAATCCATATTATGATTCTATCTCTTGGAATAAGACACAGAAAGAATATAATTTCCGATTCGAATGTGGGATAGTATATAAGATTTGATTTTATGTTTTCAATTATATGTGTTTATAACAATGAAAATATTTTAAACGAATATCTACTTAAAAGTCTCTCTATTCAAAATAATGATTATGAGTTAATACTTCTAAACAATAGTAATAACACTTTTAAATCTGCTTCTGAAGCTTTAAATTATTGCGGATCTTTGGCTAATAGAGAGTATTTAATATTTTCTCATCAAGACATTAGTTTTAATTCGCCGAATTTTTTAAATGATCTTTCTTCGATAATTTGTTCATTAGATAAATTTGGAGCTGTTGGTGTTGCTGGTAGAACTGCTGAAGGAACGTATTCTAATATTAAGCATGGTTTGGAACCTTCATATGCTGGAGATTATCGAATACTGGAACCACTATCTGTTCAAACATTAGATGAATGTTTTGTTGTTATTCCAAAAGATATTTTTAGGTTGTTTAAATTTGATCCGATTACTTGTCAAAATTGGCATCTATATGTCGTAGATTATTGTTTAAATATAAAAAGGAATAATAATGATGTTTACGTAATTCCAATAGATTTGTATCATAGGTCTAAAGGTTACTCTATGTCTATAGGGTATTACTTAACATTAAATACTATATCAAATAAGTATAGGAATGATTTTAATTATATTTTTTGTATTGGTGGATCATGGAGTACAAATAGCTCAATTTGGTGGCAATTGTTAGTTAAAAAAATTAAACATAAAAAAAATAATATTATAACTAAATTAAAAAGAATAAAGTGGAGGCTTCATTGAAAGTTTCTATTGCTCTTGCCACATATAATGGATCAAAATATATTGAGGAACAATTAAAAAGCTATCTATCTCAGACAATCATTCCAGATGAGTTGGTAGTATCCGATGATAATTCTACCGATGATACATTGGGAATTATTTATGAATATGCTCGTAAAGTCCCTTTTTCTGTAAAAATATATCGAAATAAAGAAAGGTTAGGATATGTTAGAAATTTTAATAATGCAATCGAAAAGTGTACAGGAGACATTATTTTTTTAAGCGACCAGGATGACATATGGCTACCACAAAAAATAGAGAGAGTATTAATAGAATTTGAGAGTAATAAAGATATATTGCTGGTAATGAATGATGCAGAAATAATACTCCAAAATGGTGAAAAGACAGGATTAACAATGTTAAATCAAATAAGATCTTTGGGATATAAGGAAGATAGATTTGATAGTGGGTGTTGTATGGCAATAAATAATGTATTAATACCATTGATTTTACCTATTCCATATTTAGAATATAAGCATGATAGTTGGATAAATAAGATATCAACAACATTCGAAGTAAAAAAAATAATTAATCAAGTTTTACAGCATTATCGAAGACATAATCAAAGTGCTTCATCATGGATTGGAAGTAGAGCTGAAAAAGTTAATCAATATACCATTATAAAAGAATATAAAAATATAGATCAAAGAGAATATTTATTAAAAAGATTAAATAAGTTAAAAGTATTAGAAGAAAGAATAGATGAGTATATAAATAATCTAGATAAGTTTAATATTTTGAAAACAAGATATGATTGTGCGAAGAATAAAATACATAGAGAAATGGTAGCAATTGAAAATAGAAATGAAGCCTTAAAAAAGAAAAGAATTAACAGATTATTTGATGTTATAGGAATACTTTTGAGGAGAGAATATAGATACTTCCATGGAATTAAGAGTTTTATTAAAGATATTATTATGAAATAATCATCACCTCTTCCCACTTTGCTTCCCAGTCAAAATGAAAAGCAGGTAAACGGTGAGCGCAAAGGGTGCGAAGTTTTGCGTAGGCCTGAGGGTCGGAGACTAAATTAAGTATTCTTTCAGCAATTGCCTCTGCATCTCCTGGGGGGAACAGTAGTTCTGAGAACTGCAACATTTCCGGTATTCCACCCACAGCGCTTGCGATTACGGGGATCCCGGTATGAAGGGCCTCTAATACAGTATCAGGATAACTATCAAAGACAGAAGGAATGACCATCAGATCATCGGCCTGCATGAAGGGAAATGGATCTGCCACCCGTCCATGGAATCGAACTTTATCCAGTAACCCGTGCTGTTTCAGATAACTGAGATGCGCTTCCGTGTCACCCGGCCCCACCACATCCAGCTCGAGCTGATCGATCCCCCGTTCTTTCAATAGAACAAGGGCCTCCAGCAGATACTGCAGTCCCTTCCGAGGGCCTGTGGTACCGATAAAGAGAAGACGGCGCAGGCTGGTGCTGTGGTTGATCTGGGCGGTTTCAGCCTTGAAACGAGGGGGACCGATGTGTCCTCCAATGATGAAGGATTTATCCTTCGCCGATGGGTTTCGAGATAGGTAATCCTCCTGGTCATACCTGCTTTGAAACACGATCGCTTCGGAGAGGGAGTTAATCTTTCCTTCGTACCACCGGTATTTCCAGTAGTCGATCTGGTATTTCAGGAGTTTCCAGGGTTTCCCCCGGTGTTCTTTCTTGTATTGGAGGGCTTCCTGAACGGCGTTACTCCGGTGCCCGTAAAGTAGTTTGCAGTTGAGCTTTTTCTTGAGGTAGCCCGCGGCAG
>Ga0272448_1004021_pt1 | contig 17048 bp, 14 predicted proteins | sample YNPCB0191_FD_202220 | JGI IMG/M metagenome (GOLD analysis project Ga0272448, IMG submission 202220) | Hot spring sediment microbial communities from Yellowstone National Park, WY, United States - YNP-CB-019-1 | ecosystem: Environmental > Aquatic > Thermal springs > Hot (42-90C) > Sediment... | reverse complement strand
CAGCAGAAGCAGGCCGAACTGGCTCTTGTCGATGAACCAGGCCAGCACGACATTGCGAACCAGCCCCACGAAACGGAAAACCGCCATCGCGGGCAGATACACCCCCAGCGCCGGCCCTGCCCTCTCGCCGCGAAACAGCCGCGGCGCAGGAGCGACGGACACAGGGGCCGGATCCGTTTCAGACACGCGCCCACCTTCTCCGCGCCGCCGATGCGCAGCGATCACCGATGAACAAACGCCGCCGCATCGTTGCCGCCCGGCCCGCCCTCCGGGAGGCTTTCCGCTTCACGAACCCTTCGTCGGCCATCGTTGCACCTTCGCTTGCCGGTACTCTCCTGAGCCTTTTCCGGCGGACCCGGCCCGGCGTCTCGAGGCCGTCTGCCACTGCTATGTCGGCAGTGCCTGATCCGGCGCCCCCGGCGTACGCCCGACGCAGCCGCGGTGCACGACCTTCCGCAACAGCCGCTTACGGCACGATCCTCGCCTGCGGCTCGATCGCCCGCACACGGGCAAGACCGCCGGCCGCCTCGTTATACGTCGGATACCGCCCGCACAGCACTCGCCACGCGGCCTGACCATCCAGCCGAACGAACTCCACGGAGGTATCCAGCCCAAGGCCACGCAGCCGCTCGGCCGCGCGATTCGCCTCATCCACGCGCCGAAATACCCCACACTCGACGGCGAAGTAGTCGTGGCGCCAGGCGAACCGGCATCGTGCCGCGTCCGCCTCGGGGCTCGTCGCGAATTCGTCCAGCAACCGCGAGAATACATGCCGTGCCTCGTCCCATCGGCCCGTACGCTGCAAACACACGCCGTAGCGAAAAAGGATCTCGTCCGTCGGCGGTCGCGCGGGCAGATACGGCACACTCGCCGCGTACTCCGCAAGTGCGGCGTCGATCTCGCCCCGGTCGTACGCAAGGTTGGCCAGCATCGCCTGGCAATATGCCTTCAGCTCCGGTCGATCCGCGATGGCAGCCCCCGCGGCAAAATCCGCTCGCGCGGCATCGTGCTGCCCGAGCCTGACGCGGCACAGCCCTCGCAGGTAGTACGCCTCGCCGGCACCCACAGAGGAAGCGAAACGCCGGAGAAACTCCCCGGCGGATGCGTTTCCGGCCGCATAATCCCCCCTAGCGTAGGCGGCGTTCGCACGCGCGAGCATCTCACGGCCGCCCGGCGGTACGCCCTCGCAACCCAGCAGCGCGCCCGCCAGCAACACCGCGCACACGCGCCCTGCTCCCCCGCCCGCACGGGCAGCCCCCGACACCCGCGTATACAGCCGGCGGCTCACGCAAACGGGGACATCCCGAGGGTCTTTTCGGACGCCCGGTCGGTTTTTCCCTGCGACCCCCGCGGATTGGCAGCTTGAATGCGGCATGAGACTCATCGCACGGCCAAGGCGAACCCGTTGAGGCCGAACAAGCCCGGTAATGACGCCGGGAGCGTGCTCGGCCGGGGTTGCGAAACTCCGGGATTCGGCGAGGATTATACGTCGGTCGTGAAGATGTCGATATGCCTATGATGGCCTGCCGCCCGAGGCCTGCAGGCGGTGCGGGGCCAGAAAGGAAGTTCTCGGGTCCTTGCGATGTTATTGCCCGCGTTTCTGGATACGGCCAGTCGTCACGGCAGGAAGCTCGCGATTCGGGATGTCCGACGCGAGGTGACCTACGACCAGCTCGTGGTCGCCGCCGCCGCGCTCAAGCGGTTCATCGAATCGGAAACCCGACGCGAGAACATCGGCATCCTGCTGCCGTCGACGGCGGCGTTCGCGGCGAGCTTCTACGGCGGCCTGTGGGCGGGCAAGACGGTCGTCCCCCTCAACTTCCTGCTCCATCCCACGGAACTCAAGGCCGTCGTCGCGGACTCGGGCGTAGACCTCATCCTGACCTGCAACCACTTCGAGGACCTCGTGCGACAGCTTCCGGCGAGGGCGGCGTTCCTGGAGCGGATCGGCCTGAAGTGGCGATATCTCCTCTCGAAGATCCGCTCCTTTCCCCCGGTGCCGGCGGTTCGGCCCGACGACCTCGCCGTAATCCTGTATACCTCCGGTACCACGGGCATGCCGCGAGGCGTCTGCCTCTCGCACCGGAACCTCTATCACGACGTGACGGCGTGCATCGAACATACCCACATGGATCCCGAACAGCGTTTTCTCGGTGTTCTGCCGCTCTTTCACACCTTCGGCCTGACGGCCCTGCTCCTCGCGCCGACGATCCTCGGCGCCGGTTGTTCGTATCACGCGCGTTTTCAACCCCTCGACGTCCTTCGAACCCTCGCGGAGGATCAGATCTCGATCTTCATCGCGATTCCGAGCATGTACGCCGCCCTTGCCAGGGCCAAGAGCGCTTCCCCGGAAATGTTTCGCAGCTTGCGGCTGCCCATCAGCGGCGGCGAACCCCTTTCCCCCGATCTCTATGACGAGTACCGCGACCGCTTCGGCGTCACGATCCTCGAGGGCTACGGCCTCACGGAAACGTCGCCGGTGGTCGCAGTAAACCTTCCGTGGGCCAACCGGGCGGGAACGGTGGGCACGCCGCTGCCCGGCGTCGAGGTGATGTCGGCCGGCGAAGATGGACGACCTGTTCCCCCCGGCGAATCGGGCGAGATCTGCGTCCGCGGCCCCACGGTCATGCGCGGATACTACAACAGACCCGACGACACGGCCGCCGTCCTCGGCCCTGACGGATGGTTGCACACAGGCGACCTCGGCCGAATCGACCCGGATGGCTTCATCTCCATCACGGGACGGAAGAAGGACCTCATCATCGTCGGGGGGGAAAACGTCTTTCCGCGCGAAGTCGAGACCGTGCTCGAGCAGCATCCTGCCGTGGCCGAATCCTCCGTGATCGGCGTCTCCGATCCCAGCCGCGGGGAAGTGGTCGTCGGCTTCGTCATCCCCCGCGAAGGCGCGTCGGTCACACCGCTCGAGCTGCGGGACTTCTGCCGGGACCGGCTGGCCGGATTCAAGGTTCCCCGACAGATCATCATCGACCGCGACCTGCCGCGCGGGCCTACCGGCAAGGTGCTCAAACGGGTCCTCCGCGCACGGATGCAGGACCAGCGAGCGTGCGCGGGCGTTTCATAGCGCAGCGTTTGCCGGCCCCGCAGCCGCGACCGAGCCGTCGCAGCGCTGCACGCCGCACGCGAAGCTGTCTTGCCGAGAGCCGCATGAGCGCTGTTGCCGTCTCGGCCGCGCTCTTCGAAAGGTCCGCCTCCCGCTCTGCGCCGGCGGAAACACAACGACTCCCGCCGCTTCGCGCACGGGAGTCGTCTGAACCGGCATGTCAATCCGTCCGAGCTTCAGCGCGGCCGTTTCACGGGCTTGTTCACGGGCGGGTCGCCGATCTCGAAGATCGACTGCGTCTTGAGAATCGTGCAGTCCGCCGGAAACGCGTGAAACGCCTGTACGTGGAGTTCGCTGTCCCGCAGTTCGTAATCGAGGAACGTGAACGGCTCCGGACCGTTATCGGCCCATTCCGCGAACGACAGAAACATGCCGCGGCTCGATCCGTAACGCACCAGATCGCGATGCGTCGCGTTGAACAGGTTCGGCGAGAGGCGCTCGATCTGCGTCGAGAGAATGTACCGCAGCCCATCGTCGAATCGCTCGACGTGATCCCGCTCCCCCCGGAAGCGGAACGTCGTCACGCAACCGGCCTGCGGGAGCAACTCCTGGTCGTCGGCCGTCAGCTCCGTGATGACACGGTCGCCCGCCTGAACGGTGACCGCATGCGTCAGCCCCATGATCCAGAGGTTCGCATGATATCGACGCGAGCCGACGCGCCGCTCCTGATGAATGTGAAACAGCTCCGGATGAATCGGGCGACGATACAGAAAGAACTGCATGTCCCCTACACGCTGCAATGTCTGACCAAGTTCCACGGGCCTTCCTCTAAGAACAAAAACTCCAACACATCGCCATCTGAAACCCGTACGCCTGCACCAGCAAATAGTGCGGCGCACACACGCAGGGGCTTCAGACTCCTCCTGCGTATGCTCACGAACCCACCGCCGTGTAACCAGTTAGAACTACCGGGGCGGAGCGAGCGGGGTTCTCCTAGCAACAAACCTCATTATAAACGATCGCACCGCTATTACCAACGAAAATCCGGGCGTTTTTTCCGATTTTGTCGCCTTGCCCGCGCATAAGGCACCGGCCAGAGGCATCTTCCCAGATGCGCCTACGCCATCCGACGGATCGGCATCGCCGAGTCTTATATGTAACTCTATTCCTGACATAGAGTTGCATGCGGAAGCCGTTATTGCGAGACCGCCGGTCGGCTTCGCGGCGCGTGGGAACTACTGCCAGCCGAGTTGCAAGCCGAATGATGGCCATTGGATTGAAAGTGAACTATTGGTATTTTCGAAGTACGCCGACGACCACACCCTGGATGTTGATGTTGTCCACGTAAATCGGTTCGTAGCTTGGGTTCGCCGGCTGCAAACGAATCCGACCACCCTCATGGTAGAGCTTCTTGAGCGTCGCCTCGCCCGTATCGAGCAGGGCCACCACTGTCTGCCCATCGCGAGCGGTATCCTGCCTCTGAACCACGACGTAGTCGCCATCGCGAATATGCTCGTCGATCATGCTGTCGCCGCGGACCTGCAGGACAAATCGCTCGCCCCTTCCGGCGAAGACCTCCTCGAGATCCACCACATCGGGCCCCTGCACGGCCTCGATCGGGGCCCCGGCTGCGATCCGGCCGACGAGGGGTATCCGCGTGGACCGCTCATCCGGAAACGCCGCAGCGGACGTAAGTTCCAAAGAGCGAGCCCTGTGGGGTGATCGCCGGAGCAAGCCTTGCTTGACGAGCGCCTCGACGTGCTCGAAGATGGTGACCTTTGACACTCCGAACGTGTCGGCGAGTTCCTGCATCGTCGGGGAATAGCCACGCCTGCGCTGGAAGTCCCGGATGACGGTGAGGATCTGCATCCGTCGCGGCGTGAGCCGCGGGCCCCCGGAGTCGGTACGAGCCGACATGCAGCTTCTCCTTGGAGCGTGGCAGCCCTGCCGGGCCCAGGGCGACCAGCGGCAGGGCATCCCAATCACAATTGTTCACATGGCGGACGTCGGTTGCAGATGCCCCCTCGACAGCCTCGATGAGACGATCAAAGGCCGCCCAGAACATCCGCGCCGCGCGGCACGAGACGGCCGCGCCGGCCGGTGCCACGGTTCCGGCCGACGCGCCACCGCCTCCAGCCACTTCCTCGTCGCCCGACCGCCTGGCGACGTCCACAACGATCCCGGACCCTGGGGTCCACGCACAGCGATACCCGACCCCGGGCCCGAACACACATACCGGCAAAGCCTCCGCATTGCCGCAGCCTGAGAGCCGCCCGCCGACCGCTCGCCAACGAGCAGCGAGCCAGTTCACCGCGAAGCGACTCACACCGGTTAAGATGTTGTTCGGTATCATCGTAACCTAACATCGGACGAACGTCAAGACCTTCAACACGAAATCCCAGCGCTTTTTTTCGATACCTCTGCGGCCACTGGTATCCACTACAATTAGGCGTTCTTAGAGAGCAGCGCCCAACCTATTGAGCCTATCGACGGCGAGCACTGGTATTCTTCAACGAAGTCGTAACGGATTGTCGAACATGACGTTGAGACTGGTTGCTCCGCCGATGCACCCCGTCGATTCATCGGGCGGGCCACTCCCATCCCAAGCGCAAGAAAGCAGGCGCCGGCGGCCTCAAAGTCGCCGAGCCTTCGCCGCTGTGCGGTGGAGGCAATCGAGGTCACTGGCCCGCGGCAGTAGATGGCAACCCGCCTTTGCGGCGGGGGCAAGTCACTTCTTGTAGAAGGCGACCATCTCCCGGCACGTCACGGGTTTGATCTTTCCGGCGTTGCCCGCCTGGCCGAAGGCGACCATCCGCTCGACACAGACCTTCTTCATCGCTTCACGGGCAGGGCCGAGATAATGCCGCGGATCGAACTCGCCCGGCTTCTCAAAGAACACTTGGCGAATCGCCCCGGTCATGGCAAGGCGATTGTCGGTGTCCACGTTGATCTTTCGGACGCCGTGCTGGATCCCGCGCTTGATCTCTTCGATCGGTACGCCGTAGGTCTCTTTCATCAGTCCGCCGTACTTGCGGATAATCTCCAGCAGTTCCTGCGGAACGCTCGACGAGCCGTGCATGACCAGGTGACAGTTGGGAAGCCGCTTGTGGATCGCCTCGATGACGTCCATCTTCAGCACTTCCCCCGTCGGTTTGCGGGTGAACTTGTACGCGCCGTGGCTCGTGCCGATCGCGACGGCAAGGGCGTCGACGCCGGTATCCTTCACGAACTGTTCCGCCTGGGCCGGATCCGTGACATGCTCCAAACCGCTGCCGCCGGCCCCGTGCCCGTCCTCGATGCCGCCGAGCACGCCGATTTCGCCCTCGACGGTGACCCCCTTCTTGTGGGCGGCCTTCACTACTTTGAGGGTCGTCTTCACGTTGTACTCGTAAGTGGATGGCGTCTTACCATCCTCCAGGAGCGATCCGTCCATCATCACGGATGTGAAGCCGTTCTTGATCGCGCTCAGGCACGTCTCCGGCGAGTTGCCGTGGTCCTGGTGCATGGCGATCGGAATGCTCGGGTGCAGCTCCGCCGCCGCAAGCATCAGGTGACGAAGGTAATTATCGTTCGTATAAGCCCTTGCGCCGCGCGAAGCCTGAACGATCACGGGCGAATCGGTCTCTACGGCGGCCATCATAATCGCCTGGATCTGTTCCATATTGTTGACGTTGAACGCGGCGACGCCGTAGTTATTCTCCGCCGCATGGTCCAGCAGAATGCGCATCGGTACGAGTGGCATAGTCGTCGGTCTCCTTTCAAGAGGATCTCAAAGCCGTTTTCCGGGAAGCCCGTTTGGCGTCGCCCGCCTTGCCGGCGGCGTCTGGGACCGTGTTAATTAGCCGATACGGGTCGCCCGCGTCAAGAGGCGGCCGGCGCCGGACAAGAACCCGGCCCGCCCCGCGATGGGACGGGCCGTGGTGGGGTCTGTGTCCGGTTATCAGCGATCGGAAGCCTGGACCATCCGTATCGGCGCCGCAAACCGACCGATCCGGCGGCGGACTCCGCCGCCCCGCAGGCTTCGGTCAGATTTCCCAGCCCTTGCGATACTCCCGCTTGAGGTAACGGTTCATCTTCTCGTCGTTCGTGATCTTCATGTTCGGGCCGTCCCACTCGAGCTTCTTGTCCGTCCGCAGGGCGACACAGCCGAGCACAACCGTCTCGGTGAGCGGGCCGGCGTAAGAGAAGTTCGACATGGCAATCTCCGGCTTGTTCGCGCGGATCGCCGCGAACCACTCATCCACCAGCGCCTCCGTGGTGCAGGAACGGGCGCCCGGGACCACGTCGCCCACGCGGGGCAGCGTCCGCGGCGGCGGGGGAAACTTCTTCGCATCCGGCAACTCGCCGATCGGCTCCTTGCCGTCGAAGATCAAGTAGTACCTCTCGCCGTAATCATTCGGGCTGTAGAGCGTGCCCTTCTCGCCGATCAGGACGGAACCGCTGTCGGAGAGCTTGATGCCGTGGGCGAAGCTCTTGAGCTTCTCCACGACCCATTTCGGCTTGTCCTTGCCGCCGTCGTACCAGGTCCACTTCAGCGGCGGCAGGCCCTCGCGCTCCGGGAACTCGTATTCGACAACGCTCCACATCGGGAAGGTCTCGGGGTTGTACTCGGAGCACTGCGCCACCACGCTCGTCGGATAGCCGAGCTTGCAGGCCATGAAGGCCATGTTTGCCGTGTGGCAGGCCATGTCGCCCAGCGCCCCGCAGCCGAAGTCCCACCAGCCGCGCCAGTTGAACGGCTGATACTTCGGCTGGTACGGCCGATAGGGGGCGGTACCGAGGAACAGGTCCCAGTCGAGGCCGGCCGGGACCTCCGGGTGGGCCTGGCCTTTGTCGTGCAGCGCCGCCTGAACACCCTCCAGGCCGAGGATCGCGTTTGTGCCCTGCGGCCAGACGGGGCGGTTCGTCCAGACATGGACCTCCCGGACGGCGCCGATCGCGCCGCTCTGAATGACCTCGACCGCCTCGCGCAGGCCGTCGGAGGTAGTGCCCTGATTGCCCATCTGAGTGCAGACTTTGTATTTCTTCGCGGCCTCGGTGAGTTCGCGGGCCTCGGCCACGTCGTGCGTCAAGGGCTTCTGCACGTAGCAATGCTTGCCGCGCTGCATGGCCCACATCGCCGCGATCGCGTGCATGTGGTCCGGGGTGCTGATGGTGACGGCGTCGATCTCCTTCTCCATCTCGTCGAACATCTTGCGGAAGTCCTTGAAGACCTTCGCCCGGGGGTATTTCTCCTTTTTCTTCTTCAGCGGCTCGTCGCGGACATCACAGATCGCGACGATGTTGTGGTGCCGCCCGCAGGCGTCGCAGTCGCTGTCGCCCTTGCCGCCCACGCCGATGCAGGCGATGTTGAGCTTCTCATTCGGCGAGCGGCTCTGGGCAAAGGCGGCGCGGCCGGCCACCCAGAAGCCGGCGCCGGCCAGGGCCGTGGTTTTCAGGAAATCGCGACGATTCGTACGGTCTGCCATCGAAAACTCTCCTTTGTTTCTGCGAATGCGTTAGAACCCACGTCGAAACCGCGGCGGGGCCTGCCTCCAGCGGCAGCAGCATACGCGCGGCCGGCGCCGGAGTCCAGAGCGCCCGAATCCCAACCGGGGCAAACCCCTCTCAGCTCTTGAGGCCCTTGAGGTCCGCCTCGAGCCGCTCCTCCGACCGCATCAGCTCATCCCACGTCACCGGCTCGCCCTTGTAGGCGGCCATGCGCCCGAGGATCGCCGTCAGGTTGCTGCGGACGGACGGCGCGACGGTGGGGTTGTCGAACCGGCCCGAGGTCACGGCCTCGTAGAACTCCCCGATGTTCACGACCGTGCCCGACTCATACAGGTCGGTGAACTTCGCGCCCTCCCACGGCTTCGGCCCGGTGATCGACACGCCGGAGAAGTAATCGCTGTGAACCGTGCCTTGCGAGCCGTAGATCCGGCAGACGATCTCGTTCGGCGCGCCGTGCGCCATCTGGACGGAATAGAACGAGAGCACGAACTCCTTCGGGAACCGGTAGATCAGGTTGAAGTGGTCCCAATCGTCGCCGTAGAGACGCAGGCCCTTGCTCCCGCCGGCCCCGGCGGCGCTCTGCGGCGCGTCGTTGAGGAACCACGTGGCCACGTCGAGCGCGTGGATGCTCTGTTCCACGATGAAATCGCCCGAAAACGCGCGGTAGTTGTACCACGCACGGAGTCGGTCTTCCGGGGTGCCGGGCGGCTTCTTGTCCATCACGCCGCAGGGATAGCGGGCATCGCCGCAGACGAGCCGGCCGAGTTCGCCGGCGTGGATGCGCCTCGCCGCCTCGCGGTAGAACCGGTTCGCCCGCGTCTGGAAGTCGACGAGAAAGGCGAGCTTCTTCGCGGTCGCCTTGCGGCCCGCCTCGGCGATCGTCTTGCACCCGGGAACATCCACGGCGATCGGCTTGGCAAGGTACACGTGCTTGCCCGCCTCAACGGCGGCGGCGGCCTGCTCGGGATGAAAGTACGGCGGAGTCTCGATCACGACGGCGTCGAGCCTGTCGTCGAGCAGCTTCCTATAGCCCGAGAGCGTCGTGTAGCGCCGGGACGCGTCGATCCGGCACTTCTCGCCGACCTGATCCGCGCGATCGGGGTAGTAGTCGGCGCACGCGACGAACTTGTACTTCCCGTGCTTTTCGAACAGCGGCACGATCCACTGCCCCCGCCCGCCGCAGCCGAGCAGGCCCAGTTCGAGGGTGGAGTTGGCCTCGCTGCTGCGGACGGCCGACGGCCGGACCACGGTGAATGCGGCGGCGGCCGCGGCCCCGGCGAGAAACTCACGACGATTCAGCTTATCCGTGTGATTCGATCCGGTCATGGCTTGGCTCCGTATGCGAATGACTTTGCCCGATCCCGTCATGAACACAAACCCACACGAGTCGCAAGAGGACGGCCCTGCCTCCGCCGCGTAGCCGTCATGTTCTCATCCGCAGGGCAACCTCCGCCACGCGCCTTCCAAGGTGGCGGGCGGTCTGCAGGCCGAAATCATCGCGTTCAATTCCCCCCTCCATGCCGCTGAACAGCGTTGCGCCGAAGTGCGCTGTGGGCTGCCCATCACTCACGCAGATCATGTCGTGACACAGCAGGGCCGCCTGCACCGCCTGGATAGCCAGTTCCTGCCCGCCGTTGCGAACCCCGCCCACGGCCAGCACACCGCCCACGCGGTTGCGGAAGAGCCAGCCGTTACGCCGGAACATTACGCAGCGGTCAACGAAGGCTTTGCATTGGGCGGTCATCGTGCCGAAGAACACCGGTGTACCGACGATCATCCCGCCAACGTCGGAGTCCGACAGGACAGGTATGAGGCTGGCGAAATCATCTTCAATCGGGCATGCCAGCCGGCCTTTGCACTCCCCGCAGACCCGGCAGGGCCGGATGTCCAAATCCGCCAACTCGATCACTTGCGTTGTGATCGCACCGTCTTGCGCCCGCGCCGCCTCCAGACAGATCTCCATCGCCCGGAAGGTGTTTTGACCTTTGCGCGGGCTGCAACAGATCCCGAGAATCTTCATCACACGTCGTCCCCCGCGGTTGCGCCGGCATGCCCCGCTTCCGGGGGCCGGATGGCCCTGTAATAGAAGTCGGATTCGATGGCAACCCGTTCGACGAGTCCGCCACGCACCAATTCATCCAGGTATTTAACCACTTCGCTTCGATGAAGACCATGTGCTGCCATCACATCCTCGATGGTACAGGGGCGACGGTAGAGCGTATCCAAGATCCGGTCGGCACCGGATCCCGCCTGGTCATTCAGGGGCGGCTGAGCATACTCGTCGATAATCTCCGCCCGAGGTTCGAACAGACTCGCCAGCCGTTGCAGTCGCGGGCGAGGTACCCGCTCCGCCCAAGGCTCGGTCGGCGGGCGGGTGACCGTGTTCAACTGGACCCGATCAGGCCGGATCTTCTTCGCCCACGCCGCGATTCTTTCCATGTGCCCACGGCCGGAGTTCCATCGCCCCACGGCAAGCACTTCCAGCCAGTACTGTCCGGCGAACTCCTCCCGGAATGCGACCAGACCTTCCACAACCTGTTCGAACGCCAGCGACTCATGCGGGCGGTTGATGCATCGAAAACGCAGGTCATCACCGGCGTCGAGCGACGGGATCACGAGGTCTGCGTGCTGGAGGTCGCGCCGGACATCCGCACGCCAGAGCAACGAGCCGTTCGTCAGCACCGCAATCGGGATAGACGTAACCGACTTGATTCGATCGATCAGCTCGCCCAGACCGGCGTGCAGCGTGGGCTCGCCTGAACCGCTGAACGTGATGTAGTCGGGGCGAGTATCGAGACTCCGGTTGAGTTCAGCCAGCAACGGCTCCCATCGTAGCCATTCTCGTCGCTCGACGGTCTTGCGGGTAGTTCGGCCAAGCTGGCAGTAGATACAGTCGTACGAACACGTCTTGAAGGGAACGACGTCAATCCCCAGCGAGCGACCCAGCCGACGCGACGGTACCGGCCCGAAGATGTGCTTCATCGCACAGCCTCCTGCGAAAACGCTGGACGACCTGGTGTCGCCCACAATCACCTCGCCGTCCGCCGGGATGTTGTCGCCGGGGCGAACGCGGATAACGTCTCCGGGACGGAGGTCCGCGACATCTACCTCCTCGGCACTTCCATCGGGCGTCAATCGACACGCCCGCGTCGGTGTCAGTCGGATCAACGATTCGATGGAGGCCCGCGCGCCGAGTGCGGTGCGCGTCTCGATCAGGTTCCCGAGCAAGACGAAAAACGCGATAACGCCCGCCTCCTGGTACTTGCCGATGGCGATGGCGGCAACGAGGGCCAGGGCGACAAGCTCATCCATGTGCGGTGCGCCGCGCCAGAGATGCACGACGGCGTGCGTCACCATTGGAGCGCCGAGAAGGACCGCCCCGGCCAACGCCAGCATCGCCGCGTACGGATTCAGCATCCCGGGCTTGTCATCCGGCTGGGCGAAGATGCGCTGGGCGACGAACGAGTTGAGCACCAGGACACCGCCCATCAAGGTCATCACCAGAGCGGCGCTCGCCCGCCCCGTCTGTTTCTCGATGGACTTCTTCAGGTAATCATGCACCATGTTTGAGACTCAGGCTACGTCGTGCGCGCCTCGCTCGAGTTCCCTGCTGACGATTGCCCAGAGTCCTCGGATGTCCTCCGCAGCGCCATCGTCGCCGGCCTCTACGACGGTCCGGCCCTGCACCTGGGCATGCGTGAACGCCCGGTCATAACGAACCCGGCCGGCCGGCGGGATCGACTGCTCGCGGCAATACGTTTCGATGCCGTCCGAGATCGCGGGATTCAGATCCCACTTGTTGATGCACACGGTCACCGGGATGCCGAAGTGACGGGTCAAGTCTACGACGCGCTTCAGGTCATGCTCGCCGCTCCGTGTCGGCTCGGTCACCACCAGCACCAGGCTGGCACCCGTGACGGAGGCGATCACCGGGCAGCCGATTCCGGGGGAACCATCGATGATGACGAGACCAAGGTTGCGCTGCTCGGCGATTGTGCGGGCGTTCTGGCGGACAATGCTGACCAGCTTACCCGAGTTGCTCTGGGCGATCCCGAGCTTTGCGTGGACCATCGGCCCGCAGCGGGTCTCCGATATAAACCACTCGCCGCAGAGCCGCTCCGGGAAGTCAATGGCCTTTGTCGGGCAGAACCGGACGCACACGCCGCAGCCTTCGCAGGCGATGGGATCAACGATCATGGTGCTTCGCCGCGACAGGCCGGCGGCGTCGGCCATGGCCTGAACGACCGCGTCGATCTGGGCTGAACAGGATCGTTCGCAGAAGTCGCAGGCTTGACAGGTGTAAGGGGTGCCGTATGCGGCCGCCTCGTGATCTCCCGGATCGGCGGATCGCGAGATCGCGCCGAACCGGCAGCGTTCGAGGCACGCCCCGCAGGCGGTGCAATCCGTCTCGCGAATGACCGCCACACGGCCGCTGACGAAATCATGTCGCTCCTGAACACTCGGTGAAAGGACCAGGTGGAGATCCGCGGCATCCACATCGCAGTCCGCGACGACGCACGGGCGGGACAAGACGGCAAACGACGCAGCGATCGACGTCTTGCCCGTGCCGCCCTTGCCGCTGATCACAACCAGTTCCTTCATGAGGTACTCCTCCCGCTGGGCAAGGGGGTGGATGACAAGGGGGCCGCGATTGTGGTCAAGCTGGCAAGCAAGCGTTTGAAGAGGTCCTGGTATTCGGTCGAGATAGAGGAGGCCAGATCGCCGCGCGAATACGCCTCGGCGATTCGGCGGTCGTCGGGTATCTCCGCCAGGATGGGGATCCGGTGCGTTTGGCAGTACCCCCAGGTGTGGCGATCCCCCGTGTCCGCACGATTGATGACCACCCCCAGCGGCAGCTTGAGAGATCGAACCATCTCCACCGCGAGCTTCAGGTCGTTCAATCCGAACGGCGTCGGCTCGGTAACCAGCAGAACGAAATCCGAGTTGCGCACGCTCTCGATCACCGGGCAGGATGTACCGGGCGGGGCATCAATCACGGTGAGGTCGGTTTGGGGCGGGGCCGATTTGACCTGCCGGATGAGCGGCGTGCTCATGGCTTCGCCGACGTTCAACAGGCCCCGCGTGAACTGGACGTCGCCCGCCCGCCCCATCTCCAGCGTGCCGATTTCCCGAGGCGATTCCGAGATGGCGCCCGTCGGGCAGACCAGCGTGCAACCGCCGCAGCCGTGGCAGAGTTCGGCGTAGACCAGCACCATCCCGCCGAGCGGCACGATCGCGCTGTACTGGCAGATCTCACTGCAACGGCCGCATTGCGTGCACTTGGCCTCATCGACCGTCGGAACGGGCCGCGTGACCGCCGCACGCTCCTGCCACTGAGGCTTGAGAAAGAGGTGCCCGTTCGGCTCCTCCACGTCGCAGTCGATGTAGGCGACCGTGCGGCCATCGAGCGACGCCACATAGGCGAGATTCGTCGCCACGGTCGTCTTGCCGGTCCCGCCCTTGCCGCTGGCTACGGCGATTCTCAAGGGATTGTTCATGCGGAGGCCTTTGCCCATCCCGCGACGGCCGCACGGATCTTGCCGCTCGCCTCGGCATAACGCACCCCAGCCGCCTCCAGGGCCTGCTGTGCCTTCGGCCCGAACTTGCCTGCGAGTACCACCTGCGCCCCGCGATCAACCAGCTCCTTCACCACAGCAGGTCCGGCGCCACTTGCCATGGTGATCGCGGAGTTCAGGAATGCCTCAAACCGAAGCGTCTCGGAATCCACGACGACGAACCATCGGCACCGGCCGAACTGCTCGGCCACCTCGGCATCCAGGGATCCACCGGTTGCCGCGACTCCGATCTTCATGAGTGCGCCTCCTCCGATACCCAGTCGAAGTGCTCGCCGCGACCCGCGACGGTGCTCTGCGGCGCTGCCTGATACTTCCGTACAACCATCTCCCCCGTACGGCAGCCGAGGTCTCTGGCGATGACGTCGCACTTGACCTTGAGGAGGAAGAACATTACTTGCCCGCCGTCCAGACATTCCTGGCTGAGGGTTTCATAGTTCCCCTGGCCTTTGGCGATGATCAGGTCCGCCTCTTCGAATCGTCTCCGAAACGCAACGGAACACTGATCGAGAATCGTGCCCGGTACGTCAGCGCCGCTGTCAATCACTTCAACCAGACCCGTCAGGCCGGCGGCTTCCGCATCCGCTCGCGTGGCGTCGTTGATGATCGGCTGGCCCCGCACGACCAGCGTGATGCGGTCCGTCGGCATGGACTCGATGAGCAAACGATCAAAGACGATCTCGCCCGCGTTGTCGGCCAGGTACAGGATGGCCTCCGCTTCCCGGATGGCCTGCCGGAGGGCGTCGATTTCATGCGAAGCCACCGGGGCGGTCATCGCCTCTTCGATCGCCCGCTGAACATCGCCATCGTGGAGATCCGCCTTGCAGCCGAGGTCGATCACGTTCCCGGCAATCGCCAAATGCACGGCGGCCGCAAACGGATCCGCAGACGCGGCAACTTGTTCCTTAAGCCCCGGATACAGTTCCAGGGCCGCGGAGTTCGATCGCCGCTTCGCCTCTCGGTAAGGATCCCAGTTCCCGGTCACCTCACGCAAGAGCCGGTGAATCCGTTGCCCCATCCAGGGCGGCGGATGGTTGAAACTCATCCCCGCCGCCAGCCGGAGCGTCTCACGCACCACCTTCTCGTGCACGATCGGATCGCTCGTTACGGCATGCGAGGCCTCCAACGCCTGCCGAAGGAAACAAGGTACGCATTCCAGATAGGTCCGCATGTCGTTCGGGTAGTTCTCCTGGCTTCGGATCCGCTGATCGCCGCGAAGCAACCTCGCATCACATACGTCTTGTGCGCGGGCTGTGTCACACGAGCCGGATCGCCTCGTTGGGGCAAACCCGCACACAGGCTCCGCACCCGGAGCACTTGTCTGCGGCAATGACCACCTTGTCGGTTACCGTGATCGCTCCGCTTGGACAGATGTCCTCACATGCCCGGCAGAGGAGGCACTTATCGGCGTCCACCGTAGCCGTCAGCCGTCGTCGGCCGCCCGCCGACTCGCCCGTGCCGGCCCTGAGCGACCTGATCTGCTCCTCCACCACACGCGCCTCGGCTCGAAGGCGGTCGAGTTCCTGCCCGCTTGTCGGCTCGTGCGCCACCGGGGGCGGTGAAAGCTCCGTCGCGGGCGGCCGATCACCACGCCCCCGTCCTCCGCACGAACCCGGCCCGCCGGCTCCGCGACGACCGCCGCCGGCGCCCCAACGGCCCCCTGATCCGCGTCCGCGTCGGCCGCAGCCCCATCCCCGCGGGCCTGTTCCATCACCCTGTGGCATGGTTACTCCTGCGGTTTCCTGCCGGCCGCCTCGATCTCGGCAATCCGACTGCGGATCGCCTCAAGGGCCTTCTCCAGTTGCTCGGCCTGGACCCTCAGGGACTGCGCCTCGTACTCCACCGCGGGCGCCTGCCCCCCGGGTACCGGGGCGGCCACGGGTGTCCTTGCCCAGAACGGCAAACCCGTGGCGTAGAACCAGTGCCGCCAGCCGCGGCCGCCACCGCCTCGCCCGCGGCCGAATCCCACGCCCCATCCACGTCCTGCCATCGGATTCACGAATCCGGGCACGGAGTATCCCGCACAGTACCCCGCCCCCCGGCCCGTCATTGGTCCTATCCCCATCGGTCCTGTTCGATCGCCTGCTGGCATCTCGGAATCTCCTTGTAAGGTTTTCGATTGCCCCCTTGGGCACTACACAATCGCCACTGCAACTCGCCTCGATCCGCGTAACGCGCGGCAGTGTCCATCAGGTTCCCTTGCTGTTCCTCCCCGTGCCTCCCGCTCGATGCCTCGTCGCCGCCCTTTCCGTGTCCGAGCGCGGACAACCCCTTCCACGCCTCTCTCGGAACCGCCGCCGACCACAGCAGCCGGGCATCCGAAAGTTGTCGTTGTCGAGCTCCCCGAGCAGAAAAGACCGCATCACCTCGTCCACCTGGCCGCAGATCTGCGAGACCACCCGTACCCCCGCCGAACGCAGAGCCAGTTCCAACGGCCACGAGACCGCTCCGCAAATCAGCACGTCCGGCGGAAGCTGCGCGACCTGCTGCGCCCGCTTGGCCGGATCCGTGGCGGTAAGGGCGATTTCCCGGCGTCGAACCTCCCGGCCCTCCTCGATGTCCACCACCAAGAGGGTTCCCGCCACGTCGAAGACCGGTGATACCCGCCCCTGCCACTGGGGGATCGCGATTCTCATCAACTGGCTATACTACAAACGCCGTGCCGCCCCAGACATTCGCGCATTGTTCGATGTAACGTCTTTCTCGGTAAAGAGTTAACAACTCACTCGTGTGTGTATTCGCTGTGCGGCACCGATCGCATATTGCAATGTAATGCGGATCGAAGTATTGCAAGATACGATTTCGCCGCCTATGATCGAACCGAGCGACTGGCTCGGAGTTCCACAGAATGGCTGTTACTGAACCGGTTGAATCGGAGAGCGTCATCCTCGACTCCATTAACGAGGGCGTGTTTACTGTCGATC
>Ga0272448_1004018_pt1 | contig 17054 bp, 7 predicted proteins | sample YNPCB0191_FD_202220 | JGI IMG/M metagenome (GOLD analysis project Ga0272448, IMG submission 202220) | Hot spring sediment microbial communities from Yellowstone National Park, WY, United States - YNP-CB-019-1 | ecosystem: Environmental > Aquatic > Thermal springs > Hot (42-90C) > Sediment... | reverse complement strand
CCCGCCAACAACAACAACCGACGTTCCCGATCACTCGCCTTCAACCACCCAGCCAACATCGAACCGAATCCCGACCCGATTTGTGCGATCGGCCCTTCCCGTCCCGCCGACCCCCCGCTACCAATCGTCAGCGCCGACGCAATCGTTTTCACAAGCGGAATCCGTTTCCGAATCACCCCGCGATGACGATGAAACGCGGCAATCATGGCATCGGTCCCGTGCCCCTCGGCTTCGGGCGCCACCGAAAAGACCAGCAACCCCGCCAACAATCCACCCACCGCGGGAACGATCAGCAACAACCAACGGTGAACCGGCGCCGACGGCATCCGCGTGACCCCTTCCCCACCCGGCAGCGGCAGCGTATACCCGACAAGCCTGCCTAAAAACAGGTCGCTCGACGTGTCCAGCAGAAAGTTGAACACCAGCGCACCCAACCCGGCCACCACACCGATGAGAACGCTCAAGATCAGCACATAGGCCAGTTCATGCGACCGTAGCCATTCGCGCGCTTGCAATAGTCGTTTCATCGCAACTACTCCGACTTCGGACAAATCCGCCGCCTCCTGTCCGTTCCGTCACTTTTCTCGCGAACAGGTTCCTCGCGAAGCGGCTCACCGTGTAGCGGCGTTTTCGACTTTGGCAGCAGCCGCTTTCGCTTCCTTGCGGTGGAACCAGAGCACAATCGGGCTGGCGATATAAATCGAACTGTAGGTGCCGGTCACTACCCCCACCAAGAAACAGAAAGAGAAGTCATTCAGCACGCTGCCGCCAAAACCGTACAAGGCCGCCGCACAAAAGAAAACGGTGCAACTGGTCAGAACAGTGCGCGACAGCGTCTCATTGACACTGCGATTGATTAGATCGAAGTAATTCAGGCGGCCTCCGATAAGTTTGCGTTTTTCACGGATTCGGTCGTAGAGCACGATGGTATCGTTGATCGAGAAGCCAACCAGCGTCAGGATCGCCGCCACAACGGGCATGGAAAAGGACCGTCCCACCAAACAGAACAGGCCGATGGTAATCAGAACGTCGTGCAGCAATGAGACGAATGCTCCCACGCCATAGCTGAATTCGCCAAAGCGGAAAGCCACATAAATCATGATGGCCACCAAGGCGGCCACCAACGCCCACAATCCTTGTCGGAGCAGTTCCTGTCCCACCAAAGCGCCCACCCGTTCCGTGCCGATCACCTTGAACTGGGCGACGACAGTGGCGGGATCGGCCTGCAACGCTTTGACCGCCTTGTCCGTCTCGCCATAGGGCAAACGAAGGTTGAGAACTTCCTCGCCGCCGCCCAAGTCGCGTTGGTATTGAATGAAACGCTCGCCGACCCCCGCCTTGTCGAGTACTTTCCCGATGCTTTCGGGGTCCACTTTTTGGGCAAAGGAACAGATGACCGCATCGCCGCCCTTGAAATCAATGCCATAAACTTCCCCACGGCCCACATCGAGGCCGCCGCGCTTGACAAAGGAGACCATCCCCACCGCGATCAACGTCCACGAGATCAAAAAGGCTATTTTCCAGATGCCGAGGAAGTTGATCTGCGGAATGTGTCGAAAGATGTGCAGGATGGTGAACGACTTCATCCAACCGTTGGCGATCATCCAGTCAAAGCACAACCGCGTCATGAACACCGCCGCAAAGAGGTTTGCGGCGAGGCCGATGGCCAGCGTGATCCCGAATCCCTTGATCGGCCCGGTGCCGAGGAACAACAGGATGACCGCTGTCAAAATGGTTGTGAAGTTGGAATCGAAGATCACCAACCAGGCACGTTGATAGCCGGCTACGATGGCGGCACGCAACGGTTTGCCGAGAGCCAATTCCTCCCGAATGCGTTCGTAGATCAACACGTTGGCGTCCACCGCCATCCCGATGGTCAATACGATACCCGCAATGCCCGGCAACGTCAGGGTGAATTTGAACAAGGCCAACGTGCCCAGAAGGATCAGAATGTTGAAGACCAACGCGATGTTCGCCACAACACCGGCACGCAAATAGTACACCAACATAAAGAGCACAACCGCCACGGCACCGATGATCGCCGCACGGATGCCGCTCTGAATTGAGTCACGCCCCAAGGAGGGGTCCACGCCTCGTTCCTCCAGCACCTTGACGGGAGCCTGCAGCGGATTTTCCAGCACACTGGCCAGGCGACGCGCCTCGACCAGGCTGAAGTTTCCGGTGATCTGCGCGTTGCGGATGCTGCCCATCACCCGGGCGTCCTCGGACAATTTGGGTTGAATCACCGGCGCGGATTGGATTTCGCCGTCGAGGATAATGGCCAAGCGTCGTTCGGGATTGGCGGCGGCAACCTGGGCAAAGATCACGGCGCCTTCCTTGTTGAAGGTCAACGCGACGTTGGGCCGACCGATCTCATCGGTGGACACATAAGCCCGTTCCACGTATTTGCCCGTCAGTCCCCGTTCGGGACGCAATCGCACAAACAAATGCTCCGTGGTGGTTTGTCCATCCCGCGTGATGGTGTGCGTCATGTTCGTGTAGCCGATCGGAGGCAAAAAACGCGGATCGGTGACGGCTTGGGCCTGTAGCTGATCGTTGTCCGGATGAACGAGGCGAAACTCCAGGTAGGCCGTCTGCTCCAGAGTGCGCCGCGCCTCGATGCGGTCGCGCTCGGCAAGTCCGGGTAACTGCACCAAAATGCGGTCATTGCCCACCCGCTGGATAATCGGCTCGCTGACGCCGAATTTGTTGACGCGCTTGCTGATGATCTCGATGGCCTGATTGACAGCGGTGGCGTGTCCGGCGGCGTCAATCTGGGAAAGGTCCATCTTCAACAGAAACGACGTGCCGCCTTTGAGGTCGAGACCGAGTTTGATTTTGCCGGCGCAGTCCCGATCCAACTGGTTGAGGATATCGAGATTGGGTGTTTGGGAATCGGCTTTGGCGATGCCCGGAAAATAATTGCGCAGGTCCACTTTCAGTTCCTCGACGGCGTCGCGCAGATGTTGATAGCCGTGTCCGGGTGCCTTCGCTTCCCGAGCGCGGACGTTTTCCATCAACGTCTTGAATGCGGCGTCCTTGCCCAAGGCCCGTTGTTCGAACTCCTGCAGGAGGTCCCGGTTGAACGGCGGCCACATGAAGTAGAGCGCGCCCAGCACGACCACTGCAATGACGAGAAATTTCCAACCGAATTCTTTGTTCATGGCTACTCGCGTTTACTGTTTCTCACGACTTGGATGAATCTGCCGACCCGTCTGCTTTCTGGAGCACGCTGCTGACGGCAGTCCGCAGTACCTCAATCTTCACGTTGTCGGCAATCTTCACGATCAAAGTCTTCTCTTTGACATTGGCGATCAGACCGATGATGCCGTTGGACATGAGGATTTTGTCGCCGGTCTTCAGGTTCCTGATCAGGTTTTCCTGTTCCTTGCGTTGTTTCTGTTGCGGGCGAATCAGCATGAAATAGAACATCACGCCGAGCACCACAAACATCCCGATCATCTGGATCAGGCCCGCTCGCGGATCCGGCTCCGTTCCCGGCGGGGTTTGACCCGCCATTGCCAGGATTTCAATTGGGTTCATTTCGTTCCGTTCCTTCTTTGTAGTGCGCGAGAAGCTCGCGCTGAAATTCTTCAAACTCGCCGGCAGCAATCGCGCTGCGCACATCTCTCATCGTCTTCAGATACACGTGCAGGTTGTGCCATGTCAACAACCGCAGTCCCAATACTTCGTTGGCCCAAAACAAATGCCGCACATACGCCCGGCTAAACCGACGGCACACATAACACATGCAGCTCTCCTCCAACGGGCCGAAATCCTCGCGGCAGGCCGCCGCCCGAATCGAATACGCGCCGCGTCGGGTAAACACCTTGCCGTGACGCGCTTCGCGGGTCGGCAACACGCAATCAAACATGTCCACCCCTCGCGCAATCATTTTGCACATCTGCGCCAACGTTCCGACCCCCATGACGTAGCGCAGTTTCTCCTCGGGAAGATGCGGCAGCGTCATGTCCACCTGCGCGAACATCTCGGTTTCTGGCTCGCCGACGCTTACGCCGCCGACGGCGTATCCGTCAAAGTCCATGGCCGCCAGCTCGCGGGCGCAACGGGCTCGCAACTCCGCATACACGCTTCCCTGCACAATGCCAAAGAGCAATTGCCCGGCAGGACGTTCCGCTGCCCGACAAATGGCCGCCCACTGTAGTGAGAGCGCCACGCTTCTGCAAGCGTATTCTCGGTCGCACGGCCAGGGAGGACATTCGTCCAAGGCCATTGCTATATCGCTTCCCAACACCGCTTGCGCCTCCATCGCTTCGCGCGGTCCCAGAAACAACGTGGCGCCGTCCACATGGGATTGAAACTCGACGCCGGCCTCCGAGATCCGCCGCAGTTTTGCGAGCGAAAAGACCTGATAACCGCCGCTGTCGGTGAGGATCGGCCGGTCCCACGACATGAACCGGTGTAGTCCTCCCGCCTTTCGAATCAGGTCAAGACCCGGTCGCGTCATCAGATGATAGGTGTTCCCCAGAATGATTTCGGCGCCGACTTGCTGCAGTTCCTCCGGTGCCATGCACTTGACCGTGCCCTGGGTGCCCACGGGCATAAACACCGGAGTTTCCACCACACCGTGCGCTGTCACCAATCGTCCGGTGCGGGCACTGGACTTAGCATCGGTATGTTCGATGCAAAAGCTCAACTCCGCAGTTCCAAGTGCTCCGGCGGGCGTGCTGGCAGTTTCCAAACGATTTCGGGATGACCGGTAGCCGCATGCATCCGGTTGGCAAGCGCAATCCCCTCCTGATAAATTCGATCAAAGGCAGCAAAATCCCGCGTGGCGCACTGTTGCAGCAGCGGTTCGAGAACCTGTTTGACGAAGCTGTCGAGCATCCCCTTGTGTTTGGGACGAGTCAGTGCGCCATCAGCGCAGCGTTTACCGGTAGCCCGCAACTGGTAAGCTGCCAATGCCCAATTCCCGCCACGGGCCGCATAGTAGGCAATCCAGTATCGGTCGCTTATTTCGCGCATCAGCGTCGCCAAACCGGGCTGCAGCTCGGCGATTTGTTCCAGGGTCAACTCGGCATGTTTGGTGCGCACAAGGATGGGTTTATCATCCGCCATGGCCACTGTTGTATGCGAATCCCGGCGTTGCCTCAACCGCAAAAAACGACCCCGACGAGAAGCGTCGGGGTCGGTAACACCAGGGTTGTGAGAACGCCCTATTTCTGGGTTGAACAGCAACCGCTGCTTTTCTGAGCGGCGGCGCAAGCCTTTTCCCATTGCTGATACTGCTGGTCAGTCAGAATCCCTTTGAGTTCTTTCGCCATCTTCTTCTGGGTAGCGATGGGGCAGGAAATGCCCTTGCACTCTTCCAGCAGGGTTGCCACTTTCGCCTTCTGCTCATCGGTGAGCTTCACTTTCTGCAGCGCAACGCAACAGGGCTTGTCGCTTTTGGCTTTCGTGTCACTTGGACAACTTCCACAACCGGCGAACACGGCAGTTGCCGAAGTCAACACTGCGGTGGCGATCATCCATCCGAACAGTCTTTTCATGCTATGATCTCCTTTCGAGGTTCGCGTTACCTATAGTCGCTTGCTGCACATTGTCAATATAGACTTGCATTCGATTTCCGGCTCGCTAGACTCGCGGCAATTCCAGTGTTGCCACGGAGGAAAAATGAGAAAGAGCGGTTTACGAATATGGATAACAGCGATGGCGTGTCTCGGAGCGACTTTGTCGGCGGCCCCAGCCACGGAAGACAATTCAGCATCCGGCTTCCTGATTCTTTCCGAGAACGATCTTTACTGCAATTTCTTCGGCTATAAGAACCGGGACCGCCATTACACACAGGGATTGAAGCTGATGTATATCGGCAGCGAGCAGGATTTTCAGGCAATTGCGGCTCGGCTGAATCGCTGGGTACCCAAACTCGGCTTGCGGGAAGAACGGTGTAGCGTGGGATTCGCCCTCGGCCAGAACATCTACACTCCATCGGACATCGACACCGCAGCGCCAATTCCCGGAGATCAACCTTATGCGGGCTGGTTATACGGCAGTTTGCTCTTCCAGCGACGCGGATTAACCGGCAACCGTGTTCCCACTCTGGACAGTTTTGAACTGGCCTTGGGAGTGGTCGGCCCGGCCTCGCTGGCGGCCGCTACTCAACGCCAGTGGCACCGATGGATTCGAAGCGACCTGCCGAATGGATGGGAAAACCAGCTCAAAAACGAGCCGACCTTGGAGCTGAAATACGCCCGTTACTGGCGCTTGACGCCCAACGAACACACCGGCCGCTACTTCGATTTCGTTCCGCACATCGGCGCTGATCTGGGAAACGTTCGCATGGACTTGAATGCGGGCGTTTTCCTGCGTCTTGGCTACAATCTGCCGCAAGATTTTGGCGTAAATCTGATTGACGACCCCGCCCCGGCGATTCCGCTTTCCCGAAAAACGAAAAGCTCCTGGTTTTCCTGCTACGCGTTTGTGGGCGCCGAAGGCCGAATGGTGGCTCGAGACATTTTTCTGGATGGCAACTCGTTCGCGGACAGTCTCAGCGTGGACAAGAAAAACGCCGTCGGCGATTTCCTCTTCGGCGGCGGTTTGCTGCTCTTTCATCATCTGGAGGCCAGTTTCACCGGCGTGATTCGCAGTTCCCGATTTGAGAACCAACCCGGCGGGCGCGACGCTTACGGCTCGATCATGCTGAAGGCCATTTTCTCGATCTGACGCTCAGGCCGCAGGGCGTCGGCGACGCCATTCCTCCTTGTGGCCGAAGGCGACCCGGTTGTCAATCAGTCGCATCCAATACGGCTCGATCCTCCAGAGCGCCGTTTTGGCCAACGCCGCTGTCAGCACCAGATTGCCCGATGCCACAAACGGGAACCGTGCGGTGTACAATGCCCAGCCCTTCACTCGCTCGCGGCCTGTCAACTGACAGCAGGCGCCGCGGAACTGCACGCCCTGGATCTCGTGCCATTGTTGCTCGTCCCGCTGCACCGTTCCGGCCACCGCGCCCCTGGCAAGCATCGCCGTGCCATGCCGCGACGCCGGGTCCGTGACCACGTAGAACCTCAGTTGTTTGTCCACCGCGTAAAACAACGCCGCCGCATACGGGCGACCTTCGCCATCGCACACGGCCAGGGTCAACACGCGATGCGCCTGCAAAAATGCCAGCAACCGTTCTCGGATGCCTTTGCTCATTGGCAGACGATCGTATGAAACCGGTCGCACGAAAACAAGCACTCGCGCTCCCGCGTGGGCAGATTCCCGCGCAAAACGGCGCGCGGACAGCGCCCTGACGGCACTGTCCGCGCCAAACCGCGTGTCGGTCGCTCAGAACCTGAAGCAGAAGCCGGCGTTGACGTTGTGCGGCTCGTAGCCGTCGCGCAGCAGTTGCGTGGTGTAGTTGAGATAGGTGCCGACGGTGGGCGACCACTGCACCCAGATACCGGCACCGATCACCAGACTGTCGCGTCCGACTTCGGGGCCGTGAACGGTGAAGATGTTACCGGCGCCATTGGCAAACCGCGAATCCAACGCCAGACTGTCATGCAGGAATTCATGCTGCCAAGCCAGGCTCAGGTCGGGTGCCACGATGATGCTCTTGCTCTTGCCAACTTTCGCCCGGCAACCGAAGTGAGCGCCGACCCGCGTGAACAGCGAATCCTCGCTTTGCGAGAGGACATCCAACGGCGACAGCGAGCCTTCCTCTTGGAAGCCGTCAATGTCCACGCGCTTGTATTGCAACACAACCTGCGGACCGAAGAAGCAGATGCCCTTCTGCCAGTCGTAGCCGCCGCCGATCAGTCCGCCATATTCCTTGCCTTCGGTCTCGCCGTGGGCAAACCCGTCAATGGCCAAGCGTTTGGTCTTGTACCAGTTCAGACCGCCGAGGGCCATGGCCTCGATGTGCCAACCCTGCTTGAACCATGTGGCATACAGGCTGGCGCGCGCCGCATCCACATTGACGCTGCCATCGTTGACCAATCCCGCGTGATCGTACCCATAACCCAGCGTGAGACCGACCGCCCATTCCTGACCGAGGCGACGGTCCAAACCGAGCGTGAACCCGGCACTGCGCAGGTGATAACCCGTGGCGTTGGCGTCGCTGTCCACATCAATGAATTCCCCGACGCCTTCCAGGTAGAGTCCCCACGGATTGTCCTTGGTCGGGGCGCAGATATCGGCGCACGGCTGGGTGACGGCCGCGTAGCCGTGGTTGATCGGCTGCGGCGAGTTGCCCAGCCCGCTGGTATTGTACAGAGCCAGCCGGTTGGCGTTGAAGCCGTGGCTGCCGGCGCGCAGTTCCTGCATACGAGCCAGGAAGCTGTAGCCGCGAATGTCCATCGCGCCAAATGGCAAGCTGAACAGCGCGGTCAACTCATCCGGCGCGATCAGGTCGAAGTCGCGCGGCAACGTGTTCGAGAGCACCGAGGGAGTCGGGATGTCCGGATAGTTGGGATAATCCAGCCGTGCGAACAGCTCTTTCATGACCTCGTTGGTGAGGGCGCTGTCCAAGGCTCCGGCCACGGCCAGTTGGTTCGGCGTGACCGCCCACGGCGTGAACGGGAGCTGGTTCCAGGTCAGCGTCACGTCGTTGGGGTGATACAACAGAGCCGAATCCAACATCGGGCTGGCCGGAATATCGTCAAGGAAGGTCGAGAACGTGCCTGTCACACCGCCCGCGGCTCGCAACAAGATCGCCTTGTCAAACGGCAGCGGCACAAACGTGGCCAGCTTGAAGACCCGTAGCGTGCCGTTGAGGCTGGCGTTGCCGCCGACATTGAGCCAGTCGTTGCTCGGGAATACCGTGCCGCCGACGCCCAATTCCACGCGACCGTTGACGGCCTGCGTGTAGCTGCCGGTGATGTTGAGGCCCAGTGGTACGCCGGTGTTCTCGGAGCCGGTGCGGAGCGTGCCGTTCATGACGTTCATGTTGCCGGAGCCGACGCCGTTGCTGTTGCGGACCGTCAGCGTGCCGTCGTTGACGAACGTCGGGCCGGTGTAGGTGTTCGCGGCGGTGAGGATCAACTCGCCTGCGCCCGCCTTGCTCATACCCTGGCTGCCGGCGATGGTGCTGTTGATGGTGATGATCTTGCCGCCCGCGATCTCAATGATCGGGTTGGGGTTGACCAGCGTCATCAGGCCGTCACCGGTGTCGCTGTACCAGCCGTTCGGCTCAACGAACAGGTGGTTCAGAAGGATGTTTCCTTCGTCAAACCAGAGTGAGCCGTTGCGGACATCCACGAGACCGCCGGCGGGATTGGTGACGACGAGGCTGCCGCCATCAACGCCAATGTAGTTACCCACGGAAGGCGACGCACCGATGATGGCGTTAGAAGCCGACACTGTGCCGCCCCAGATGTACAGGCTGTTGTACGAGCCTCCATTGAGCCCGACGAACAGGTCGCCTGTCATGTTCCAGAGCGAGCCGGGGTCGGAAACATATACCCAGTTGTAGTTGGCGTTGTTGCCAACGTAGCCGTTCCGACCATTGACCCGGCCGCCATTCCTGATGCTCAACACATTGTTGGAGCCACCGTTCAGCCCGACGAACAGATCGCCTGTCATGTTCCAGAGCGAGCCTGTCCCGGTGACCAAGACCGAGTTGTCGTGGCCTTGAGAGTTCACTCCGATGTAGCCATTGACGCTATAGACCTTGCCGTTATTGGTCACGGTCAGTGTGTTGTGGTCGTCGCTGTAACCGACAGAGAGGCTGCCGGTGTTCACCCACGTGGCGTTATCAACCGTCGCGTTGTTGTAGCTGGTGCCTCCCATGTAGCCGACGTAGCCGCTGGCGTTGCTGACGGTGCCGAGGCTGTTGATCGTTAGCACGTTGTAGGTGCCGTTGCTGCCAATGTATAGGTTCCCATTGTTATTCCAGAGGGAACCAACGCCGCTAACCAATACGCTATTGCTCGTACCCGACACCCCCACGTAGGCATCGGCATTGCGGACCACGCCGCCATTGGTAACGACCAGTGAATTGAAGTTTCCGCGACCGGAGCCGTTGTCCACTCCAACGAAGAGTAGGCCGGAGTTTTCCCACAACGAGTTGTTACCCGTTACCACGGCCAGGTTGTTGTTACCATCCAGACCAATCGTCGCGTTCGCGGCACGGACGACACCGCCGTTGCTCACAGTCATCGTGTTGTAGAATCCCCACTGGCCAATATGCAGATCGCCGGAGTTCCGCCAGACCGAGCCGGCATCGGTGACCAACACGCCGTTGGCGATCCCGTAGTATCCGATTCGTCCCTGCGCGTTGCTGACCGCGCCACCGTTGCGAACCGTCATCGTGTTGTAGTTGCCATATTCGCCCACTTCAAGGTTCGATGTGTTGAACCACACCGAACCGGTTCCGGTCACCAGCACGGCATTACTGTTGCCGGCCCAACCCGCATAACCGTAGGTGCTGTTAACTCGTCCACCGTTGGTGATCGTCATCGTGTTGAAGTGACCCGACCGACCGATAAACAGGCTGGAGGAGTTGTTCCAGACCGAGCCGTTGTCAGTAATCAACGCGCTGTTGTTGTTTCCAGTGTACCCGACGTAGCCGCTGACGTTGCTGACCACGCCACCGCTGCTGATGGTCAGGACGTTGTACGCCGAGTTGCTCCCAATAAACAGGTCGCCAGAGTTGTTCCAAGCCGAGCCGGAGCCGGTGACCAACGCCCTGTTGTTGTCGGCGTTTGCGCCCACAATCCCGCCGACATCGCTGACCCGGCCGCCGGCGCTGATGGTCAGGCTGTTAGAGGAGCCGCCGTTCAGGCCGATGAACAGGTTGCCCGTGTTGTTCCAGAGCGAACCGGGACCGGTCACCAAGGCGGTGTTGTTGTCCCTGAACTGGCCTACATAGCCGTTCACGGAACGAACGACGCCAGTATTCTGCACGACCAAAGCATTGTAGTCGGCAGAGAAGCCAATCGTCAGGTCAACGTTGTTGATCCATGTCGCGTTGTCCACCAAGGCCGTGTTGAACATGCTGCCAGCACCGTAACCAACGTATCCGTTCTGGTTGCTGACGACACCGCGATTGCTGATCGTGAGACGGTTATTGCTGCCTATGTCGCCAACAAGCAGGTTGCCGCTGTTGTTCCAGAGTGAATTGAGTCCGGTGACTAGCGCGCTGTTGTTGGTTCCGATCAGGCCGACAAACCCATCCACGGACTTCACGATGCCCGCGTTCGTCACGATCAGCGCGTTGTTGTCGCCAACGTGGCCGACATACAGGTTGCCATTGTTGATCCACGTGGCGTTGTTGACCACGGCGGTGTTGGCGTTGGCGTATTCACCCACCCAGCCGTTCGCGTTACTGACGATGCCGCCGTTGTTGATCGTCAACCAATTGTAAGCGCCACCATTCAGGCCGATGAACAGATCGCCGGCGTTGTCCCAGAGCGAGCCGGTCCCACTGACCAATGCGCTGTTGTTGGTGCCCTGGTTGCCGACGTATCCACGGACATCGCGCACCCGACCGCCGTTGGTCACAATCAGGGCATTCTGATTGCCAGCATTCCCAATGTACAGGTAGGCGTTGTTGATCCACGTGGCGTTGTTGACCACCGCCGTGTTCGCGTTGGCGTAATAACCCACAAACCCGAACTGATTGCTGACCAAGCCGCCGTTGTTGATCGTCAACCAATTGTAAGCACCATTCAGGCCGATGAACAGATCGCCGGCGTTGTCCCAGAGCGAGCCGGTCCCGCTGACCAATGCGCTGTTGTTGGTGCCCTGGTAGCCGACGTATCCACGGACATCGCGCACCCGACCGCCGTTGGTCACAATCAGGGCATTCTGATTGCCAATATTCCCAATGTACAGGTCGGCGTTGTTGATCCACGTGGCGTTGTTGACTACCGCCGTGTTCGCGTTGGCGTAATTGCCCACAAACCCGAACTGATTGCTGACCAAGCCGCCGTTGAGGATGGACAACAGGTTGTAGCTGCCAGCACTGGTGCCAACAAACAGATTGGCGCTATTGTCCCACAACGAACCCGTGCCGGTCACCAGGGCGCTGTTGTTGTTGCCACCCAGGCCGACAATGCCCGCCACCGATCGCACCACGCCCGCATTGGTGATCGTCAGCGAGTTGAACTGGCCGGTCTGACCGATGCTCAGATTGCCCGTGTTGATCCAGGTGCCGTTGTTGACCAGCGCCCGGTTGTAGTTCGCGCCGGCCAGTCGGCCCACGTAACCGTTGACGTTGCTGGCCGTGCCGCCGCTGAGGATGGACACCCAGTTGTAGGAACCGGTCACGCCAACCGTCAAATCGCCATAATCGAGCAACAACGACCCGGTGCCGGTGACGGTGACGCTGTTGTTGGTCGAACCGGCCGAGTAACCGAGCCAGGTGTTGGTGGCGATGACCACGCCGCCGTTGCTGATGACCAGCGAGTTGTTCGACGACGGATCATACCCGACGAACAGATCGCCCCGATTGACCCACCGCGACCCGGCACCGGTCACCAGCGCGCTGTTGCCGTTGGCATCAATCGCGCCGACATAACCGTTCAGATTGCTGACCAAACCGCCGTTGGCCACGGTCAGCGCATTGAACGAACCATAATAACCCACATACAAAGCCCCGTCATTCAGCCAACGCGAGCCAGCTCCTGTCACCAACGCGCTGTTGTTGGTGCCGTAATTGCCAACCATCCCGTACGCAGACCGAACCAAACCGGCATTGGTGACGACCAGCGCGTTATACTGGCTGCCCTGACCAATGATGAGAGCGGCAGTATTGATCCAGGTGCCGTTGTTGACCAATCCGGTGTTGCTGTTGCCGTAGTACCCCACCCAGGCATCCACGTTGCTGACCGTGCCGCCATTGAGCACGGTCAACTGGTTATAGGAGCCGCCACCGCCAACCATCAAGTTCGCCGCGTTCGCCCAGAGCGCGCCCGTGCCCGCCACCAACGCGCGGTTGTTATTGCCGCCACTGCCCACAAAACCATTGACGGAACGCACCAAACCGTTGTTGGTGACCGTGAGCGAGTTGAACGCGCCATACAGCCCGATCACAACGTTGCTGCTGTTGATCCAGGCGCCGTTGTTGACCAGCACCCAGTTGTTGCTGGCGCCTGCCGTGCGCCCGATGTAACCGTTGACGTTGCTGGCCGTGCCGCCGCTGAGGATGGACACCCAGTTGTAGGAACCGGTCACGCCAACCGTCAAATCGCCATAATCGAGCAACAACGAGCCGGGATCGGTCACGGTGACGCTGTTGTTGGTCGAACCGGCCGAGTAACCGAGCCAGGTGTTGGTCGCAGTAACCACGCCGCCGTTGCTGATGACCAGCGAGTTGTTCGACGACGGATCATACCCGACGAACAGATCGCCCCGATTGACCCACCGCGACCCGGCACCGGTCACCAGCGCGCTGTTGCCGTCGGCATCAATCGCGCCCACATAACCGTTCAAGTTGCTGACGACACCGCCGCCGGCAATCGTGAGCGAGTTGAACGCGCCACACCGCCCGATCTCCAGATCGCTGAAGTTGTTCCAGACCGAGCCGGCCCCGCTGACCAACGCGCTGTTTCGGTTGCCCCACGCGCCGACATAACCGCGTTGATTCTCCACGTAGCCGCCCGCCAAGACCGCCAAACTATTAAACTCTGCGTCTGTCGTGCCAATGTATAGATCGCCCGTGTTGATCCACTTTGACCCGGCACCATCCACGGTCGCGCTGTTATACCATCCGCTCTCAAAACCGACATAACCGTTGACGTTGCTGACAAGGCCCCCGTTGGCAATCGTCAGCCCGTTACCCCTAGCGTCTCCCCAGCCGACGAACAGGTCACCAGAGTTCAGCCAGCGAGACCCCGCCCCGGTGATCAAAGCGGAATTCCCATCAGCCCACTCCCAGCCGGTAAATCCTACAAACCCATTCACCGAGCGCACCAGAGCGGCGTTAGTGACAACCAACGCATTGTCACTCGAATTAAAGCCGACGACGAGGTCTCCCGTGTTATGCCATGTGGCATGGTTGACCAGCCCGGTGTTGCCGTAGCCATTATAGCCCACGAAGGCATTGACATTACTGACCAGCGCGCCATCGGCAATGGTCAATATGTTGTACGCGGCACCAGATCCCTCACCCAGGCCAATGTACAAATCCTCGGAATTGATCCAGCGCGTCCCGTTGCCAGCAATCAACACTGAGTTGGCCACAGCATCTCCCAAGACGCCATGCCCTATAATCCCGCGCTGACTATAGAGCTGTCCCATGTTGTTGACCGTTAACGTGTTGAAGCTGCCGTCTCTGCCGACAGTCAAATGCCGCGCGTTGTTCCAAACAGAATTCGAGCCGCTCACCAAGCCGCTGTTGTAGTTGCCGCCGTATCCGATGTACCCATCCCTGTCATTGACATTACCAGCATTGGTAATGGCCAGCGAGTTGTAATTGCCATAAAGACCAACCAACAGCATTTCCTCGATCTTCCAAGATGAGCCTCGCCCGGTCACAGCAGCCGCCGTGTTGTTGGTAAACCAACCCACGTACCCATTCTGATTGCTGGTGACCCCGGCGTTGTTAATCGCCAGTGTGCCAGCGATGACGTAGGTATCGCGATAGACGTTGGAGCCGGTGAGCGTCAACACGTTCGGGCCGAGTTTCCAGAGGTCGTTACCCCCGGCTCCGGTGATCGGCCCGGTGAGCGTGAGATTGCCGCCGGAAGTGTCCACTCTGTTGGCCGCAGCCAACAGATGCACCGCATTGGCCAATGTTACCGTCAATGTGCCGCCACCGCTGCTGAGCGTGCCGCCATTCATATACAGAATCCCCGTGCCCAGCGCGGTGTTGTGACCGACCACTAGCCAGCCGCCCTTGTTGGAGGTGCCGCCGCTGTAGCTGTTGGCGCCGTTCAACGTCAACGAGCCGGTGCCGGCATTGATCAGCGTGCCGACGCCGAGGATCACACCGCCCAGCGTGAGATTGCCGCCGCTGGTGTCGAAGGTGCTGGCGCCATCCAGCTTGAAGATGTTGCCAACGGTGTGGTCGCCCTGCGAACCGACGGTGGCACCGTTCACCGTGACGATACCGATACCGAGCGCGTTGTCGTGGCCGACAACGAGCGTGCCGTTGGTGATCCACGTGCCGCCGCTGTAGCTGTTGTTGCCCGTCAACACCGTCACCCCGGAACCACTCTGATACAACGCCCCAGCTCCGCTAATCACATTACCCAGCAGGTAACTGTCACTGCGGTTGATCACCAACTGACCATCGTTCACCACCGCACCCGTCCCATCCCCCAACCTCCCACTCGTCCCACCAGCCCCCACCTGCAACACCGCTCCCGCATCCACCTTCGTCAACCCACTGTAATCGTTGTCGCCCGTCAACACACTCAACCCTCCCATCGCATGCAACGTGCCACTGCCGCTAATCACATTCGGCACCCACAACGGCACCCCACTGTACGGATTCAACGCCAACGTCGCCCCGTTGCTCACCACGCCCGTGCCGAGCGTCCCCGTAATCAGCCCGTTGCCAATCATCAAAACCCCGTTGCTGATCACCGTCGCACCACTGTAATCGTTGCTTCCCGTCAACACCAACGTCCCAGCCCCCAGCTTCACCAAATCACCCGCCCCGCTGATGTTCCCACTCTCCGTCGCTATCGCGTTGTTCGTCACGTAGAAATACGGATCACCCACCAACAACACATCATTGCCCAGCGTGTAGCTGCCCAGGAACCCAAGCTTGGTCCCCTCGTACATCGTCAGCAGCCCGGTCCCCAGCGCATTGTCGTGCGCCACATACAACGTCGCCCCGTTGGTGATGATCGTACCCCCACTGTACGTGTTCCCAAACGTAAACGTCACCGGCCCGCTGCCCTGTTGAATCACACCGCCAGCGCCGTATATCCACTGGTTCACCGTCAACGGCACACTCACGTTGAACACCAACACCCCGTTGTCCTCAATGGTCGGCCCGTTGCCCAGGGTGTTAGCACCGGCAATCTCCAACGTCCCACCCGGACCGATCAAGATCGCTCCCGTAAACCCAGAATTATCCCCCGCCAATGTCAACCGACCTGTCCCAGCCTGCGTCAGACTCCCACTGCCGCTAATGCTGTTGCTCACCGTAATGTCATCGCTGCGATTGAACACCAGTGACGAATTGTCCACGATCGGCCCGCTCCCAAGCCAGCCGCTCGTCCCACCGTTGCCCACCTGCAACACGCCGGCGTTGATCCACGTCCCGCCCGTGTAATCGTTGTTGCCCGTCAACACCGTCGTCCCACTGCCGTTCTGCGTCAGGCTCCCACTGCCCGTAATCAAATTACCCACCACCATCGTGTCGCTGCGGTTGAAAATCAACGAACTGGAGTTGGTCACATCCCCGCTGCCCAGCGTCCCACTGGTGCCGCCGTTGCCCACCTGCAACACGCCGGCGTTGATGATCGTCGGCCCCGTGTACGTGTTGTTCCCAGCCAATGTCAACGTCCCACCACCAGCCTTCACCAAATCACCGTCACCGCTGATCAGGCCGCTGTCCACCGCCGTCAATCCGTTGCTCACATAAAACGTCGGATCCCCATGCAAAATCACATTGTTCGCCAACGTCAGATTCGCAACAAATCCGAGCGTGGTCCCGTCAAACATCTGCACATCACCACTGCCCAGCGCGCTGCCGTTGGTGATGTAAATGGTCGAGCCATTCGTAATCACCGTGCCGCCACTGTAACTGTTCGCACCCACCAACGTCAGGATGCCACCGCCCATCTGCGTCAGACTACCCGTCCCGCTGATGACGTTGGCCACCGTAATGTTGTCGCTGCGGTTGAACACCAGCGACGAATTGTCCACCACCGCCCCGCTGCCCATCCAACCACTGGCCCCACCGTTACCCACCTGCAACACCCCAGCGTTGATCCACGTGCCGCCGCTGTAGCTGTTGTTGCCCATCAACACCGTCACCCCGGAACCACTCTGATACAACGCCCCAGCTCCGCTAATCACATTGCCCAGCAGGTAACTGTCACTGCGGTTGATCACCAACTGACCATCGTTCACCACCGCACCCGTCCCATCCCCCAACCTCCCACTCGTCCCACCAGCCCCCACCTGCAACACCGCTCCCGCATCCACCT
>Ga0272448_1004017_pt1 | contig 17056 bp, 16 predicted proteins | sample YNPCB0191_FD_202220 | JGI IMG/M metagenome (GOLD analysis project Ga0272448, IMG submission 202220) | Hot spring sediment microbial communities from Yellowstone National Park, WY, United States - YNP-CB-019-1 | ecosystem: Environmental > Aquatic > Thermal springs > Hot (42-90C) > Sediment... | reverse complement strand
TAATCTTCTTCTTTTCCTTTGGGAAAAGTAAATGTCCTGTGGCAGAAATGCCAAGCTGTTTTAATCTAAAGAGGTAGTAAGCAAGTTGCATCTTTGCACTTTTTTCAAATCGAGAACTTTTCTTAACTTCACCAATTATAACATCTTCACCCTCGGTTTTTAAGAGGTCTATTACGATGTTTTCAATATGGATTTCTTTTTTATCCCTTTTATAAGATTCTTCGGAAATAAGCCTTCCGATTTCAATGAAAGGATTATCCTGCCATGGAGTAAGTTGCCTTGACATAAGCCAAACTTCCCGCTTACAAATGTAGTAATACCAAATTAGTGTGCCTGAAAAGGTCATTATAAACTAATAATAAGAGTAGTAAAAGTTTTTAAAATCAACTTTTCTTTTTTGTCTTTCGTTTTACCTTTTGAACTGATTCCTCTGACAACTCTATAAAATTAACAACACAACTTGAAACATTTTTGATTTTAAAATTTTTCAACCCTTCATTTTTAACTTTTAAAGTCGTCGGTTGCAATATTCCTTTAACTTCTTTTACAGGAACAACATAACTTCTCAACGGATATTTATCATTTTTTTTAAGACATCTTTCGTGCATTAAGTATATTTGTCCAATACCTTCTATTATTTCAGTCTCTTTTATAAAAGGGACTTGAAAATGTGTTTCAATTACATCATCAGAGTTTATTTCTTCTACCTCTTTAAGTTCTGGAAGAGATTCAAATGTAATAGGAGATTCACTATCTCCACAAGTTAAAGGAGATGTTTTAAGTGCCTTAGCAATTTCATTTATTATTGAGTCATCTTTTTTAAATATTACTGCTATTTGTAAATTTTTTGAATACGCAAATTGCCTTCCAAGAGCATTTGTAAACTTTCCTCCAATAGTTTCCCCCCATTTAGTTATAGCTGAGGTTATATAACTTTTTACTATGCATGGTGTGAGAAGTCTTGAACCAGCCCAAAGAATTGTTTCTTCTATTTCTTTGAGGTACTTTATAGGGTAACTGTCATTCTTATATCTTTGTAAAGCATTAGCTATTAATCCAATTACAGCAGATGGTGGAAGCACAGGATATGTCAAGGCAGATTGCCAGGTAAAGGGAATACGAATAGAGTAGAGAGAATTTACTCTTATATCAAAAACTAATGCCTTCATCTCAGATTTTACTTAAAAGTTCTTGGAATATTTCATCTATAGTGTTTTTCTTTGTAACGCCAGATGGCGACCCACTTCCCCAGTATAAAAATTGTGTACCTTGAGGCATTAGTCCTATTGTTTTTTCAAGATAATCCGAATACATAGGAGATACTGGAAATGGCAAGGGTCCTATTTCTGAGTACGCTACAAGAACCTCAACAGGATTTTGATGGGGCAGAGCATGGGAAAGGGATGCACCAATTTGTCCTGAAATCATCAATCTATATGCCTCAATTGCAACTTTAATTCTATTTTGCCGTTCATTACCATCTATTGCATAAGGATTAGGATTCCCAAGATTTAGCTCTACAAGCCCTATTCTATCAACATCAAGGGCTGAAACAAAGGCATATATTCCTGAGGCATAGGATTTATTGAAAGGCATTTGAGAGGTGAGCTTTTTATCGTCAAAATCTTTCCCGCTTTTTACGCGCGAATGAATTACTTGCTTGGAAACTGGTCCCATTTCTTCGTTGGGATTGATTTTCTCCAAAACAGGCATTAACCATGAGAACATTGCTCTTGAACTCCTCCTTTCTGAAACCGGTTCTTGTTCTTCTTCGGATTCTGCAGAAGTTCCTTTAGCGCCTTTCGCACCTGCGATTGCTGCCAGATAACCATGCACATCGCATATGCTACATTGTTTGACTACTACCTCAGCTCCCTTTTCAATAGCTGTTCTGTGAGATAATATACCATTATCCAAAAGTTCTGCTGGTCTCACAGGTTCACCAACTTTGCACGATGCACATAACGGAATTGAAGAATATGTACCGTTAATAATTAACTGCCTCATCCCCTCATAATGCCAGTGTTTAAGCATCCTGCCAGAAACTGCTGGTGCTTCACTACGATTTCCATTTTCATCAAGAAACTCCATTATTCTTATATCTGTAACATTTCCTGCCACTGCCTCGTTATTGAGGTCATGGACATTTAACTGGGTTTTTACTGCAAATGTTACAAATTTAAGCATTTTATACCTCCTTCTGATTATTTATTTCTCTTTTTATAATTTCATTTATTTGCTCTTTCAATAAAGGAATTTTATTTTTCACAATATCCCATAAAATTTTATAGTTTATACCGAAATAATCATGAATTAATATGTCTCTCAATCCGGCTATTTTTTTCCATTCAATTTGATTATATTTCTTCCTTAAACTCACAGGAATTTTTTTTGTGGCTTCTCCTATTATTTCAAGATTTCTGACTACAGCATCTATAATTATTTCTTCTTTTGTAAACTCTGCATAATCTTTTCCTTTTGTATATTTTTCTATCTTTTGGCAACAAATTAAAATGTCTTCAAGAAAAGTTATTACATCTCGTTTAGGCATATATAACCTCAGATAATATATAAGGTTTTAGTCTATCTTTGAGGGTATCTTTCAGCACCAGGTCCACTTTTTTCTTCAGCAATTTCTCTAAAAAAAATTTCAATTCCATATAATTATCAAAGGTCTCACCATCCTTCTCAAACTCCACAAGTATATCAACATCGTTTATTCTCTTTTTTTTACCTTTGATACAAGACCCAAAAATACCGATTTCTTTGACGCGAAACTTTTCTTTTATTTTTACAGAATTATCTTTAAGTTTTTTTTGAATATCCCTATTCATTTTTCACCTCTTCAGTATCTTGAATTTTTATTGTTTTATAAGACTCAAAACTGAATGCCAGCAGATAAAGAGTTGTTATAACTTGCTCAAAAGCTTCCTTGGCAGATTGCATTAGGTAAATTATTTGATCTATATCATCGGGATGAGGAATATGTGGGGGATTACCATTTGGCTTACTTTTCTCTTGGTCATATCTTAATTTTGCCTCTCTCATTAGTTTCTCAAATATCTGTCTTACATCTTTTTCCGTTTTGGCATTCCTCAGACTATCCGCATAGGAATAATTCTGATAATCCTCATTCCACACAAAATAGCCCAGCGTCTTTGCAACATTCCTAACTGCTTGGTTCTTAATAATTTCTTCATTTATCATTGCAACCTCCTTTAAAAGATACATTACTGTCTCTGGATACAAAAGATTAATCCAATTGTTTGTAGATGTTTCCTGAACATATAAGCGAGCAAATTTGAGTAAGGAAATCCTATCATAATTATCTAACGATGTTACTAATTCTAATAATGATGAAATCTTTGGTTTTATTATATAATTTCCAAGTAGATTTTCAACAGTAACTATATTATACGGAGAAACAGAGATATATTTTGAAAATGCTAAAGCATCTACAAAAGCGGTCCGTTCAACTCTATCTCCTCGATTATCCTCCTTTGATACCAAAGTTAAATGGAATTGCAATTGTAATTCATTAATAATTTCACTAAGAGAGGGTACTTTTGCTAAAAGACCAATAAGAAATGTTTTCATAGGTAAAAGGTCTGAGAGCCAAAAATTATGTAGTCTTTTCTGTAGAGACATTAAAACATATAACTGGTTCATTCCAATATCCACTTCAGGAATAGGTAAAGTAATCACATATTTCTTATTTTTACCACTACCCATTTGAATGATAAAACCAAAAGAATATAATCCAAGTACAGCCAAATAACCACAAATTTCGCATAAATTCAAATTAAATTTATCAAAAATGTTATCCCTAAAATATGGCTTACCAGCATGAAATGATGAAAGAAATATTAATCCACTCCTACCTCCGAATTTTTTTATATTTTTATGTCCACAAAAGATTCCCTTTTTGAAATTAAAATCAGAAATTTGTCTCAATGAGAAAATTTGTTCGAATCCATAATTTTGTAAAAATTGTTGAATCTCTTTAAAAACCTCCTCTGTTACGGGGTATTTAGTTCTGTCTTTCGTCCTCACCCCTAAATAATAAAATTTATCCGACGATAGAAGCCTATTAAGAAACATTAAAAATGATTTGCTAAATTTATCTGAAGAAAAATTTTTTATCTCAATTTGATAGAACCCCTTTTGCGTAATAATTGTGGGCTCAAATCCTGATTCAATCGCTACCCTTGCCAGTCCATAGGCAATCTTAACTTCCAAATCTGGAAAACCTGTTGCAGGGGTGTAAAGGGTGAGCATTTAACTTAATCCTCCGTAAAAATTCCATACCCTAATAAAGTTCTTGCACCAATTCCATAATTTTTAATAGCTTCCAGTAACAATTCTTTTGCTATATTAAGCAACTTTTTGTTGGGGTCATCTTTTGTTTTAGATGCAAGATAAAATGCAAATTTGGTATTTTCTACTGTTAGAAATTTTATTGGAACTGGATTTTGCCAGTCAGTTGGTGGTTGTCCTTCTGAGTAATATTTTGGATAATGGGGATTCATTATGTCAATTTTTAATTTTATCTCCCCAACAGGATATGCATCAAAAAATATTACTTTGCCCTGTTTCTCTTGTGTTCCAAAGATTTCAATTAAGTCTTTGAAGGTAACTTTATCTACTTCAATATTCAAATCATCACCACTTTCTAATGCTTCAGCAATTCTTTTTATAGCATCTTCAAACTTTTCATTGTCTTTTTTATTATTATCTGCAAATTTCAAAACCGCCCAATGTCTTGTAACACCTTTTATAGCACTGCCCGGAATATAAGGAATTCCATAAATGTGATGAAGCGTCATTGATGTTTTCTGTGGATGAGATGCTCCAAGCCCAATAACAAGACGCCAGGAAATAGATAAAGGAAAGTTTTCTAAATGGTATCCTTCTTTTTGAAGTTGCTTAATTATTTGTTTTTTTCTGATTTCAATGGAGTTTATGAAATCCTCATCCCACTTAAAATTTTCAATATCTTCGTTTATTCTGATTTTCAATTCATTTCCTCTTATAGAAATTGCTGGTAAATTAAAAAGATACGTAAAATTGATTTCTTTAAATTCTTGGGGAGTAATTTGGGAGCCTAAAAACCTCTTAATAGAATTTTGAAAATCTTTGTTAAAATAAATGTTTGGAGGAATTTTAATATTCATTCTCCTTCCACCTCCACTTCAATCAATCCTTCTGCAAATCTTTTAAGCCAGTTTAAGAATGCGAGGATTTCTTTTGTTATGTATCTATATGTTGAGGAATTACATGATATTACCAATTCAATAAGGTCGTTTTTCTCTTGAGGCATTTTTATTCTTGCAGTATGTTCGCTTTTCATATATTCTGTGAGTTGTTGATAGATTAAATCATAAGCATTTCCTTTTTCTGATTTTGCTTTGATAAAGGCAAGCGTTTGTCCAAGACCATTTGAAAGAATCATACTTGGAATTTTTCGTGTGTATGATTTATATTCTTTCTGTTTTTTAGAGTTATCCTTAAAAATTTCTATTGCCTTCTCCACACATTTATATGCAAACTCTGCCCTCCCTTTTTCAAGTTTAGTTATTATTGTTTCCTTTTCCATTTTTATCCTCCTGTTTCAAAATTTGAATTCTTGCAATACCTTTCCCGATTGTCTGGCTTCCACCAACTTGAATCACGTTTGGAATACCTAATTCAAAAAATTGAAGAACCTTTTCTGCTTCTTTATCAGGAGTTTCTGCTTTAAAAACCCCTTTTGCTTCATCTTTCTCAACCCTTACTGGCGAAGCCATTGCAATTGAGTAAAGAACTGTATCTTGAGGAAGGTATTCTTCTGTCCATAATCCACCTTTTTTCGTATCAACTGTGCCAGTTACATCATCGATTCTTGTTCTCGTTATAACCTCAGTTGAACTTGTGACAAACTGCTCAAAATCGTCATCTGATAGAATTACCAAATCCTTTTCAAGTTTCTCTCGCCAGAATTTGTAAACATCATTTTGCTGTTGTGGGAAAATTTTTTGAGCAAAAAAGTTTGCAATATTTTTTACTTCGTCTTTTTTTTCGGCTTTAAATGTATATTCTTCAAGAATAATTTGCTCATTAATTTGGTCATTAACTATTATTGTTGATTCATTAGATACCAGACACTTACCTTCCTCAATTTCTTCTGAAATTGAGCAATTAAAATTTTCGCTTGTCAATCTCAAATCCTCTTTAAACCTTTCAAGAACCATCGGACATGTTATCCAGGCAAATACGCCTTTCAAAGATTTAACGGGGAACAAAAGAATTCTGGCATCGGTAAAAGTAAGGGCACCTGCATGAACTTCTTCTGTATCTTCTGGACCGAACACGAGAGAAATAATTTTTTTATCATTTATATTAATTTGCTGTGAATTTAAAGAGAACTGCTTGTTTGAATTCTCAAATGCCTCCCTTACACATCCTTTCAATCCAGACGCTTCAATTTTTGGGAAGCTTGTATATCTTTCTCTCTGAACTGGTAGATCAACAATTCCAGTACTATCTCCGCCACTTCCCGGATGAAGTGGTGTTTCTGCAATTATAAAAAACAGTTTTGATTTTTTAAACATTCTGGACCTCCCTTTTGATTTCATAAATTTTATATTTCTCAATCTCGTTTATATTGTCCATCTCTCTTTTGAAATCCTCTACATATTCAGTTTCTACATTATGAACATCACTTCCTGTTTTTATATTGCCAATGTAAATATCAAATTCTCTTGAACCATATCTTGTTTCCCATTCTTTAATTTTGTAAAGAATCCTTACTTGTAAATTCTCTTCTTTATGTTTAAAACATTTAAATCCTTCTCTGTTATCAAAGCCCATTATCCTGTGATCTAAATCAGGGTCATTGGGATTTGAAATATATCGTCTTTTTAGCTCCTTTACTGATTTTTCAAAAATAACCTTCCGCTGAGCATCTTTACTAATGTAATTTTGCGCTAAATCTGATATATAAAATATCTCAAAAATTCTCTTGTATTTTTCCCAAAGAATTACTCCAAGTGGATTTAAAGTGCATAAGTTATCTGTTTGCTCCAATAAAGAAAAAATATCCTTTCTTTCGCCTTCTTGAAATCCTTGAGAGAGATCGGAAACCTCTTCTCTTTCTAATTTTCTAAAAAAATCTCTATGTTTTTCAAAGATAGATTGTTTTATATCAATCGGGATATAAGGAATTTTGATTAAAGTATCTGTATCTTCAAAAATATAATAAATTGGACATCGGTTTACTTGCGCAAGAATTGTTAAATATGGAATTGTAGCTTTATATCCACCTGTTATGTTTATAATTATATTTTCCCAGTATCCTTGAGAAATCTTATCAATCGTTTGTATCAAATTTACCATCCCTTTATTAAATTCACCTCTATCCCAGATTTGAAGTCCATTAATTTTTACAGGTTCTTTTACTTCACAGTCTGCTAATTCACTGTAGGGTTTATGCTCGCTAAATACTTTATATAATATTTCTGCAGCGAGTCGGCTCAAAGCAGTATCCGAAAATAAGAAGTAAATTACTAACTCTTCATCTAATTTTTCTTTTAATTTTATAATGCTTTTAATTTCAGCAGATGCATTTTGATTATTTTTAAAGTAACCTTCCCTTAAACTTTTTTCAATATTTTCTCTTCTATTTGACTCTTTATCTAAGTTATCTGCTTTGATTTTATTGTTTTTAAAATGATTATAAGCATTTTTAAAGTTGATGTCATTGCTTTGTTTATCCAAATAATTTTCAAAAAGTGATGTTCCAACCATATTAATTATTTTTTTCATTCTCTCACCTCTCCAACAAAACTTAATCCAAATCCTTCCTCAGGATTTATATCAGAGATATTTTTAAAGTGAAAAACTTCTTTAATTTTTTCAGCCGGTACATCATCTAAAATTTTAAAATAGTAAACACTACCTGCTGGAACAGCTTTATACATTGGCTTAGGTCTTTTATTTGCCAGATCCCATCCACCTATTAATTTGAATTTTCCGGTAGAACAAGCAATAAGCTTTAGCCTTATTCTATTATTATAATTACCTTTAAAATCTACCTTGTCAATCCATTTTGGAAGCCAACCATTTTCAAAAATTGCAGGAGTTGCTAAGTAAATCTTAAAGATCTTGTTCTCAAATTTGAAATCCGTCCCCCTGAGGATTTCTAATGGGTTATTATTTTCTTCCTTCTCTATTTTTGCGGTTTTGCTTTCTCCACCGATTTGAATTAGACCACCTTTTGGATAGTCATTTAATCCTTCTATTTCAAGGAATAAACTTACTTTCTCTTTAAGTCTTATCATTGGAATTCTATATAAATAACCTTCTTCTGAAGATAAAATCTTTCTGCTTCTTTTAATCCCTGTCTTTTTTTCTCTTATGAAAATTTCCTCTTTTTCTCTAAATGAAAGAATTTTTTTATTATCCATCAAATAATCTTTTAAAGAATCTATATCTAAGAACTCATTACTTTCTTCAAATTCAAAATCATTCTTATTAATTAAAATCCTTTCTAAGGGATAATCTGATATAAAAAATTCAGGTTTGTTTATGTAATCAATATAAAAAAGATTATTTTTTTCACTTTGCGGAGCACCTTTCTTTTTAAGGAAATCAAAGGGCACAGGGAAATTTAAATTATTGTCCAAGCCGATAAAAGGTCCTTTTATTGATAAATTTCCTTTTTTAGTTAGAGTTCCGAGTTCTACTTCATATTTTCCTTCTTTAAATTCTTTTAAACTCCCTCTTTCAAAAATCAGCCATGTTCTTATTGCTCCATAAACTGTTGAAGGATACGGAGGAAATATTGGCTCAGCCCATGTCTCAGAACCCATTGAAAAGGGTCTTCCGTCTCTGAAAAATAATGTATCAAGAGGCTTAATTTTATACCACATTTTATTCTCCCTTATTTATGAAACTTACTATTTCAAGGAGGTTTGTGAAATTGTCTATGTCTCCACCGCTTCTCCAAAAAAGTGTTTTTGCGTTTTCAACAAATTTTTTTATGATATCTTCCTTATCTTTTTTCTCTTTTTCAAGTTCACGAGATTGCCCATTATAAACCCTTGTTACAAGTCTTTTGAGTTCTGTATTTATTATTCCCTCTGAAAATGTGGCTTCTTTCAATTTGACGAATTCCATCTTAAGTTTTTGAATAAAACCGTCCGAAATATATCTTTTTTCCTCCCTATCTTTGTTCATCCAGTCTTGCAATTTTTTCAAAATTGTTGTTGTTAACTCATTATCAATTTTCCATTCAGCGACTCCCACTCTTTCTTCTCCAGAATGTTTTAATAAACAAATAGCAAATCTGTTCTTGCCGGAATCTTTTGCTTTCCCTTTCATTTCAAAAACCTTGTCAATCACAATTTTTAATGGTTCCTTATAATGAGCGATTACAACCCCCATTGAACAAGTTGCATTTTTACCCATTGTAATATAATAAACACCGTCTTTGAGCACAAAACCAGAATTATTCGTAGTATCAACCTCTATCGCCCCATTCTGGAATTTTATCTGTCCTGAAAAGGCCCATCTCAATTTTTCCATTACATCAAAGAGGTCTTTTAGATTTACAAATGCAAGTACATCATCACCACCGGCATAAATAAGTTTTCCAAGATGTTCCTCTTCAACAATTTTTCTTACAAGCCCAATAGCATAATTTCTTAATGCAGTTGATATTGCAGAATGAATTGCAGGAGTGAGAATTTTTTTTGCAAGTTTATTTGCTATGTTTATTTCTTTCAACCTTTCTATTAATTCATTTTTAAACTGTTCTGGCAAATTTCTCCACACCTCTGAATTATATGCGTACTGAATTTCTGGCAAAAGTTCTCCAGAGAGCCATTTCCCCATATTGTCTCCGTCAAGATGAAGAATTGCATAATATTTTTTAGGTTTACCTGCTTTTTTATAAAGTTTGTCTGTCAGAATATTTTTCAATTCCTTAATTTTTTGAATGTCAATTTCTACTCCTAACTCATCTTTTATTTTCTTTTCTGTAAGGTTTTCTTCATAAAACCAAGACCCTTCAAGGGTTTCTTCTAATTTTAATTTTGGTAAAGAATTAATATTGAGATATCGAACTGGAATATACTCAAAAAATTTATTTTCATATTCCTTAAATTCTGGCAATTCTTTCGTTTTTTCCTTAAAATCAGCACAGGCAACTTCTGCAACAGATGGAAAGGAAAAATCTTCAAAGATAGATTCGAATTTTTCTTCTACTTTTAAATATATTTCAAATGTTCTTTTTAGGAAGCAGAGGGCACAAAGTTCTTCACCATCGGTTAAATATTTTTGTTCAATTTTACCAGTTAGATCACAAGCCATCGGATTATACTTTAAAAATTTATTTTTGTTTTTACTCTCCCAGAAAAATAAGACATTTCTTTCTCCACAAATGGTACACTTTCTTCCTTCCTCTAGTTTTTGTCCAAACTCCTTTAAATTTTTCCTTGCACCCATTGATTTTTCAAGTGCTGTATAAAGAAGCGGATAGAAAAAACCGACGTTTGGAGGATATTCTCCTTCTTCACTTGCAAAATTGTAAAGTTCTCTCCAACTGTTAATTCTTTCCGAAGTATGAAAATCACTCAAGTCCTCTACAAGTAACTCTTTATCCGTTTTCCTCCATGGAATGGCAACCCAATATATTTGTGGAAACTCTGAAAGTTGACTTTGTAAAATTTCCTTCTGAATATCAGACAACGTTTTATCAATTTTTAATTCTCTTAAAATTTTTTCTTTTGCATTTTTGATTTCATCTTTAATTTTTCCTACCATATTTTTTGCGAGTTCTTCAATTTTATTTTTATCTGTAGTCCCAATAATTGCCACAAATCTATTAGGGATAGTGGGAAGAATGATGTCATCTGGATTAAAGTTTTTAGGTTCTAATCCTTTATTTTCTAGATACCAATCCATCAATGGCTGTTTATAAAGGTCTGGATAGATTATTGAAGTAGGTCCATATTCTTTAATTACCTCCTTCATTGCGATGAAAGTGAAATAAGAAAGCATAAAACTTCCCATATAAAAATCTTGTGTTTTTCTTGCCTGAGAAATGAAAGATTGAACCGACCCGATTGTGAATAAAAATAGTGAATTGTTTTGATAATTTTCGAAAGCATTTATTGCTGTTGTAACTTTTAGATGTTCCCAGATTGAATGGTCAGGAACTCTTGTATCTGCCGGAAGGATTGGAAAATATTTCTTTAATTCTTTGTCCTGAATTTTTTCTAAAATTTCTTCAAGTAAATTTCTCCAGATAAGAAGTGCTTTTTCTTTATCAGATAGATTTAAGTAAGAATTGGAGATTTCTTTTAATAATGATGAAATTTCATCAATAGATTTTTGACTATCTAAGGTAATATCTATTTTTTCTTCACTCAATGGGTGACGTATTTCGGTCAATTCCTGCTTGATATCTTTGGGCAATAAACTTCTTTCCATACAGGATGCAATTTGGTCAGAATATTTCCCTTCTTTGATTCCAGAAACACCAAAAAATTCAGCATATTCTTTCGCTCTTTGCTCATGCCCTTGAATATTCAAAGGTTTATCAATAGGGTCATGGAAGAATTTTTTTAAGAAATCTTCATACCATGTCATTTTCCAATCTCTCCTTTATGTTTTTATATAATTCCTCTAAAATCCTCACATAATTAGATTTAATTTTTTCAAAAATTTCTCTGGAAAAATCTGAAGAATACTCATGCACAAGTTGATTTCTTGTTTCAATCATTTCTATCCACGTAACTTCGTCTTCAATTAAATTATTTATCTTTGCCTGTTTAAAACAATCTCTCGGACTTTTACAAATTATTCCTAAATCTTCAAGATATAATTTTATTATTTTCCAAGATAACTCATAACATAATTCAAACCTTTTTATCGTTCCATCAATATCTAAATCATCAACTGCTTTTTCTACTGCTGATTTAAGATTATTAAATGCCTTTTCAAAATCTAAAAAAGTCCTTTTAACTCTTTCTCTCATAAATTGTTACTCCTTCCCGTTTTATCTTATCCTTAAGGCTCGAGTTTGCTTTCGTAAGGTCAACAATATCCAGAGGAGCACTAATATCTATACTGCTAATTGGATTTTTAGGATTTTCAATAGCTATATCAATATCCGCATTTTTATGAGCATCCCCTCTCGCCCGAGAACCAAAAAGAATTACTTTATCCGGATTACATTCGGTTTTAATTTTTTCAATAATGTTATTTAAAATTTCTGGCTGAGAAAGGACAAATTCTTTACCGCTGTTTTTCAAATCATTCCAGAATTCATCAATTAGTTTATAATCTGGTTTTTGAGTTTTTTCAATTTCCCATTTATCATTTATTTTTTTCTTTAATGCAAGAGGATTGTTTTCTTGTAAAAACTCTCCTGTTAATCTCAAAATAGCCCAATAAAAATTTTTATTTAATTGAAAAATTTTTATTAATAACGGTGAGCCTCTCCTTTCAGAAAATTTACTCTCTACTTTTGTTTTATTTCTATGCATCACAGGTAAGCCAAAAACAGCAGTGTCAAAAATCTCGCTTTTATGCTTGGTTCTAAATCCAGCGTAGATTTTACCAATATCATTTAATGCTGTTTTCCAATCAGTAAATGATTGATTACTTATAATGATTCTTGAAAAAGACAAATTGCTATATTTTGTGCAAAAATTTTTAAGTTTATTAGAATTTATAAATTTGGAACACTTTTCTAAGTTATCTTTTAGCCATTTTCCTAAATCTTCTGCGCTCTCTCCTTTATGAATAAAATCTATTCCAAATATATCTCCTTCAACTTGTTCTACAACTGTATTTCCAGCACCTCTTCTTGCCCTTGTTCCAAATCCTCCAAGATAAATAGATGCCCATAAAGAAGAAAGTGCATTTTTAAAAGATTCTTCATCATAAGAAGAAAGTTCTATGTTGAATTGAAAATTTGCCTTTATGTATTTCTTTTCCTTATGAGGTAATACAGTAGAGTAAAGCAGATATCCAATTCCAGCATCTCTTCCTTCCAAAGAGTTGATATTTCTACTATATCTCCATTCTAATCCGAAATCTTCTTTTAACTTCTCCCCCAAAAATTGATTTGATGGTTTTGGATAAACTTTTATTATTACTTTACTTTTTCCCTGCTCCTCTCCTGTACCACCAAAAATTTCTGCTTCTTCTTCCCTCAATTTTTCAATATCATCATCTCCCCTTATCGCCCTCCACCAGAAACGCATCATCCCTTTAAATTCAGAGGGTCTTAATTCAGGAGTTTTCCCATCTGCCCCTGCCATAAACATTGGAGTAATTACTTTGCATTTAAGTTTTATGGATTTCATCATTGTTACTCCTTTGTGGTAATTTATTTTGTAAGGCATTTACATACTCCTTTATCTCTTCCACCATCAACCAACCCCTGTAGTAGTTTACATCATCTTCTTTTTTATATTCCTTTCTTTCAGAGGCAGCAGAGATATCGCAAAGTTTTAGTATATGATGAACAAGGGATGCCTGTATTCTTTTCTTATGCTGTTCTAAAAATCCTCCACTCCTCGCCCAGATTCTTAATCCTCTTGCCATATTTTTTAAATCTTCAATTGTCAGCTCGTTTAACTCTTTTGGGAAAAATTTTTCATCTAAGGTTTCTGTCTCATCCGACCATTTAATTTTACCACCATTATCAACAATTCCATCAAGGATTGCCTGAACATCTGGCCTCTCAATGTTGTCTCCAAGAAGCCCACTGTCAGTATGATGAATTGCAACAGCAAAGACAATTGCATTTTTTAGGTCATTGTAGCCATTTCCTTTTGGGAATTTTTTGTAAAGATAAGCAGCACCAATTGTAGCATGTGAGGGGAGTTTTTTATTTTTCTTTGACTTTTCTAAGTCTTCTAAGTTTTCTTGCCATCTTTTCGTCAGTTTCCCAAGGTCATGGAAGATTATCATTTCCCTTAAAAGATAGCTAATATCCTCTTCTTCTCCTATAGAGAAAATTCTTCTAATAGTAGAGTCCCACATGGAAAAGATAATATTGAACCTTTCAAGACACTTCTGAAGATGATCAATATATCTTTCCTCAGGAGCACTATATAAAATAAGATGTGTCATTTTTCACCCCTACATTTTTATCATAATCATTTTTTTCAATGATATACATATTAAAGGGCTGAATTTCTCTTATTTCTTCAAAATCCCAATTTTTAGATTCCACATCGTATTTAAATCTATATTTTAAAATTCCATCCTTATTAAAAAGTTGCCAGGCAACCCCAATATCAATATCAATAGAATTTTCTCTTAAATTCATAGCGGTTTTGCGAATACTACTTCTGATTCTATCTTCTTCCCTACTTCCCTCTCCAATTGAAAAATCAACTACAACAAGAGTTACTGGTTTACTATCTCTCACTTGAATATTTTGAGGTTTTGTATCTGCATATAATACACACTCATATAAATCTACCAATGTATCCCGTGCTTCAAAGTCATTAGCTTGATAATCAAGAATTTTAACAAAAGAACAAACCTCTTTAAATTTTTTAATATTAAATTTTGGATTCTTTTTTATCCAATTAATTGTTTCCTCTAAATGTTCCTTTTTATAAGGCTTATATCCTTTATCATCCTCAACAGGAAAAATTACCATTTCTCCCTCTTCCCCTTCATATCTTGCACACCTTCCTGCCCTTTGAACAAGACAATCTGCAGGTGCAACTTCAGTTAATAAAAGTTCTGCTGAAAAGTCAATTCCTGCCTCAAGAACCTGCGTTGAGACAACTATTCCAACCCCTTCAGGAATTTTTATTTCTCCATCCTCTTTATGCGGGATTAAAGATAAAGCAGTATTTTCGTGTTTTTCTCTATCTTTCTTTGTAAATCTTGAATGGAGAAGCACAATCTGCTTTTCACTTAACCTTAACCTCTCTTTTATTTCTTCATATACCTTCTGCGCCCTTTTAACCTGATTAAGAACTATAAGGGTTTTCTTTTCCTTCATTATTCTTAATAGTTTATCATCAATATTTACTTCATTATTCGCATATAAAGGTTCATCACAAATTTTGATCTGTAAATTTGACTTTACAACATCATCTCCTACTATTTTTTTGTCTTTAATATCAATATTTTCAAAAAGGCTTTTCTCAAGACTTTCTGGCATTGTAGCAGTCATAATCACAAAAGGTATCTTGCTCTCATAGAGAATTTCCATTATGGCTCTCATAATTGAAAAGGTAAATTCATCCCTGTACATATGGGCTTCATCAAAAACAACTAACGATGAAGCAATAGCTCCTGCAGGCATATCTATATGGTGTCCAACCTGCTGACTTGTTCTTGCAAAACCATATAGAAATTGGTCAAAAGTTGTAACAATAATATCAGCAATAAAGAAAGGAGCATCAGGAACATCTCCATGTTGAACTTTTACAGAAATATTACGAGAAATGTTTTCTGTATATTTTTTAATTCGCCCAGCAATGCTGTTTACAAGAACCCTCATTGGGAGAACATAAATTAATCGCGGAGCAATATGAAATTTATTATTAATAAACTGAAATAGATAAGGTGCTAAGACTGCTTCTGTTTTTCCTGAACCTGTTGGAGCTTTTATTAAAATTGGGAAGAATCCATTGTATAGTTTTTCTATTATATCATTTTGAAATTCATAAGGTCTAAATCCAAATATTCGTTGAAAAGTTTCTTTAATGTCCATATCGTCTTAAATCAACCTTACTTTGTCTTTCATCATAATTTAGAAATCTATTTATTCTCCTTACCTCTCTTTACATTCTACCACATCCCAGCAACCGAAGCCTAAGGAATTTTTTGAGCCTAAACCGCAGTCATAGGAAAGTTGGATTAAATTTGGCTCCCCTTTTAATTTGTATAATCCCATCCAAGCCTTAATTACTGTTGGTTTTGATTGGGACTTTGACTTTTTATCATAGATTATTATTTTTTCATCTTGGGGTTTTACTTTAAAAGGAGAAATCTCAAAATCAAAATCATCGGGTTTTTCTAAAAAATTTGCTTCATATTTTTTTCTTAAATTTTCTCTTATCATTTTGTTAAACTCTTCTTCAAAAGGTGAATAATAGTAAGTTTTTTTAGAACCATCAGATTTTTGAAGTGTGCTATAAACAGTTACTGGAGAAAGCATCTTTATAATTGCTTCTTTATCAAAATTAATCCTTGGCATCAGGCTTATAGATTCAATAAAAACTCGATTTTTGTCTAATAAAATTTCTTCTTTTTTAAAAAATCCTTCTACCAAGCTCTGTAGAATTTCATTTTTAGGTGAAGAGATAATTAACTCTACAGGCGGGATAAATTCAAATTCATCTTTAAGAGAATTAAATCTTCCTAAAAGACGCGAAAATGTAAAAAATTTAAATTTTCTCTTTTCATAAATAAAACCTCTATTGTGAAGAAGTTTTCGCAATATAGGATCTAAAATATGTCTATAGATAAATCCTTGAAGGATATGATTATAAGATTTAGGTAGATTAATTTTTTCTTGGCTTATTAAAGTAACTTTTATTCTCAATATTTTTTAGTAAATAAAAATTTTGTTAAAACATTCTTTATTTTAATCCCTCTTTTATTATACCACTTTCTCTTTCCTTTAAAAACAAAAATTTTTTTATTTTTGTTATTTTTTTACTCCCTAACTTCTCAACTACTAACCTAATATCTGGCAAGGTTTATCTCATAACATTTCATTCTAAAATCCTAAAAGTTTGGAATAGACATAGTTTACAATTTTACTTAAGCCGGCTAAATTTTTTTGATTAACTCAGAAAGCGGATGTTTAACTTGTATTTAATTTAGGTTTAGTTTTTTATAAGAGAGGATTTCATTCGGTTATGTCTCTTTAGTCAAAATACCCAAGAATTCCCTCGCACTTAATATCTTTATTCCCCGGAATTCTTTTAATCTTTTTAGATGTTTATCACCGCTTATGATATAATCAGCGCCTGATTCAATGGCACATTCAAGGAATTTATTATCTGACGGATCCTCATTTACTGCTTCG
>Ga0272448_1004016_pt1 | contig 17056 bp, 19 predicted proteins | sample YNPCB0191_FD_202220 | JGI IMG/M metagenome (GOLD analysis project Ga0272448, IMG submission 202220) | Hot spring sediment microbial communities from Yellowstone National Park, WY, United States - YNP-CB-019-1 | ecosystem: Environmental > Aquatic > Thermal springs > Hot (42-90C) > Sediment... | reverse complement strand
CATCCGTGAGCAGTCGGATTTAAGGAGGCTGGCTAAAACCATTAACTTCGGCATTATTTATGGGATGAGCGCATTTGGTCTTTCCCGGCAGTTGAACATACCAGCAGAGGAAGCCCAGCTTTTTATTGACAGATACTTTAAAACCTTCCGGGGAGTGAAAGAATATATTGACAGAACCGTAAACCTTGCCAGAAAACAGGGATATGTCACCACTATTTTAGGCCGGCGCCGTAGCCTCCCGGAAATTACCAGCAGTGATAAAAACAGGCAGGAATTTGCTAAACGTGCAGCCATCAATACCCCGATCCAGGGAACAGCAGCCGATCTGATAAAAATTGCTATGAACCAGTCCTACTGTTACTTTCAGCAACAGGGATTAAAGAGCAGGCTGGTACTGCAAATTCATGACGAACTTCTTTTTGAGATATTTCCCGATGAGGAAAAACATGTCCCGGCTATTTGCAGAATTATGGAAAAAGCTCTTCCTCTTTCTGTTCCTATCAGGGTGGATGTTCAGGCAGGTGCAAACTATCTGGAGATGGAAAAAGTTTCTTTTTCCCCGACGGATTGACACAGATTCAATTTTCAGAGAAAATAGAGATATGCTAAGAAAAATATTAGCGACACTGGGCTGTAGTTTAATTTTATACCAGAGTTTAGTGTTTGCCTACTGGGAATGGACACCGAAGACCAGACGCTGGATTAATCCCAAGTTTGCTGTTGCTGGTACTGCCAGAGAGCAGTTTCAAGTGGCGGAGACTGCCCGCAAGGCTGGCCGCACGGAACAGGCGATTCGTGAATACCAGAAGGTATTAAAACATTTTCCCCGTTCAGAATACGCTGCTGCTTCACACTTAGCCCTGGCTGAAATCTATGCTGCTTCTGGAGATAAAGAAAGAGAATTTCAGCACTATCAGAAACTGATTACTGAATACCCGGATTCTGACTTAGTAGCCGTGGCTTTAAAAAGGCAAACAGCTTTAGCGGAAGAGACTCTGAAGGCAAAAACGAACCGCTTTTTGCAGATATTGAGAGGGAAAGACTACCTTACCAGAAAAATGGAGCAGGTCATCACCAATAACCCTTTCGGGGAAGAAATGGCTGAAAGGTGCTACCAGCTGGCTACATTCTATACTGAGATTGGCGAGTATGATAAAGCACAGGAAACACTGGAAAAACTCCTGCGGGATTTTCCCGGTACCAGGGCTGCTCTCCAGGCAAGGTATCAAATCATAGAAGTTGAATACCTGTCTATTCCCGAAGTTTCAACCGACCGACAGCCCTACCAGAGGGTAAAGACTGAGATTGAAGAATTTCTCAGTAGTTCCCCGGATAAGAATTTAGCGGAAAAGGCTCAGCAACTCAAGAAAATGGCTGAGGAAAAAGAAGCAAAAAAATTGTTTACCACAGCCTCTTTTTACCAGCGAAGCGGTCGGCAGAAAGCTGCCAGAATTCTTTATGAAAAAATCTGCCAGGAATTCCCGGAATCTTCCTACGCGGAAATGGCCAGGAAAAAACTCTCTTCTGGTCATTAGTCTTTTACTTGCTGGTTGCGGGTACACATTAGTCACTCCGGGCCAGCAAAAGACCGTTTACCTAAAAACCGTGGAAAACTTCACCAGACAGCCTGGACTGGACCTTTTTCTCGCTTCCAGCTTCAAACAGCGCGTACTTGACAATCCCTGTTTAAAACTTGTTGACTCTGCCGGACAAGCAGACATGATTGTTAGCCTGCACCTGGCTGAATCCTCCCGCCAGGGTCTTTTTTTCTCCGTGGAGAAAACGCAGGACATTCTCATTGGTGCTATGCAGGTGCTATTACAGGTAGAAATTGAGCAGTCCGGTCACAAAATTTCCCGCCAGATTCAGGAAAAACTCTCTTACCCTCTTTCCAGAGGATATCTGGAAGAACCAGTTCTATCGGAACTTGCCAGACGCCTGTCCAACAGAATTATATTTTTACTTCTTTCCACACAGGATAAACATGCACCCTGAAAACTGCCATATTATCTTAGGAGATACTCGCCAGGCAGAAGAGCTGGTCCGCCAGCTTTGTGAACATTATGCCATCTCAGAATTAGACCGCGTGATGCTTTATGCTGAAACATCTCCTGTCAGCGAGATATTATCCCAGCTTGATTTCCTGCCAGTATCCTCAGAAAAAAAACTGGTTATGGTTAAAAACATAGAAGTCATTTCCAAAAACGACTGGGTTCCCCTTTTAGAGTATCTGACACATCCATATCAGCATGTCCTTCTCATTCTGACAGGGACCAGAGCAAGCATAACACTACCTCGCGGGATGTCTGTTTCCGGGACAACACAAAAGCAGGAGATAAGTTCTTTATTTTCTGCTGTTTACTCCGGTCGCCGGCTGACAGTCAGTGAAGCCTTGAAAGTCTTCCGTGAGACGCTGGAGAAAAAAGAGCAGAATTTTCCACTCCTTTTTTCCGCTATGGAACTCCATTTAAGAAAAAGAATTTTAAGGGAAAAAAAAGATTTATCTTACCTGCGCGAATTTTTCTTTCGTCTGCACTACTTGGACCTGGCACTAAAAACAGGCAGGCTCACTCCTGAAGCTGGAGTGGAACTTTTCCTGGCTTACTTGCTTGTCTGACTGCTCAGCTTATTGACCCAGCGCTGTAACCTGCTCCTTTTTCTTCTGGCGGTCCGGGAGTGGATGATACCCCGGGCAGCAGCTTTATCAAGTTCCGACGAAGCAACGGAGAGATATTTTTTCACTTCCGGGTCGTGGTCCCTGGCTGCCAGCCTTACTTTTTTGGCAAGAGTTTTCAGTTTGGAACGGACACTTTTGTTGAAAAGACTCCTTCTGGCAATCTGACGCTGCCTTTTGAGTACTGTCTTCTTACGTTTAGCCATTGCTTCTCCTTTTATCTTTTTGTTTTCCGTCTTATCGGTGTCTATAATAAATGTTATCATACACTAAACGGAAAAGCAATGGATTCTGTCAAAAATAACAGAAAGAATCCGGAGTTTGATGCTTATTACAGAGAGCTAGCACCTAAACTTTTCGGGGTTGCTTTCAGAATGTTGCAGAATCACAGCGATGCACTGGATGTTGTGCAGGAATGTTTTCTGCGGGCTTTCAGAAGCTGGGAAAAGTTTCGGTCCAGGTCTAAGGTTTCTACCTGGCTTTACCGGATAACAATGAATCTCTGTTACGACCAGCTGCGCAAAAGAAACAGGGAGAGAAGGATAGAAAACGCAGATGATAGCTACCAGATAAAAAGTGGTAATTTTAATGGTGAATGGAACCTCAGACAGGAGAAACTAATTAACCAGGTGAAAGAAGAAATGGAGAAACTGACACCAAAACAGAAAACGGTCTTCATTCTTCGTCTTTACGAAGAGCTGCCTTATGCAGAAATTGCCCGTATTACCCGCTCCCGAGTGGGAACGGTGAAGGCTACTTTTTTCCAGACTGTTTTAAAACTCCGGAAAGGATTAAAAGAGAAAGGGGTGATTAAGAATGAAATGTAAGGAGATAGAAAAAGTTATTCTGGAAAATGTAACAGAGCAGGCAGCAGTTCCTGCCGCTGTGCAGGAACACCTTCAGCACTGTGATAACTGTCAGAAATTATGGCGTGAATTAAGACAGACGATTTCTCTCTGTAAAATGATAACTGCACCTGGTTTTTCTTCTGATTTCTGGTGCCAGGAACTTGCTACTTTCCAGAAAACCCCAGTAGCCGGGAGAAGAAGAAAACTGGTGATATGTCTTTCTGCCTGTTTTCTGATTGTAATGATAACAACAGTAAGCTTTCTCTCCTGGACTGGTGTGCGGTTTCCATTTAACCCTGAAACCACCAGTTATGTCCAGGGAAAAAGCCTGCTACCTTCAGATGACGACCTTTTCCAGTTAGCAGACTACCTGAAGGAAGAAGACCCAGCATTGACACTCCGGCTTTTAATGAGTAACTGAAGTTTTAGTCCCCCATATATTTGTTTCTACTTTTTTCTTATGGCACAATATACCGGTAGCAACAGGGAGGTTTCCATGCCCACATTAAAATTACCTTCTCCTCGCCAGATGGAGAAACATTACCTGACAGATCTTCTCAGGCAGCGCCGTTCAATAAGAAACTACAGTGTGAAACCACTGGACCTGAACGAGATAAGCGACTTACTCTGGTGCTGTGATGGCAAGAATGCTGACTGGGGCGGCCGGACTGCACCTTCCGCTGGTGCCACTTATCCTCTGGATATCTACCTGGTCGCAGGAGATGTTACCAGTTTAGCAGCCGGGCTTTACTCCTACCACTGGCAGACACATTCTCTCACACAGGTCAGGTCCGGTGATTGGAGAAAACAGCTGGCTGAAAGTTCTTACAATCAAAAAATGCTCCTGGAAGCACCTGTAACTATTGTTATCGCTGCCACAGCCCAGCGTACTACCAGCCGCTACGGAGAACGCGGCTACAGGTATATCTATCTGGAAGCAGGCCATTGCGGACAGAATATTCACCTTGCCTGTGTAAGTCTTCATCTGGCAACGGTAATGGTAGGAGCCTTTGATGATGCCAGAGTAAAAGATTGTCTGGGGCTAAAGCAGGATATCCTTTACCTTTGCCCGGTGGGACATCCTTTACCATGAACAAAAACGCAGAGATTGCCAGCCTTTTTGAGAAAATAGCTGATGCTTTAGAGATAAAAGGTGAAAACCCTTTCCGGGTAAATGCCTACCGACAGGCTGCCAGAGTTTTGTCAGAACTTTCTGAAGATGTACGAACGCTCTGGCAGAACGGCCAGCTGAAGCAGGTTCCGGGTATCGGCCAGGGCATGGCAGAAAAAATTGAAGAGTACTTGAAAACAGGCCATATGAGCAAATATGAGGAAGCCCTCTCCGGACTTTCCCTGAACCTTTTAAATCTACTCCAGATACCAGGAATGGGACCCAAGACAGTAGCTTTAGTCCACGAAAAACTTCAGGTAAACTCCATTGAGGACCTGGAAAGGGAACTAAAGCTGGGAAGATTAGAGCAACTTCCCGGCTTAGGACCAAAGAAAGTGGAACAACTGAAAAAGGGACTACAAATTTTCCTTCAGGGGCAGAAAAGAATTCCTCTGGGATTAGCCTATCCCCTGGTCCGGAAAATACTGGAAAACTTAAGAGAGTATGCTACTCACATCTCCCCGGCTGGTTCCCTCCGCCGGTGCAAGGAAACTATTGGTGACATTGATATTCTTGCTACCAGCCGGGACAGTTCCCTGCTCATAAAAAAATTCGTTAGCCTGCCTGATGTTCAGGAAGTTCTGGCTGAAGGTGAGACAAAAGCATCAGTGAGAATGGCACCGGATGGCTTACAGGTTGACCTGCGTGTGGTACCGGAAATATCTTATGGTGCAGCATTGCAGTACTTTACCGGTTCAAAAGCCCATAACGTGAAACTGCGCACCATAGCAGTTAATTCTGGTTTGAAGATTAATGAATATGGTGTCTTCCGGGGTCAAAGAAGACTGGCCGGGAAAACAGAAGAAGAAGTTTACCAGTCGTTGAATTTGCCCTTCATTCCACCGGAATTAAGGGAAGATAGAGGCGAGATTGAGGCTGCCTTCAAGAAGCAATTACCAGAACTGATAGAACAAAGTGACATTTTAGGTGATTTCCACGTTCATTCCAACTACTCCGATGGCCTGGACAACATTCGGACACTGGCAAAAGCTGCCCGGGAAAGGGGCTATCGCTGGCTGGCTATTGCTGACCACTCTGTTTCTGCCAAATATGCTGGAGGGTTAACTGCTGACCGCTTAAAAAGAAAAATAGAAGAAATAGAAAAAACCCAGGAAGAATTCCCTGATGTGAAACTACTGAAAGCAGCAGAAGTGGATATTCTCGCTGATGGCCGTCTTGATTACCCGGACAGCTTACTCTCTCAACTGGATGTAGTCATCGCTGCCATTCACCAGGGGTTTACCAAAAATGTTACAGAAAGAATTCTGAAAGCCATAGACCATCCTCTGGTGGACATTATTGCCCATCCAACTGGACGACTTCTTACCAAAAGAGCAGGATACGAGGTTGATTTACCAAGGGTAATGGAACGTGCTGCCGACAGACATGTCGCTCTGGAAATTAACGCCTACTATGATAGACTGGATTTAGATGATACCAACGCCCGTCAGGCCTGTCTTTTAGGAATACCTCTGGCGATCGGGACTGACAGCCACAGTACAGCCATGCTTTCTTATATGGAGTTAGGTGTAGCGGTAGCCCGCCGGGCCTGGCTGCGGAAACAGGATGTCTTGAATACTCAACCATGGTCGAGAAGACGCCGGTAAGTCCCTTTCTCTTACCAGGATTCAACCATGATTAACTGGGGAGAAGGATTTTTTAACGGTGTGATGTTAGGTTTTTCTCTGGTTATTCTCGCAGTGGAATGCTACTTCCTCATTTTAGATAAAGCTACTGAAAGACAGTTGTCTGCAATCCAGCTGGCTGTTCTCAGTTTTCTGGCAGTGGTGGCGCTTACTCTTATTGTCACAAGAATTGCTGTTTTTTCTATTTTTCTTGTTCCTGCCGGTTATCTGGTACTTATGCTCTGGCAGACATACCAGGAAAAAATTCAGGATGCTGAAAATGTTTCCCGGCAAATACAGCATTTACTAAAAAAAATTGCCCAGAATCCAGAAGATGCAACTGCTTACGCAGAACTCGGAAACGTTTACTTCCGGCATGCTGATTATGAAAAAGCCTTACACCTTTACCAGAAAGCCTACCAGCTTGATCCAGTCCCCTGGTTAGCACAGAAAGTCAAGGTTGCCCAGCGCGAACATCAAATTCAAACAGGAGACTTGTGGTACTGCCCAGAGTGTGGAAGCAGAAACACCGGCCAGGCACAGTATTGCTGTACCTGTCATCATCCGAAAGCCACAATTATGTCTGTGAAAAATGACCTGCTGCAGCAAAAAAAGCAACTTAAAACTGGCATACTGCTTGTTTCAGGCGTTGCGCTTTCTCTTCTGCTGCTGAGCAGGCTGATAAAAGGTTTCTCTTTCTTTAGTCTGATTGTCTTTTTTCTTTTTTTGATGTATCTTATTTTACGGGGATTTTTTACCTGGTAAAATAAACAAAGGGAAAAGAATGATTCCGCGCTACAGCCGTCCGGAAATGGCAGCTGTCTGGAGTGAGGAAAATAAATATCGTCTCTGGCTGGCAGTGGAGCTGGCGGCTTTAGAAGGGTGGAGCAAAATCGGCGTAATACCGCAAGAAGTGCTGCAAACAATCAAGAACCAGGCGCGAACTGACCCCGGCCGTATCGCGGAAATTGAGAAGACTACCCAGCACGATGTGATTGCCTTTGTGGAACAGGTCAGCAGCAGTTTAGGAAAAGAAGGAAGATTTTTCCACTTCGGCCTGACCTCTTCAGATGTGGTTGATACCGCCACTGCACTCCAGCTGAAACAGGCTGGCAATATTATTCTGCTGGATTTGAAGGAATTGAAAAAAGTTTTGCGCACCCAGGCCTGGAAGTACAGGCATCTACCTATGATTGGCCGCACACACGGGGTACACGCAGAACCCATCACCTTTGGTTTTAAAATGGCAGGCTGGTACATGGAAGTGGAAAGAAATCAAAACCGCTTGGAAAAGGCGATAGAAGAAATAAGTGTGGGCAAACTTTCCGGCGCTGTAGGAACCTATTCCAATGTTCCACCTGAAGTAGAACAGTATGTCTGTAAACTCCTGGGACTTTCCCCAGAGAAATTCTCCACCCAGGTTCTACCACGGGACCGACTGGCTAATTTTCTCTGTACACTGGCATTGATTGCTGGCTGTATGGAAAGGATTGCCTTGCAGCTACGACTTTTGCAACAGACAGAACTCTCTGAAACAGCTGAACCTTTTCAGCAAGGACAAAAAGGTTCTTCCGCGATGCCCCATAAAAGAAATCCCATTCTGGCTGAGAGAATCTGTGGACTTGCCCGGATTATCAAGAAGAATGCCTCTGTTGGCCTGGACAATATTGTTCTCTGGCATGAAAGGGATATCAGTCACTCTTCAGCAGAAAGATTAATTCTCCCGGAGAGTACAATTCTGGTTGATTATATTGTCAGGCTTCTGACAAAAATCCTTGCCAATCTTCAAATTTTCCCTGAAAATATAGAAAGAAACCTTCAGCATACCAGAGGTCTCATTTTTTCACAGGTTGTCTTAACCCGTCTGGTGGAAAAGGGGCTTTCCAGAACTAAGGCTTATGAAATTGTGCAAAAGTGTGCTTTTCAGTCTCTGGCAGAGAAGGTAAATTTTATTGACGTTTTATCCAGAACTCCAGAAGTTAGCAGTTTACTTTCTCCTGCGGAGCTAAAAGACTGTTTTAAAACAGATTATTTTTTGAGACATATTGACACTCTTTTTTCCTGCCTGGAAGAAAAAAACGAATCCTGACGCCGCTACTTCAGATGGGAAATTTACTTATAACATTAGGTGGTTTTGGTGAGCTTTTACGCCGCAAGACCAATGGTAAAACACTCTACCAGTTTGCTCCCAAGCCCAATCTGGATTTCTTTTCTGCTAAGGGTTTCTGGGGAAGAGTAAACCTGGGAAGCATCCCGGAGAAAGCTTATTTTTCTTTCTGGGGCAAACCAGGTCGCTTGTTCCCGGGAGAAAGTTATCTGCGCTGTCTGACATATGACCTGCCTGTAAAGACCGGTGGAAGTCTTTTCCTGGCAAAGTTTCTTACTCACAATCAAGGAAGAATTGTAGCCACTGATTTAAGACTGACTATTCCAGAAAAATCATTACTCCTGCAAAGTTTAGTGGAAAATGTCCAGGTCAGTTTCTCTTGGCACTGCCTCCAGGAAGAAGAAGTAATCACTCTTCACCAGTACCTGCCGGAAGTGGAAATCATACCACCTGGATGTCTCCTGGGGCAGCAATACCAGCAGTATCTTGCCCGGGGTAAAAATTACTGGCCACTGGTAAACCTGGTAAATACTTCCAGCCATCTGTTAGAAAAACACCCTGTCAATGCCATCAGACAGGACCTTGGTGAACCACTTGCCAATCTTCTCTGGCTCTGGGGTAACGGAAAAGAAAAACAATATCTACTCGGGGAAGAAAAGCAGTACTGCTATTTTTTTTCTGAAAGCCTGAGACTGCGAGGTCTGGCACTTTTTCTTGGCTGGCAACTGCAGGGCAGAATCAATCTTTCCGGGGAAACGGAAGAGTTTTGGTGGTTAGACTTCAGTCTACCCGGAGAGAAAAATTTTCCTGCCTGGGTAAAAGCACTGGAGCGTCTTGATGCGGAAATTCTTTTTCCTTTGCAGCAGTCGTTACAGGGGAAAGATTGGCGCATCTTAATAATCTTTGATGGGTTTCTCCGCCAGGATGAAATGATTTCTGACCCCTGGGCTATTTTTCTGGCTGCAACCAGTAACGGTGCACCCAGACTGAGAAATTATTACAGACAGCCGGCTGCCCTGGTAAAAGATTTCTTTGGGTGGGACTGAATATGTTCACGGTAATAATTGGGCTGGGAAGTAATCTCGGTCGCCGGAAGGAAACATTGCGCCGGGCTATTTTTCTTCTGCAAAATAAGTTGAGGATACAACGTATCTCCCGTTTTGTCAGCTGCAGACCAGCAGAGGGTGTCACTGGAGGAAACTTTCTTAATGGGGTCTTACAGGCAAGAACAAAACTACAGCCAGACCAGTTACTGAAGTTTCTTCAGTCAATTGAAGTCACCCTTGGCCGGCCTAAAAACCACAAACCTTTTCTGCCCCGTACTATTGACCTTGATATTCTCTTCTACGGAAACCTGGTGATGAACAAAAAAAATCTCCAGATTCCGCACCAGGCTGCTTGGAGAAGAAACTTTGTAGTAAACCCGCTTCTGGAGATTGTTCCCCACTGGAAAGATCCTGTTTCTGGGAAGAAAATAGAAGAAATTGCCAGAAAAAAGAATTTTTTCCGCAGGAAAAACGAAAATGAAGGTAGCTAAAACAATTGCTGTGGTAAGAAAATATCTGCAGCAGGCAAGAAAAGCAGGCAAAAGTATTGGGTTTGTACCCACAATGGGCGCTCTTCACCAGGGACACCTTTCCCTGGTAAGGCAGGCAAAAGACCAGTGTGATTATGTTGTGGTGAGTATTTTTGTGAATCCCACCCAGTTTGGACCCGGAGAAGATTTCGCTACCTACCCGCGTCAGCTGAGAAAAGACCTGACTTTATTGAAAAAAGAGAAGGTGGATTTAGTACTGGCTCCCTCAACGGAGGAAATGTACCTTCCGGATGCCGTCACCTCAGTGGAAGTATCGGATCTCAGTAAAGTTTTGGAAGGTAAGTTTAGACCAGGTCATTTCCGGGGAGTCTGTACCGTGGTACTGAAATTATTTAACATAGTACAGCCTGACTTTGCTTATTTTGGGTGGAAAGACGCACAGCAACTGATAATAATTAAGAAAATGGTAGAAGATTTGAATGTTCCGGTGAAAATTGTGGGGTGTCCAACCATCAGAGAAGCGGATGGCCTGGCAGCAAGTTCCAGAAATGTCTATCTTTCCAAAGAACAGAGAAAAGTGGCGGTTGTGCTTTATCAGTGTTTACAGATGATTGAAGAAATGGTAAAATCAAAAGGAATTAAAGACGCGAAAAAACTGTTAGAAATCGGCCGTAATTCTCTTTCCGGACAGCCGGGAGTAAAACTGGAATACCTGGAGGCAGTCAGTATCAGGAATCTGCAACCAGTAAAAGAGGTTAAACCCGGAGTTTTAATTGCCGGAGCAATCAGAGTTGGCAAAGTGAGACTAATAGACAACATAATTTTCAGTTGAAAAGGAGGTTTTTCTCTCATGCTGGTCTTAATGTGTAAAAGCAAAATCCGGGGAGCAGTGGTTACCCGGCGCAATCTCTACTACGAGGGTAGCATTACCCTGGACAGAGCGTATATAGAAAAAGCAGGGATTGTTCCGGGCGAAATGGTATATGTCCTTAACATAAACAACGGTGCCCGGGTTCTCACCTATGTTATACCCGTCCGTGCTGGTTCCGGGACAGTATGCATTAATGGTGCGGCTGCCAGGTATTTTGAGGTAGGAGACCCTGTGATTATTCTTTCTTTAGGTTTTATGGAACCGAAAGAAGCTTCCAGACACCACATGAAGGTTATTACAGTTGCCAGCAAGTATGCCCGGAAGAAATAAAAAGAAGCCGGGTGATTTTTTTTATCGGATTCCCGTTGCTTGCCTGTCCGGAGTGCTACTTTCATTTGCTTTTCCACCCCGGCACTACTGGCCTATTGCTTTCTTTGCCCTTGTTCCAGCTTTTCTCACTTCCTATCCTCGTCCTCGTGCGGAATTTTTCCGCGGCTGGCTGGCTGGGCTTGTTTTTTACGCTATTACCCTTTTCTGGTTGACAAAAGTAGCAGGGGTAATATACCTGCTTCTGGCTGTGTACCTTTCTTTCTTCTGGGGTTTGTTTTTTTTTCTGGTGAAAATTTTACCTGCATCGGGATTGATTCCTCTTACTGCCTGTACCTGGTTTTTCCTGGAAATCATAGCATCCAGTCTTTTTACCGGTTTCCCCTGGTTAGTCCTTGGTCTTTCTCAATATAGCAACCGCTTCTTACTGCCCCTTTCTGCTTATGTCACAGTTTATGGTCTTTCCTCCATTGTAGTTTTTTTCAATCTTTTATTCTCGTTTGGGTGGCGTCGCCATTATCTTTATTCCTGGCTGGCTACAGTGCCACTCCTTTTTTTCATAGTTGCCGCAGCCCACTATGGCGGCAAACAAACAAAAATAAACGGCTGGCTGAAGATTCTTCTTATCCAGGAAAACATCTCCTCGGCACAGCGCTTTTCCCCGGAGGAAATTTTTCAGGCTCATTATCAGACGACAAAAAATCTTCTGCTAAAGGAAAAAGTAGACCTGGTTATCTGGCCGGAAAGTTCTTACCCTGACCTTCTTAATATGCGGGTAGACCTTGTCAGAAAATTGAAGGAATTAACTTCTCGTTACAGTTGCAGTCTACTCCTTGGTTCCCTGAGCCAGATTGGTGAGGATATGTTCAATACTGCCTATCTGTTTATTGGCGAAAAGGTGCAAATTTATCAGAAAACCCACCTGGTTCCTTACGGCGAATTTCTTCCCGGGGCGAAAAATCCAGTGATAAGAAAAATTTTCTACCATTTCGCTGGATACATACCTCGTCTGCAGTACGGAAAGGAATTTAGTGTGTTTAACCTTCCCGTAGAAGGGAAGAACGTGCGGATTAGTGTTTTGATTTGTTTTGAGAATATCTTTCCAGAAATCTCCAGAAAATTTGCTCTCCAGGGTAGTCAGGCCTTTTTTGTACTTACCAATGATTCCTGGTTCGGACAATCACAGGGACCTTATCAGCATTTTGCTCATAACCTCCTGCGTTCAGCAGAAACTGGTCGCTACTTCATTCAATCAGCTCTCACAGGAATTACGGGCATAGTTTCTCCCTGTAGTGGCATAACCAGTACTCTGGAAAAAGAAGGCAAGAAAATTTTTGTCCGGGGTTACTTAAGGGGTACAGTACCGCTTGTTACCGGTCAAACTTTTGCCCTCAGGTATGGTGTTCTACCTCTGGCGCTGGTTCTCCTTTTCATAACAGGGGTCATTCTTTGTCGGATTTAAAGTTGCTTCAAGAAAAACTGGGGTATCAGTTCAGCAATAGCCAGCTTCTTCAGCAGGCATTGACCCTTCCTGGTTCTAAAAATGGCGTTTCTTATGAAAGACTTGAGTTTCTGGGAGATTTAGTCCTGGACCTGGTGATTGGTCTGAAAATTTTTCGTCAATTTCCTGAAGCAGGGGAATCCTTTCTTAGCAATCTTAAAGCCAGTTATGTAAACCGTCACTTTCTCCATAATGTTGCTGCAAAACTACACCTACAGAAATTTTTGTCCTTTTCTACCAGCTCCCCCTTTGTTCTTGCGGATGTAGTGGAGGCATTGATTGGTGCTATTTTTCTTGATTCCGGATTAGAAGAGGCCTCCAGTTTCATTGACCGTTTTATTATGAACAAAAAGATGCAACCTTTGGTTGATTACAAAAACTTGGTAGCCACCATTGTGCGGACTGCCTACCGCAAGGAGGTTTCTTACCAGATTAAAAAATGCAGTGGCTTGCCCCACCAGCCACATTTTGTTGTCAGAGCCTGGATAGACGGTAAAAGGAATGTCGGAAACGGCACAGGTCCTTCCCGGAAGGAAGCAGAAATTATGGCTGCCAGAGACCTGCTCAAGAAATTACTTGCCAGTCGCAACACCTCAGTCAAAACTATTGCCAGGAAAATCAGAAAAGAATTTTTCTCTCCCGCTTAAAAAACTATTTCCGCCACTTACCAGTATCTCTGGAAATCAAGTACTGTTCTGCCAGACCAGCCAGATTCATTGTTACCCAGTAAAGTAACAAACCCGAAGAAAAATTGTAAAAGAGAAAGAGAAACATAACCGGCATAAGAAAGGTTAGACTTTTCTGTGTGGGTTCCTGGGGAGTCAGCTTTTGCTGCCAGAAAGAAGTACCTGCCATGATTATCGGGAGAAGATTAACTGAAAATCCGCCCAGCGAAAATAATTGATCAGGCTGTGAAAGGTCTCTAATCCAGAGGACAAATGGCGCCCCGCGCAAAAAAATGGAGTTCCGTAAAGCCACAAAAAGACCAATAAAGATAGGAAATTGAATCAGCATCGGCAGGCAACCGCTGAAAGGATTGATTTTATACTCCCGGTAAAGATTCATTATCTCCTTTTGCATCTGCTGGGGGTTATCCTTATACTTGGCCTGCAGATCCTTCAGGTAGGGGCGCAGATGCTGCATTTGTTTCATGGACTGTAAGCTGCTTCTGGTAAGCGGGTAAAATACAAGTTTTACTAGAAGGGTCAAAATCACAATCGCCCAGCCCCAGTTGCCAGTAACGCGGTGTATTGCCTGCAAAATCGTAAAAAGAAAACGTCCCATACCAGCAAAAAAACCATTGCCCAGGACCGGTTCCTTAACTTCCCGGGAAAGGATAAAGTAGTCAGAAGGTCCAGCATAAAAGGAAAAACGAAAAACCTTTCTTCCCTGCGCGGGGATTACCACTTCGGGATAGAGCAGTCCAAAGGCTACACCACTGCCGAGGTCAGAAAGAAACCAGCCTGTTTTTTCTGCTGGCTGGAGAAAAAATAAGCTGTAGTGCGACCACAGAGAAAGCCAGAAAGCTTCTTCACCAGAATAGTTTCCTACCCTGCCTCCGAGATTCTTCCGGATAATTCCCGCAGGACCGGCAACTTTAAACTCAGCAGTGACTGTTCTGTCTTTTCTCTCTACCTGGTTAAGAATACCACCCAGAATGCGGTAATTTTTTAATTTGATCTCTTCTTTTCGGTGATTGACTAATTCCACTTCTGCCTTTATGGTATATCCGGAAGGCGAAAGAAGAAAACTTTTCCCCACTTCCAGACCAGGTAAAGGAAAACCGAAAAGATGTATTCCGTTTTCTTCTGGTCGTACCTGGTACTGGGTGGCAATCCAGGTGTCGGCCTGCACTTCAGAATAATCAAGAAAAGACCCGAAGTCAGAAGCAATGGTAAAAAATTTTTCCCCGGGTCTCAGGTAATGTTTCAGAGAAATTTCCTCAATCTTTCCCCCGGTAGTTCCCACAGCCATCCGGAGCGTCCCTGTTTCCAGATTGATAAGTTCCTTTGATTTCCTGGCTGCTGGCAGACTTCCGGAGGGAGAAACTTTTTCCTCTGTCCGCTTTTCAGTTGCTACATGTGCTGGTGGAGATGGCCGATACAACCTGGAAAAGAGAAAGATAATCAAGAGAGAGAGAACAAAAGCCAGTAAAAGTCTTTCTTCGTCCTTCATATTTCCCTCATTTCCACTGAATCACCAGCAGGGTCATACCCACCAGGATTCCAGGGGTGACATCTGAAAACTCGTTTGATGCTTAAATATAATCCTTTAGCCAGTCCGTATTTTTTCAGGCAAATGCAGGCAAACTCGGAACAGCTTGGATAGAATCGGCAACAATAACCCAGCCAGGGTGAAACCAGAAGTTTATAAAGACGAAGAGCTCCGATAAGGATATCTAATGCTACCTTTTCACTAGCCCGGAACAAGGTAGACACGCTCTGGCAGCTTTTTCTATATTCAGGATTCATCGTTATTACTCTTTAGCCTTACCGGACTTTATTGCGGCAAACCGGCATATTGCCATGGTTAAGTATTTTCTCAGTTCTTCCTCAGAAAGCCCTTCCATTTTTCTAAAAATAAAAACAAAATTTCCTGCTACTTTGTGCTGGAACCAGAAATTTCGGATAACCCTTTTCCACCGGTTACGTTTTACAGCTGAGTTGAGACAGCCAAGTCCTGCAAAACCTAGCCTGGTAAAATTTTGACCGGTCTTGCCGATGATTGCCAGCTTCGGGAAGTAAAAAGATTGGCCAGTTTCTTTCAGTCGTTTTATTACTGTTTTCTTCACGCTGATAGAACCTTGCGGCCTTTGGCGCGACGTCTGTTGATGATTTTACGTCCCCATCTGGTACTCATACGAGCAAGAAACCCAATTTTTCTTTTCCGCCTCAGGTTATGTGGCCTATAAGTAATTGACATTTTCACCCCTTAAAAGTAGTTTACAGCCTGCTTTATTTTAACCTACATCTGAAGGTAAATCAAATGAGCCTGCGGAGTTTGCGCTGTAGTTTCACCTTTAAGGCATAAGCAGTCAAATCAAGATGGAGCGGACAGATGGATACATAGTTGTTAAGAACAGCCTCCACATCTGTTCCCTTTTCCGCATTTTTCCTCAGGAAATTACCTTTCAACCAGTAGTAGGGACAACCCCGGGGGTCATTTCTTACTTCGTAATCTTCCTCAAACCGGCACTGACTCTGCCTGGTAATTTTGTATCCACGGATTTGTTCTGGTGGTAGATTGGGGATATTAACGTTAAGTACCGTATCAGCAGCCAAATCACCCCCAAGGCATAATCTGATAAGAACTGGTACAACCTTTCTGGCTGTTTCCCAGAACAAGTTTTCATATCCGACCAGGGAAATGGCTATCGCCGGGAATCCCAGGATAGCACCTTCCATGGCTGCAGAGACTGTCCCGGAATAAAGAACATCCATTCCTAAATTCGGTCCAATATTAATCCCGGAAATTACCAGATTGGGACGTTTTTTCACTATTACTTTAATCCCGATTTTAACACAGTCAGCTGGGGTCCCGCTGCAAACATATTCATAACTGGTGTTACTGGTCTTTCTTATTCTCAGCGGGTTGACCAGATTGATCGCATGACCCACGCCACTGCGTTCTCCTTCCGGAGCCACAACAACAGGAACAAAGGGTTTCACTGCCTGTTTCAACACAGATAACCCTGGCGAATGCCATCCATCGTCATTGGTAATAAGACAGTATCGTGGACTCATCGCTACCTTCAGAGGCAAATTATGGAGCAGACCGGATTTGAACCGGCAACCTTCCGCATGCGAAGCGGACGCTCTCCCGTTGAGCCACTGCCCCAGAAAGAATTGCTCTTTATTATAACTCAGGCAGAAGGAATGACAAAACAGAAGCTTGATGATAAACTTTTTATTCATGGAACTTCCAGAGATAAAAATCGGTTCTCTGCAGGTGAGTAAGTTCATCCTTGGGAGTAACCCTTTCAGCGGTTTCTCGCATCAGGGCAGCGCCAGAGACCTGGAAATGAAAAAATACTTTACTGTTGCCCGGATTAAACAGGTTCTGAGACAGGCGGAAAAACTGGGAATCAATACCATAATTGCCAGAGCTGACCACCATATCATGCGACTTCTGCTGGAATACTGGGAGGAAGGCGGCAAGTTACAGTGGCTGGCTCAGACCTGTCCGGAGCTTGGCAGTATCCAGCGGGGAGTAGAAAACGCTATCACCGGTGGAGCAAAGGGTTGTTATGTCCACGGCGGAGTGATGGACAATCTTTACTCCAGCAGAAAGTTAGAACAGATTCCACTGGTTATAGAAATGATAAAAAAAGCAGGTCTGGTTGTTGGAATAGCCGGACACGACGTGCGGGTTTTCTCCTGGGCAGAAGAGAATCTG
>Ga0272448_1004015_pt1 | contig 17058 bp, 17 predicted proteins | sample YNPCB0191_FD_202220 | JGI IMG/M metagenome (GOLD analysis project Ga0272448, IMG submission 202220) | Hot spring sediment microbial communities from Yellowstone National Park, WY, United States - YNP-CB-019-1 | ecosystem: Environmental > Aquatic > Thermal springs > Hot (42-90C) > Sediment... | reverse complement strand
CTCGAAAAGCCGGCTTCAGTTGTCTTCGACCAGGCGGAAAACCGCCTGCACATGCAGAAAGCCATACTGGCTAAGCTTTACAAATCATGACCCCCATTGTTGCCATCGTTGGCCGTCCCAACGTTGGCAAGTCAACCCTCTTCAATCGCCTCCTCGGCAAAAGAGTCGCCATTGTCAGCGATATCCCTGGTACCACCCGCGACCGTATTTTTGCTGACGGCGTCATCGAAGGGCGTCCCTTCACCCTGGTGGATACCGGTGGACTTGAACCTGAACCTTCCACCGCTATCGCCGCTAGAGTAAGGTCACAGGCGGAAATGGCCATTGAAGAAGCGGATATCATCATCTTCCTTCTCGACGTCACTGATGGTCTCATCCCCGCCGACATAGAAATTGCCGAGCGTCTGCGCCGCTCCAACAAGCCCGTCATTGCCGCCGTCAACAAGACGGACAACGAGAACCTCGAAGCCGGGACTGGCGAGTTCTACCGTCTTGGCATCGACCGTGTCATTCCTATCTCTGCCCTCCACGGACGGGGCATTGCCAACCTGAGAGAGGCCCTGGCTCTCCTGATACCCCGAGTCATGACGACAGAGAAGCTTGATGATAAAGCTGAGATACCCAAGCTGGCTATCGTCGGCCGCCCCGGCGTCGGCAAGTCCACTCTGCTCAACAGAATCCTGGGCAGGGAGCGGGTCATCGTCGGTGACAGCCCCGGTACAACCCGCGACGCCGTTAATACCGTCTTACGCTATCAGAAACAAGACGTCATGCTAATTGACACTGGCGGCCTCAGGCGCCGAGGCCGTATTGAAGCCGGCATCGAGTACTACAGCGTCATTCGCGCTCTACGCGCTATCAGCCAGTGCCACGTCGCTCTGCTGACTATCGATGCCAGCAAGTTGGTCACTGCCCAGGATATCCACGTAGCCCGCTATGTCGTCGAGGCGCGTAAAGGCGTCATCGTCGTCGCCAACAAGTGGGACCTAGTGCCTGAAGAACGTCGCGAGGAGTATCGAAGGTCCATCGAACAACGTTTCAAGTTCCTTGCCTTCGCCCCTATTATCTTTGCCTCTGCTCTAACCGGCTACGGGGTGAGCAAAGTTATGGCCACCGCCATTGACGTCTGCCGTCAGCGGAGCACAAAGTTGCCAGACGAAACGGTAAGTGCTATTATCATGAAAGCCTATACGGAGCACCCTCCGTTGAGAAGGGGCACGGGCAGTCTGGAGGTATACGATGCTCATCAGGAAGGCATTAATCCTCCAACCTTCATTATACAAGTGAACGAGCCAGAGCTAGTACACTTCTCATACCGGCGATACCTTGAAAACAGCCTGAGGCGTTTCTTCGCCTTTACCGGCACGCCGCTGGCCATGATTTTCAGGAAATCATCCCGTAAAACTTCCAGAGGAGTCAGGCAGGTATGATTGCCCTCAAGATTGCCGCCATCCTGATTTTCGGGTATCTTCTCGGTTCCATCCCATTCGGTGTAATCGCCGCCAGGATGCGGAGCGGTGTCGACGTCACCAAATACGGGAGCGGCAAGATTGGCGTAACCAACGTTCTGCGCACCGCCGGTAAGAGGGCCGCAGCTATGGCCATGATTGGCGATCTCGGTAAGGGTGCGCTTGGTGTGTTCTTGGCAGGCATGTTCTGGGGAGATGCCGTGGTGCAGATTGGTCAGTTCCAACTCGATTGGCAGGTCGCCCAGGTAATGGCCGCTCTGGCTATGATGGCCGGCCATAACTGGTCAGCCTTTCTCAAGCTCCACGGAGGCCGTGGGGTGGCCGTATTTTTCGGGAGCTGGTTCGCCATGTCACCTCTCACAGCACTCTTTGGCGGCGAGATGCTCCTGCTGGTAGTCATTATCTACCGCTACATGTCGCTTGGCTCCATCGTCGGCGCCATTGCTATCTGGAGCCTCATCGCCGTCCTTACCGTTTTCAATGGCTTCCCGCCGATATACCTCCTTTATGGCCTAATCGCCACCCTATTAATCTTCTACCAGCACCGCGACAACATCTCGCGGCTGCTTGCTGGTACCGAGCGGCGCATCGGGGAAAAGGCGGAACAACTACGCGCTTGAGCGCTTTATCTTGAACCCATGAACCGAAGCATCCGTAAGGGTTGCGGCTTATTGCTTTACCACCAGTTTACTGACTTTTGACATGCCCAAGGCCACCATTATTGGCACAACATCCTGGGGAACTGCCCTCGGCGGGCTCCTCGCCAGCAAGGGCTGTCAGGTCCACATCTGGGCGCGAAACGAAGCCGAAGCTGCAGAGTCGAGCCAGAAACGGAACGGCCACTGCAATCTAAGCTACATCAGCTCCCCTACCGAGGCACTTGAGGACTCCAGCATTATCATATGGGCAGTCCCTGCCCAAAGCCTGCGCCAGAACGTCCGGCAGTTCCGCAATCTTATAGACCCTTCGACCATCCTTATCAGCGCGGCCAAGGGCATAGAAGCCCATACTGGCAAGCGCATGACAGAGGTGATGGCCGAGGAACTTGACCCATCGTCATGGCCAAGAATAGGCGTACTTTCCGGCCCCAACCTGGCCCGTGAGGTCGCCCAGGGATTACCGGCCGTCACCATCGTTGCCGCCAACGAAGCCAGGACCGCACTGGCCGCCCGGGACATGCTCAATACCCCGGATTTTCATGTCTTCACCAGCAGTGATGTCATCGGCGTTGAATTATGCGGAGCTTTGAAAAACGTTATCGCTCTCGGCGCTGGCATAGTCGACGGCATGCGGCTGGGCGATAACGCCAAGGGAGCCTTCATCGCCCTGGGATGGGCAGAAATGGTCTCGGTCGGTATTGCGTGCGGGGCTGAAGAGTCGACCTTTTATGGAATCGCCGGTCTCGGCGACCTGTTCACTACATGCGCCAGCCCACTCAGCCGCAACCACACTGTAGGATGCGATCTGGGACGCGGCAAACCGCTGGCTGAAGTTATTGCGGATACCCCAAACGTAGCTGAAGGTGTTGATACCACCGTCGGACTGATGAACATGGCCAGTACGCTAAAGCTGAACCTGCCGATTACCAACCTTATTTACCGAATACTTTACGAAGGGTTGAGTCCGGAGGACGGCATAGCCCAGTTCCGCAAGCTTGTATCACTCCAGCCGACGGTTGACCGCCGGTTAGGAATGCTCTAGTTTTTGGCTTCCCCCGCCTCATCCATGCCGGGTTTCTCTACCGGCAGGATCTTGGCCAGTTCTTCCAGAAGCTTTCTCTGTCTGGCGTCGAGCGAACTTGGGGTCACTACCCGTACCACCACCAGCTGGTCACCGCGCCCCCGGCCGTCAAGGACGTGCGCGCCCTTGCCCTTAATTCTCAGAACCCGTCCCGACTGCACACCGGCGGGAATCTTGAGCATTACCGTCTTGCCTTCAACCACCGGGACTTCGACCTCGGCACCAAGGGCCGCCTGGGCGATGTTCAAGGGCAACTCGTAGATGATGTTAGCCCCTTCGCGCTTAAAGAACCGGTGAGGTTTGACTGAAAAGACTACGTAGAGATTGCCTCTCGGGCCGCCGTTCAAACCGGCTTCTCCCTCTCCTGTCATCTCAAGCTGGAATCCGTCCTCAACTCCGGCGGGAACAGGCACTACCAGCTTCCGCTTCACCCTCTCCCGACCAGTGCCCCGACATACCTGGCACGACCTGGTAATTATGCTTCCCGTGCCCTGACACCGGCTGCATGGCATCACCTGAACAAAGCGCCCGAAGATGCTCTGCTGAGTACGCCTCACCTGACCGATACCACCGCAATTGGGACAACGCTCACGACCACCGCTACCTTCGGCGCCGGTCCCGCGGCAACCGCTACATACCTCGGTGCGTAACACCTCGATTTCCTTATCACAACCGAATACAGCCTCTTCAAAAGTAATAACCAGCCTGACCTGGAGATCGCCGCCGCGCTGTGCCCGTCGTGAGTGGGTAGCGGCGGCCCCGCCGAAGAAGGACTCAAAAATATCCCCGAATCCACCGAAGTCAAAACCGCCGAACCCGGCAGTGTCAACATCGGCCCGCCCGTAGCGGTCATAGTTGGCACGCTTCTCCGGATCGCACAGGACCTGGTAAGCTTCGTTTATCTGCTTGAACCGTTCCTCGGCCCCCGGTTCCTTGTTATGGTCCGGGTGGCACTGGAATGCCAGCCGCCGGAAAGCCTTTTTAATATCCTCGTCTGAGGCATCCCGCGGCACGCCCAGTATTTCATAATAGTCCTTGACCGATGCCATAGTTGCTACACCTCAAACCATCAGTATAGTCCATCTGGCTGAAGCGAGACAACTTTCCGTAGCTGACCGGCCTTACTTCTCACATCTGCTGTGTGTCCGATTCGGTACATCCGGTCACGATGTGACACTAACCCCCCACCGGTGCTATCATTTCTTGGTTCCATGGACAAGCAGACCATTCGCCAGATCCTCACCTCCTACCAGAAGAAGCGTATTGAACCGGGCAAACTTGCCCCGGCCGCGGTCATCGTCCCCATTTTCTGCGAGATGGACGAATGTCACATCGTCTTCGCCAAGCGCTCACAGAACGTTACCTTTCACAAAGGTCAGTTCTGCTTTCCGGGCGGCCGGCCCAACAAGGGCGAAACCAGCCTGCTGACCACCGCCCTAAGAGAAAGCCGTGAAGAGGTTGGCATCAAGCCGGAAGATATCGAAATACTGGGCGAACTCGATGACCAGGTCACTACTTCGGGCTATGTCGTCAGGCCGTTCGTCGGATACATCCACCACCCCTACGACCTTATGAGTGACGGCTGTGAAGTGGAGGAGATCATCAACGTCCCCCTGGCCTACCTCCTCAACCCCAAGAACTGGCGTCAGAAGGTTACCTCCGATGGAAAATCCCAGACCGTCAGTTACTCCATTGATTACCAGGGACGCATTATATGGGGAGCAACGGCACGCATCCTCCGGCAATTCGTCCAGCTGCTCGGGGAGAAGGGTGGAGCTTCTCCACGCCAGTAGATTATTTCTTCTCCTCGTTTTTGGCCTCTAGCTTCCTAGCTTCGGCCTTAGCTGCCGGTTTGACCTTAATAGTCTTACGTGCGGCACCCGGCGCCTTCGGAATGGTCACGGTCAGGATGCCATCATCGAGAGTGGCCTCGGCCTTATCGGCCTGAACTCCGGCGGGCAGAGCGACAAATCGGGAGAAGGCACCGTAACGCTGCTCCTGACAGTAGTAATTCTCGCGCTTGATTTCTCTGTCCTCCTTGCGCTCGCCCTTTATGGTCAGGCCCTCGTCGGTAACCTGGATGTCGATGTCATCGGCCTTAACACCGGGCAGGGCCGCCTTGACCACGACCTCCTTATCGGTCTGGTACATGTCAATAGCCGGCACCGTGCCCTCGAACGGAATCAGCCGCGACGGCCGGATAAAGCTGTCCTCGAACAGCCTGTCCATGGCCTCTCTCAGACTCACCATCTCCGGGAATGGCTCCCACTTCATCAGCGTCATTGTTAATCACCTCCTTTTATACTTGAACTGCGTTCGGAAGCTCCACCCCGAGCTCACGGCGAATTATAGCAAATATTAACAATCTTTGTCAAGACCATTAATAACTATTGACAAGTCATTTGATAAGTAGTATCATTCCTGCCGTCTAAAATGAGGTAGAGCTATGGCAGGTAAAGATTACTATGCGGTCCTTGGTGTGAGCCGCACTGCATCCGAACAGGAAATCAAGCAGGCTTACCGCCGTCTGGCGCGACAGTACCATCCCGACGTCAACCAGGGTGACAAGAGTGCTGAGGCCCGGTTCAAGGAAATCAACCAGGCCTATGAGGTCTTGAGTGACCCTGACAAACGGAAAAAATATGACCAGTACGGCGACCAGTGGCAGTATGCCGAGCAGTTCGAGAAGGCGCGAGCCCAGGGCGGCACCGGCGGGTTTGAAGGCTTTAGCCCGTTTGGACAGACCTATACCTATCAGGACTTCAGCAGCACCGGTGACATGGACGACCTCCGCAGTATTTTCGAAAACCTCTTCGGGGGCGCCGGCGGGCGGTTCCGCACTTCGCGCCGTCCTCAGGCCGGTGGCGATATCGAGCACCCGGTCGAGGTAACTCTGGAGGAGGCCTACTATGGAACGACGCGCACCCTGCAGATGCAGATCGAGGAACCATGTCCCGCCTGCGGTGGCAGAGGTACCATACAGCGACGCGCCTGCTCCGCCTGCGGTGGTGCCGGTGTCAGGCCGCGCCTTCGGCGGCTCGAGGTCAAGATACCGCCCGGCGTGCGCACCGGCTCCCGCATCCGCATGGCGGGGGAAGGACGCTCTGGCATTGACGGCGGCCCCAGGGGTGACCTGTACCTTGTGGTCAAGGTCCTTCCAAACGAACGGTTCCAGCGGGTCGATGACGACCTGACCATAGATGTGCCGGTTCCGCTGGTCACCGCCATACTCGGCGGCGAGGTCAAAGTACCTACCATCAAAGGCCAGCTGGCGCTGAAGATACCACCCGAAACACAGAACGGGAAGCTGTTCCGTCTGGCCGGGCAGGGTATGCCGCACCTGAACAGCCCGGGCTATGGCGACCTTTTTGCCCGGGTAAAGGTCGTCCTGCCGACGGGTCTCACCGACGCTGAACGCCGGTTGTTCGAGCAATTACGCAATATGAGGAGGGAGACATAAGGGAGCAATCCCGCCGGATACCAAGATTCAGAAGGGGCAGTGCCCCTCCAAGACCTGCCTGCAAAAAGGGACACTCTGCGGGAGGGTGAAGATTTGAGAAAAGAACCTAAGGAACCGCGCTACATGATCTCGGTTGCTGCCAGAATGGTCGGCATCGAGGCGCATACGCTCAGATACTACGAAAGAGTCGGCCTGATTAAGCCGCACCGTTCGAAAGGGATACGCTACTACTCCGATGCCGACATTGAGCTCCTCCAGCACATCAAGATCCTGACCGATGAATTGGGGATAAGCCCCGCCGGAATTGAGGTGTTTATGCGCATGGCCCAGCAACTGCTGGAAATGCAGAGACGTCTCCATGAGATGGAGGCCCGAATGAGGCTCCTCGAGGAGACGCTGCCGGAAGCTGGAGAGGGCGACTAGAAGAAAGGAAACTAATATGAGACCGGAAAAATTCACCGAGCAGGCACAGGAAGCACTGCAGAAATCAATCGAGCTGGTCAGAGACAACCGCAACAGCCAGTACGACGTGGAGCACATCCTGATGGCCCTGCTCCTGCAAGAAAGTGGCCTGACCGCCGAGATATTGAAAGAGTTGAAGGTGGACATTGAGGCCGTCAAGAGCCATGTTCAGAACGTTTTGGACAGCATGCCCAAAGTCGGCTACGAGGGCGCCCAGATATACCAGACGCCACGTGTTGCCCGCGTCATGGAGCTGGCCAAGTACGAGGCAGACCGGCTTAAGGACGAGTTCATCGGCACCGAGCACATCCTCATCGCCATAGCCGGCGAGCCCAAGGGCGAAGCGGCCGGCATCCTGAAAGAGTTCGGCATTGACCAAGAGAAGCTCTACCAGGCCCTGCAGAGCATCCGTGGCAGTCAGCGCGTGACCGACCAGAGGGCGGAAAGCAAATACCGCTCGCTGGAGAAGTACAGCCGCGACCTGACCAGGCTGGCCCGCGAAGGCAAACTTGATCCCGTCATCGGCCGCGATGAGGAAATTAAACGTGTTATGCAGGTACTGACACGCCGTACCAAGAATAATCCGGTTATCATCGGCGAAGCTGGCGTCGGCAAGACCGCCATCGCCGAAGGCCTGGCCCAGAAGATTGTCGCCGGCGACGTACCGTCGTCGCTAAAGAACAAACGGGTCCTCGCCCTCGATATGGGCGCACTCGTGGCCGGAAGCAAGTTCCGTGGCGAGTTCGAGGAGCGTCTCAAGGCAGTCATGGATGAAATCCGCCAGGCCAAAGGCGAAGTAATTCTTTTCATTGACGAGCTTCATACCGTCGTCGGTGCCGGAGGCGCCGAGGGGGCCATCGACGCTTCGAACATGCTCAAGCCGGCCCTAGCCCGCGGTGAGCTCCAGGCCATCGGCGCAACCACTCTGGACGAATACCGGAAGCATATCGAAAAAGACAAGGCTCTGGAGCGCCGTTTTGCGCCGGTCTTCCTTGACGAACCGAGCGTTGAAGACACCATCGAGATGCTGAAGGGCCTGCGGCCGCGCTACGAAGCGCACCACAAAATAAAGATAACCGATGCCGCGCTTGACGCCGCCGCCCGACTGAGCCAGCGTTACGTCACCGGGCGCTTTCTCCCGGACAAGGCGATTGACCTCATCGATGAGGCGGCCAGCAAACTGCGCATCGATATGGAAAGCCCTCCCAAAGAGGTCAAGGACCTCGAAGCTAGGCTTCAGCAGTTGAAGAACGAAGAGGAAGCCGCTTCACAGCGTCAGGACTATGAAAAAGCGGCCCAGATTAAGTCCAGCCGTATGCGTATTGAGGACGAATACAACAGGGCCCGGGCCAAGTGGATGCAGGAGAAGAAAATTGACAATGTGGTCGACGAAGAGACTATAGCCGAGTTGGTCTCGAAATGGACCGGCATCCCCGTTTCCCGGATGCTCGAAGGCGAGTCCGAGAAACTGATACACATGGAAGAGCGTCTCCACGAGCGCGTCATCAATCAGTCCGAGGCGGTCAAGGCGGTTTCCGAAGCCATACGCCGCGCCCGCGCCGGGCTGAAGGACCCGCGCCGGCCCATCGGCTCCTTTATCTTCCTTGGCCCGACCGGGGTCGGCAAGACTGAACTGGCCCGAGCCCTGGCGCAGTTCCTGTTCGATGACGAGAACGCCATGGTACGTCTTGACATGTCCGAGTACATGGAGAAACACGAGGTCTCCCGACTTGTCGGCGCACCCCCCGGATACGTCGGTTTCGAGGAGGGAGGACAACTCACCGAGGCGGTAAGACGCCGCCCTTACCGCGTGGTGCTTTTCGACGAAATAGAAAAGGCCCATCCTGATGTCTTCAACATGCTCCTCCAGATACTCGATGACGGACGGCTGACCGATGGTCAGGGACACACCGTCGACTTCAAGAATACCGTCATCATCATGACCAGCAACCTTGGCACCGGCGAATTCCAGAGAACCGGCATTGGCTTCGCCAGACAGGACAAAGCCGAGCGAGACCGTCAAAAAACGGCGATCGAAGATGCCCTCAAGAAGACATTCCGGCCGGAGTTTCTAAATCGGATTGATGACATCATCATCTTCCAGCCGCTGGGCAGGGAAGAACTCAGGAAGATCGTTGACCTGCTTATCCGGGACGTCGAGAAACTTTTGGCTGACCGGAACATCAAGCTGACGCTGACCGAAGCGGCCCGTGACTGGCTACTTAAGGAAGGCTACGACCCGGTCTATGGCGCCCGTCCTCTGCGCCGCGCCATCCAGCGGTATGTCGAAAACCCGCTTTCAAGCCGCATCCTCTCCGGCGAGTTCAAAGACGGCGGGAGTATCACCGTTGACGCCGGGCCGGAGGGACTGACGTTCAGCTCCGGCACAGCTCCGAAGAGCAAGAAATAGCTGAAAGGGAGAGGCTGACATCCTCTCCCTTTCCTGTTCTGATAGACCCATCTGTCTTGAGCACCTCGACGGCTCGTGCTATCATCATCCTGCTGGCAGGATAAAGATAGAAATTTCATGCCGCAAGGTGCAAAGCCACGAAGACTGTGGCGGGGCGGCGGGGCCGGTTCCTCCAATTCCAGATGCCGAGAGGATAGGTTGATGGAGGAAGGGCAGAGTCCTCCCAAAAGGCGCTATGCCATCTGGGTTAGCATGGTCTCCCTGCTGATAACCATCGCCTTATGCGTCGCGGTTGTCTACTACTGGGACAACGTACGTGGCGTTGAGCGGTGGGGTTACCTCGGCATCGTTATCATCAATATCTTCGCCGGCGCCACCATGATTGTGCCGGTGCCGGCAATCCCTATCGTCTTCACCATGGGCTCAATCCTTGAACCCTGGATGGTCGGTGCCTGTGCCGGCTTCGGAGAAGCCATTGGCGCCATTTTCATCTACCTTCAGGGTTATGGCGGCCGTTCGCTTGCTCCGGGCGCCGCCGGCAACCGCTACCTGGCCAGACTGATAAGCTGGGTGGAACGTCGCGGTACGATTGCAATATTCACCATGTCATCCGTTTTCGACCCTTTCTTCTACCCGGTCACCGTGGCGATCGGTATGCTAAAGTTCCAGCTCTGGAAGTTCTTCCTGGCCACCTGGGCGGGAAAGACAGTCAAGGGTATGATTGTTTCCTACCTGGGCTACCTGGGACTCGGCTCAATCCTGCGTGCTTTCGGGATAGCCGTCTAGCCGTATCCCTATTGGTTTCCGAGTACGGCGTCTTGAGCACCAGCCTCTTCTCTGGTATACTCTGCGCACTCGCGGGGCCGTAGTTCACTTGGGAGAACGTTTGACTGGCAGTCAAAAGGTAGGGGGTTCGAATCCCCCCGGCTCCACCAGGGGTTACCATAGGTAGAACTTCTACCTTATCGTTTTTATCCCCTTTTTTATCCCCTTTCCCTCCTGGCAGCACCGGTATCCCGTAATGCATCGTTACCTGCCGTCCGTTTACCTCGTCTGATTCGTGGTCTATGGAAGACCGCCACCGTTTTGCCTGTTTTCTTGCCATTGTCTATCCTAGTCAACATCGGTGGATATCGCTGGGGTCAGGGGAGATGCGACCTCATGGCCAACCTATTTTGCTTTGACAGCAATCTTCATCGGCTTTGCTTCTTCAGCCTTGGGAATTGTCACCGTCAGTATTCCGTTCTGTAAGGCGGCATCAATCCTGCTGACATCAATCGAAGATGGCAAAGTTACGGTGCGGGCCACGTCACCACAGCCCAGCTCGTTGACCAACCAACGGTAGTTTTTGGCTTCCTCCCGCTCTGCCTCGCCAGGGACATGGGCATGTATTGTGAGAGTACCCTGATCAGCATTTATGTCCACGTCCTCAGCACTGACGCCGGGGAGATATGCTTTAACAATGTAATCACCGTTCCTCTCGTACAGGTCAATGGGCATGCTTCGGGCGCCGGCCGCCTCGCGAGCGCCCGTGCTACGTCGGACGAAGCTCTGGTCAAAAAGCCTGTCCATCGCCTCCCTTAGCGTCACCAGGTCGGTATAAGGGTCCCATTTGTGCATTACCATTGTCAATTCACCTCCTTTGTTTATTTTCTTCTTACTGCTTTGTGAGCCTCCCGTGACCTCAGCGACATGAAAAGGGCTCGCCGAATCTTCTTCAACGAGCCCTGGACGCCACCTAATTCTTATTTGTTTAGTAACTTCTGCAAAACCCAGAGAGCATCCGGGCTCTACAAAAGCCACTCCGTAGCGAGCTAAGTCAGATTCTCAAAGCTTCCCCTCCACGTCCTATTTTCCATATTCGTCATACGGTCTCACCTCTTCTGATGGCCAGAATTGCCTTGACGCCTTCCAAATTGATACCCTGGTCTTCAAGCCTGGCTATCTCTTTAATAAGCTCAATCTCGGAGTCGGAATATAACCGCTGTCCCGCCTCGGTTCTGGCCGGCTCAAGCAGACCATTCTCCTCAAACCTTCTGATACGGTGGGCCTCAACTCCCGTAAGTCTGACAGCCACCCCCATTGTATATTTGCTTATTTGATTCTCGGCAGTCTGTCCCCGCTCCTTTTTACCTCCGGGCATAGTTGCCATTGAATACTCCTCCTGCAGCGGAGAACATATAACTATCGGGCTACATGTACTTCGCAATTCATTATAGTAATAATGCATTGACTTGTCAAGACTTATTACTTCTTAGTCCACCTTCATTGCGTAGCATTGTCATGGATAGTAGGCGCGACTGTAATAGGTATTGACATGGTGTATATCAATCGGTATAATTAAAAGTGCTATGACGAACGGTGTCCCGACCGAAACGCTACTAAGAAATAGTAAGGTTATGGAAAGCACGGCTGGAGTCTACGTAATGCAGGTAGCTTCAATGCTTACCGGAATGCATCCGCAGACTTTGCGCAAATACGAGCGCGCCGGCTTTTTAGCACCATCACGCCGCTACATGGTGCGCATGTATTCGGACGAGGACATTGCCCGTCTTAAGATGATAAAGCACCTTGTGGATGACGTGGGGCTCAACCTCGCCGGCGTGGAGCTGGCTCTCAAGCTACGGCAGAAGGTGCTCGATATAAGAGAGGAGATCATCTCCTCTGAGATAGGCCAACGGCTGCAAGAGCGACTGACGCATTTGCTTAACGATATGCTGGATATCCTCGGCAACAGTTGACCTGAAAGGTTAGCGGTGGCGGCGATGCGTTAATGCGGAGACTAAGTGCATGCAATCGGTGATGGCCGGATGGTGAAGTCCGTGAATGACCACAGGAGTGACAGAATATGAACATAAATAGATTTACCGAAAAAGGCCAGGAGGCAATCATGGCCGCCCACAAGCTGGCGGAGGAGAGGAAGCACACCCAGCTTGAGCCAGAGCATTTACTTATGGCCCTGATTAGCCAGGAGGGCGGCGTAGTGCCTCAGGTCCTGGGAAAAATGGGCGTCGACAGCCGAGAGGTGAGGCCACAGCTTGAGAGTGAGATGGAGAGAATGCCCAAAGCATACGGCGAGACCCAGATCTACCTCTCGCCCCGCTCCAAGCAGGTCCTGGACGACGCAGAGAAAGAAGCCAGCAACTTTAAAGACGAATATATCGGCACGGAGCATTTGCTTCTGGCTATCGTTGACAAGGATACCGGCGCCGCTGCCCGCATCCTGAAAGGGCACGGCATCACCAAAGACCGCATCTACCAGGTGCTCACCTCTATCCGGGGTAGCCAGCGCATTACTGACCCCAATCCCGAAGGCAAATACCAGGCGCTGGAAAAATACGGGCGCGACCTTACTGAGATTGCCCGCCGCGGCAAGCTGGACCCGGTCATCGGGCGAGACGAGGAGATAAGGCGGGTGATTCAGATACTTTCCCGACGCACCAAGAACAACCCCGTGCTTATCGGTGAACCCGGGGTAGGTAAGACAGCCATTGCCGAAGGCTTGGCGCAACGCATCGTCCGTGGTGATGTGCCCGAAGGGCTGAAGAACAAACGCATCGTTGCCCTGGATCTTGGGTCGCTTGTCGCCGGTAGCAAGTACCGCGGCGAATTTGAAGAGAGGCTCAAGGCTGTCTTAAAGGAAATCCAGCAGTCTCAGGGTGAGATAATTCTGTTTATTGACGAGTTACATACGTTGGTCGGGGCCGGTGCCGCTGAAGGCGCCATGGATGCCTCCAATATGCTTAAGCCGATGCTGGCCCGTGGTGAGCTCCACTGCATCGGTGCCACCACGCTCAACGAGTACCGTAAACACATCGAAAAGGACGCGGCGCTGGAGAGACGGTTCCAGCCAGTGATAGTCAGCGAGCCGTCCGTGGAGGATACCATTTCTATCCTGCGCGGCCTCAGGGAACGCTACGAAGTACATCACGGCGTGCGCATCAAGGATGCGGCACTGGTGGCCGCTGCCGTGCTGTCGCACCGCTACATCAGCGACCGTTTCCTCCCAGACAAGGCCATAGACCTGGTTGATGAGGCTGCCGCAAAGCTGCGCACGGAGATAGACAGTGTCCCAACAGAGCTCGACGAAATTCAGCGGCGAATCATGCAACTCGAGATTGAGCGTGAAGCCCTGAAGAAGGAAAAAGATGTCGCTTCCAGACAGCGCCTGTCCAGTATGGAAAAGGAGCTGGCCAATTTGAAGGAGGAGGCCACCAAGCTCAAGGTCCAGTGGGAGCAGGAGAAAAACGTGATACAGGAGTTGCGCCAGCTCAAAGAGAAGCGCGGGCAAACGCTACACGACATTGAGCGGGCAGAGCGACTTGGCAACCTGGAGCAGGTGGCCCAGCTCAAGTACGGGGCCCTTGTGGAGCTGGACAAGCAGATCAAAGACAAGGAAAAGCAGCTTACAGCTAAGAAAGGTCAGCAGTTGCTTAAAGAAGAGGTGGACGAGGAGGATATCGCCGAGGTAGTGAGCCGTTGGACCGGAGTCCCGGTAAGCCGTCTCTTGGAAGGTGAGATTCAAAAGCTTCTGCACATGGAAGAACGCCTGCACAGGCGCGTCGTGGGGCAGAATGACGCCATAAGGGCGGTAGCCAATGCCATCCGCCGCGCTCGAGCCGGACTGCAGGACCCCAACCGCCCTCTGGGCAGTTTCATCTTTCTCGGACCCACGGGGGTAGGCAAGACAGAGCTGGCGCGTGCCCTGGCCGAGTTCCTCTTCGATGATGAACGCGCCATGGTGCGGCTGGATATGTCGGAGTACATGGAGAAGCATACCGTGTCCCGCCTTATCGGCGCTCCACCGGGTTATGTCGGTTATGAGGAGGGTGGACAGCTCACCGAGGCCGTCCGCCGCAAGCCGTACACCGTAGTCTTACTGGACGAAATTGAGAAGGCCCATCCCGATGTCTTCAATACCCTTCTTCAGATACTTGACGACGGGCGTCTTACCGATGGTCACGGTCGCACGGTCGACTTCAAGAACACGGTGCTTGTCATGACCAGCAACCTGGGCAGCCAGTGGATTGCTGAGCTCGGACCCGGGCAGGAGGACGAAATCCGCAACCGCGTCATGGAGGCTCTAAAAGCCCAGTTCCGTCCCGAGTTTCTTAACCGGGTGGATGAGATAATCATTTTCCACCAGCTCGGCAGGGAGCAGATCAAACAGATTGTAGATTTGCAGCTCGCTCAGCTCAAAAAGCGGCTGGCGGACCGTCGCATCGAAATTGAGCTTACCGACGCGGCCAAAGAGCTTTTGGTGAAGGAAGGCTATGACCCTGCTTACGGAGCACGTCCGCTAAAGCGTACGATCCAGCGGCTGGTGCTTGACCCGCTTGCGGTGAAGGTGCTCGGGGGAGAGTTTAAAGAGGGAGACACTGTTACGGTGGATGTGAGGGCGAACGAAATCGTCTTTACTAAGAAGGGGGTAGCCGTGGCAACCGGCTAAGGTGAGGGCATATGAGCACGAGGACACACATGCTTCTGCAAATTGACGACACGAAGCCGGAGAACGCGGCTAACATACTGTGCAATATGTGTGGTGTCAGAGCTATCGACACGGTGGAGGGGCGGCCAGACTTGGTTGTAGCCATTCAGGGACACAACCGACAGCTGCCAACCGAAGTGACCAATCAAGGACTGACTTCAGTGAAATCTGCGACCGAGAAAAGGCAGCTAATGCCGGCACAAAGGAATAGGAGGATTCAGCTGTGAAGCTGTGTGTGAAGAGAATCTATTGTCCCGGCTGCCAGAGGCTGGTCAAATGTCGCGAGCAGCCGGTCAATGACGCAGTCAATATAGTCTGTTCCAGGTGCGGAAACCCCATCTGGATAATAAAGGGTGGCATAACCTGGCGGTACGCCGCCAGGAAAGGGATGAGCAAAGTCGGCTCCGGACAGGCCGAAGGAGCATAAACAACACAAACAGAATAAGGAGGTATGGCTATGGCTGATCTAATTCGATGGGAACCATTCCGCGAAATGATGACCCTAAGGGATGCCATGGACAGGCTGTTTGAGGACAGCTTTGTCCGTCCTTCCCGTATTTTCTGGCCTGAGCTCGGGAGAGGAGAACTACCGATCGACATGTACCAGACCGCCAACGACGTGGTGGTAAAGGCTTCTGTCCCGGGACTTAAGCCGGACGAGGTTGATATCTCCATCACCGGAGATATGATCACCATCAAGGGCGAGCACAAGGAGGAGAAAGAGGCCAAGGAACAGGACTACTTCTACAAGGAACGCCATTACGGAGCCTTCAGCCGCTCAATATCCATCCCCGTCCCTGTGAAGACCGACAAGGCAGAGGCTACCTTTGAAAACGGTGTCCTTACCATCACCCTGCCCAAGGCCGAAGAGGCGAAGCCCAAGCAAATAAAGGTAAAGGCCAGGGCAGCAATTGAAGGTGCCAAGAAGTAGCCCTGCAAAGCCCCCTCTGGCCTGCCCGGAGCCGACTTTGCCGGCAGGAAGACAGAGCACTGTGAAATAGCCGACCGTTTCTGGAGGACATAACCTTGAGCGCCACCGGTATCAAGCGTGACTATTACGAAATACTGGGCATTGGCCGCAATGCCGATGACGCTGCTATTAAGAAAGCCTACCGCACTCTTGCCATGAAATACCACCCGGACAGAAATCCCGGCGACTCGCAGGCGGTACAGCGTATGAAAGAGCTAAACGAGGCTTACGCTGTCCTCAGTGACCCGCAAAAGCGGCGCCTTTACGACCAGTACGGGCATGCCGGGCTCGAAGGTTACTCCCAGGACGATATCGTCCGCAATGTCGATTTCTCTAGTCTCTTTCATGAGTTTGGGCTGAGGGATTTGTTTGGCTTTAGCGACAGCATATTTGGCTCTTTCTTCGATAGAGCAGGAACGGCCAGAGCCGAATCAGGGAAGGGTGCCGACCTGAGATATGATCTGACTGTGACACTTGAAGAGGTGGCATCGGGTGCGGAGAAGGTACTGAACGTACCGCTGACTGGGCAATGCCCCGATTGTAATGGTGTTGGCGCTCAGCCCGGAGGGCTCGCCCGGTGCAGTGCCTGTGGAGGCACCGGCCAGATTGTTCGGCAGAAGCACTCCGGCTATACCCTGATACACCAGATCACGGTGTGTCCCAAGTGCAGCGGCAGGAAACATGTCATAGAAAAGCCCTGCCCGCAGTGTCAGGGTAAGGGTATTATCCAACAGACTAAACACGTTCGCGTAAGAATACCAGCAGGGGCAGATACAGGATATGTCATTAAGGTCCCCTATGAGGGTGAGAGGGGAAAATACCGACCGGGGGACCTTTATGTTGTCCTTAATGTGAAAAAACACCCCGTTTTTGAGAGGCGCGGTGACGATATCTTCCTCCAGCTGGATATAGCGCTGACGACAGCGGCCCTGGGAGGGAGGGTCAAAGTGCCGGGCGTGCACAAGACCCTGGAACTCGAAATACCGGAGGGAACCCAGACAGGTTCGGTATTCCGGATACCAAACGAAGGTATTCCCCATCTTGACCGGCATGGTAGAG
>Ga0272448_1004014_pt1 | contig 17059 bp, 15 predicted proteins | sample YNPCB0191_FD_202220 | JGI IMG/M metagenome (GOLD analysis project Ga0272448, IMG submission 202220) | Hot spring sediment microbial communities from Yellowstone National Park, WY, United States - YNP-CB-019-1 | ecosystem: Environmental > Aquatic > Thermal springs > Hot (42-90C) > Sediment... | reverse complement strand
GTTAAATTTAGAATTAGAAAACACTTTAGCTGTTGTGTTTCAACATGAGATTGATCACATAAATGGTATTACATTTATTTATAGAGTACCTTTTTTTAAACGTTTAAAAGTTTTATTTAAACTTAAGAAAATGTTAAAAAATGGATTGCTTAAACAAGAAAAGGAATCTTAAAAATTGTAATTGCACATATTCTGGTTGTTCTAAAAAAGGTTTTTGTTGTGAGTGTTTACATTATCATTTGTCAAACAATGAAGTTCCTGCTTGTTTTTTCCCGCCGGAATACGAAAAGACCTATAATAGGTCAATAGAATATTTTATTTCAATAGTTAAAAAAGATAAATAATTATGATTTTTGATTTAGCTATCATTGGGGCCGGCATAGCTGGAGTTTCTTGTGCTGTTTATGCTAAAAGAGCCGGACTTAATTTTATTATGTTTGAAAAAAATGCAGTTGGGGGACAAATTCTATTTATAAATAGAATAGATAATTATATAGGATTAGAATTAATTGATGGTATTTCTCTTGTAGAAAAATTATCAAATACATTGAAGAATTTAAATATAGAGCCAATAAGTCAGGAAGTTATTGGGATAAATAAAGAAAGAGATTGCATAAAAATACTTACAAAAGAAAATACCTATATTAGTAAAACATTAGTAATAGCAACAGGTGCATCTTTTAAAAGACTTATGTTGGAGAATGAAGAAAAATTTATTGGAAAAGGTATATCGTATTGCGCCGTATGTGACGGATATTTTTTTAAAAATAAAATTGTAGCAGTTGTAGGTGGAGGAAATACCGCAGTAGAAGAGGCTTTGTATTTATCCTCAATATCTAAAAAAGTTATCTTAATACACAGAAAAGATACTCTAAAAGCTATGGATTATTTAAAAGATATGTTGTTTAAAAAAAATAATATAGAGATAAAATATAATACAATTGTTAAAAAATTAATTGGTAAAGATTTTTTAGAAAATATAGTTTTAGAAAATTTAAAAGAAAAAAAAGAATATAATTTAAAGATAAACGGATTATTTATTGCAATAGGGATGTCCCCGAATACTTTTATTTTTAAAGATATAGTTAATCTTGATGAGTATGGTTTTATTATTACGGATGAATATATGAAAACATCTTGTGATTTTATATGGGCTGTTGGTGATTGCAGAAAAAGACAATTAAGGCAACTTATAACTTCTGCATCTGAAGGCGCAATCAGTGCGATAAGCGTATATAAATATCTTAGGGGAGATTATATAAGCATTTAATGTTTAAAAAATACATATATATATCAAGAATAATTTTTACTATAGCTTTTTTATTTGTAGTTTTTAAATTTATAAATTATAAGGAAGTAATTAATATATATATAAATTCAAAAAAAATTTATGTGTTTTTTGCATTTTTTATTTTTCTATTAGCGAATATATTGGCAAGCATACGATGGAAGTATTTGTTATCTAAACTTGGAATTTTTATTTCTTTTAAAGAAGCAGTTTATTCTTCATTTTCAGGATACTTTTTTAATCTTTTTTTTCCATCATTTATAGCAGGAGATTTCTTCAGAGCTTTAAGTGTTTCTTTAAGATATGGAGAAAAAAATAAAATAGCATCTTCAGTTTTAATAGATAGGTTTTCCGGTTTTTTAGGTATAACTATTTCAGCTTTATTTTTCTCTATATTTATATTAAAAATTATTAATATAGAGATTTTTATTTCTATTTTTATTTTGAATTTAGTTGTTATTTTATTTTTGGTTTTTTCCAATAGAAAGGTTTTTGGTTTTTTTTTAATTTTAGTACCTAAAAAATTTAAGTATAGATTATATAATTTTTATAATGAGATTTGTTTTTTTAAAGATAAACCGTCTGCTTTTTTTATTAGTATATTTTTTTCTATTTTTATTCAAGTTTTAATATCTTTAAGTTTTTTCCTCTCGTCTTTAGGGGTTGGGGTTAACATAAAACCTATTTATTTTTTTATAATAGTTCCAATTATTATGTTTATTTCTTTGATACCGATTACTGTTTTTGGTATGGGGACAAGAGAACTTTCAGCAATTTATTTTTTTTCTTTGATCGGAATAAGTAAGCCTGTCGCAGTTGCCATCTCTATTTTTCATTTTATATTTGGCATTTTACTTGCGCTTTGTGGAGCTTTAATTTATATTTTTATTTATAATCGTTGGCTTTTGGTTAAAGCAAAGAAATGTTAATTTATATTATTGATGCATTTAATTTAATTTATAAAATAAAAGAGTTAAAAAGTTCTAGTAATCCCCACCAAGATTTTATTAATTATATAAAGAAAAATAATCTTACAGGTAGTAAAAATAATAGGGTAATTTTAGTTTTTGATGGTTATAGAAAACAGGTATCCTGTTATGAAAACTTTGAAGTAATATTTAGTCAGAATAAAACCGCAGATTCTGTGATTAAAGATTTGATTAAAAAAATTAAAAATAAATCTATAACTTATGTGGTAAGTGATGATAGAGAAATTATAGATTATGCAAGAATGGAAAGGATTAAATTTTTATCTTCGGAAGATTTTTTAAATGCAAAAAAACCGAAAAAAGAAAAAGATATTAATAATAAAGATATAAGTTTTTCTCTTCAGGAAGATATAAACAAAGAATTAAGAAAAGTCTGGAATATAGAATAATGGGTTTTATAAAATTTTTAGGCACTGCTGGTGCAAGGTTTGTTATGATAAGACAGTTGCGTTTTTCAGCTGGTATTTGGATTAATTATAAGAGTACAAATATAATAATCGATCCGGGGCCGGGTTCTCTTTTAAGATGTAATTTAAGCAAACCCAAGTTAGACCCATCTTCTTTGGATGGTATAATTTTAACGCATAAACATTTAGATCATTGCGGTGATATAAACGTAATGATAGAGGCAATGACAGAAGGAGGATTTAAAAAAAGGGGGGTTGTGTTTTTGCCATCCGATGCCGTTGGAGATGATGGAGTTATATTTAAATACCTTATGAATTTTCCGGAAAAATTTGTTTTTTTAAAAGAGTCTGATCAATTTTTGATAGGCGATATAAAATTTACAACACCATTAAGAAACAAACATCCAGTTGAGACTTATGGTCTGAAATTTTATTTTGAAAATAATATAGTTTCGTTTATTTCAGATACAGATTATTTTGATAAGATAATAGAGATCTATAAAGATTCCGATACTATTATATTAAATGTTGTATTTTACCAAAATAGAGATGATATAGAGCACCTTTCTTTGGATGAGGCTTTAAAGATAGCAGAGAAGATAAAACCAAAAAAAACAATTTTAACACACTTTGGTATGTCAATTTTAAAGGCTAAACCTTATGTTTTAGAAGAGAAGATTAAAAAAAATTTAAAGATTGATATCAAATTTGCTTACGATGGTTTTAATTTAGATATTTAGAATTAATTTAAAATTTAATATTAAAATAATTATTTTAAATAATAAAACTACACTAATTTAAGAAAGGGAATATTTTATAAGTAAAGGATAGTGGATTATTAACCCCAAAATTTGCAATAGAAATTAAAAGTTTTCAACCCGAATTTTGTATTAGTTTATTGGAAACTATTCAACTCATTGTTAAATAATGGTTATACCTAAACTCAAATGTAATAAAAATTGTTGAACTTTATCGCATAGCACAAAGAGTATAATAAATTGTGTATTGTGTAATGTTGAATGTGTAATGAAGGTATAAAATCTTTACTTTTTATCTCATATCCTTTGTTTTTGGTATACGTTTTGCTCTATGCCTACTTTTTATTAAATTAACTCTAAATCAAGCACTAAAATTTTAATTACAAAAATAAAAGATAACCAAAAATTATTTAGTTATTTAAGTAATTATTTGGGATTTAGGATTTTTTTCAAGATTCACTTTTAAAACCATTGATTTTAACAAATTTAACCTCATTTGCAATACCAGCCTCAATTAAAACGTTGTATTTAGGCGTAAAAGATCCTGATTTTATTAGGGTTTTTAAAGATGTTTTTGGTTTTCGTGATGTTTTAAGTTTTTTTATTTTTTGGGCTTTAAATTTATTTAAAAACCCAATCCCACCCGTCGGGTGGGATTGGAAAAGTGATTGATTTTAGATTGCTATAGATTTTTTTATTTATAAGATAAATCCAAATCATGGATATGGATTGTTATTCTTTACTTTTTTTGTTGTTTATGTATAATTTAATTTGATGAGTAGAAAATATGTTCATTTTTTATACCTTTTTATAGATATTTTTTTAATATTTTTATCCTTCTATTTACCCTACACATTAAGATACAATAAAAGTTTATTTTTAAAAGAGATACCCCACTATGAAGAATATATACTTTTATTTTTTCTATGGGCTATTTTAATTATATATTTTTTTCACACAAATAATCTTTATTCCACTGATAGGTCTTTAACTATATTTAAGGAAGTTTTTAAAGTCTCAAAATGCATATTTTTTTCTTCGGTAATTTCCGGTCTACTTATATTTTTCTTACAACTTAAAATTTTTTCCCGTTTTGTGTTTGTTCTTGCCTTTGTGCTTTTAATTTTTAATTTATCGCTTTTTAGAATATTAAAGAGGTTATATATTAGATACAGGATTTTGAGGGGTTATTACAATATAAACGTATTAATTATTGGAGCAACAAAAGCAGGTATTAATTTGGCAGAACAGATTAAATTAAATCCTTATTTAGGTTTAAAAATAGTTGGATTTTTGGATGATCAAAGAAGTTTAGATTATTTTGGTTATAGAATTTTGGGTAAGATAAAGGATTTAAAGAAAATACTTGAGGAATATTTTATAGATGAGGTGTATATAGCCGGCAGTTTAGAAAGAAAATTAGTTTTAGATATTATAAACATAACGACCGAGAAAAAGAAGGGCTTAAAAATACTTATAGATAATTTTGGACTCTCATTTATAAATGCAAAGGTTTCTTATATTGGTTTTGTGCCAATATTAGAATATTTTGATATAGGCTTGCATGGAACTGATAAGTTTATTAAGAGATTTTTAGATGTTTTTATATCCAGTATTCTTTTGTTTATTCTTCTTCCATTTTTTATAATTATTGCAATATTGATTAAGATAGATTCAAAAGGACCTGTTTTTTACATATCAAAAAGGTGTGGAAGAAAAAAAAGGTTATTTAATTTATATAAATTCCGCTCTATGATTGCTGACGCTGATAAATATAGAAGGGAATTATTTCAATATTCTGATGCAAAAGGTATCTTTAAGATGAAGAAAGATCCAAGAGTAACAAAATTAGGAAGATTTTTGAGAAGATATAGTTTAGATGAATTACCTCAATTGATTAATGTATTAAAGGGTGATATGAGTTTAGTTGGTCCAAGACCTTTTCTTTTAGATGAAGTAGAAAAATTAGACACCTGGCAACTTAAATCATTGAATATAAAACCGGGAATAACGGGTCTTTGGCAGATAAGAGGTAGAAGTGATGTAAGTCTATATAGAAGAGTAAAATGGGATATATATTATATCAATAACTGGTCTTTATCGCTTGATATCAAGATTTTATTTTTAACAATACCTGTTGTTTTAAAAAGAAAAGGTGCTTATTAGTATTTGACAAATAAATTATATCTTATATAATCTATTTTATATAATTTAAGCCTATGCAGTTTAAAGATAAATTAGATAGTATTATAGGTAAATTTGGTTCCCCTTTTAAAGAAACAGAATTTAAAAGAAGTAATTCTATTAAAGAGATTTTAGATAACTTTGTAGAACAAAAAGAAGTTTCTGTTGTAGGAAGACTTATTGCAAAAAGGGAACACGGCAAATCAACTTTTGGACATATAATTGATCAGAGTGGTAAAATTCAGATTTATGCTCAGTTGAATACCTTAGGAAGTCTTTATGAACTTTTTAAACAACTTGATATTGGAGATATTATTGGCTTAAGAGGTAAATTGTTTACTACCAAGACAGGTGAAAAGACAATATTTGTTGAGGATTTTAAATTATTATCAAAGGCATTAAGGCCACTTCCTGAGAAATGGCATGGTTTAAAGGATATAGAGATACGTTATAGACAAAGATATTTAGATTTAATAGCAAATCCGGATGTTAGAGAAAGCTTTATTAAACGTTTTAAGATAATTTCATTTATCAGAGAATTTTTTGATAAATTGGGTTATTTTGAGGTTGAAACTCCGATTTTACATATTTTAGCAGGTGGAGCAAGCGGTAAACCTTTTATTACACATCATAATGCAAATGATTGCGATGTATATTTAAGAATTGCTCCGGAGCTTTATTTAAAAAGACTTTTAGTTGGAGGCTTTGAAAAAATTTATGAGATAAATAGAAGTTTTAGAAACGAAGGTATATCTTTTAAACATTCTCCTGAATTCACTATGCTTGAGGCATATTGTGCTTATGAAAATTATGAGTATATGATAAAAATTTGTGAAAATTTGATATCAAGTTTAGTTAAAGAACTTTATTCTTCTTACGTTTTGGAATATCAGGGTAAGAAAATAGATTTTAGTTTACCTTGGCAAAGGATTTCTTTTGCAGAGATTTTTAAAAAAGAATTTGATATAGAGGCTAACGATTTGCAGGATGTGTTTTTTGAAAAGATTAAAAAAAAGATGAACATAACATCCAATGCAATAACAAGGACTCAAATTCTAAATATGACAGAGGAATTAATAGAAAAAAATTATCCGGAAGATAAGCCTGTTTTTGTCGTAGATTTCTTTACTTGGATGTCTCCATTAGCAAAGACAAAAAAAGATAGCCCTTATTTAGTTGATAGGTTTGAATTATTTATAGGAGGCCTTGAGATAGCAAATGCTTATTCTGAGTTAAATGATCCTATTGAGCAATTGGAAAGATTTAAAAAACAAATAGAACAGGAAGAAGAACTCCCCAAAAAAATAGATATGGATTTTATAAGAGCCTTAGAATATGGTATGCCACCCGCAGCCGGTCTTGGCATAGGAATAGATAGATTGGTTATGATACTTTTAAATCAACCTTCAATAAAAGATGTTATTCTATTTCCTCTTCTTAAGCCTGTTGAGGAAGAATAGTTTAAAATGAAAAGACACATAAGGTTAGCCTCAAGATACATATTTAAAGGTAAAATTAAACATATTTCTTTTATAAGTACTGTTTCTGTTTTAGGAATAGCTGTAGGGGTTTTGGCTTTAATTGTTGTTATATCTGTTATGAATGGTTTTGATAAGGATTTAATGGAGAGACTTTTACGTTTTAATTATCATATTTTAATAGAGGTTCAGGAAAGTAAAGATTTGCCGGATTTAAAAGAATTAAAAAATATTGATGGGGTAAGTTATGCTACAGTTTTTTTGCAGAGTCAGGTTTTGGCAGATTTGGATAATTATATAGTTCCGCTTCTTTTAAGAGGGATAGATTTTTCAAATAAGAATGAATATGAAAATTTTAATAGATATATTATTAACAAAAAGAATATTAACGGATTTTTTGTAGGTGATGGTTTAACGAAAAGATTTTTTTTAAAAGACGATTTAAAATTTTATAGTTTAGATGAGATAGGATTTTTAAAAACAGAAAAAATATCCGGTGTATTTAAAATTGGTTTATACGATGTGGACAATAATTATATTATTACAGATATAGAAAATTTTAAAAAAATTATAAAAGATTATAATAAGTTTATAGGAATTAGATTAAATAATCCGTTTTCTGCTGATATAGTAAAGAAGAAAATTAAAGATAAATTCAATAATCTTTTTGTTATAACGTGGATTGAATCAAATAAAATTTTATTTTCCGCTCTTAAATTGGAAAAGATAGTTATGTTTATAATATTAAGTTTAATTATTTTGGTAGCCTCTTTTAATATATTTGCGACCTTGACTGTAAAAACAGTTGAGAAAATAAAAGATATAGGAATTTTAAAGTCAATAGGTTATACAAATAGAGATATTTTATTTATATTTACCCTTGAAGGTATAATTTTGGGTATTATTGGAGTTATTTTGGGGGTATTTTTTGGTTTGTTTTTGTGTTTTGTATTAAAAAAATATCCATTTATAAAATTGCCTGAAGAAATATATTATATTGAATATTTACCTGTGGCTGTGAATTATAGGGATATATTTTTAATTTCAATTGTTGGAATATTACTTTCTTTTATATCAAGCATATTCCCTGCGATAAGGGCGTCAAGATTAAGTCCAACTGAGGCAATTAGGTATGAGTAGTTATGGAGAAATTGTTTGAAATATACTCTGTTACTAAAAAATATCACAATGGAAAAGAAGAGATTTTTGTCTTAAAAAATGTTTCTTTATCTATATTTAAAAAAGATTATTTGGCTATAACAGGGCCATCAGGTTCTGGAAAATCTACACTTTTACATATAATAGGAGGCTTAGAGCCTCCGACTTTTGGAGAAGTAAATTTTAACGGAAAGAATATCTATAAAATTTCTGACTATAATATTGCAAAATGGAGAAATAAGAATATAGGTTTTGTTTTCCAGTTTTATCATTTAATTGAGGAATTAAACGTTTTAGAGAATATTATTATTGCCTCTTTTGACAATAAAAAAAGTATTTTGAAAAAAGCAGAAGAATTGTTAAAATATTTAGATATATACAATAGGAAAGATTTTTATCCATCTTCTTTAAGCGGCGGAGAAAAGCAAAGGGTGGCTATAGCAAGGGCTTTGATTAATGAGCCTGAAATTATTTTATGTGATGAGCCTACTGGGAATTTGGATAAGGATTCTCAAGAAAAAGTTATATTACTTCTGGAAAAATTAAATAAAGATATGGGAAAGACAATAGTTTTAGTAACTCATAATTTAGAACTCGCAAATAGGGCAAAAAGAAGGATTTTTTTAAAAGCAGGAGAATTAGTAAGTTAAGGAGGGTTAATGAAAGTATACTTAAATGGAAAGTTAGTAGAAAAAGAAGAGGCAAAAATTTCTGTTTTTGACCATGGTTTTTTATATGGTGACGGTGTATTTGAGGGCGTAAGGGCGTATAATTGTTTGGTATTTAAATTAAATGAACATATACAGAGATTATTTGAATCAGCACACTCCATAATGCTTAATATACCTTTGAGTAAGGAAGAATTAAAGGAGGCTGTTATAAAAACACTTAAGGCAAATAAACTAAAAGATGCGTATATAAGGATAGTGGTTTCAAGGGGAGAGGGAGATTTAGGTTTAGATCCAAGAAAGTGCAAAGGCAATGAAACTGTTGTAATTATTACTGATAAAATTGTTCTTTATCCTGAAAGATTTTATAAAGAAGGTATGGCAATAATAACTGTTCCAACATTTAGGAATCTTCCTGAGGCTTTAAATCCACAGATTAAATCATTAAATTATTTAAATAATATTTTAGCAAAGATAGAGGCGATAAATTCAGGTTACGAAGAGGCTTTGATGCTTGATCATTTAGGTTATGTTGCAGAATGCACAGGTGATAATATTTTTATAGTAAAAAATAAAGAGCTATTTACACCACCACAATGTATGGGAACATTAAGGGGTATAACCAGAGATACGGTAATAGAAATAGCAAAAGAAAATAAGATAAGAGTCCATGAGCATGTTTTAACAAGGCACGAAGTTTATATAAGCGATGAATGTTTTTTAACAGGGACAGCGGCAGAGATAATTCCTATTGTAAAGGTGGATGGTAGAGTTATTGGTGATGGAAAGGTTGGAAGGATTACAAAATTTTTATTGTCTGAATTTAAAAAGAAGACCAAAACAGATGGAGTAAGATATAAATTAGATTAATATGTTGTGCGATTTTTGTCATAAAAATATAGCAACTATACATCTTACTGAATTGGTTGGCGGTAAAATAGCAGAGATACATATATGCTCTAATTGTGCCCGTTCCAAAGCTTCGCAGATAAATGAAAATATAGATATTTCAAATTTTTTGGAAGGGTTTATAGAAGATTTAACAAAAACAGATAAAGCTGAAGCAGGTTATAAGTGTTCTAATTGTGGTTTGAGTTATTCTGATTTTAAGAAAAAAGGTAAACTCGGATGTTATAATTGTTATGTTTCTTTTAAAAAAGTTCTTTTACCTCTTATTAGAAAGATTCATGGTTCAACTTCTCATATTGGAAAGGTTCCAAAAAAATTAGATAAAAAAGTTTTATGTGAGTTAAAATTAAAAGATTTAAAGATTAAGTTGGAGAGGGCAATTCAATTGGAGGAATATGAAGAGGCAGCAAAAATTAGAGATCAGATAAAAAAAATAGAGAATAATAATAATGTTTGAAAATTTTTTAGAGAATAAAAATAGTTGGTTAAACGGTAAAGGTCCTGAGTCAAACATTATATTTTCTTCAAGGATTAGATTAGCAAGAAATTTAAGTAACTATTATTTTCCTTGGAGAGCATCGGAAGAAGAGAAAAAAAAAATTATAAAAGAGATCTCATCTGTTTATAAAAATATAAAACTTCTTAAAGATGCTGTTTTTATAAAGATTGAAGATTTAAGCGATTTAGATAAACAATTTTTGCTTGAAAGACACTTGATAAGTCAGGAACATACTGTATCTTCAAAAGGAAAAGGTTTAATCCTTACATTGGATGAGAGAATATCTATTATGGTAAATGAAGAGGATCACTTTAGGATGCAGGTAATTACATCTGGTTTTGATTTAAAAGGCGCAAAAGATATTTTATATGATATAGATGACGAGATGAGCAATATTTTTTCTTTCGCATTTCTTTCTGATTTAGGTTATTTAACAAGTTGTCCAACAAATGTTGGGACAGGTCTTAGGGTATCCTGTATGTTACATCTTCCTGCTTTGGTTTTAACTAAGAGGATTAATAAAGTTTTAGATGCTTTAGTAAAAATTTCTTTTACAGCAAGGGGTTTGTTTGGTGAGGGAACTCAAAATTTAGGAGATTTTTTTCAGATCTCAAATCAGAATAGTTTAGGATTATCTGAAATGGAATTTATAGATAATTTATCCAGTGTAGTAAAGGAGATAAAAGAACAAGAATTAGAGGCAAGGGATTTACTTTTAAAGAAATATAGAATTAATATAGAGGATAGTGTATACAGATCTTATGCACTTTTATGCAATAGTCGCCTTATGAGTAGTAGAGAGGCGCTTTCACACCTTTCTATGTTAGCTTTAGGTATAGATTTGAATATAATAAAAAATATAAAAAGAGATGTTGTAAATAATCTATTTATTATTATACAACCTGCACATTTACAGAAATTGAAAAAGAGTATTTTAAGTGAAGAAGAGAGGGATTATGTTAGGGCATCTATTTTAAGAGAAAGATTATTATAAAAGATAGTAAGGAGGTAAGATGTTTAATAGATTTACAGAGAGGGCAAGGAAAGTTTTAGTTTTAGCAAAAGAAGAAGCAAGACGTTTTAATCATGACTATATTGGGACAGAACATATACTTTTAGGTTTAATTAGAGAGGGTGAAGGTGTTGCTTGTGCGGTTTTGCAGAATTTAGGTATAGATTTAGAAAGATTAAAATCAGAAATTGAAAAATTAATTACACCAGGCAGTGGTTCTTCTACTCTTGGAGATATGCCATTTACACCAAGAGCAAAGAAGGCACTGGAGTTATCAGTAGAAGAAGCAAGAAATTTAGGTCATAATTATATAGGGACAGAACATATACTTTTAGGTTTATTAAGAGAGGAAGAGGGTTTAGCATCGCAGGTTCTTTTTTCTTTAGGTGTTGATATTACAAAGGTAAGAGAGGAGGTTTATAATATTTTAGGTGGAACAGGCCAATCTACTAATCAGACTGCTACAATGGGGACCTCAAAGACACCTGCGTTAGATTCTTTTGGCAGAGATTTAACAAAATTAGCTAAAGAAGGAAAGCTTGATCCCGTAATAGGCAGAAAAGTTGAAATAGAAAGGGTAATCCAGATTCTTTCAAGGAGGACAAAAAATAATCCGGTACTATTAGGTGAGGCAGGTGTTGGAAAGACCGCAATTGTTGAAGGTTTGGCTCAAAGTATTGTAAAGGGTGATACTCCTGAGGTGTTAAGAAACAAGAGGGTTGTTGTTTTGGATTTAGCATTGATGATAGCCGGAACAAAATATCGTGGTCAGTTTGAGGAAAGGATTAAAGCCGTAATGGAAGAGATAAAACGTTCTAAAGACGTTATAATCTTTATAGATGAGTTGCATACTTTAGTTGGTGCAGGTGCTGCGGAAGGTGCAATAGATGCCTCTAATATATTAAAACCTGCTCTATCAAGAGGAGAAATTCAATGTATTGGGGCTACAACATTAGATGAATATAGAAAATATATTGAAAAAGACGCAGCGCTTGAGAGAAGATTCCAACCAATCTTTGTTGACCCAAATACAGTTGAGGAGACAATTGAAATACTCAAAGGTTTAAGGGATAAATATGAAGCGCACCATAAGGTAAAATTTACAGATGATGCTTTAGAGACAGCAGCTAAACTTTCTGATAGGTATATTTCTGGAAGGTTTTTACCTGATAAGGCTATAGATTTAATAGATGAGGCTGGTGCAAGGGCAAAATTAGCTGTTTTAACTCCTTCTGATGAGATAAAAAAAATAGAAGTTAAATTGGAGGAGGTTATAAAAGAGAAAGAAGCTTTGATAAAACAGCAGGATTTTGAGAAGGCAGCAAAATTTCGTGATGAGGAAAAATCTTTGAAACTTCAATTAGAAAATTTAAGAAAAGAATGGAAGAAAAAAAGAGATGAGATTGTTCCAACAGTATATTCTGAGGATATATCTAAATTAGTTGCACAGATTACAGGTATACCCATATATAGACTTGAACAAAAAGAGTCAGAGAAATTGTTGCGCATAGAGGAGGAATTAGAGAAAAAAGTTGTTGGACAGAGAGAGGCTATAGAGGCAATAGCGCGTTCTTTAAGAAGAGCAAGGGCTGGTATAAAGTCGCCACGCAGACCAATAGGTTCTTTTATGTTTTTAGGTCCAACAGGAGTTGGAAAGACACTTTTAGCAAGGGCTTTGGCTGAGTTTATGTTTGGAGACGAAGAGGCCCTTATACAACTTGATATGAGTGAATATATGGAAAAATTTAATGTTTCAAGATTAATTGGTGCACCTCCGGGTTATGTTGGTTACGAAGAAGGCGGTCAACTTACAGAGAAAGTAAGGCGCAGGCCATACTCAGTAGTTTTGTTGGATGAGATAGAAAAGGCACATCCGGACGTTTTTAATTTACTTTTGCAAATTTTAGAGGAGGGCAGATTAACTGATAGTTTTGGAAGAAGAGTTGATTTTAGAAATGTAATTTTAATTATGACCTCAAATGTTGGAGCCGAAATTATAAGAAAACGCGGTTCATTAGGTTTTAAGGTTGTAGGTGAAAGTATAAGTTATGAAGAGATGAAGAATTTACTTATGGAAGAGGTAAAGAGGACCTTTAAACCAGAATTTTTAAATAGATTAGATGAAATAATAGTATTTAAGCCTCTTGGTAAAGAGGACCTATATAAAATAGTTGATATAGAGATAGCTTATGTAAATGAGAGATTAAAGGAACAAGGTTATAATATAGAGTTGGCCGAAGATGCTAAGGAATTTTTTGTTGAAAAGGGATTTGATCCTGTTTTTGGTGCAAGGCCTTTAAAAAGAATTATACAGAGATTTTTGGAGGATCCGTTAGCTGAGGAAATTATAAAAGGGGCATTACAGAAAGACCAAGAAGAAAAGATAAAAAAGATACTTGTAAAAAGAAAGAACGAGGAATTAATATTTGGATGAAAATCCCAAATATCGATATCCAAATTCCAAATAATTACCAAATTACCTAAATACCTTAATACTTAAATAGGTTTTTGTTGTTTTTATTTTGGTAATTAAAAATTTTAGTGCTTGGGATTTAATTTAATAAAAGTGATAGAAGCACAGGGCAAAGTGCATAAAGTAATAAGTTTGTAATGTTAAATGTGCAATGAGAGATATACAACAATACTGTTAAAATTTTTGCTTTTTGTGTTATGCGATACATTATTAGCGCATAATTTCTGATGAAAAAATTTTTTTTATTTTTTTTGTTATTTTCTCATTTAAATTCTTATACTCAAAATCTTATCTTTGTAGACAATATAAATAAAAAATTTTATGGAACTTTTTCTTTGGAAGAGTTTAATTTAAGCGGAGATGCAGAATTTTATATCAAAAAAGTAAATAACTATTTTATATTTAATTTGAATTCAGATAATATAAAAGTAGAGGATTTAAATTTAAAAGATTTTAAATTAAAATTTGTAAAAAAGGATAATTTTATTTTTATAAAAGAATTATCTTTTAAAGGATTTTTGTTGTTTGGTAAAATTAATCTACTTACAGAGGATTATGCATTGAACATTGCGGTAACTAGAAATGAATTTTTAGGAGATAGATTTAATTTATATGCTAAAATGTGGGGGAAATTTTCTAATCCTATAGTAAGTGGGACTTTAACCATTACTGATGGAATAATAAGAGATATAGAATTTAAATATTTTATTTTGGATTTTTTTGGTAGTATGTCAAATTTAAATATTACAGATGCAAGGGTTATTCTAAAAGACGGTTCTTCCTATAGACTCGAGGGACTTTTGGATATAAAGAATATTAATAACATTTCTATTTTTAATGTAATCGCAGAAAAGATAGCCTTTGGAGAATGGAAATTATTAGAGCAATCTGGTAGCGTTGCTTTAAGAAAAGATATAGATGAGAAATTTGATATTTCTTTTTTAATAGAAGATTCTATTGAAAAGGAAAATAACGCAAAAACAGAGTTAAGATATAAAGTCTCGGAAGATGATTTTTTAAAATTTCGTTTGGAGGACAAGAAAAGCATAATTGGGCTTGAAAAAAGGAAGGAATTTTAATGATAAATAAAATTTTAAATTTGGCAGGATATTGTGGTGATATATGCATATTTATAAAGGATATATTTTTCTGGATATTCACAAAAAAAAGAAACTTTAAATTATTAATATATGAATTTATAACCATAGGTATTGATAATTTACCTTTAGTTACTTTAATTTCTTTTTTTGTAGGTATTATTATTGCATTTCAGACAGCTTATCAATTAAAACAATTTTCATCAGAAATATACATAGCCTCTTTGACTGCGCTTTCTTTGGTAAGAGAGTTAGGTCCTGTGTTGGGGTCGTTAATAGTTGCTGCAAGAAGTGGTGCGTCAATAACTGCAGGGATTGGTTCTATGAAGATAAGTGAACAGGTAGATGCATTGGAAGCATTTTCTGTTAATCCCATAGATTATCTTGTTGTTTCAAAATTTATTGTTCTTTTTATTTCTATGCCTATTTTATCTATATATGCAGATTTGTTTGGAATTTTTGGAGGTTATTTAATAGGAAGTTTTAAATTTGCAATACCATTTAAATTATATTTTAGATTAACCTTTGAAGCTTTAAAATTTAAAGATTTAATTGCGGGGACAATCAAAAGTGTATTTTTTGGTTCTATAATTGCGGTTGTATCCTGTTATGAAGGTTTTAGGCCTTTTTCTTCAAATGAAGTTTCATACGCTGTTACAAGGTCAGTTGTTAAGTCTTTTATTTTTATAATTATATGTGATAGTATATTAACGGCGCTTTTTTATTTTATCTTGATATGATACATATAGAAAATTTGTATAAGTCTTTTAATGGTAAAAAAGTTTTGAATGGTATTAATTTAACTATTAATAAATCGGAAACCTTTCTTATAATAGGAAGGAGTGGTGCGGGTAAGACTGTTTTACTTAAAAGCATACTGGGTTTGCTTAAGCCGGACTCTGGAAAAATTTTTATAGACAACGTAGATATAACCTTATTAAACAACAAAGAATTGGAAAAGGTTAGATTGCAATTTGGCCTTGTATTCCAGAGCAGTGCTCTTTTTGATTTTTTGACAATTGAAGAAAATGTTGGGTTTTATTTTTATCAACATACAAATTTAAAGAGAAGTGAGATCAGAGAGAAGGTAAAAGAAACTCTTAAATTGGTTGGTTTAGAGGGTATAGAAGATATGTATCCATATCAGTTAAGCGGCGGTATGAAAAAAAGGGTATCAATTGCAAGGGCAATAATTTATAATCCAAAAATAATTATTTACGATGAGCCAACTACAGGAATTGATCCTATATCGATAGATAAGATAGTTTCCTTGATAAATGATTTGCATAATAGATTTTTGATAACTTCACTTATAGTTACACACGATTTAGAGGTTGGTCTGAAATTGGCTGACAGGCTTGCATTTTTATTTGGCGGTAGGATTATTTTTGAAGGCACAAAAGAGGATTTAAAAAATACACAAGATCAGAGGGTAATTCAATTTATACAGGGCAGTTCAAGAGGCCCAATAACAGAGATGCAAGTTTAATGATTATAAAAAAGGAGTCTTTATGAAAGATAAATTAAAAATCGGTATATTTTTTTTAGTGGCATTTGTTATATTTTTTATAACTTTAATTTCTATAAGACAATCTACTTTTCTAAAGTCTAGTTATATATTAAAAGTAAAATTTTATTTTATTGAGGGTTTAAGGCCAGCCTCTCCGGTCAGATTCTGTGGCGCAGATGTTGGAGAGGTAAAAAAAGTTGAGGTTAAAAAAGAGGATGAGAAATTTGTTGTCTATGTTTATGCGAATATAAATAGAGATATAAAGATACCAAAGAATTCAAGTTTTATTATAAATAGTTTAAGTCTATTTGGAGAAAAGTATTTGGAGATAATACCACCCCAAGAGATTAAAGATTATTTTAAAGACGAAGATATAGCCGTTGGAATTTCACCAATCCCTTTATTTACAGTTATGTCTAACTTCCATAAGACGATGTCTGAGATAGATGAGTTTGTAAAAGAGGGTAAAATAAGGACTTCTTTTGAAAATATCATTTTTAATCTGGAAGAGACTACTAAAATAATAAAAGAAAATATGCAAAATTTTAATAAAAGAGAAGGCTCTTTGCCTAAATTCCTTTACGACGATTCTTTATATAAAAGTTTAAAGGAATTGATAGATGAGATAA
>Ga0272448_1004013_pt1 | contig 17060 bp, 31 predicted proteins | sample YNPCB0191_FD_202220 | JGI IMG/M metagenome (GOLD analysis project Ga0272448, IMG submission 202220) | Hot spring sediment microbial communities from Yellowstone National Park, WY, United States - YNP-CB-019-1 | ecosystem: Environmental > Aquatic > Thermal springs > Hot (42-90C) > Sediment... | reverse complement strand
ACAATCTTTCTTCTGCGCTTCCTTTGCAATTTCCAAAACTCTGTAAACTCTTTCCATTTTCAAAACACTCCATAACTTTCCCTGAATCTTTCTTCCCAAGGTTTGACTTCAAAGGATATGTCTGTCAATTTGATGTCGTGCAGGAAATTTGAGAACTCCTCAATTATATGATTTATTTTATCTTCAGAAATTTCAAAATTATTTTTAATGTAACTGTCCATTTCCTGCACTAGATTTTTTAGATTTTCATCTTTGCGTTTTTCAGCAATGTCCTTCATCATTGGTCTGAGTATTGAAGAATAAAGAGTGATTATTTTGCTGGTCAGTTGTTCAATTCTGTATTTTTTGCCGAGTGAAGATAAGAAAACATATTTTCGGTATTCATCCTCTATGCGAAACCAAGAATAAAGGATGTTCTTTTTAATATATTCAAAAGCTGGCAAAACTTTTATCTTTACATTTTCGTCCGAAATTAAATCAGCTTCGTTTAGTTCCTCATCTGACATTTTAAATAATTATTGTTGCGTTTTGTGCAGCATTCTTACAATATTGTGCAATGGTTGGAGCAATTAACTCTCCAATTCTGTGCTCCAAATCGTAAGTGAAAAATATGTTTATTCCAACAGCAATTACAACAACTATTCCACCAATCAAAAGGTAAATAAGCAGCTTGTCCATTGTCATCATTTGTGATAACGTTTTAATTTTCAAAATCAAATTGTCTAGCACAGACGGAGCAATGGATTTGGGCTTCTGAACATTGACATGAATTTCTTTTTTACAAAATGGACATTCAACTTTAGTTAGTTCATATTCTTTTTCATAGTTGATTGGCGCAGTTTCCCCCTCACGCCATTCATAAACAGGCCATATTCTGTTCTTTAAAATAACAGAAGCATTGTCCAAAATGTATGTTCCTTCAACCCCTGGAAATTTTATTCCATTAGTTTCTGGGTCTGGCTTGACAACTATTTCTTTTTCTGTTTTGTCAATCCTTTTCAGTCGGGCAATGATATAACCCAACTTCATTAACTTTCTTAATTTAATGTAATCAAAAATGGCTTTTCTAAACCAAATCAAAATCACACCTGTTACAACCAACAATAAGACAAAAACAACATTGGTTATATAAAGTGCTGCAATAAGTTCATTAGACATTTTTATCCCCTCCAGAAAAAATTGTCTTTGTTTTTTCTTTTTCAAAACCTTTTTCGCCCTGAACATCTCCCTGCAGACTAACTCTTTGTAATTTACTTTCAAAACCAAACTTGCTTCTGCAGAGCTGTAACATACAATGTTGGTCTCTTTCAAAAGATTCATAAGAATTTGGCATCCATTGGATGCAATTATTCAAAACAATGATATTAAGGATTTCTTGACGGAGAAAAGCAATTTTCTGTTCAAATTGATTTAAATGCGACAAAGGCAAATCTTTTGTTATTTCAGGATATTTTTCTCCAACTTTAGGGTCAAGAATGAATTTGTTATAATCAAGCTTGTTTTCAATATAGATTTCTTTTACAGTTTCTACCATTTCAATATACTAATATACATTTTTGTATATTAGTATTGGATAAATAAACATAAGTTATTTATATATTTTTTGCTATATTTTGATTTTTTAGATAAATTAAATCGTCCTAGGCAAAAAATCGCTTTTCACTCAGCTACTAGAACCTACTTTATAAATAGATTATTTAAAAATAACCCTAATCTTAACATAAGCTAATTGAGTAGAAACTCATTTATATAATTATTATTTGCGCTTTAATGACTTTGAGGTTTGGCAGAAAGTGAAAATTTGAAGGCAACATTGATTTATTGTAACCCTACTAACCCACCCAATACACCTAATACACTTAATTAATTTATTGTAAATATTGTAAAAAATTATAGAATCGAGATTTTTTCTTAATTTAGTTTGTTTCACTCTGTAGGAGTCAAAAAGTTATTTATATAAGGATGTTTATTCTTTTCTTTATGTCTCAACATAAAACAATTCAAGAGCTTGCATTTCAAGCAACCTGTTTCTTTTCGCCTCTTTGCCCAGCTAGAAGGGGAAATGATGGAGCCCCTTCTCTGGCTGGGTTGAGATTGATTTCTATAGGTAGGAGTTCGTCAAAAAGTCAGGGGAACAATGGGTGTGAAGCAGCCGCAATAGCCAAGAGTGAGATATTCTCTCATCTAAACACCTCTATTTGCGCTGCCGAAAAACCCCTCCCCTCAACTGAATCGCAATCAGAAAGGAAAGGAGGTCTGGAAAACGAAGCGGTTAAGACCCTCCCTAATCGGTTAAAGGAAGCTGATAACCGCCGAGGCGGGGAAGATACCAGTGTCAACACTCTTTTCTCTGAAATTGATAAGTTGAAAGAGGTGGGAAAATGATGATACGACAAGGAGATGTGTTGTTAAAAAAAGTTGAGAAGATACCTAAAGGGTTGAGAAAGAGGGATGACAAAACTGTGGCTTTGGGAGAATTAACAGGACACCACCATACTTTTAGTGGGCAGGTTTGCGTGTTTGGTGAAATGGGAAAAAGACAATTTGTAGATGTCCAGCAGCAAAGTGTGCTTGAACACCAAGAACACAAAAATATTGTTGTGCCAAAAGGCAAATATGAAGTGATAATTCAAAGAGAGTTTTCTGCTTTAGATGGAGTAAGGCAAGTAATGGATTAAAATGATAACTAGGCTTACAGCAAAACAAAAGAAACTTATACCTGTTTATCAGAAAAAGTGGCACGACCAATTTTTTAGTTTGACTTTTGATGAACAAAAAGCAAGGAAATTTGTTAAATGGTTATATAAGTTAATTGATAAAAAAGAACCAACTGTTGTAATTTTAGATAGCCCTTTAGCAGTCCAGTTGGCAATTAATATTTTAAAGTTTAATAAAGAAAGGATTTGGGAACAACTTTGGAGACGACTTTGGGGACAACTTGATGAACAACTCAGGGGACAACTTGATGAACAACTTGAGAGACAACTTTGGGAACAACTTAATAAACAACTCAGGGAACAACTTTTGGGACAACTTATAAACCAATTTCATGGAAAACGAATTGATAAACAACTCGGGAGACAACTTTTGGGAAAACTTTGGAGACAACTTGATAAAAATAAACTAAAATGCTTCCAATTTGACTATTGGGGAGATATTTCTTGGTTTGGTTACTTGGCGTTCTATGATTACATTTATGAGGAATTGTTTCCTGAAATTAAGATTCCAATTTTTGAACAATACAGAGAATTTTCTAAAGCAAATATAAATTTTTTAGTTACTTTTGAAAATATTGCTTTTATAAGTAAGCCACCTGTGTTTATCAATTTTGATGAAAAAGACAGATTGCACTGCAAAAACGATTTTGCTGTGCTTTATGCAGATGGTTTTGGGACGCATTTTGTTAATGGAGTGTTTTTTGAAAAAGAGTTGTTCATTAAGGCATTTAAGGAAAACAATATGAGTGGTTCAGAAATTTTGATGGTTAAAAATACTGAACAGAAAGCCGTTTTAATTGAACATTATGGCTATGAAAAAATACTAAATGAATTAAAAGATGTTAAAGTGCTTGATGAGGTTAATGATTTCAGCAAGGTTGATAATAAGCCAGTAAAATATCAGGTGTTAGAGTTCAATTTAGACGGAGCAATTTTGCGTTTTGTCAGAGTTGAAGATCATTCTACCCACAAAGTTACTTGCTTAGGAGTTCCGAGAAATGAGCAGACAAAAACTTGCAAAGGAGCTATAAAATGGACTTTTGGGTTGGATGAAAAAGAAGATTATGCACCTGTAATTGAAACATGAAGAATTGAAAAGGGTGAGAAAATGCAACTGAAAGAAGGAGAAAAATATCTGAAAGTAAAAATGCAGCCAGATTTTATTTTGATTAAGAACGAAAAGAAAAAGCAATCAGACCCAGATTACATTGGCAGCATTAGACTTGCAGCATGGGTCAATTCCAAAAAAGCAAAAGAGGTTGGAAAAAATGGCGGAGAGTTATTTTAAGATTCTCAGCAGGATTGCAGACCTCAGCGAAGAAATAAATAAGTTGAGAGAAAGAATCAAGGTTTTGGAAATTAAGGTCGAGAACCACCAAAAGATTGGAGATATTTGCCCACACACAGGATATAGATAGAAAGGAAAAGTTGATTTAAAATGAAAAAAATAACGCTTGAGGAATTGAAAAAAGAAATTGATATAGTTGCAGATTATGTGAAAAGACACACTTACAAATTGGAAAATTTTGATGTTAGGTTGCAGCTTGTTGAATCCAATGTTAGAAACCTAAGGGAGCTGAAGGAGAAAGAAAAAGATGGACAGGCAAATCCAATTAATGATTTACAAAGAGTTTGATGTAAGGCAGACGCAGGATACTTCAGTGGAATCATTCAAAGAAGTCTGCGATTCTGGCCTGCGAGAAAAACAATATTCCAAAATCAAAAAAGCACTTGCTGGAATGGAGATGAACAACAACGAAATTGTTTTGGCAACTGGTATTAAGATAAGCTCAGTAACAGCTAGGGTCAATGAGCTGAGAAAGAAAGGGGAAATTGTTTTGGCAGGTAAAAAAAGAGATACTAACACAAATAGAATGTGTATGGTATGGAGGTTGGTAGAATGAGCGCACCTTGCAGCCCCAATAGTGCAGATGAAGCTATTGAAATGAAATATATTAGAGATATGGTTGAGTTGCATAAAGGGATGATGGATTTAACGATTAGATTGCAGGAATTAACTAAATTTGTTATTTTATTAAAGGTTGATTTGGAAAGAAGGTTAAGAATTTTGGAGGCTGAAAATGGTTAATTATCACAGTCCTATTTTATACACATCGACATACACACAAAAATAGTGTGTGTGTGTATACATACTTCCATTTTAGGAAGTTGAGGGTGTATAAACGGCACAAAATTTGGAGAAAATACCGACACCCTTATGAAAAAACATTTTTAGTTAGTTTAAAATACGTTAAAATAAAGGAAAAAAAAAGGAAAAACATACCATACACACCACCCCACCCTAAGTGTGTGTGTGTATACACACTATGAGAGTGAGACAAAATTTCACAATCGAAAAAAGGAATCTTTTACTACTCCAAAAGGTAGTAAAAGAAAGCAGTAAATTTGGGCGCAAAGAAACTATGAGCGGAATAATAAACAAACTCATCGAAAAAAACTTGCAGGACCCGATTGAGAGGTTAAGACAGGAAGCTAAAGAACTACAAATCCAAATAGTTTCCAAATTAGATAGGATAAAAGAATTGGAACAGCTCAGGGAAAACCAAAATAAGAATTGAGAATGAAATTTCGCAAAAATAAACGGAAAAAAGAAACTAATTATGAGCGCATCACTCGAAATAAAAAAATTGATGAGTTCACAAAAGAACTTAAAATGGAGGTTAAATAAAATGAAAAAAGAAAAAGAAACAAAACAAAATAACACACCAAAAATAACTGCCATGGTAATTATAGGAATACTTGCAGCAATAAATTTAATAGGTATATTTTTTGGGAAAGAATCATTAATTAAGATTGGAGAAATAATTTTTATTATATGTGTGATTTCAATAGTCTTATTTGGGGTGTTACATGATGATCCATAATAAACTAATTGGAGGAGGTAAAAAATGAAATTAAATAAAATATTTTCAGCATTTGCTGGTGTTTTGGTTTTGCTGGCAACAGTTATAGGAGCTTTGGCAGTTAATTGTTATTGGGAAACTGAAAGCCCTAATATAGAAAGAGGTTTTGCTAGAGCTATTGGCTATGGCAACGACAGTGGTTTTAGATACTATCCAATAACAGATATGGTTAGTGTCAGACAGGTTTTGTTAAGAAACACAATTTTGGGAATTTACGAAAACAGAAACCTTAATGCAACGACAATTAAAGTGGTTGAAGAATCAAATAGGACATCATATGATTATTTTTCAGACTTGGCTATGTTTGAGAAAATAGGTTGTAGCATTCCAGAAAGAAAGAGGATATATGACAGTGGTAAATTTAGCAAAGATGAAGGAAAGACAAATTGTGAGAGGGTTTGCGTTCCCTGGCAATTATGCTGGCCATTTGTCGGCTGCGGACAGACACATTATTTTTGTTACAAAGTTTGCAAATGAAATTGAAAGAAGGTGATGAACTATGACTTTGTTTTTGAAAAGCAAAATCAGAAAGCAGATTAAAAAAATAAAATTTTATGAAAAGGAATTAATTCAAGCAATAAACAAATACAATGAACTTGTAGCAGAATACAATAGTCTCAACACCTTTGCTCCAATAATTCCTGCCCAACCGCAACCACAAGAAGTTAAAGAACCAGAGCAACCGCAGGAAAAAAACAAAATAAAAACAATAAAAACAAAACCAGAAACTAAAAACACAGAGGAGGTGTATGAACTATGAATCCTATGGTTATTGGGACATTAATTTCAGCGGTTCTTTTGAATATGGCAATAATTTTGACAAGATTTTTCGGCTGGTATGCGCTGTTACTCAATGCTTTTGTTGTATATAGTTTATATAATAACTTAAGGAGGAAGTAAAATGAGCAAAGAAGAACAAGTTCGAAAGGCATTAAATAAAGTGCTTGAAAGAATTTCAGACATGGAAAGAAATGTATTAGATGATTTAGAAAAATTAAAAATGAGGGTGAAGAGGTTGGAAGATGAGCGGAAAATACACAACTAAATGCTTGTGGTGCGGCAGGGAATTTACAACCAACAGAAAACGAAAGAAATTTTGTAACCACATCTGCCGACATAGATATAACAACAGGAGGTATAAAAATGGCGGAACTAATTGCTAAAACAGACATTAAAAGAGAAGAAGGTTATCTGTATTTTTGCAAAGGAGACCCTCTTTGCTTGTATAAGGCAAAGATGGTGCATGGTAGGAGAAAAAAAGCCAAATGAATTGGAAAATCTTTTTTATTTTTTTTATTTTATTTTTGTTAATTGGTTGTGGAAAGAAAGAAGTGCCAAAAGATACAGATAGCCCGCCAATAGAAATTAAATATGAATCAATTCAGAAATGCTATGTTCATAAGGATTACATTTCCTGCAAATTGTCGTCAGGAAATACATATTACGTGACAACTGAAACACAAAATAAAGTCATTGCAGAAAAGACAACATGGGACAAAACAATGTGGAAAAATGAAAGTTGAAAAAATCAAAATTGAAAAGCGGGATTTGGGATATGTTGGCAATAATATTCTTGAATATTTGCAAACAATGAAACGCTACGGCCACAGGGGTTTAACAAGCCAAGAAATAATTTTCAAATTTTGGGGAGTTATTTCTGAAAGAGCTATTTTAAAACAACTTTCTCGTCTGAAAAAATGGGGTTTGGTTAAAGAAGTCAGATTAAAATACAAAAATGGAAAATATGTAATCTTCTATGAAGCCACAAATTGACAAAATGTATTTAAACAAGTTTTACTTTCTAATTTAAAAAAAAGGGGGTGGCCTCATGAACAAGAGAGCAGCGGTTGGGATGATTATTGGACTAATAGTGGCAATAGTTGCCTTAGTCGCAATAGCAATCCCTGTAACACAAAACGTAATAAATTCAGCCAACTTGACTGGAACTACAGCAACAGTCGTAAGCTTTATACCTGTGTTTTTGGGACTGGCTGGCTTGGCACTAGTTGCAGGCGTCGTGTCAATCAAATAAGCAGGAATTTTTTCCTGCTTATTTTTTTAAGAGGATAGTGTAATGATAAATGAAACCATATTTCTAATTTTACTATTCTTATTTGTCGTGTTTTTGATAATCACACTTTGGAAGTGGCAAGTGGCTTTCGGAGCTTTCACAATCATTTTGGGCTTGCTGCTTGCATGGCAGCTTTTCCCTACAATAGGGGGAATTGAATATCAAACTGGAGCAATAATTAATGAAAGTGGAGGGGGTTATATTGTAAGCAACACTTATTCAGCTTACACTAATACTTATTTGGCAACAACCTTCATGCTCATAGTTTTGTTTTTGACAATGCAACTCGTAACATATATTAGAGATGAAAAGAGAGCAAAGGAGGAGAGCATTGACTAATAAAACAATTTTGGCGGTTTTGATAATATTTTTCTGTAGCGCAGCTTATGCTTTTGGAGACAGTCATTATTATATAATAAAGTCTGCAGGAAGTGGAACGTCAGACAATCCTTTTGACCAATCATTAAACACAACAGATGATGTGCAGTTTAATTCTGTGCATATGGGAAATGCAAATCAATATTGGCAGACAGGACTTTGGGATTTAGGTCCTTATGGAGCATATCCTATGCTTACATCTTATTCAGACGGAATTTTGGGAAATATGGGAGCAATTAAAAACAACTTGCTTTTAGTTGGTTCATCAAATCCAACTTTATATTTTGTTGATGAAAATACCTTAGCAAGTAAAAATATACAGTATAGTGTTTCAGAAAACAAATTAAAAACAGACGATTTTTATATTGACAATTTGGAAGTAAATAATTTTCAAACGAACAATATGAATATAGAAACCCTGCAATTAATAAAACCAGAAGACCCAAACACTTATGGAATAATGAGTTATGATGCAGACAAAGATAAATTTAATTTTAACAAAGGCATATTGTTTTACAATTATCCAGACCAAGATATTGGCATCTATGTTGATGATTTTATTTTAACGTTAGAGGGATTTAGTAATTATGGCTTTACAGATATTATTAAACTTTATCCAAAAGCAGGAGCAACCAACCAAAACGGAGTTGTTATTGATTACAACACAAACGCATATTCAATAAAAAATATTTTAGAAGGCAGATTAGATTCTGTGCCAAAGTTTTGGTTTAATAAAACAGGGCTTTATGTTAATGGAACTATTAATGATGGGTGGACTGGGAGTTTTAATGCAACTAAATCAACGAATGGAGCTACTTGCACAGTTTATGTAAGTGGAGGTATAATCAACAAATCAACAACATGCTAAAATGGTAGAATCATATTTAGGCGCAGGAAAGGGAAATGTGACTGGCAAAGGAGTTAGTATTAGTCCTTCAGGAAAAGTTAGCAGTTCTAGTAGTAGTTCTAATTCTAGCAAACAACAATATGTAACACAGGAAAAAGGAGTTTCATTTCAGGAATATTTAAGACTTAAGGCAGAAGCAGATGAAAGAGCCAAATATGCAAAAGAACTTTCAACTGCAGACAAAGGAAGGCCTGTTTCTGCACAACAACTATCAAATATGGCTATGCAACAGGCTTACAAATATGGAGTTGGCATAGTTCAAAGTAACACACCCACAACTATTGTAACTAAAGAAGGCAAGCGCATAGAAGTTAATCAAACAGATGTCATGAGGCAACAGGCGGATTATTTTACTGGCAGAACTGGCGGAGCTTTGCCAAATCCTACAAATTATGGAACTTGGCAAAACCAAGTTGAGATGCAGGAAAGGGAAAGGCAGGCGAACAGGCAAGCTTGGGAAGCAAAGCAGGTTTCGGAATTAACACAAAAAGCTATGCCTATAATACAGCACATTCAACTGACTCAATCAATAGGAGAACAGCTGAAAGCGAAAGGTTTATTAACCCCAGAAACTTCACAACCACAAAATAGTATAAATGCCCTTAACAACAGCTTTTTAAATCCTTATAATAAAAATATTAATTTTTGGAATGCTGGTTTGCGTAGTGTGCAGATTACTACAGGATTATTAGAAAAAAAAACTCATGTGGGCCAAATCGGCAGCCGATACTTATTTGGCTCGAAAGGATTAGGGATAGAAGGAAATGAAGGGGGATTAATTCCTGAATCAATTAATTATGGCAAAACATTAGCTATAGGAACATATCAATGGTCTAGAGAAGAACTTTCACTTTTATATTCTCCATTACGCAAACCTCTTGTAGAATTTGTTCCTGAAAAAGTATTTCCTAATGCTTCAAAATTTGTTTCTGAAAGATTATTGCCTGATATTAAACCAAGTGGAGAAATAACCCAGGAACAAATAACAGTAGCTACAGTTCCTTTATATTTTGTTCCTTATCTTGGTGAAGGATTGTTAGTTTATGGAGGGATAAAAAGTGGAGAAAAAATAATTAAATCACCTACAAGCCCGGAAGTATGGGGAGCTGAAACTTTAAACATCCTGGGCGGTATTGCTGGCGCAAAGCTCGGTTTTGAAAGAATAACTTGGGATGTCCCTAACTTAATACAAATAGCCAGGGGTAGAGAAATTCCTGCAACAAGAATTACAGAAAAAAAAATTCTTGAAAACAAACAGAAATTCCCCTATGTTGAAGGACAAACACCACAGCAATTAAAAATGAGTTTCTATTTTAATCCTTATAAATTAACTATGACCCCAAGCGGCGGTCATCATGCAAGTATAAAACCCCTGCCAAGAAGTGATATAGTTACAGGGAGTGAATCAGCCAGCCCAGTATTATATATAGCTCGTTCACACTCAAAAAGATTCGCAGGCTTAAAAGGCGCGTTGGAAGTCTCTAATTATAAATTAACTTTCTGGCCAGAAATTTCCAAACCATCAGACACTTACTTTGAAGTTCCAGTTCATACAATACCAAAAGAAGTGCCTAGAACTTTGGAAGCCATGAATAAGTTCCTTGAGAGTCCAGCAGCTAGAAACAAAGCGTGGGTAACCCCTGAATATGAACTCGGAAAACCAGAGGGGGAGGCTGGTATTGCGCCAGGCTCAACATTTCATAGGCAGTGGGAACAAATGGTAACAAAAAATGTAGAAGTTGTGTCTAGAAAATTCCCGACAGAAATATTAAATCTATTAGAAAAACAGGGAATGATTGAAATAAAACCAAATGCTAAATTACCTAGGGGTGTGTTAGGAGAATTTAATCCTGAAACACTTACTATTTCACTATCTAGCAGATTTAATAAAGTTCTTGATTACATTAAAAAACAAGGAAAAGTCCCATCAACAATCCCAGCAAAAACTCCTAAGGAAGCTATAGAGCTTGTTAAATTTGAAAGGGAAAAAACCGTTGCTCACGAGCTGGTTCATTTTAAACAAGAAATAACATGGCCTGAAAAATTGAAAGCATTGGATGAAATATTGCCTTATAAACTGCAACCTTCTGAAATTCAGGCATTTTTATTAGAAAAAAAATTGGCAAAAGAAGGAATCCCTGTATCAACAGTGCAAAAACAAACAACAACGCAAAAAATGGGGGATTGGTTTGATAGGCTTGTCGGATTTCAGAAAGTCACAAGGATTGAGGGTAAAATTGTTCGTATTTATATAGATGTTGTTGGAGAAAAAGTGAAACCCAAACCAGGCACAGTTTTAACAAAAGAAAATCCAAAAGTTGTTGAAAAAAGAGTAAAGCTTTCAGAGGAAGCAGAATATATAAAAGTAAGTCCTTTTCAAATAACTGGTTCACTTTCATTATCTCCAAAAGAAAAATTATCTAAACCTAGCAGCCCAACCAGCTACACTTTAAAAATAAAAGAGCCAATCTATAGCCAAGTTTCATCAAAAAGAGTGGGGTCTAGCAGCAAAACTAGTCCTTCCATGAGCAGTTCTGCTTATAAAGGCAGTCTTGTTTATAAACTTCCTTCATATTCAAAAACAGTAGAATATTCAAAATCCAGCTCTTCATCCAGCAGACAATCATTTTCAAGCAAATCTGGGTATTCTGCGCCTAGTTATTCTTCAATTAGCAAACCATCACAAACAATCACTGGTAAATTCCTCGCTCCAAAAACTCCACCATTATTAATTCCGCCAGAGTATAAAAGGCCAACAATGCCGCAAATTCCAGTTTCCGAGCGCAGAACGAGTGGAGGAGGATATTTTATAGTTATGCGTGAGTATGGTAAAGAAGTAAAAGTTAATGCCAGGCCAATGACAAAAAAACAGGCAGAATTGTTTGCAAGGGATATAGTAAAACAATCACTGACTGCCAGCTACAAAATTGTTCCAACTTATCAAGCTCCTTTAAGACAGGCAAAAAGGACAAGATGGGCTATTGGTGAGTGGGTTAGCCCATTTAGATTTACAGAAGGGAAATCATTGAAAACAAAAGGTTTCAAAGTTGAGAAACCAGGATTTAGGATTGGAGGGTTGGGAGCCAAAGTTGAGCTCAAAGAAGCAAGAATGAAAAAACAAATATGGAGGTAAAATGTGGGGACCTAAGTGCAGGAAATCCAAGAGGAAAAAATGAACAAAAGAGGGCAGGCAGTTTATTTGGCAGCCATAATAGGATTAGCAGTTATAATAGCTTTTTTCCTAGCTCTGCCTGCGCTTATGAGTTTTTTAAACATAGGTTTGGAAGGAACAAATCAACCATTCACAAAGCTGCTGATTGGTTTGATTCCAATATTTATTTTTGTAATGATTATTATTTTAATAATTAAAATAGCGAGGAGCGAATGAAAAACAAAATTGACAAAAAAGCAGTGATTTTGGGGTGGATTTATGTAATCATTGGCTTGCTGGCTTTAAGTAATGCGTTTGCTTTTACTCCTTATAATTGTGAAAGTCCAGAAAATGTTTATGATGATTTCAGTGATAGAGTAATTAATCAAACTTTATGGGGTTATACAGTCGGAACTTGTGGAGGGTGGACTGAAGCACAAAATTTCATCCAAGGAAATGCTTGTTACTCTGGAAGTGCAACAACAAATACTTTATTCACTAATACTTCCTATCAAACATCAAAAACTATTTATGGATTATTGGGGGTTGGTGGTTGTTTAGAAATGAATATAACAACCGTGTCAGATGGATATGGAATTTTTGAAGTTTATTTAAATGACACTAATAAAATATATAGTATATCATCTATGCCACATCAAAATTTAACAATAAAAGCATGGAGAGATAAATCATTAGTATACTATTCATGGAGCACAAATCAAAATAATACAGCAAAACTTTATAATTTCTCTATTAATGAAAATGCAATTTATAATATAAAAATGATTTTATCAATATATGGAAATAATGGAGGTTCTAAAATCAATGTTTCAAATGTGTGGATAAATCAAACAGGCATACTTGTAGTTAAAGCGATTGATGAAACATTAGGTACAAACATTTCGCAAGCATTAACATTACAGAAAGTTGATAATATTTCAACAACTACTTTAACACATGTAAACATGACAATCATATCAAGCTTTGATAGAGCTGCACAACTTCATTTCAGTGGAGCGCCTTACGCTGATAGAACTTATAACCTTCCAGCTCCTACGAGTGGAATAACATACTTCAAGGCATATTTAATAAATACTAGCTTACCAACTACTCATTTGGTAACTTTCACAATAATTGATGATTCTGGCAATAATATTATTGAAAATGCTAATGTGGTTATTAGCAAACTTTATGGAACAAATCTTGTAAATATATCTATTACAAAAAGCAATTTCCAAGGGCAATTCCAAGAATATATGGATTCATCCACTAACTATCATTTTGAAATTTCAAAGGAGGGCTACCAATCCAAAAGTTTTGATTTATACCCAGCAAATTCTGCTTACACTATAATTTTATATTCAAACAAAACTTTCAACTTCAATGATACGAAAGGTGACATAACTTATACAATAACACCTTACGCAGGGGTTTTGACAAAAAATGCAACCCAAAATTTCACAATTAATACATCAAGCCCTTCTGGCTATCTTGTGAATTTTGGAGTAATATATAACTCAACAGTTTATGAAAATATTACGAGCTCTAACGGAGGAACTGCAACTTTAACTTTTGACACCACACCTTATGAAAATTCAACAATTACAATGCAATATTTCATGCAAACGCAGGGCGGATTCTGGACTCAGAACAGAACATATTATATTTACTCAGAGGAATATGGCGGCAATCAAAGTGTTTTTGGAGTATTTTCATCTTTGGCATCAGAAATTAATCCACTATATAGATTCATATTTGCGGTTGTAGTTTCACTGATTTTAGGAGCAGGATTTTTTGCTCTGCTTGGAACTATGGCTGCAACCGCAGTAGCCATGATGACTTTCATAGGTTTTGCTGTTGTGGGATTTATACCATGGATTTTCCCAATAATCACAGGTATACTTGTAGTTATAGGTTATATAGTTACTGGAGGGAATGAAGGAACATGAGCGCAGTAATTAAAGCATTGATGATTGCACTGAGTATGAATATTTGCTTGACAATAGTAGGTTTAACTTTGGGAGGCAATGACATCATTTCACAATTTGTAACAATAAATAATGAACAAATTACTCCAACTTCACAATTTAATCTTGGTGGGAATGAATCTACAATCCCAACATCTATGGCTGGGTCATCAGGCAGTTTTGTTGCCTCATCAACTGGACTTTCATTTATTGATACTGTGAAATTAACTTTTAAATTTTTAGTTTTAATACTCGTAGGAGTGTTTTTGCCTATCTTTTGGGGCTTTGTATTAGGATTGCCACTTTGGATGTCTCTGCTTTTACTTTTACAAACAATTTTTGGGGTGGTTGCCGTAATCTTAGCAATCAGAGGGGTGAGTGCATGATATTTACAATTCCAGCGGACTTAACAAGTGGAAATGGATTTTTTGACTGGCTATTCCACAATACAGATGTTTCTTTGTTTGGCAATGTTGGCATAATGATGATTTTTTTTATTGCAGTTACTTTTGGTATATTAATGATTTTCAATGCAAACAGATTTACTGTTATTGGTTTTATGGCCAGTCTTTTAATTGGATTGGGTTATTTTGGCTATACTATTGTCGGCTGGATTGCTCCTGTTGGAGCTTTGATTGCAGGATTGCTGTTAGGAATTGCAATTATTAGTATTTTAAGAATATGAAAATCGGCGATTTGTATCGTTTTGTGAAAATCAAAAATAAAATTGAGGTGGTAAATATGTTTGAATTTTTGAAAAACAAAAGAACAACACAACTGCAACCTCAGAGCGATGAGGAAAAGCTGTCTTGGCTTAAAGCACAAAATGCCTACTATGAAAAGCATCTCAAAACTTTAAGAGGTTTGGCTGCTGAAAAGCAAAGAGAAAAACAACTCAAAAAAGAGATTTTTAAAGAGCAATTTAAAAGCAGCGCTGCGGGGAAAGCTTTTGATGTATTAAGTAAAGCTCGTGAGGAGTTGCAGAAACGCAAAGGCAAAGGTGGATTTAAAATAGGAATTAATTCAAATTGGCTTAAATGAAAATTAAATACACCAATTGGGGAATTGCATATAGATACGGGAATGTAATTGAAATAAATCCTATTTTAAAGCACTATCCTGTGGTTTATAAAGCAATTTTAGAACATGAAAAAGGCCATGATGTTAGAAAAAAAATGAACTTTTGGCATGATTTGAAATTTGTTTTTAAATTTAATAAAGAGCTTCTGAAGTTTTCAATTGAGCATCCAATCCTTTCGCTTCAGTCAGCAATGCCAGTCTGGTATGATAAAGGCTGGCATCATAATCCTTTTATGATTATAATGTGGATAGTAATAATTTTGGTTGTGGTTGGGTCAATATTACTGTAAAAAAACACCCCCCCACAATTTTTTTGGTTTATTTATAAATGTTTTGCAGGGTTAAAAAACACCTGTTTTTTTAGTTTTAGCCCAGCGAAGCAAATAGCCAGCCTTTCTTCTTTCTTTCTTATCTTTGCCCCTTTTGCCTACATTCTTTTTGTTTTTCAAACCTGCTTTGATTCTTTCAGATAATCTTATCCTTTCTTGCTGAGCAACCCAGCTAAATATAGCTATTAGAAGCTCTCCCATACCGCCGTCCCTAGTGTCTAACCAGCTTTCTTGAAGACTCTTAAGCGCTACATTGTGATTTTTAAGCGTTTTAAGGTAGTTTAAGGTGTTAAGAATGCCTTCTCTGCTGAATCTATCCAATGCCCATATCAATATTATGCCAAACTCTCCCTTTTTGGCATCCTCAAGCATAGCCTGAAACTGAGGCCTATTGCTATTGCCCCCACTTGCGTAATCAACATATTCTTTATAGATTTCAAAACCAAGGCTGTCGGCATATTTCCTTAAAGGGATTAGTTGATTTTCAGGGTTCTGACCCTGGTCATCTGTGCTAACCCTTGCATAAATTGCTGCTTTCATTTTAAACTTAATATTTATTAAAAATTTGGAAAAAATTTTCTCATTTTAAATATAAAATAAATAATGCAAAGCCCTACCAAAATTCCTATAATTTCTCTAATTGGCGTAATATACTTCCAAATGTAAAAAGAGCACGGTGGCTCAACCTGTTGTGGTATCCCCCCAACATTAACACTATATATTGTAGTTCCGTTAATTTCCTTAACATTATTCATATTTAAATAAAGACATTGATTCTTAGCCAACCACCAACCGCTTAAAAATATCACAATAATGTATACCAGTATACAAATTCCTATACTAATATACTTTTTATTGGGTTTCATGTTATTATTGCTGTCTTCCTCACTGTGTAAACATAATTAACGTCCATCTGAAGCTCTTTAGCTATGTCTCTAGGCTTCCATCCTTTTTTAAGAAGTTCTATAGCCTTTGCTTTCTTACTAACCTTAACTATTTTAGGTTTAGGCTCTGCTACATTATCAGCAAAGTTTTGCTTCTGCTGTTCAACTTTGGCGGCCTTCATTTCAAGATATGGTTTAAGTAATCTACCCTTGTATTTTGGAAAAGTATCATAAAACAAAGGCTTAGCTCCTTTAATGTCTGGCGTTTTATATCTGTCATGATAAAAATTGATTTTCTTAATTGCGATTCTGTCAAAAAATTTTACTCTTCCTCGTCGGTAAACATGAAACAATCCTATTATTCTCCTTTTCCTGAACATTGGAGATAACATGAAAAAATCTGGAATCAAAACAAAAGTAATCCAATTTTCCTGCCCGCAAATCATAAATAGTTTCTCAAGTTCCTTGTTGAATTTTTTCAATCCTTCTTTTGAAAATAAACCATCAATTGCTTCATCAAAATCCAAACAATCATATTTTTTTAATTTCTTGAAAGTTTCACCAAGGTTGTTTTTATCAACACAAATACTTTCAGGTGACGCTCCAAGATAATCTAAGCAATGGAGTGTGAACATACTTTTTCCCATTCTTT
>Ga0272448_1004011_pt1 | contig 17061 bp, 12 predicted proteins | sample YNPCB0191_FD_202220 | JGI IMG/M metagenome (GOLD analysis project Ga0272448, IMG submission 202220) | Hot spring sediment microbial communities from Yellowstone National Park, WY, United States - YNP-CB-019-1 | ecosystem: Environmental > Aquatic > Thermal springs > Hot (42-90C) > Sediment... | reverse complement strand
GAGAGGTCGGTCACGGCAGCAATGTCCGCGTAGGAGAGCCCGCGCAGGTCTCGCAGAACAGCCACTATTCTATAGTCGTCAGGAAGACTGCCTATCGCCTGCTCGATCATTTCTTTAAGTTCCTTGCGCTCAATAATGCCGTCCGGGCCGTCCACAGGCCGGTCGTCCGGCAGCACAGCATCGTCCAGCGACGGCCCTTCGTGCCGCCTTCTCCTGTCGCGTTGCCGGAACCTGTTCTTGCACAGATTGACAGCTATGCGGTAGAGCCAAGTGTACTCGGTCGATTCGGCGCGAAACGACTTCCATCCCCTGTACGCAGCCACGAACGTCTCCTGCGTGACGTCCGCCGCCTCTTCGCGGTCGCCCAGCAGACGATAAACCAGGTTGTATATAGGCTTCTGGTACGCATCGACCAGGCTGTCGAAATCCATAACCGACCATATCCCCTAGTCACCTTCGCCAAACAGGGGATAACTTACCTGCGTGAAGCCCCCGGCTAAAACGCGCTGCCGTAGCCGATCTGGAAGATGACGGTTTGCTGGTTGTTGGCCCCGACGCTGATCTGGTATAGATGCCTGAACCTGTAACTCAGCACAACCTCATATAAAGTGTCGGCCGTCCCCACTCCTGCGAACGAACCCGTAAGCTGGCGATAGAAGGCTATGTAGAAACCGCCGAACAGGTGCCTCGACATGTAGATGGACAGCGGATACGTCGGGCTGAACTCGAGACTGAACTGCTCGAATCCGAGCTTCTGGACGAATATGTTCTCTATGGGGGCAAGAAGCGCTGTAGTCCCGACCGCCGTGAGCACGCTCGCCAGTTCGGACTCGAGTCCCGCCTCGGCGGACGTAAACAGGCCCGGCACGTGTCCGAGCGCAGCCAACATCTGCGCGTGCGTCAGTCCCGGCGGTTCGGAAGTCAGGCTGATCTGAGGCTTGGAAGCTTGCCCGGTAACGCGCATGGTTATGCGATAACGATCTCGCTGCCCCAACGAGTTGATTGCGAACACGGACGTTATCGATTGGAAGTCAACAGTCATCACCGGCTCGTTGGGATACTCGTAAGTGATATGGATCTTTCCGCCGGGCGTCACACGAAGGCGGGCCGTCGTCAGGTTGATCTCACCGGAACGAATCTCAAGGGGTAGGGCTATGGCGGGTTTGGACAGCGTGCCGGTGAGCGCCCCCGTGCCTGCAACAACCATCGACATCCCCGGAGGCGCGACTTCGACGCCGTCGCCCAGCCTCAGAGTCACCCGAAGCGTCGGGTCTATGGGAAGCGCCGGCGCAATGACGTTCTGCGGCTTCGGACTCAGCACGAACGCCAGCTTGCCGCGGGAAAACGTTATCCCGCCGCGGTTGCCCGCGACCGATGCGTCGGCGACAATTGGCGCAGCGACCGGCCCGGTCACGGACAGTGCGGCATCAATCTGCGTGTGCACGTCTTCCCTGTAACCGAGCAGGTTTTTCTCGCCGACGACCAATCGATCCGCGACCATCTTCAGGTTCATCTCGCTGGTGCCCAATATGCCGACAGCCACATAACCGCCCGGCATGACGTATATGCTTCCGCCATCGCTGGAGACTGCGGAAAGGGTGTTCACTTCGATTCTATCACCGGTAAACACTAAATCGGCCGTTACGCCGGTGAACGTGTTGGTGAAGCTGCGCAGCGCGATCGTCCCATCGCTGATCTTCAGCGCGCCGGACATCTGCGGATCGAGCAATGTTCCCGTTAGCCGGAAGCTGCCCTCGTCGATCGTGCCTGTCGTCTTTGCGGCATCCACAAGCGGCACGAGAACGCTGAGCACGCTCAACTTTTGTCCGCTTATGTCCGCCGACACGGAGAGCGGCTCGTCGTTGGGAATTGGGTGTCTCGACCACTCCCACGGCACCGAGGCCGAAGCCTGCGCCTGGTGCGTGCCCGCGGTCACGATCACGTTCGGTATCTCGATGCGGTTGGCCATTATCTGCACGGAACTTGCGCGGAGCCGATCGAATGAAAACCCGCCGTAGCTCGGCTTGACTACCTCAAATGATCCAACGATTTCCGGCGCGCTCGCGGCGCCAGTGATGTCGAAGACCGCAGACAGGGTGCCCGTGGGCGTCTTGGGCCCCAACCACCTACTCAGATCGGAAAGAGCTACGTTGTCGGCCCTGACCGTAAGGGCGATTTCCCCGTTCTCGTATGCACGCTCGCCGCTGGCGACGATGCTTGCTTCGCCGGAAACCGCTTCGAACTTGTGTAGACTGACGACGCCCGATTTGGCCGACGCCACAAGCTCAACGGTCTCGATGCTCTGCACGTCCACTCCCACGTTTGTCGCGGTGAGATTGACCGCACCGTCCGGCAGGATCAAGTCGCCCTCCGGCGATTCGAAACAGCCCGATACGGTGAACGTTCCGTTGATCCTGCCGCTGTTCAGCCTGGGAAGCTGATCGAGGCTCTCCGCAATCGGCTTGCCCTCCCCAGACGAAAAGTACGGACTCGCGCGCACAATAGCAAGCACATCCGGCACGCTGATGTCGGTCAGCACCCCGTTCGCCGAAGTCAGGCAGTTGGCTTCAGGGTCGTAGCCGGTGCCCGACAGATCGAGGCTCTGGCCGGCACGCGCAATGTTGACCCTGAACGACTCAAACCTGCCGTTGTCGTAGTCAAAGTGCGCGGTGGCACTGTCGAACTTCTCGTAGTTGACGACAAGCGCTTCCACCCTGGTGTCTAGAGTACCCTTTGCGTTGTCCAGAGGGCCGGAAACTCGTCCCGATGCGCTCGCCGTTCCGCCGAGCACGAAGTAGTCACGGAAATACTCCTCAAAACGCGACAGATGAACACCGCTGATGCCGAATGACGCATCTATCGTCCTGGCGGCGGTGTTGATGGAACCGCCGGCGTTGAGTTGTGCGCCGTCGCTGACTGCGGAAGCCTCGGTGAGTTTGAGTTCGTCGCCGGCGTATTCGAGCTTGGCCGATGCGGCAGTAACCGGGTAGCCGAACGCGGTCGCGTCCTCGAGATTGAGGCTGCCGGCGGCAGTTAGGTCTTTGAAACGCGATTCCTCCCGTCGAGCTTTCGGAAGATACGCGCCCGAGAAGACAAAATCACCGAGCACGGTGCCGGTAACGTCCAACTCGCGCTTCAGCATATCAAGCAGTTTCGTCATCTCCAGACGCCGAACGTGCGCTTCGCCCGAAAACGTCACCCGATTCGTGTTCAGGTCGCGCGCCTCGCCGGAAAAGCGCAGCTCGGCAGGGTAGACCTGGAACAGCCCCTCGCTGACGGCAATAGAGCTGCGATCCGCCGAAAAACGAACGACGGCGTGATCGACAGTGTATTCGTCCAAGCGCCCCCCGAACACTTCGACCGCTCCCTGCACGCGCGGCGCCTTGAAATTGCCGAACACGCGGCCGTCGAAGAACGCGGTCCCGCCGTAACCCGACTCGCCGAGCGCGCCGGCAAGCGAATCGACGTCGATACTTTCCGCCGTAACCCGCAGGTCAAATGCCGTCCCGGACACGGCGCCTGACGCACGAACCACACCCCCGAACACGCCGGAAACCGTCACGTCGCTGATCCTTGCCGTAGGTCCGGATATCGTCAGACTGCCTTGCAACGAGTCAAACGTTACGCCGCGAACCGAGCCGTCAGTAACGTGAGCAGCAACCGAGATGACCGGACTGCTCGCACGGCCCATGATTCCGAATGACCCACTCGCCCGCCCGGTCACGGCATACGGCAGCTCGGTCGGCACTCGGCGAACGTCCAGACCTTCGAACCGGCCGCTCAGATCCAGAGTTACGGCCGGACGGAGCACAACCCTGCCGTTCGCATAAATCCTCGTCCCATCGGTCGTCGCGCTCAGCGACCTGACCTCGACCTTGCCGGGTCTGTAGCGCGCCGACACCTTCACGCTCCGAAGCTGAACGCCTCTGATCGAAGCATGCGGCACGCGAGCGGACGCGTCTACCGTCAGGTTGGAAACAGTGCCATCGAGCCTTACGTGCACCGGCCCTCGTCCTGACGGCTCAAACCCGGCCAGCGCGCGCAGAAACGTCGTCGACGCTATGAGTCTGCGCACATCGATACTCGGCGAATCCAAAGTCACACCCAGCGTCGGATTGGCGAAATTCGCTACGAACCCCGATGCGGTGACGGCGGCGCCCGCGAATCTTGCGCACAAGTCAAGTCGGGCCCGATTCCCGGCCAGCCGGATCGTCCCCGACACGTTCGTTAGCGGCCTTTTCAGCAGATCGGCCCGCACGGTGGCGTTTCCGACGCGACCCGTGCCGGTGACCGACACCCGATAGCGGCCGGCCACTCTGCGAAAGTCCAGGGATGCCGTCGTGTCAATGTTTCCGGAGGAAACCTGGAATTTGTTTGACTTCAGCACGTATGGGGTCAACCTGGGCGCAGATACCCCCTCGGCAGCGACTCGAAGAAGTATGCGCTTGGTTGCCGAATGGTACGTCCCTCGTGCACGAGCAGCTCTGAACCCGCCTTTGCTGCCGCGAGCGACGACGTCGAAATGGTAGAGCGGGTAGCCTGCAGCATTGATCGTTGCCGCGAAGTCGCGAATATGCAGCGGAGCTGCAGGCCGAGCAGGCCGAACGGCGTAGTCGAAGAATGTCACCTTGCCGCCCATGATACGCACGTTGCCGACAAACGGCGGCCTCTTGGGGACGGGAGGCCGTTTGAGAAGATCAATTATGTTGAAGGTGCCGTCCCGGCGCCGGATCAGCAGCACGTTGGGATCGAAGACTACCACCTTGCTTACGCTGCCCGCTCCCTTGCCGGAAATCAGCGCGCGCCAGTCATAGTAGATGATCACCTCGCGAGCAGAAACCATCTCTCCCGTGCTTAGGGTTCTGCCCTTCGCCACTCGAACTCCCCGAAGCACCGCTTCGCCCAACGTCCCGACTTGTGCCGACGATATTTCGACCTCGCGCTTGAACTGGCGCGCCAGCTCGCCCGCGATCACAACGTTTGCACGCCGAACAAGCCCGTTCACCTCGCGCCTGACATACACGGCGCTGGCGAGGATCAGCACGACGACGGGGGTGCAGGTGATTGCCCAAAGCACGAGCCTGCGAGGGCGGTTCATGCGCGCCCTCCGGGCCACGGCGTGAAAGTAATGCCAAAGCTGCGCTCGAAACCGCGCACGCACGCCTGCCGTACGTCGGCCATGCCCGGTGCAGCACCAAGAAGTTCCTTGAGGCTCGTGATCTCTTGCGCGTCAAGACCGCACGGGTTGATGAGCGCGAAGTGGCGCATGTTGGGATCGACGTTGAGCGCGAAGCCGTGGTAGGTTACCCATCTTCGCACGGCGATCCCTATCGAGCACACCTTTCTGTCGCCCACCCACACGCCGGCCAGGCCGTGCCGCCTCCCCGTAAGACCAAACTCGGCAAGAGCATGGATTATGCTCGCCTGAAGAATGTCCAGATAAGCACGAAGATCCAGTCCCATCTTGCGCAAAGGAAGAATCGGATAGCCTACCAACTGGCCGGGACCGTGATAGGTAACATCGCCGCCGCGGTCGGTGCGAACGAGCTCGACTCCTTCGCGATCGAGGGTTTGCGGCGCTGCCAGGATGTTGTCCTGTGCGGTCTTTACGCCCATCGTTATGACCGGGTCGTGCTCGAGAAGCAGCAGGACGCCGGGAATCTCGCCGGAGACGCAGCGGGCGTGTAGTTCGAGTTGCAAGCTGAGAGCCTTTGTATAAGACATATGCTCAATGTTATACAGATAGCACTCGCTCACGGCGAAAAGTCCCTTCTTCAGACCCCGGCATCTGCCCTAAGTATACCCACGAGGCAACCGAGGGTCAAGAAATGCCGGATCGTGCAAGGTTTTGCACTAGCATACGTGTAAGAGGACACTATGATTGCAGACGACATTCGGAATGCATCATTGTATGCCTGTTCATCGCCGGGAATCGCCGCCGCGCTGAATTACTTGGCCGCAACGGACTTCTCGAGCGTCGAACCGGGACGCTACGAGATCGGCGGCGGCTGCTATTGCATCGTTCAGGACTACGAGACCGCCCCGCGCGAGCAGAAGCGCTACGAGGCGCACCGAAAGTACGTCGATGTGCAGTTCATCGCAAGTGGCCAAGAATTGATCGGATACGCCAACACGTGGACCCTGCGCGCGGTCGAGGACTACGATGAGGCCGGCGACGTGGCGTGGTTCGAAGGCGAGGGCGGTTTCGTTATGGCGCGGGCGGGGACATTTGTTATCCTGTTCCCTGACGATGCGCACATGCCGGGCGTGGCTATGGCCGAGCCTGTGGCGGTCCGAAAAGTCGTGGCAAAAGTGCCTACGTGGGAGAAGTTATGATCGAAAAATGGCTTGTTTTAGTGGCTGCCGGAAGCCTGGCGGCCGGCGCCTGCGGAAGATGCGCGGCCGATAGCAGTGTTCGGTATCTTCGTTATAAGGAGGGTTTCGTACTCGAGCTTGTCAAGAGAGTGCCGGGCATACTGAATTCCCAGGACCCGAAAACCGGCAGGTTCGGGACGGGGATATGGATTGTCAATGACCAGCATCCCATGTTCGCGCTCGCCGTCGCGTGGGCAACCAAGTCGAGCGACAACCCCTACTATCACAGCCACAAGGTCCTAGACGCGATAATGGCGGCCGGCGATGCGCTCATAGAAGATGCCGACGCGGACGGACGGTGGGAGTTTCGCAAGAAGGACGGCTCCACCTGGGGCCAGATCTACCAGCCGTGGACCTACAGCCGCTGGGTTCGCGCATACGGACTGGTGCGCGACGGCATGCCCTCGGACAGGCGCAAGCGTTGGGAGGACGCGCTTATTCGCGGCTACACCGGCATCGCCAAGACTCAGCTCACGCGCCCGGTGAATATCCCCACCCATCACGCAATGGGCCTCTACATAGCCGGACGGCTCTTCGACAAGCCTGAATGGTGCGACCAGGCGAAGACGTTCATGGCAAAGGTAGTCGCGGCGCAGGACCCCGTCGGGTTCTGGACCGAGCACTACGGGCCGGTCGTACGCTACAGCAGTGTCTATGTCGATGCGCTGGGCGTTTACTACGCCGTCAGCAGGGACGAGAGCGTGCTTCCCGCATTGAAGCGCGCCGCCGAATTCCACGCCGCGTTTACCTACCCGGACGGCTCCAGCGTCGAGACTATTGACGAACGCAATCCCTATCACGGCGGAACCATCGCCGACAACGTCGGATTCAGCTTTACGGCCGAAGGCCGCGGCTACTTGCTGCACCAGTGGTCGATCCGCAAACCGCAAGACGCAGACAGCATCGCCAGCTTTTTGCTGTACGGCGAGGAAGGTCCGGCCGTTCCCAGCGTCGCGGTGGAGCAGGATCGAAGGTGGGTAAGCGAGGATCGCAAGGCGCTGATCGAGCGCAAGGGCAAGTGGTTTGTCTGCCTATCGGCGTATTGCTGCCCGGTGGACGGGCGCCGCTGGATTCAGGACAGGCAGAACTTCGTCAGCATCTTTCACGACAAGCTCGGTCTCATACTCGGCGGCGGAAACACGAAACTCCAGCCGCTCTGGAGCAGCTTCACCGTCGGAGACGTCTCCCTACTTCGCCATACGCCCGGCGATACCAACCCCAGGTTTACACCGCCAAAGGGACTGGTCCACATTCCTACCGCTTCGTCGCTGGTCAGGACCGAGTCGCCCGGGCTGCTGTTCGATTACGACGGGGAGCGCTGTAAGATCAACGTCGGCATAGTTGACGATTCGACGGCGATCATCCGGCTCGGTGCAACCACGGATACGGGCCGGGCAGTCGCGGCGCATCTGACTTTTCTGCCGCATCTCGGTCAGCCGTTCGCGTGCGAGCACGTCCACGTGAGGCCGCTCGGGACAGAATCATTCACTCTGTCCAGTAAAGAAGCAGGAGCGTGGATCGAGCATGCGGGCTGGCGGCTTTCGCTGCCGGACGGGGCGAGCGTCACCTGGCCGGTGCTGCCGCACAATCCCTACGTCAAGGACGGCGCGGCAAAACCCGCCGAGGGAAGAATCGTGGTATCACTACCGTTCTCGCAGGATAGGTCGGAATACGAATTGAAGCTGGAGGTTCGCAAATGAATATAGCGGTCAGACTGGGATCGCTCAGTGAGGCCCGGTGCGATGGTCTTGTGGTTAACCTTTTCGAAGGCGTGAAGCGGCCTGGAGGTGGAACGGGAGCAGTCGACAGGGCTCTCGGCGGCGCCATATCGCGCCAGATCGACGAAGAAGATTTCAAGGGCAAGCTGGGCGAGTACATGGTCGTGAGGTGTCCCGACGACTTTCCCGCTCGAAAAGTCATCGTCGTCGGCCTCGGCACGAGCGAGAATTTCGGCGCGCTGGAGATAATGAAGGCCGCCGCGGCCGCGATCCGCAAGTGCAAAGAACTCAAGGCCGCAAAGATCTCGAGCATTCTGCACGGCGCCGGAATTGCCGGACTGCCCGCGTTCGATTGCGCGCGAGCAACTGCTTTGGGCACCATCCTGGGCGACTACGAATTCGTCCGCTGGAAAACCGAGGATGTCATGCAGAATCCTATTGAGTCGTTCGAAATCGTCGAACTCTCCGCGGAAAAGATCACGGACATCGAGCGCGGCATCGAGCGGGCACAGTTGATAGGCGAGGCCGTGCTGTTCACCCGAGACCTCGTAAACGAGCCGTCCAACGTCGTAACGCCTGGCTATCTCGCGGATATTGCACGGTCCATCGCCAACGATACCGGCATGTCGCTCAAAGTGATGGACCGCCAGGAGTTCGAAGCCGTCGGAATGGGACTCTACGCGGCAGTAGCCAGGGGCGCGGCGGTCGAGCCGAAGTTCATCGAGCTGAAGTACTCGCACCCCGAGGCGAAAAAGACGATCGCCCTCATCGGCAAAGGGATCACTTTCGATACCGGCGGTCACTCGCTCAAAGGTACGGATTCGATGGTGAACATGAAGGACGATATGTCCGGCGCGGCGGCGGTGCTGGCTGCAATGAAGGCGGCCGGTAAGATCAAGCCGAAGGTTAACATCCTTGCGCTCATCCCTGCTACAGAAAACGCAATCAGCGCGACGGCCACCCATCCCGGGGATATCGTCAGGTCGTACAGCGGCAAGACCGTCGAGATCAACAACACCGATGCCGAGGGCCGCCTTACGCTCGGCGACGCGGTGGCCTACGCAAATGCAGCCGGCGTCGATGAGATTATCGACCTCGCCACGCTCACGGGCGCGTGCGTCACGGCGCTGGGTCGGGAAATCTCGGGCATACTCGGAACCGATCAGGCGGTGATTGACCGGCTGATCGCCGCGGGCAGGTCGTGCGGCGAATTGCTCTGGCAACTGCCCCTGCATACCGACTATAAGGAACACCTCAAGAGCGACGTCGCCGACCTGCGCAACGCCGAAAAGGGCGGCGCCGGCGCGATACTGGGCGCGCTCTTCATCCACGCGTTCGTGGGAGAGACCCCGTGGGCGCACATAGATATGTCCTCGACACTCACGGACAAAGATCTGCCCTTGGCAAAGAAGGGCGCGGTCGGCGTTGGCGCCGGAACACTGGTGGAGTACCTATTGGACTATGCTTGACGAGTATCTATCCAAACTCAACGACATCATCGATCCCGATCTTCTCGCGCGCTCGGAATCGCGTTTCCGCGCCGCAGTGCTGTATGAGCCGGTGGATCGTCTGCCCATGATAGTATCCTGCCCGGTGCCCGGCTGGCCGACGTTTTCCTACCGCGAGAGCTTCTACGACATGGAAAAGATGCTCGCAAACGAACTTGCGGGCGTTTGGATGAGCGCGCATATCGGCGACGACCGTGTGTATATGGTGCGTGCGAACTACGGCGTCGGCACGATCGCGTCGATGTTCGGCTGCGAAATCGTGCTCACCGACGACAACTCGATGCCGTGGTGCACGCATCTGTCCGACGAGCAGCTCGATAAGGTGCTGGAATCCGGTGAGGTGGACATCGAGGCCGGACTGGGAAGACGCGTCGCGGAAACGGTCAGGTTCTACCAGGAAGCGCTCTCGCGTTACGACAAGCTCGCGCAGTGCGTGCGCATCTTCTGCTGCGACACGCAAGGACCGTTCGACGTCGCCCATCTCGTGATGGGACACAAAATCTACACGGAGATATACGACAACCCGGACCGCGTCCATCGCCTGCTCGAGCTCACTACGGAGGCGTGCATCCGCGTCACGCGCGCCCAAAAAGAGCTGATTGGAGAGTCAGGCTGCTGGAGCCGACACTCGCACATGCTGATCCGCGGCGGAGTGCGTATCTGCGAGGACACGCCGATAAATCTCTTGCCGGAGTTCTACGTGGAATTCCCAAAGCGCTACAACGAACGCATTCTGCGCGAGTTCGGCGGAGGATGGATACACTACTGCGGCAGCGGCAGACAAATATTGCACGAGGTTCTCTCCACTCCCGGAGTCACCGGAATCAATTTCGGCAACCCGGAGATGCAAGACATCGCCGAAGTCTACCGCGCCGCGAGCGCACGCAAGGTTCCTGTGCTCGGCTGGAGGCCCGACACGCCCCTGCCGGACGATATCACCACCGGCATTACGCTGTCGGTTGGTGCGGCTGATCTGGAGTCTGCCCGGGCGATGGTTGGCCCGCGCTAAGCCCGAGCATGTCGTCCACGCCCACCAGGTGCAGCACCCTCAGCGCGGGCCTGCTGCAATTGACAACGCGCGCGCAACCCTGCTTGTCGCGCATTGCCGCATACGCGGCGATCAGAAGCTTTATGCCTTCGCTATCGATGAGGGTGACTTCGCTCAGGTCGAAAAGCAGTTCCGTATCGCACTTCCTTATTATTTCGGCAAGCTCGGGAGCGAGTTCGATGGAGGCGGCGTAGTCGATATCGCCTGCCAGGCTGACGCGCCACGCGTTGGACTCCCTTAGGACCCTCATCTGACAATAGGAAGAGTTCATCCTGCCACGACTCCGCTGTTGGCCAACCGGGACTTGCCGTAACCACCCCATGATACCGCCGCACAGTTCAAGCTAAACCCAGAAACTATTACTAGTCGGGCTGCCGCTAATTTTCACGCACAAAGGGATGAGCTTTTTTTTGCTAACGGCTGAGGTTTGGCAAGGAATTTGCACATGATCATGCAAGGGTCCTGCCCTTTTAAGAGATCGTATGCCTGTGTGCCATGAACAGCGACAATTGAATGGCGGGCGGTCTTGGCTTGCGGAGGAAACGAGATGAAGAAGAGAAGCTGCAGCGTGATAATCGCCGTTATCGGCTTTTTGGCATTGGCAGTCTGTGCGAGTGCAATGCCCGAGCCAACCTATTTCTGCCAGGACGACTTCATGCTTACCTTCGGCGAAATCGGCAACCCATTGGCCGAAGGCACCGCCTTGTCAGCAGCCGGCCGGTTGCTGAAATGGAGCGAAAACAAGCTGGCGGGATGGTTCAGCCTTGAAGCGGCGATGAGTCAGCCGGGCCAGGTGGTAGGCGACAAGTGGACGGTGACGTTCGATGAGGGCACGCTCACCTTGCATTCGACCAAGACAGGCGGCACTGTATACTGGACCGGAAACCTGCAGCAGCTTACGCTGACGGGCTATGTGGATCCTTCCGGTCGATTCGCCGCTTCGGCGTTTCCGAGGCCTTCATACGAGTCCGAACCCACCGAGTTTATCGCCGTGGGCAATGCCTCATTCCAGCGAACCGGTGGAACCTGGACCGATCCTGCACTGGTCCTACAGTGGGTCGGAAGTTACAACTGGAACTACGACGAGGACACGCCTCAAGCCAGCAGCACCGTCTTCGGCAATCTGCAGGCAAAGATCGCCGTGCCGGAACCGGGAAGCGTTGCTGCGTTGGTGTGCGGTTTGGTGGGATTTGTGGGCTTTGCAGGACGGCGGCGCAGCTAACGCTGCCGCACGCAGCCGAGACCTTCTACGGCGCTCCGGATGCGGAGCGCCGTTCGTGCGTACGTAAGGTGTCTGTTAAGTCTTGCAGGACAGAACTCCGCTAGCGCTGAGTAGACCGCCAACGAAGGTCGTATCGAAGCGCGGTGGAGCCTTGACCGCCCTTGGATACGCTTCGCACTCAGGGCTAGCGGGGTGGACATTCCCAGAAGACTGAACAGTCTCTACGTAACAGCTCGGAAACGATGATCATAGCTGCGTGCGCACGTCGCTCCGAACGGCCGTTGCGTTAACCCGAACGGGCGGCTGGGCCCAGGAAGACTGAGCATGTACACGCGTACTCTAGCCTTGCGAACCGGCCATGCCAGGCGTAGAATATGGGCAATCGGTTGTCGGGAGGCCGCACCAATGACTCGCTCTTGTTTGACTCTCTGCCTGATAGTCGCGTCGGGCACCCTCGCCGGATCAGATGCGTCGGACAGTCGTACGCTGAAGATCAATGCCCTATCCGCCTTTTCCAAGAGCGTGCCGCGGTACGGCAAGGCCGAGTTCGCCATTGATCTGCAGGGAACTTACGCAGACCCATTCGACCCCGATGAAATCGCCGTCGATGGTGAGTTCACTGCGCCCAACGGCAGGCGTGCGACCATTCCTGCGTTTGCCTTCCAGAAGTACGAACGGCAGGCGATCGATAATCGCGAACACCTAACCCCGCTGGGCGATCTGCAGTGGCGGCTCAGGTTCTCGCCCACGCAGGTCGGACGCTACACGCTCACGGTCAAAGCCCGCGACAGGGCCGGCAGCCGTGTGACCTCGGAGCCCGTTGCATTCGAGTGCGTCGCGTCCGAAGACCCCGGTTTCGTCAGGCGCAGCCGAGACGACCGTCGCTACTTTGAGTTCGACAACGGCAGGGCATACATTCCAATAGGCGCGAACGTGTGCTGGGCGGGCAGCCGGGGAACTCTCGGCTATGACGACTGGCTCCCCCGCTACGGACAGGCCAGCTGCAACTATTTCCGCGTCTAGCTGGGACCGGGCTGGACCACTTTCGGTCTCGAACACACTGGCGAAGGTTTCGGGCTGGGCAGGTTTGATCAAGAAAAAGCCTGGAGATTGGACTACGTTCTCGATCTTGCCCGCAAGTACGGTCTTTATGTGACGCTGTGCATCGACAGCTACAACGAGCTCAGGCGCGCCTCGGAAGGCGGCTACGGTTACTGGGACGATACGCCCCACAACGCCGTCAACGGCGGCCCGCGTGCATGGACGCCGTCCGAGGGAAAAAATCCGACGACCGTGAGAGTAAGCGCGGAGGGCAAGGACTCGCCCAATCTGCGCCTCTACGGCATGCGCGGCAAGACCGTATCGCTCATATGGGTTCAGAATTCGATGCACAACCATAGCCGCATCCACGCGACAGGCCAGCAACCTGATCCCGTTCCGCAGACGATCCTTACGCTGCCGAAATGGCCCGCGGGCAATTACCGGGTCGTGTTCTGGGACACCTACGAGGGAAAAGAGATCGACACTCGGAGCTTCACAGCTACCGCATCGGGGTTGCAGGTCGAATTGCCTGCGATTCGGAAGGATATAGCCCTCAAGCTCACGCGCGCAGACGCCGACGACCGCAGACAGCCGTAGACGGCCGGCACGCCCCTGAACCAACAACGCCCTAAGTGATTGGCGGTTAGTCGCTTGGGTGACGGCGTTACTCCTCGGCGAGGTCCGCCACCTTGGCGAGCGCGTCGCCGTCGAGCCGCATCATCAGCCAGCCGTCCAGCGCTTCCGCGCCGAGGGCCTTGTAGAAGTCGATCGAGGGCGTGTTCCACTTCAGCACGCACCACTCGTAACGTCCGCAATTGCGTTCTCGCGCAATGCGGGCAACGGTCGCGAACAGCTTCTTCCCCACGCCCCGCCCTCGAACCTGCGGGCGAACATAGATGTCCTCAAGATAGATGCCCGGGCGACCGAGAAAGGTCGAGAAGTTGTGGAAGAATATCGCGTAGCCGACCGCCTGTCCGTCCACAAAAGCCATCAGCGCCTCCGCGACCGGTCTGGCGCCGAATAGCGCTTGCCTATACTGCTCCTCGGTCGCCACCATTATGTGAGTGAGCTTCTCGTATTCGGCCAGTTCCCAAATCAGCCCAAGCAGCGCCGGAATATCGGATTCTGTCGCCGGGCGGATCACGAGGTCGATATTTGCGCTCATCGAATTCCCATCTGCTCCTTGAGCCAGGCGCAGCGATCGGTACCGAGACCGTCCACGCCGAGTTCCGCCTGACGCTTGGCCTCGGCGGGATCGTTGACCGTCCACGTCCACAGGGCCAAACCCTTGGCCTTGACCGCGTCGGCGAACTCCTTGGTGACCATCGAGTAGTGCAGATCAAGGCCGTCGAGGCCGTTATCCAGCGCGGTTTGGATCAGTTTGTGATCATAAGGTTGGGGTTGTCCGGTCTTGGGATCCTTTGCGGGCGACCGCAGATAGTAATGCGGCACATCGGGCATTGCCTTCTTGGACTGCGCTACCACGTCTAGATTAAAGCTGATTATGGTGATCTGTCGGCGCTTCCCGCTCTTATCAATGACATCCCGCAGGAACGGGATTATCTCCGGCCCACACTTGACCTCGACGAGCATTCTGCCCCCGGGCGGTATGGTCGCGAGCGCCTCGGAAAGAAACGGCATCTTTTCGCCGGCATATTGCTCGCCCTTCCACTTGCCGACGTCGAGCTTGCGCAGCTCTGCGGAATCGGTATCTTTGATGACAAGATCGGTTCCGGCGGTGCGTCCGGTTTTTGCGTCGTGCATGACCATTATCTTGTTGTCGCGGGTAAGGTGACAGTCCAGCTCGACCGCCTCCGCACCCAGTTTCCATGCCAGATTGAACGCGGCCAGCGTATTCTCCGGAGCAATATACGACTCGCCCCTGTGCGCCAGCAATATCATCTTGTGCCTCCCATTGCACGCTGTGTCTTTGTCATGATTGTCCGCCGACGCGCCAAATACCTGCCCGGTCCAGCCCACAGCAACGATGTAGCCGTTCGGAGCATAGCGCGAGTTGCCGAACAACTGTGCTGCGTTGATCAGCCACCCGCCGGGCAAGTTGATGACAAACCCGATTGTCGCATAAGCGGCTGGGCCGGATACATAGTCGGCCTGGATCGTGAGCGGCTCCCAGGGGTAGGTGTCCCAGCCGGCCATGGCGCGAGTGGTCTGTCCGAGCCTTGTTGCCCCCATATGAAACCGCGTCGTACCAACGCTCTTGAAGCCGGTGATGTATGGTGGATTGCCGGTGCCCAACAGATCGACAAAGGTGCCAACGGCCACCGCGGGTCTGCGAGCCGTTTCCTTGTAGATGCGCCACTTGGCGTTGAACGGACTGCCGACGTTGGGGCCTATCGACGGATCGAACCCGATCTCGATACCGCTGCCGAGTCCGAACTCCGTCTGAAACTGGTTCATAAACTCGTAACCGCCGGACACGCGCCCGCCGGACAGTTGCACCTCGATACTTGCCGCTCCGTTGGGCAACACGTCGGCGGTCGGGATTATGTTGAGCGAGGTCGGTTCACCCTGAGCTTCTGCCAGAGCGACCATGCACAAGAACGCCGCCAGCAGAACACGAACTCGTAGTTGTCTTTCTCTCACCTGGTATTCCTTCCGGCTTTGGCCACCGGCAGCAGCTAATAATGCGGCACCGCGATCGGCCCCTCATCGCTGACAAGAAAGCATAAACCAGGGTCTTTAAGCACGTCCTGGAGATCACGTGATTCGCCGTCCACGGTCATCTTGCGCTTCACGAGCCGGATTCCGTGGCTGTAGTCAACGTACCAGTCCACGTGGACCGTCGTGAGCGGCTGGATGGGCTTGCCGTCGAGCTGATGCCAGCCGTAGATCGCAACGCGGTGTTCCCTCTCCTGCAGCAGGTTGGAAATGACTACGTCCTTCTTGATTCCCGCCACCAGCGCACCGAGCCGCTTTCCCTTGCGCTGCTGTTCGATGACGGCGTTGTGCTTGACGAACGTTGCGACGCTTTCCCGATCCTGCGTCATGGGCCGCGGTTCAAGCTTGACGTCGGCTTGCCTGTAGATATCGTCGCACATTTTGCGTGTGGTCAACGAGCAGCAAAGCCGGTCCGCGAGCGGCTGCGCGGCCATCGGAGTCAGCGGAACGCGCACGAAATCCTCGTCTGTTCCGACGCATACATAATCCGGCGAGACTTCGTATGAGGCGGTGTGCGTCTTGCCGTTCGCGTCCACGCCGCGCACGCTTACCGTCACGAACTTGCTCATGAACGCCGGCACGTTGCCGCCAACGATCTCTCTGAGTATTTGCGCTTCCCGGTCCGAGCGGGACATGGCCGCAACGCTCTTCATAATCGCGTCGCCGCCCGTGCCGCCCGGCGACGCTCGTCCGCCCAGCTTGCTGATGTCGAACGGCGTCTGCGACTTGTCGGGAACCGCGGCGCCGGCGCTCTGAGAAGATGGCGCGTCCGAAGCGGGCTGAATCCAATTCGTGTAGGCCCTCGGCGTGCCGAATTTGCCCCATTTCTCGTGTTCCGGCGTATTGAGCGTCATCGCCTCGAGAAAACCGTTCATCTCGCCCACCAGCGCCGTGTGCAGGATCTTATTCGAAGGATTGCGATGAACGACGAACGTCACGCGACCGCCCAGCCCGACATATCGGTCCAGATCACCGGTCACGGTGTGCTCGAGCTCGATGTCCTTCTCGAACGCGGCGCGCATGCGCTCGGTCGCGCGATAGGTGCCTGCGGTCGGTCCGTTCACCGGTTTGCCGTCGAGTGTGATGTTGCGGTCGTCATAGGCGATTACGATCAGGTTGCGCGTCGGGTCGGCCTTAAGCCACGCGATCAACTTGTCGCCGTGCTTCTGTTCGTCGGAGTAGGCGTAGTTGGCATCAAGCCACGCGATCCGTTCGACGTATGCCGGGATTTCATCGCACGCATTGATAAAGCCGAATATCATACTTCCGCCGCCGCTGTGGCCGGTGAGGACAACTTTGACCGACTTACCCGGCATACCCTTGATAGTGTTGTCGACCATCGATCTGATCAGCTCGGCGTTGTCGGGATGCTTCGAGCGCCAAGCAGGCCAACTTCTGCCTTCGGCTTCCACGCACGCCAACACGATGTTGTGATCGGGACTAACTTCGCGCAGACGGCGGGTCTGGGCG
>Ga0272448_1004010_pt1 | contig 17062 bp, 12 predicted proteins | sample YNPCB0191_FD_202220 | JGI IMG/M metagenome (GOLD analysis project Ga0272448, IMG submission 202220) | Hot spring sediment microbial communities from Yellowstone National Park, WY, United States - YNP-CB-019-1 | ecosystem: Environmental > Aquatic > Thermal springs > Hot (42-90C) > Sediment... | reverse complement strand
CTGTCAGGGCTTTGATACCTGGCATGGGCGTACCCTCCTTTTGTGAATTGACTACTTGCGAAGGGAAGGATACGCCTCTTCTGTTCCTAGGTCAAGCCATTTTACACACTCTATGATACACTACCTAGTCTTGAAACCACAGAGACGCAGAGGACACGGAGCAGAAATGGAAGGGCGAATCATGTAGTCGCGTTCATATCCCCCGGCTGGTCTCGGGTGAACACAAGGTTCGTCTCTGCTCTCTGCGTCTCCGTGGTCAGGTCTAGCCAATCGTTTTCATGAATGCCGGCAGGTCAACGGCCTCGCGTGGGCCGACGCGAATGTCCCAGCCCTTGAGTGCCTCCTCCAATTCGCCCAGAAGGACGGCGGTATGGCCGGGGATAACAATCAGCTTGCGCTCAACTTTATTCTCGATGCCGGTGGTGGCGACCGTCTTGGCGATCTTATCGGCGTCGAACTTACCGGCAGCCCAGGCGGTGAGCACGCTCATGCCGTCGGCGTCGGCGATGAGCAACCAGGCCGGCAGCCCGCTCCCCTCTACCTCGTTGGCCACGCTGAAGTAGGTGATGGAGAAGTTGGTCGAAACGAGCACCGGTGATGTGGGCTTGGGGTTATTGATCTCATATAGCCCCGGCTGCACCTGGATGGGCTTCTGTGGATCGGTGTAGATGTTTTGGCGCAAGGTCAGGAGTGGATACGCCGATGCTGCATCGGCATGATCGAGGACGACAAAGCCGGCGTATTTGGCAATGCCCTGAGCGGCCAGGATCGTCTCACCACCTACTGCCTGGGCGCCGTCACCAGCAAACAGAATGGTGGGATAGCCCAAGGGGCGGAAGTTCTTTAGCGCCAGGCGGCGAATTTGGGTGTTGAGAGTCAAGGCGCTGTATACCCCGGCCACTCCCGGATCAAGCACGATGTCTTCTACACCGGCTGCCTTTACATTCTGTGACAGTTCGGCCAGGGTGCCCAGGTCTCCGGCAGCTTTGACAGCCAGTGGAGCCTTGTATTTCTTGGCCAGCTCGACCATCGCCTGCCAGTTGCTAGTATCGGCTGCGTGGATGAGCGGAGTTGTTCCTGCTGCCACCTCCAGGGCTGCAGCCATTGTCCTGGCATCCTTAGACATCAGGATCAGCGGATACTTGGTCTTGGCCATAACGGCCTTAACACAAGCAGCAAATGTCGCTGCATCGCCAGACACATTCTCCACGGCCATGCCGTCATAGTGCAGCTTGATGCCTACGTAGTCAACATTGTAGTTCTCGACAAACTCGGCCGTTTTCTCGACCTCGGCGATGGGCTGAGTGTCCTTGACCCGCACGATGATTGCGGTTGGATGATAGAACGTCTTCTCGTGGCGGTAGAGGACGATCTCATTGCCCACCTCCACCTTGCGGCCATCGCGGCTGAGCGTGATCAGGCGGATGGGCGGCTGGGATGCTGCCTCTAGTTGTGCCTTGGACTGCTCGCTCACGTAGGGGCAGGCCGATAGCTCGGCCTGCTTGGCAGCCAGCTTCATGGCAAAAGCCAGGCAGGTGGGAAAGCCGCACTCGCGGCAATTGGTTTGCGGTAAGAGCTTGTATATCTGAAGACCGGTCAGAGCCATAGTTTATCCTCCCGTCGGGCATGCTACCCGATCTATTTCTTCAGGTAATCGTCAATGGTGTAACCTGGAGCGCGCCACTTGGCGAACAAACCCTGTTCACGCGTCCGCACAGCCTGTGCCTTATCATAGATCTGATCGGCAATGGCCAATGGGATGACCAGCACACCGTTGGCGTCAGCGTGAATAATGTCCCCTGTGCGCACCGTCATGCCGTCAATGACCACCGGGCTGCCGATGTCCAGCCAGCGCAGCCGACCGTGCATGGGCGACAAGCCGGCTGCCCAGCAGGGCAAGCCAATGGCGCGCACCCCCTCGATGTCACGAATGCTGCCGTTCGTCACGAAGCCGACACAGCCGGCCAGTCTCATGATCGTGCCCATGCCATCGCCGATTGTAACCGTATAGCGTGGGCGTGGGCCAACTGCCTCCATCACGCCGAAGACAGGCAACGCCTCGCTGCCAATGCGGGCTGTCTGCACCATCAAGCGTATCCAGTCGTCAAAGAGGCCGGGTGGATTGTCAACGCCCGCCGTGGTTGTGTCCATCCGGCTGGTGACGGCAATGCCAACACGCACACCCATTTCCGGCATCAGTGCCCGCACATCAGGGCCGGTGTAGCCGACAGTGGGGTCGCGCAGGCCCAGCATCTCCAGGCCATTGGCAACAGTTGGCGTGTCGAACTCAACAAGCTTCTTGATATTCTCGATGTTCACAAGTGTGTGTCCCTCAAACAAATGAGAAACGGCGTCAGATAGTGCCGGTAATCGTCCCCGAGTTCGTCATCCGTGAGCCGTCTGTGTTTCTATTCACTGTTTGCTGCTGCCCTCCATCAGTCCGGCGATCATGGCCTTGATGCGCTTGACGCTTTCGGGGTGGCGCAGGATGACAATATCGGCGCCGGATGTGATCAGCGCGGAGGCAGTCAGCGTCTCCCAGTTGATGGCTCGTTCCTGCCAATCGCCCCAGGCGGCGGGCACGCCCTCGGCAGTGCGGGCTTCCTTCTGCCGCCAGGCTTCCTCGCCCGGGGTGACGAGCATAGGTTGCTGGGTCATGCTATCGCCCTGCAGGGCGGCCAGGCGCAGGCGCTCCATCACCGAGTAACCGTATTCGATGCCGTAGCCCAGCGCGCCGGTCGTCGGATCCATCAGGATGCGATCCAGCGGCAGGCCCATATCCTTGATCAGGATAATGAGCTGCTTGGCCAGGTTCACGTCCATCGGTGTGCGCGAGTCAACCAGGTGACCCTGTGCCAGGGCAGCTGCAACGATCGTGCGGTAGTTCTTGTCTTCACAGACGCCCAACACGATGCGCTCACCCTTTGCTTCCTCGGCGACGGCCACCAGAAGCTCGTTGTCAACGTCTGCCTGGCCAGGACCGAAGACCATGAGTGGCAGGCCTGTGGCCTTGAGCACCTTGCGTACCGTGACACGAGCGCGATCTGCCGTGTTCGGCTGGCCTTTCTCGTCGGTCAGGTTGAGCTTGAGCAGGATGAGATCGGCTCCGGCAGCCTCAGCCGCTTTTGCCCAATCTGCCGGGTCGTTCACTGCATCCCCCCAGGCCTTCAAGAGCAGCGGCGACCAATCATCCGGCTTCTTGTCCTGAATCTCGATGGCAACCGCCGGAGGGTGGGGGATTGTGCCCTCAAAATGGAGAAAAGGCATTGTCGTCTCACCACCAACGGTTACCGTCTTCGTGCGCGTGCCACCTTCGGCAGCGGTCGCGCCAATAGTGATCTCGCGCACCTTACCAGACCACTTGTCCTTAGGGATGTCAACAGCGACAGGCATATGTCACACTCCTCATATGGGATACGAAATACGGGACACACGATGGTAGTTTTGGTGCCTGATTCCCGTCTCTCGTCGTGCATCGTGTATCTGCTACCACTATTCTGCCAGCAATTGTTCGATGTCTGACATCTGCTCTTGGCTGAGCGGCCCAAAGCTCAAAGCCGCTGCGTTTTCCTCGACCTGCTTGACGGTTTTGAAACCGGGGATGGGGATCGTTTGCCGACTGCGCGCCCACAGCCAACCCAACGCGGCCTGCGCCAGGGTTCGTCCATCGCGGGTAAGCACGGTGCGCAGCTTGTCCAGCTTCTGCAGGCGCTGGGCCAGATTGCCCTCGCGCAGATTCCAACCATGGCGCACATCATCGGCCGGCAGTTGTGAATCGGCCGTGAACTTGCCGGTGAGCAGGCCCTGCGCCAGAGGGCCGCGATTGATGCTGGCCAGATTGAACTCTTCGCAGATGGCAAGTACCTCGGCATTGCCCTCGAAAATATTCAGGCGTTGCTGGATGGCCGTACAGTGCGGCCCGGCAGCGAACAGACGTGCCCGCTCCGGGTTATCGGTGCTCCAGCCATAGGCGCGAATCTTGCCCTCGGCCACCAGCGCCTCGAGCGTCTCGCGCACCTCCACAGCCTTGACCGGGTCATAGTTGCCCAGGTGTAACTGATAGAGGTCAATATAATCGGTGTTCAGACGTCGTAGGCTGGCCTCGCACGCCTGGCGAATGTAGGTTGGGCTGGCATCTTCGCCGGTGATGTGGCGTGTCTGCTCGTCGAAGATGTTGCCGAATTTGCTGGCAATGACCACCTTGTCGCGTTTGCCGGCCAGAGCCTGGCCGAGCAGGCGCTCGCTGTGGCCGCAGCCATACACGTCTGCCGTATCGAAGAACGTGATGCCCAGATCGAGCGCCCGCTGAATCGCCCGCAGCGACTCGGCGTCATCCACCTGGCCCCAGCCAACGGGGTTCTCGCCCCGCCAGAAAGGCCCGCCGATCGCCCAGCAGCCCAGGCCAAGAGCGCTGACGGTGATATTGCTGCGTCCAATTGTTCTCGTAAACATGAAACCTCGCTTGTATCCTCTGATTACTGACGACTGACTGCTTCCTCAGAACAACGGCGGCATAGTCAGCGCCGGATGCCCATGCTCCTCAAGCCAGGGCAACAGCTCCTCGACTGTGGTCGCGTAGCGCTCATCGCAGATCTTGTCGAGCAAATCGGGGTCGCCGGCATACTCGGCAGCCTTCTGTAGCTCCTCGCGCATTGTCTCCTTGAGGATCGAGGACATCCAGACTACACGCTTGAAGCCGCCATCGGCAGAGATGAACTTCTTTGAGGTCAGGTAATACTTGCCGATGCCCATCACGCCCGGCGTTTGCAGGCCGCCGCCGGCCATGCCGGCCAGTGTCGAGAACGTCATGCCAGCGGGGGTCATGCTGGGATCCTCGCGCGAGACGACCATGATGCCGTTGGCCTCGGGGATGACCATGGCGATGCACTCGAAGCAGCCGCAGGCGGTCATTGGGTTCTCCATAATCGAGTAGAGCGAGACCTGCTCCACCGCCTGATGAGAGTTTTGGTAGACGAACTCGTTGGGACCGGAATAGTAGCCCTTCTCCTTATCCAGACATATACCCTTCTTGATCGGTTGGTTGGGGCCGGTAGGGTTGATCTGGTAGGAGGCTTTGCAATCCAACCAGTTGTAGGCGCCGCACAGGCCAAGGCGCTCCGGTGTCACCACACAGACATGGTTGGGGGCAAACGACTGGCAGAGGGTACAGCTATAGAACTCGTCCACCGATTCGTCGGTCATATCGGCCAGGCGGACATTGCGGTATTGGTAGGCGGCACGGGCGATTTCCAGCCACTTCTCGTGTTCGGCTTTGTCGGTGATGATGGTCACCTGCACCTTATCCACAATGGCGCCGAAGTCCGAGTGGAAGCGGGCGTGCAGAATATCGCCGAAGTGGCGCAGGGTAAAGCCCTTTTCGGCGGCTGCCTTGCTGATGCGCAGCCAGGTAATGTCGCGCTGGCCGATATGCTGAATGCCCGATGCACCGTTGATAAAGTGGTGGATCTGACGCTCCAATACCGGCTCGAAGTCTTCCTGCATCTTGCGTCCGGCGACCTCCACGACGATGCCCAGGTCCATCGCACCCTGTTCAGGCACGTTTTCGAACCCTGGGCCAACCACCGTGATTTTGCCGTCTTCCACCTCGTCGAACTTGGCCATGCGCAGGTACTCGAAGCAGCGGGCGCGCCGGCCGCCGAACTCCACGCGCATATCGGCTTTGCGTACCACTTCACCCTCAAATGCCGAGCCATAGGGCACAGGGATAGGGATATTGGCGATGCGTACTTTGACGCCGCGCACTTCGATGCACTTTTGCACCAGCTTCTGCGCCCGCTCCAGATCATCCTTGCCGGGGATCTCGTTGAACGGCATGGAGATGACATGTTCGTAGGTGGTGACGCCGGTGGGCAGAATCTGCGGAATGACAGTGTCGGCGATGACCGGGAAGCCATAGCTGATGGCGCCGGCCGCCGTCGCATACTTGAGATCGTCCACCTCACCCAGCGCCAGAACGAAGGCAAAGACGCGCGCCTTGTTATAGAGCAGGATCTCGCGCGCCTGCCCACCCTTGAGGCCGCCGAAGGTCAGAGCCGAGCGGGTGGCGAAACCGAGGGCATAGATGGCACTCATGGTGTCGGTGCCGAAGGGCACAATATAGGTGTCGTAGCCCATCTCGACACCCTCTTCCTGGAGCTGGTGGATGATGCTTCGCCCGTTGACATTGCCCGACAGGAAGATGAGGATATTGCGCTGTTGCAGCTCACGCACGATCTTCACCGCCACCTCATTGGACTTGGCGCAGCCGACAATGGCGGCGAATCCGGGCATACGCCCATCAACCAACTGGATACCCCAGGAGCGCAGACGGATGTCGTCAATAGGGCCGTTGAGATGACCATCACCACCGGCTGCCCCTTCACCGCCAGCCTGCATCTCCGGGCTGGTGAAGCTAGCGCCGCCAAGCTTGAACCCCGGCAGCGGCTCTGGCTGCTCGCCGTAGACGAAGCGTAGACCCATAATTGCCTCTTCGGCGAGCAGGGTGGCAATACCCGAATCCAGCGTTTCGCCCAGATAGGGCGTCCAACGGGAAGAGCGCGGCACAGGGTGGAGCAGATCCCTGGCCTGTTGGATCACCGGCACCAGGTCGCCGATTTTCTCAACCCGTTGCCCTGTCAGGCCCAAAATGGTGGGCAGAAAATAGGCAGTATTGGGAAAGGAAACGGGAGTATCTGGCCCCTTTTCCTGGAGAGCCTTCTGCAGCATGGCCTCAGCTTCGGCAACGACGCGATTGGCGCCGCGAATGGCAGCCGTTGCAATGTATCTCGACATAAGCGAACAACTCCTTCTGTCAGTAATCAGCCATCAGTCGTCAGCAGTCAGTCGTCGGAAATCACTCGCCGAACGCCTGGCGACGGACATGCCGCCGACCGTCTAAAAGTCGTCTTTCTTTGCCTTGAGCGAGAGCACCATCATAGCGACATCGTGGGCCTCGCCGTCTGGTGTCAGGAAAAAATCATTCAGAGTCACTTTACGTTCGAACCCCAAATTGTGGAACGCCTCGACGACGCGTGTTTGATCGGCCACAATCTCGGCAACGATGAATTGCAGGCCGGCCTTGCGTGCAATATCAATGAGCGTCTTGAGCATAAGGGTGCCGAGACCACGGTGGCGGTATTCCTGGAGCAGAAAGATACGTACTTCGGCAACATGGCGATAGGGGCCCGAGCGGAAATGGAGAGACGCATCGCCAACAAGGCGGTCATTGACCACAGCCATCAAGGGGAGAACCCGATGGTAGTCCAGGTTCTCGATCCAGGCGCGAACAACGTTGCTGTCGGTGATGTCGCTACGCATGAAGCGTCGGTCTTCGGCGGAAATGCCTTTGAAGAGGGCCTGGAGCTGGTCGCTATCCTCTTTGAGGAGTGGGCGCAGCAGGACGCGTGTCCCGTCATTCAGGGTTCCCAATTGCCGAAAGTGCGCGATGCGATCAAGCATCAGGGCCTCCCACATTCAGAAATTGACAATTGAGTCGGATTATGCTGTATTTAGCAACAAAGCCGCGAACTTTTATATAAACGGATGGTCGGGCTCATCACGCTGCACTGGCTGGTGCTTGAGTTGAACGACACTGTCGGAGTGGCCCCCCACCGCCCGACGGCCGGTTATGGGGGACGGGCCTGCTGACTGCTGTGGAAACAGTTTGGTAGAACGATCTCAATGCCTTGTCGGCCAAGGCTTAGCCCGCAGCCACAACGGCGTGATCATCGCTGCTGATCTGTAGCTCAGCTTTGTGGCATCATAGCAGGGAGACGGGCAATCTGCCTGCCCATCTCCCCACACGTACACCTATTTCCATGTTATGCCGTCACCGGTACCTTGACCGTTGCCGTCCCATACAGCGCTGCCTCGCGCTCCTCGGGCGACATTTCCAGAATCTCGCGCATGCGCCAGTCACCCGATTTGCCGAACTTTGAAGGATCATAGGCAGGCAGATTGAGGGCAGCGCGCTTTTTGTCTATGTGAGCCAGTGATTTCTCGACCAGCTTCTGCAGGTCAGGCTCGAACTCCAGCTTGCCGCCGACGATGCTCTCCCAGCCTTCGGTCATGATACGCTGCACTTCTGGCGCCGCCTCAACGGGCGAGGTGACGCCGAAGAGGACGTAGGCTCCGGAGGCAGCACAGTACGTGCCGATGGTCAGAGCCTTTTCGCTCATCCATTCGGGGGCAAGGCCGACGGCAGGAATGTCAGAGATGTCGTCGCCCAATCCGCCCTCGCTGGCCATTTGCGTGAGCACGGTGAGAATACGGGTGTTGTCCACACATGAGCCCATGTGTAACACCGGCGGAATGCCGATGGCTTCACACACCTCGCGCAGACCAGGGCCGCAGTAGTCAAGGGCCTCGCCCTGCAACAGGCCGTATTTGGCGTTGGCCAGAGCGCCGCAGCCGGTTTGAACGACCAGCACATCGTTCTTGAGGAACTCACGCACGGTATAGTTGTGAACCAGGTCTTGGGTCACACGCGGGTTGTTGCAGCCGACAACGGCAGCCACGCCGCGGATGCGGCCGGCCATGATGGCGTCGTTGAGTGGGCGGAACGAGCCACGCAGCATGCCGCCCTGCATATAGCCGATGTACTCGTGGGAGAAACCGGGCACCAGGTCGGATGTAGCCTTGGGAATATGCACCTCACCGCGTCCGGTGTACGAGTCAATGGCTACGCGCACCACCTCTTTGGCCTGCTCCAGAGCCCGATGCTCGTCAAACTGCATGTAGGTGGCGCCATCAATGTACACCTTGGGTGACGTGCAAATGATCTTAGTATGGAAGTTTTTGGCCAGGTCCGGTAGGGCCTGCATGATACATTGAACATCAACGACCATGGCATCAACCGCGCCAGTGATCAGAGCAAGTTCCTGGTTCAGGAAGTTGCCTGCCGAGGGGATACCCTGGCGCATCAGGGTTTCGTTGGAGGTACAGCAGATGCCGCACAGGTTTATTCCCTTTGCTCCCTTGCTCCTTGCATACTCGACGAGCGCGGGATCCTGTACGGCGACAACAATCATCTCCGAGAGGGTCGGCTCGTGGCCGTGCACAACAATATTGACCTCGTCGGGTTTAAGAACACCCAGGTTAACCTGGCTGACAACAGGGCTTGGTGTGCCGAAGAGGATGTCGGAGATGTCGGTAGCCAACATGCTGCCGCCCCAGCCATCGGACAGCGCCGTACGCATGGCGGCTCTCAGGATGTGGTCGGCGTCCTGATCATCACCCATATGGGTGCGGTGTAGAACCTCAACAACCTCACGGTCAATGCCACGCGGGGCGAGCCCCAACCGGCGCCAGATCTCTTGTCGTTTCTTGGGAGCACGTTTGACATAAATGATCTCGCCTTTTTGCTGCCCAAACTGGGCAATGGCCGTATTGGCAACATCGAGAGCCACGTCGTTCACTGCTCGTCCTTCGGTTTTGATGCCCATATACGCGGCCACGGTCATGAGCTTGGGGACGTCTCGTATTTCATACCCCTGCGCCTCACCCTTGGCTACAGCCTGCAGGGTAAAGGCCATGTCACGTCCGTGATCTGAGTGAGCCGAGGCGCCGGCAGCGATGGCCCGAGCCAGGTTACGACTGGCAACGGTCTCGATTGTTGCCCCACAGATGCCGCGCTGGCCCGGCTTAACGAGCCGGCAGGGCCCCATGTAGCAATTCTTGCAGCAGGCACCATCCTCGCCGATGGGGCAGGGCTTCATGGCGTCTGCCCGGGTGAAAGCCGTTGAGAGTCCGAGCGTGCGTGCGCGCTCCAAGACTTCCAGAGCGGCTGGGTCAATCGTCTTCTGCGGTTTTGATCCTTCCATTGGTTGTTCCCTTCCCTCCTTGGGATACCGATAAGCACTGGATGTCAGGACACCCTCACCTGGGTGCCCAATTGTTCAGCGCTGTGCCCGCTGACCGCGTAAGGTCAACGTGGGGCACGGGGCGGACAAGTCTAGTAGCGGCGGAAATCGCCGGACATCTCAATGTCGCGACGGTCGGTCGTGGTGACTCGGCTTCCCCGTTCGCGCCACATGATGTCGTATTCCCCGTAGACAACCCGGCCATCATCGCCCGCCAGTCCGGTTGTCGGGGGATAGCCGGCATCACTAAGCAGGCGAGCCAACTGGTCGGGGTTGGTTATTGCTGCATCGTAGTCAACGGAGATCTCCTTGAATGCCGAACTGGCGAAGACATTGACCACGCCAGGTGCATCAGTCAGCACCTTGCGTGCTTTAATCACATGATGATCGGCCCATAGATCGGGCACGAGAAAGCGAACTCGTTGTGCCATGTGTGCTCCTTTCTCCTAGAACAGTCCCACTACTCTTCCGGTCTTCAAATCCACATCCACATCGTAGAACACTGGTCGCGTCGGCAGGCCGGGCATGGTGCGCATCTCGCCGCACAGCGGATAGAGAAAGCCGGCACCCACGCTGGCCCGGATGTCCCTGACAGGGAACACGAAGCCACGCGGTCGACCCTTGATATTCGGGTCGTGGCTCAAGCTCAGGTGTGTCTTGGCCATACAGATCGGCAACTTGTCGAAGCCCAGGCGAGTATACAGCTCGATCTTTGCCTCGGCCTCGGGTGTGTAGGATACACTGCTGGCGCCATAGATGTCGGTGGCAATCTTTTCGATCTTCTGTTTGATGCTCCATTCCAGCGGATAGAGGAAGTGGAAGTCGCTGGGCTTCTGGCAGGCCTTGTCCACTGCTTCAGCCAGCCTGACTGCGCCTTTGCCGCCATCGGCCCAATGGGAGGATAGCACGGCATCTTCGGCACCGGCCTCAACTGCCTTGTGGTGGATCAACTCGATCTCAGCCGGTGTGTCGGTTGCGAATTGATTAATGGCGACGACCACAGGCACGCCAAAGCGCCGGATATTCTCGATGTGTGCCACCATATTCTCGCACCCCTTCTCCAGCAGGGGCAGGTTCTCCTCGATGTAGGCAAAGTCCAGTGGCTTGCCGGCGACGACCTTGGGCCCACCGCCGTGCATCTTGAGGGCACGCACCGTCGTGACCAGAACTACGGCATTGGGGACGAGGCCAGAATAGCGGCACTTAATATTGAAAAACTTCTCCATGCCACAGTCGGCGCCAAAGCCTGACTCGGTAATCACGTAATCGGCCAGCTTGAGGGCAATCTGATCGGCGAGGATGGAGCTGTTGCCGTGAGCAATGTTGGCAAACGGCCCGGCATGGACGAACGCCGCCTGCCCTTCCAGCGTTTGCAGCAGATTGGGCATAATGGCGTCTTTCATCAAGACAGTGGCTGCCCCGGCCACTCCCAAATCCTCGGTGGTGATCGGCTCGCCTGCCTTATTCGTGCCGATGACCACACGGCCAATGCGCTCACGCAGGTCTTCCAGGCCAGTCGTCAGAGCCAGAATAGCCATGAGCTCCGATGCTACCGTGATGTCGAAGCCGGTGATACGGCTGTGGCCTTCCTCTTCCGGCCCCAGGCCGATCTGGACACGGCGCAGGAAGCGGTCACTGATGTCAATGACGCGATTCCAGGTGATGCTATTGGGATCAATATTGAGCCGAACAAAACGCGACCGCTCTTCAGGCGTCAATTGTTCCGGATCCGTCTTGTCAATGCCCAGCCTCTTGAGCCGGCGCAACATCGTCGGCGAGAAGCTGCGCTTGCCGTTTTTATTGGGTGGACAGAGGCGGTCGAACAGGCCTTTATCAGAGAACTCGGACTCATGAAACATGCGGGCGTCGATCGCGGCTGCAATGAGATCGTGCGCGGCGGTGATGGCATGGATGTCACCTGTCAGGTGCAGATTGAAGTCCTCCATGGGAACGATCTGACTATAACCGCCGCCGGCGGCCCCGCCTTTGATGCCAAAGGTTGGCCCCTGGCTTGGCTGCCGGATACAGCAGACAGCTTTCTTGCCCAACAGGCCGAGGCCCTGCGTCAAACCCACGGTGGTCGTCGTCTTGCCCTCACCGAGGGGAGTAGGGGTGATGGCAGTGACATCAACATATTTGCCATTGGGGCGATCCTTGAGGCGATTCAGGACGGCGAGGGAAACCTTTGCCTTGTACTTGCCGTGAAGCTCAATCTCATCTTCGAGCAGACCCAGGTTTCTGGCGATCTCCATGATCGGCTTCATCTTCGCCGCTTGGGCGATTTCGAGGTCACTGGGTACGTCAACCATCAGCAGTCCTCCTCAGCAGTATTGAGCATTCAATGTGGCCCAGCGTTGCCACAATGATCACAAGGATGGCCTAAGCACACAATGACACCTTGGTCCACCATGGATCCAAGGCGTCTAGCCTCTGGTCTATTTGGCAAACACCTGAGAAGCATCACCGCGTCAGATCCTGATGCCGGGAGCAAGAATCGGGGTACCTGTTCGCTGCGCCCTGCGTGAAGTCATACTCGCGAAGATGGTCATAGCACGCGTTTTTATGATAGCATAGCTGACACTGAAAAGCAAGCATAAGTGGTCAAAAAATGGTCAAAGTGGGATTTGCACCTCCTTGTTCATGCAGCACAGTTTTGACCTGCCGCCCTGTCTTTACGGCCTCACTCAACCATGTTGGTTAGAGTCAGCGAGCCAACGGTGATACGGACAGTATCGCCCGCCTGCAGGGAAAAACTGTCTGGTGGTACGATGCACGTGCCGGTCATTAGGATCATCCCATATGGGAAGTCCAGCTCTTTGTGGAGGTAGGAGACCAACTCTTCAGGCTGCCGTTTCATCTGCGATGTGAGGGCATTCCCCTGGAATGCCAGTGTCTGTCCCCTCATAATCACAAGCTCGATCGGCATTGAGTGCAGATCATTCCCATCGGCCAGAAGAATGCCGGGGCCCATGGCACAGGACCCGTTGTAGACTTTGGCCTGAGGAAGATAGAGGGGATTCTCGCCCTCGATATCGCGCGACGACATGTCGTTGCCGGCGCAATAGCCCACGATCTCACCCTGGCGGTTGGCAACGATCACCATTTCCGGTTCCGGCACATTCCATCTGCTATCGGCGCGCACATGGATAGGCATGCCATGCCCTCGCACCCGCCAGCCGATGGCTTTGAAGAAAAGCTCTGGGCGCTCGGCTTCGTAGACGCGCTGGTAGATGTCACCGACTTTGGACTCGGCCTGGCGGGCATCGCGGCTGCGCATGTAGGTAACGCCTGCCGCCCATACTTCTTGCTGGCCGTCAATGGGTGGAAGCAGTGGCCCCTCTGCATCGGGGCCACCAGCTGCTGATGTCAGCAGAGCCATCATGGCGCCTCGAGGCAACGACAGGAGAACACTCAGGTTAACGGACAGAGGCAGAAAGCGTCCGCTTGCTGCCCAACGCGGGCCATCGGTTGTCAGGTGTCGGGTCAGATACACGGTTATACCTCCACAGACGTGCGAGTGATTTAGTGAGTGGGCGCGAGAATGTCGGCTACCACACGGTGGACAACGGCGCGAAAACGCCCCCAGTCGTTCCAGTCATTCTCACCGTTGGTTCTCAGGTTGTGCAATGACTCGGCCATGGTTCGCAGCTCTGCAACGTCTACCTCGCGGAAGTCGGCAATGTGCTCGTTCATGTCCTGTGGCTGCACCGGCCCATCGCCATCTACAAGGAAAACATACGATGTGAAGCGGCCCGTCCTCCCTGAGGCAACGATCACCTGATAACGAACGATGGCCAGGAAGCGGCGCACGGTGACCGTCAATCCGGTTTCCTCATATGTCTCACGCAGCAGGGCATCGAGAATTGACTCGCCCTTGTGAATACCTCCAGAAGGGAGGCGATAGGCCCCCACCGGGTATGTGCTCTTGATCATGGTGAGCACACGGCCATTGGGTCGGCGGATGACCGGAACGACTTCGGCAACCCGCGCCGGGCGCTCGTCTAGGGCGCCGAACATTGACCTAATGCGCAGCGTCTCGTTGACGACAACTGGCTGGCCATACAAATGCGCCAGGTTGCTGATTTCGTTGGTTGTGGATTGGGTGGGCGTGGGCATGTGTTCCTCCAATGTGCGATTGGAGCAAGTTTATCACATTCGCCGCCGTTTGGCTAGAGCACCTGCGAGTGTAACTGTTCACCGTTGGGGTAACACGACTTTTGCTGAAATGCTCCCACCCTGACCCATCCCCGTGGGCGGGGCAATTTGACCCTCCTGCAGGTTTGGGTAACCTGTGGGAGGGTATAGGCATGCCGATGCACCTACTTCCAGGGTAAACGTGAACAGTTACCTGCGAGTGTAACTGTTCACGGTTAGGGTAACAGCACTTTCGCTGGAATACCCCCGGCCCTGCCACTTGACCCTCCCGCAGGTTTGGGTAACCTGCGGGAGGGTATAGGCATGCCGATGCATTTGCTTGTGGGGTAAAGGTGAACTGTCACTGCTTACTTGTGCGCCGAAGCTGTATGGCGTCCACAAAGTGAAGCAGGTGAACTTGCCTCAGAACGAAAAACGGGGCACACAGGCGTGCCCCGTTACCGTACCATCTTGGCGGGCGTGGTTACCTTTATCTTTGTGGCGTTGGTGGAACAACCACTGACGGCCAGGGGGCCGGAGTGGGTGGGATGAGAGGCGTTGGCGCTGCGACCACGGTCGTCGTGCGTGGGGCAGTCGCTGTGGGCGGCACAGGGACAGTGGATGTCGGCACAGCCGTGGTCGGCGTGGCCGTCGCCGTGGGTGATGGTGCCGCCGTTGGCGACGGTGCCGCGGTCGGGAGCGCTCCGCTGGGCGCCAGGACACGGATCAACGTGGCCTCGATACGACCATCCTGCTGAATGCCGCGCACCCGCACGCGTGCTCCAACCTGGGCGCGACCCAGCGTTTCGTCTACCTGTGTCGCTGGCGTAATGCCCACGCGACGGCCATTAATCGTCCAGACGTTTTCATCAATTCTCTGAATGAACCCCTCGAATTCCTCTTCGGTGACGATCGCCTGAACATTGATCCGATAAGCGAGCAGTGTCCCATCATCCCCCTGCAAGGCAATGACAGTGGCACGTGCGCCCACTGCCGGCTGGGCTCCGGCGATTGTCGTTAGTCCACTGACGAGCAGGAGCGTTCTTCCGCCGACCACCCAGACGCGGTCTGACATGCTGGTGATGCTTCCTTCGAACTGGACTTGAGGAGCGAGATCACCGACAGTAATTGTGGCAGCCGCGATAACATCGGCGGCACGCCATCCGACCACGTTTGCAATGTGCCCAGGGACCGGGCTGCCATTGATGACGGTTGCTGCGCTGACGGCGATGGTCTGGCCGCCGACGATCCATGTGCTGGCATCGACACTCCAGATGATACCCCGCAGGGAAACTTGATTCTTTGGTGGGTCATTCGGGGGATAGACGTAGATGTTGATTGCCAAGAGCACCTGGTCGGCCTGCACGATGGCCAAAACGTCGGCGCGCACACCGGGCCGTGGGCCGGCTCCGCTGATGATGGTTTGCTCACCGATGTACACGGTACGGCCACCAACGACCCACTTTGTATCGGCGATCCTTTCGATGATACCGCTGAACTGCACCTGGGGCAGTGATGTTGCAGTAGGCGATGGGGTCGGCGGCACGGTTGATGTGGGTGGCACAGATGTTGCCGTTGCGGTAGGTGAAGGCGGTAGCGTGCTGGTTGCGGTAGGCTGTGCCGGCGGTATGGTCAATGTTGGGGTGGGCACCGGTGTACGCATGTGGCGCGGATCGGGCGTCGGCAGGGGTGTGGGCGTTTCCTTTGGTGCTGCGGCAGGAGCGCGGCTGCTGCGCTGTGGTGAGTCTTTGAGAACAGATGGATCATTGAGGGCGGTTTCAGCCAACCTCTCGCTCTCCTGAGCCATGGCAAGGGCGGTCGAGATTACCGGACCGATGGTCGGTTCACTGCCGACCTGGCTGAGGACAGCCTGTTCCTGTGAGACAATGTCGAGATACCGTTGTAGCCGGGGACGCATAGCGTCCTCTTCGACACCGGCGATGGTGGTCAGCGCGGCGCGGCTGTTGCTGGACATACGCTCGATTGACGAGGCGTCCACCTTGCGCCCAAGCCGAGTGAGGGTAGAGATTTCGCTCAGGCGCTTCTCAGCAATGGCCAGGGCAAGGTCGGCTCGAGCCGTGGGGTCGCTGGTCAGCGCCATTTGCACCTGTTCGGTGACCAGCTTGACGACATAGAGCGGCTCATCGGGCAGGCTGTGGGCGGATGCAATGGCCGTTGTTGCCGTGCACAGAATCAGCACAAGGGCAAGAACAACGCTCATGACCGGTGCCAGAGAGAGCGGGCGCAAACGTGGCAGAACGAAGGTTGGGCTGGCAATGAAGGAGAGATGTTGCCAGGGCTTGTTGGGCAATTGTTGCTTTTGGGCGCGCAAGCGGGCTGCCTCTTGCAGGAAGAGGACTTTGCCGGCGCGCATAGCTGAATCTGGAACCTGAACTTTGGGTGCGGTGCGGATTCTAACAACCGCTCTGAGCAGTGGCTCCAGATCTGCAGCCGCGTCGGGATACATGGCAAGGCATTCATCAATCGTCTTGCCATGGTGCAATTCTTCTATACATCTATCCAGAATTGCTGCAATATCAGCTTTCATGTATGTATGTCTCTGCGACCTCTATAACGTACCATGTTGTGCCGGGATACGGTCTTGGTTGGGACTGCCTTCACTGCATCTTGTCTAAGTAGTGACGCAAGGTGTCAAGAGCCCGGTGCTGTAGCGATTTGACTGCTCCTTCTGTCTTATGAAGGATAGCCGCGATGGTGGCGTTGTCCAGGTCTTCGATGAACTTGAGGATGATAACCTGGCGCTGCTCGTCGGTCAGCACCTGCACGGCTTTAAGCAATTCATCACGGCGCAGCGTGTTTTCGAGCATGGCCTCGCCACTGGCGATTGTCTCGACGCGGGCTTCCTCCAGCGAGAGATCAACTTTCTCCGGTTGGCGACGCAAATGGTCAATGATGCGGTTGCGCGCGATGCGGTAGAGCCAGGCCGAGAACGGCACGCCCTGGATATTGTACGATCCAATGCCGTGCAACATCTTGACAAAGATGTCGCCCGTCAGGTCTTCGGCCAGTGCTGAATCACCCACGCGGTAATAGACGTAACGATAGAT
>Ga0272448_1004008_pt1 | contig 17071 bp, 11 predicted proteins | sample YNPCB0191_FD_202220 | JGI IMG/M metagenome (GOLD analysis project Ga0272448, IMG submission 202220) | Hot spring sediment microbial communities from Yellowstone National Park, WY, United States - YNP-CB-019-1 | ecosystem: Environmental > Aquatic > Thermal springs > Hot (42-90C) > Sediment... | reverse complement strand
CTGGCGGCCTGGTCGCAGGACCTGAACAAGACCCAACGTGGTGTGGACTGGCACATGACCGTAACAGACGCCCGCTGCAAACTGAAGAGCCTGTACCCTAAAATCCTGAAGTGACGAAGCACTAGTCGTAGTCTTTCAGGGGACAGAGTCATGAGTCTGAAGCGTGTGTGGGGACGGTTTGGGTTTAAAGGGAAGGTGTTTTTGCTGAGCCTGATAGGGATTGTCCTGACGGCCGTGGTGACACTCGGCGTGGTTCTGCTTCAGAGAAGCGTCCTCCGCGAGCAAACCCGCCAAGAAGTGGACAGAATGGGCCGGGAGGAGTGTGCCAAGATTGCCAAGGATGTGTATCTGATGCTGCGGGTCAGCCACGGAAAACTTCAAAAGGAGTTGCAGAACAATCTGAAGGTGGCTCGGGAGATTTTCCGGCAGACCGGGCAGGTTCGTTTCAGCCAGGAAAAGCAGGAAAAGATCGCCTGGGAGGCGGTCAATCAGGTCACCAAGCAGGTCCAACGGGTGGAATTACCAAAGATGGAGGTAGGCAGCCAATGGCTTGGCCAGAATTGGGACCTCAGCAAGCCTTCGCTGATTGTGGATAAGGTGCAGGAACTGGTCGGCGGAACATGTACCATTTTCCAACGGATGAACGAAGCCGGGGATATGCTCCGGGTGTGCACCAACGTCAAGGGCAAGGACGGGCGCCGGGCGATCGGCACGTATATTCCCGCCCGCAATCCCGACGGCACTCCCAACCCGGTCATTGCCCAAGTTTTGACCGGTCAGACCTATGTTGGCCGGGCCAAAGTGGTCGATGACTGGTGCTTGACCGCCTATGAACCGATCCGGGACGACAAGAACCAGATCGTCGGCATGCTTTACTACGGGATCAAGCAGGAGGACCTGCCGGACCTCCGCCAGGGCATCATGGATATTGTGGCGGGCAAGACCGGATATGTGTATATCTTAGGCGGCACCGGCGAGCATCAGGGGCACTATATCATTTCCTATAAGGGGCAGCGGGACGGAGAGAATATCTGGGAAGCCAAGGATGCCAGTGGCCATCTGTTTATTCAGTCGATTGTCCAGAAGGCCCTGGCCACTAAGGACGGCCAGTGCGATTTTGAGCGGTATCCCTGGCAGAACAAGGGCGAAGATAAAGCTCGGTACAAGGTGGCCGCTGTCACCTATTTTGCCCCTTGGGATTGGGTGATCGGCGTGGGGGCTTATGAAGAGGATTTCCAGGATACCATCGCTCGCATTGACGATGCTTGTGAGCGGATGATTTCTTGGGGGCTCTGGGGCACGCTGGGGGCCTTGCTCTTGTGCGGCGGGGTGGCGTATGTCGCCACGCTGAAGATCGCCCGTCCGCTGGAGCAGACCGTCTCGGTGATGGAGGCGGTGGCCCAGGGCGATTACAGCCAGCGATTGAACTTTACCGGGCTAGATGAGTTTGGTCGGATGGCTACGGCCGTCAATCAGGCCATCGACGCTACCGTGCAAGCCATGGACAATGTCAAGCAGGCGGCTGAACGGGAGAAACAGCTCCAGGCCGAACGGGCCGAGGCCGAACGCCAACGCATGGAAGAAGAACGTGGCAAAGCCGAGGCCCTGCGCCGCAAGGTGGATCAACTGCTGGAAGTGGTCCATGCGGCCGCTCAAGGCGATTTGACGCGGCAGGCCACCGTCGAACAAAGCAACGATGCGGTGGACGAGCTGGCCAAGGGCGTCAACAAGATGCTGGCCGATCTGGCCCACCTGATTGGCCAAGTGAGCGAAAGTGCAGCGCAATTCAGCGAAGGCTCTCGGGTGATTGCCGACGGCGCCCAATCCTTGGCGCAGGGCGCCCAGACGCAAAGTTCCAGCGTGGAAGAGATGACCGCTTCGATCGAGGAGTTGGCCCGCAGCGTCGAGCAGATCAAACAACGGGCCTTGGAAGCGGATCAAAAGGCCAAACAGACCCGCCAGGTGGCCGACGAAGGCGGCAAAGCTGTCCAACGCTCCGTCGAGGCCATGCAACTGATCAAGGCCAGTGCGGAGCGGATCAGCGAGATCATCCAGGTGATTTCGGAGATCGCCAGCCAGACCAACCTGTTGGCCCTGAATGCGGCCATCGAGGCGGCCCGAGCGGGCGAACACGGCATGGGCTTTGCCGTCGTGGCCGACGAGGTCCGGAAACTCGCCGAGCGGAGCAACAAAGCCGCCGGCGAAATCTCCAAACTCATTAAAGAATCCACCGAACGGGTCTCCGAAGGCGCCTTGCTCAGCGAAGAAACGGGCAAGGCCCTCCAGGAAATTATCCGAGGGGTGGAAACCACCGCGGCGGAAATCGGCGCCATTGCCGAGGCCACCGTCCAACAGGCCACTCGCGCCCAAGAGGTTTCTTCCGGCATCCAAAGCATCGCTCAAGTTACGGAGCAAAACGCTGCCGGAAGCGAACAGATGGCTTCTTCCAGCCAGGAACTCGGCGCTCAAGCCGCCACGCTGAAAGAGTTGGTCAGCCGATTCAAACTCCACTGACCACCTTGGAGAAACCTATAGTCCTATAGAATCGTTTCCAGAAGAACCGCGCGTTCGTTCTGGGACGCAAAAGCCGGGTTCCCGGGGGCAGGGGAACCCGGCCTTAGAAAAAGAAGGTTGGGGTGGGCGGCCCGGTCGGATAGTGGAAGACTCCTCGACCGGGCCGCTTTTATTTTCTTGCCCTCTGCCTCAGCCGAGTGGGAAAACCGCCCCTCTATGCTCCCCGGGACCAGTCGGGGTTGGGTTTGGGGAGGATTTCCCTGGGGACGTTTTCTTGGAGTTTTTCGACCTGGGCTTTAGCGGCGGCCACGGTTTCAGGCGTGGGATGGGCCTGGAGGGTAACTTGGAAGGTTCGGCTTCCGCCCGGCGGCAGCACAACGACCCGGCCTTTAGTCTTCTCGAACGACTTGTTGTTGGGGAAGTTGGTCGCCGGTTCCATGCCGGTAACATACCCGTCGATGACCGCCTGCCGGTTCTTCCATTGGATGAAATAGGGGAGTTGGCGTTTGTTGAAACTGACGCTTAGGCCTCGGGTCCCGGCTGCATTATGCAGGAGCACCTGAGTTTGGCCCTCGGGATCGGCGGCCAGATCGTAGAAGAAGCAGGCTTCCGGCGCCCCGGGAGTTTCCGGGCCGTAGGTATCCCAATCCGGAAGATTTCCCACGGCTACGTCATTATGGGGGGCCATTTTGTGGAAGGCCGCCACCAGTTTGGCGCCCGGTTCCAAGAGAGGGGTGCCGACATTGATATGATAGAGCAATTCCAGCTCGCCCGGTTCGGCCGAGATATTGGTAACGACATCGGTGATGGTGAAGCTGGGTTGGCCGACCCGGGTGGTGATCGTGGAGGTCATACGGAGTTTATTGCCGAACAGTCGCGCTTCGTCCACCACGCCCAAGACTGCAATTAACCCCGTGTCGCCGTCGATGCTGACTTCCAGTTTTTGGGCGGGGCAATTGGCGATTTTTCCGTGGAGGCTATAGCGGAGTCGGCCGTCTTCGTGGAACTCCGGGGCGCCGTTGGATTCCAGGCCGCAGCGGCAGACCAGTTCGTCGAACCCATCCAGCCAGCCCAAGCCGCTGGCCTCGTTCAGATGGACAAACGCCGGATGGACCGGCCCTTTGACCGGCGATTGCCAGCCCAGGGGCATATCGGCCATTTTGGCCCGCCAGATGCCCATGCCTCGGGTAGGCACGACCACAAATCGAAGTTGCCCATTATCCACTTCGACCACATCCACCCCGTCTCGTAGGCCGCCATAAACACGGCGTTTGACGATCCGGTAGCCGGCCGCTGGTCCCCCGACATCTTCCGGCCCCACCGTAAAACACTCCACATACACGTCTTGATCCACATCGGTCAGGGTCCAAGTTTTTTTGGGCATGTCGATCTTCCTCCTCCAGCAGAAAACGAACCGCTAACTGAGTTCATCCTATATGTACGGACCAAGGGCCGGTTTGCCTACCCGGTAGGGAGAGTCTCGCTTTTCCCACGGAATCCCATTGCCTCCAACCTATCCTTTTTCTCGGGCCGATACAACCGGGGGAACCCGGAAAAAGCGGCAAAAAGCCCTCTTCCGTGAGTGGTAAATTGCCAGCAGTGTCCAGGTCTTTCCAGAAAAGGGGCAAAAAACTTTCTGGCCCCGCTTGTCAGGCCCTTGCCGAGCGGCCAAAATGCTTTCTTAAGCTAGATTTGTAACTTTTAGCTGAATGGAGGGGCGTGCTTGTCACGCCCGATGATTTCCCCCTCACCCGGCCAGGCGGACGCCTCACCCGGCCTGTCCCGCCGGGGGAGAGGCGAACAGGCGGACCTGACAAGCAGGTCCCTGCAATCGTCTCTTCATTCGGCTAAAATGTTACCTAGATTTTTCTTTTCCAGGGCTTTATTTGGGAGGATGTAGGACTATGTGTGCTTCTCCGATTCACAAAAAAGATAATGTAGGAGCGATTTTGCAGCGGGCAATGGACGCCGGGGAGGGAATTTTACGACTGACGCCTACCTGGGTGCCCCGCAGCTTTTTGCAGCCGGGCAAACGCATCAAACTTCATCCCGACGACTGGTACGCTCTGGGAATGCACCGGGGCGGCATCGACGAACGTTGGTTCGCCAGCACCACCGAGGCCATGAACGAAAACCGCGCCCCGGACGAAGGCCTGAGCTATTGCGTCTTTGAAGGCGAGCGCTTTTTGCTCCGAGACGCCGTCGAAGAAGGCCAAGGCCGCATCATCGGCCAGGCCATTTGGGATCAATACCATCGCTGGCCCGTGTATTCCAAGTTCTTCGACAACATGGGGCCGATCCCCCACCACATGCATCAGCGCCCCGAACACGCCGCCCTGACCGGCCAACAAGGCAAACCCGAATGCTACTACTTCCCGCCCCAACTCAATGCAGCCGAAAACCACTTCGACTACACCTTCATGGGCCTGGAACCCGGCACGACCAAAGACGATGTCATCCGGTGCCTGGAAAACTGGAACAAAGGGGATAACGGCATTCTGTATCTGTCGAAGGCGTATCGGCTTCGGCCGGGCACCGGCTGGATGATCCCGGCCGGCGTGCTCCATGCTCCAGGCTCCATGTGCACCTATGAGCCGCAGTGGGGAAGCGATGTCTTCGGCATGTTCCAGTCGCTGGTGGAAGGCCGACCGGTGCCGTGGGAATTGTGCGTCAAAGACGTGCCGCCCGACAAAAAGAACGATCTCCAGTTCATCGTGGATCAACTCGACTGGGAGAAAAACGTCGATCCTTATTTCGTGCAACATAATTATGTGGAACCGATCGTCGATGAGGAAAACTCCGGTCCGGGTTATACCGACCGCTGGATCGACTACGGCGGATTCGACGGCCAGCAATTGGTATCGGCCAAAGAATTGACCGTCATGCCCGGCGTGAAAATGACCCTGCGCGACCCGGGCGCCAGCGGCTGGATCACGGTCCAAGGCTGCGGCCGGATCGGCCCATTGCCCATCCAAACCCCGGTCATGATCCGTTTCGGCGAGGAGCCGTGGGACGAAGTTTTCATCACCGCCGAGGCCGCCCAGCGCGGGGTGGTCGTCGAAAATACCGGCAGCGAACCCCTGGTCAGCCTCCGCTACTTCGGCCCCAACGTCCATAAACAAACGCCCCAAGTCGGCGATCACCGAAAATATAAACAGCGATAAAAACAGCCGGAACACTTCCGCCGTAGGAAGCAACTCGTCTCACCCCCGGTGGGAGAGGCCGGCTGAGGCGAAGCCGAGGACCGCGACCGTGTCATTCCTGCGTAAGCAGGAATCCAGTATTTGCCTCTCCCTTGGCGGGAGAGGCCGGTTTGGCGTCAGCCAAACCGGGTGAGGGGGATTTCGGCGGCACAAGGAGGCTGGATTCCTGTTTGCGCAGGAATGACACGTAGCCCCCTGCATTCGGCTAAAGTGTTACAAATATTCCAGGTTCTCCGTTTTTGAGGGGATATGGCAATGAGTTCCACACATCCAAACAATTATCCGAAACTGCACAATGCGGCTTGGCCGGGCGTGGTCGGCAAAGGCAACGGCGGCGAGCCGCCCATCGACCTGGACACCATGCTCGATCTAACGGCCGGGGCCGAAGTCGATGGCATCCGGTTCGACGGCTTCGACCTGTTCCTCTACCTGCCCCATATTGACATCGACTCGACCGTCCAAAGCGACGACACCATCAAGGAACTGGCCGACAAGGCCGCCCGAAGGAACCTCAAGATCGGCACCGTCGTGGCTCCCATTTGGCCTCCCACCGGTGGCGGATCGGCCATCGGCAACGAAACCGAACGCAAAAAGTTCCTCGATCAGGTTCGCAAAGGCTGCTACGTGGCTAAGCGGCTTCGGGAATTGGGCGTGCGGCCGCACGGCTGTGTGCGGATCGACTCGGCCTGCAGCGTCGATGCTTGGCTGGCCAACCCCGAAGAAAACCAAAAACGCCTGGCCGACACCTTCCGCCAGGCCTGCCAAATCGCCGAAGACCACGGCGAACGCCTGGCCGCCGAAGGCGAAATCTGCTGGGGCGGTATGCACAGTTGGCGCCGGATGCTTCAACTGTTGGAGATGGTCAATCGGCCTCAGACCCTTGGCTTCCAGGCCGATATGGCCCATACCCTGCTGTATCTGTTGGGCTACAACGCTCCGGAAGACGCCCTGCTGCCCCAGGACTTCGACTGGAAAAACCAGGCCGCCTTCGATCAGGCCTACCGCCAATTGACCGACGCCCTCCGGCCCTGGACCATCGACTTCCATGTGGCCCAAAACGACGCCACTGTCCATGGTTCCGGCGCCCACGACAAAACCGGACGCCATTGCCCGGCCAACGACCCCAACGGCAAACTCCATATCCCCAAAGCCGCCGGCTACTGGCTCCGCGATGAAAAAGGCCAAGTTACCCGACAGATGCGCCACATCTGCTGGGACGGCTGCATGTTCCCTAACCAGATGTTGCTCAATCCCAAAACCTGGAACGAAATCTTGGCCGTCATGATTCAAGTCCGGGACCAGCACGGCTGGTACGAAGCAGAATAACCCTCAGCAGGCCCACCGGCGCCCCATCCTAGCGCTTCGGCGGTTAGTCGGCGTTGGCCCGTTGGCGTAGGTCTTCCCAAAATTGTCGGGCCTGTTGATAAGCTTTCCGAACCCGGGGATCGGACCATGGGGAGCTTTTTTGCACCATCGCCTCCCGCTCCTGAAGCCAGGCAAGGAAAAACCGGACCGCCGATCGACTGATCCGCTCCTGCTGGCCGATCCGCACATAATACGGCCCCGTCATCGCCAGCCGATAGGTCGGCGGCGTCTCGGCCATCGCACGCACCAAAAACCAGCCGCTTTCTGCGAAGACCACCTTCGGCAATCGGCCCGATTTCTGATACTCCGTAAAAGGAATCGAATGGGCGACCCGGCCATTCTGAATGATCTCCAGATATTCCACCCGGTCTCGAGTAGAAAAGCGGAGAGCCATTTCTAGCTCTACCTTCTGGCCTGCCGGCGCGGCAAACTCATGACCGGGCGGTTTGCCTTGGACGCTGGGCCGAAGCAGCGGCCCATTGGTTACCAGCACCTGCCCTCGGCCAAACGCCTCCCACCAGGAGGTCCAAGTGGGCGGGCCTTCCCCATACACATACAGCCGGTTATAGCCGACCGGATTAGGCGTCCAACCGGCGCCGCTACCGGCCGAGGGCGGTATCCGGAACCCGCATTCGAGAATCTGAAAATAAATATACTGCCCCCACAGCCCATGCCCCCATCGGCCAGGAAATTGGGCCTTGTCGCGCGGTTTGCCTTCCTTCTCCTCGTCCACCCACTCGCTACGGCGAAAATGGCTATGCAGCACCTGCACCGAATCCACCTTGCCCAGGGCAAGCCACAAAGGCAAATCCCAACTATACGGCCAAACCACATCCATCCACACTCGGTCCCGACCGCCGGACCCTGAAAAGCCTGGGCTTTCCAACAGGTCCAAAAGCTCCGCTTCGGAAAGCCGGATCGGCCCCGGGCCGGAAAGAGTCTCCTTGGCCGAGGGGAGATGGCCGGAGACATCTTCCTTGGCGGAGGGGACCTGGCCGGAGAGTTTCTCCTTGGCAGAGGGGACTTGGCCGGTCAGGGGCTGTTTGGCCGAGGGGAGATGGCCGGAGACATTTTCCTTGGCGGAGGGGACCTGGCCGGAGAGTTTCTCCTTGGCAGAGGGGACTTGGCCGGTCAGGGGCTGTTTGGCCGAGGGGAGATGGCCGGAGACATTTTCCTTGGCCGGGGGAACATAAGCAGAGGGTTTTTCGCTTCGGGCGGCTTCTTCCGGCTTCCCGGCGCCCGGCAAGCAGTCCGAAATATCGCCCTCCAAGGGGACCAACACATAACTGCCGCCGGCATTTTCCACCCATAGGCCCCGCCGATACATCGGCTGCGCAGCATCCGGCGCCGATGCGCCCCGGTGCCCGTCGGCGCCGCTGGCCTGCCGACTAGATGGGCTTTGTTTGGATGCGCCCAGGGCAGTTGCTCCGCTGGATCGGCCTTCCACACCCTTTTGTGCCGACGGACCGACATGGACGGCCAGCCAGAGGCCCTCAGCCTCCATGAGAAGGTCCAATTCCGTGCCCGCTCGGGCCACCAGCAGATCGCCCGCATACCAGCCTTCCGAAGCCATGTCCACAAACCGGGGCAGTTCCACCTGTTTGGCGTCGTTGGAATCCCGTTGGAGGGTAAAATAGCCGCTGCGCACGGCGTATTCCGGCCCCCGCTCCATTTCAAACTCGTAGGTCCCCAGCGGCAACTTCAAACTCACTTGACCGGGACAAACAAAATGATCCTGGCCGGAAGGCACTCCTTCCGGTTTCACAGGCCGGCCTTTGCTTTTGCGGAGATGAATTCGGCAAGGCACAGGCTGGCCAGTCTCCGGATCAAGCACTGTAAGTTCCAGCACTCCCCGAGCCGTTTGAAAGGCATAGGCCTCAGCAAGAGGCCAACCGGCCATGCTGATCTGCCAAGCCAAAATCAGTCCGGCTAATCCCACTAGCCCTCCAAACCCCAAAAGAGCAGTACCTCCAGGCCGACCGGTTTTCTCTCTTCGCGGGATGAGCCGCCAAATCATCCAAGGGAAAATAGCAAGGTCTCGCCTTGGATGCCCAAAAATTCTGGGGGTTCCATACCGCATCGGATTTTCCTTCGTTCCAAGAGGGAACTTATGTATCTATATTGTCGGTTCTCGTTCTCCATGAGATCGCCCGCAGCCCTTCCCACAACCATACCATATTCTCCATCCATCCGTCGTCTGAAGCGTGGGCTTTTGGACATCCCCGCCCTCTATCTCCGTGGCGGCTCCCTTTGGAGCGGTCCGGGTTGAGACGGGGCTTGGGAACGGGTACACTGCGAGGGAATGGTGCAAGTAAGCTCCGCTGCCGGGAGCAATGGGGTAACCTTTAAGAGCCTATCCCAAAATGCCGGCCCCCGTCCGATCCCTCAAAGCAAGGAGGTTTCAGGGGCCAGGATAAATCCACCCCACCTTGCGCCAAGCCTGATTTTGGGATAGGCTCAAAGCCGAATGAGAGGGGATTTTCGGAGGGCAGACGTCTGGTGCGCCCATTTGCAGGCCGAGGGAATCCACTTCCAGCGGCCCCCTTGTATGTCATTGCCGCGAAAGCGGGAATCCAGTTGTTTTTTTCTGGATTCCTGCTTGCGCAGGAATGACACAGCGGCCCCCTCACCCGGCGGCCCCTTCGGCGACGCCGGCCCCTCCCACGAGGGGAGAGGCGGAAATTCGGGACTGCTGCTTACGCAGGAATGACACATGATTCTTATTCCTTCAAACGGCTGAAGTGTTCCCTATTTCCATGTCATAGACTGTTGGGAGGAAGTGGTCGGATGGTGCAGGCAAGCAGAATATGTACATTTGTTTCTGTCGTTCTTCTGGGGAACGTTGCAGGGGGGCTGCTTTGGGCAGAACAAGCCGCCCCAAAGGGTTCCACCACCCTACAGGCAGGCCAGGCCCAGCAGCCCGCTTCTGCCACACCGCAGCCCAGCGTCGGCCAACTCCTGCCGGTAGGCGCTGTCGTGCTGCAAACGGACTTTGCCCAGAAAGAGTCCCTGGCCGAATGGATCGGTGCAAGCGAACCCACGGTCCGTTGGGTCCCGGGGGAAAAGGCCGCGGGCTGTCTGCTGGTGGAATTGACGCCGGAGCAAGGGGCCCGATCCTGTTATGTGCGAAAATCGTTGCCGGTCGAAAAACTTCGGGGCGTGAAACTGGGCGTGCAGTGTCGGATTCGGGCCGAGCAGGTGGCCCGGCCGCCTCAGGCCTGGAACGGGGTGAAATGCATGGTCCATACGGTTTCGCCCGCCGGGCGCCGATGGCATCATCCCAACCAGCTTTGGGGCACATTCGATTGGCGTCAGGTGGGGTTTGTGGCGGAGATACCGGCCGATGCGACCGAAGCCTGGTTGATCCTCGGGTTGGAAAACACGACGGGCCGGGCTTGGTTCGACGATCTGCGGGTTCAGGTGGTAGGCCATCGCCGGTCCAGGCCGTCCCAACAGCCCGAAAGCAAGCCCTCGGCGGGCTCATCTGGGGCCGGGGCGTTGCCGGTGGTTACCCCAGGGCTGCCGGCCGGTGTGAGGCTTCGGGGGACCATGATCAGCCCCCAGGTGCAGGAAGAAGACCTGCGGGTCTTGGGCGGCCAGTGGAAGGCCAATCATGTGCGTTGGCAACTGCTGTGGGGCGGTTTTCCGCACGGCCCAGCCGACAAAGCCGACCTGCCCGAATATGAAGCCTGGCTGGAGTCGGCCCTGAAACATCTGGATCGTCTTTTGCCGGTCTGCCGGGAAGTGGGCATCAAAGTTTGTATCGATATGCATACACCGCCCGGCGGACGGGATCCGGATAGCGTGTATCGGATGTTTCGGCAAAAGGAGTTTCAAGAGGGTTTTGTGCGGCTTTGGGAGAAGATGGCCCGGCGGTATCGGGACGAACCGGCCGTGTGGGGCTACGACCTGGTCAACGAGCCGGTCGAAGGGCTGGTAGCCGACGGGTTATGGGATTGGCGCAGGCTGGCCTTGGAGACGGCCCGGCGGATTCGGGCCATCGACCCGCATCATGCGATCATCGTGGAGCCGACGCCCTGGGGCGCTCCGGAGGGCTTGGATTGGCTGGAACCGTTGGATGTGCCAGGGGTCGTGTATAGCGCTCATATGTATATTCCACATAAGTTCACCCATCAAGGTATCCACGGCAATCCATGGAACGTCCCTTATCCGGGCCAGATCGACGGCAAATTCTGGGACAAAAAAGCCTTGCAGGAAGCGCTTCGGCCGGTCATCGAGTATCAAAAAGATTATCATGTTCCGATTTACATCGGCGAGTTCAGCGCCATCCGATGGGCCCCGGGCAAAAGTGCTTACAACTATCTGCGGGACGTGATCGAGATTTTCGAGGAGCACGGGTGGCATTGGGCCTACCATGCGTTTCGGGAATGGGACGGCTGGAGCGTGGAACACGGACCCGACCCGAAAGACCGCAGTCCTGTCCCCCAGCCCACCGACCGACAACTGCTGCTTCGATCCTGGTTTGAAAAGAATCATTCCCATTCCGCCAAACCATAACAGAACGGCCAACGGAAAAAAGGCCGTCCCAGGAGAAACCGATTTTCGTAACACTTTAGCCGAATGAAGCACCTTGCCTCTCCCCCGGCGGGAGAGGCCGGCCGAGAGCGAAGCGAAGCCGGGTGAGGGGTGCCACTGCCGCGAAAGCGGCAGTCCAGAAAGTAGGAGGCCATGTGATCTGGATTCCTGCTTTCGCAGGAATGACACATCGCCCCTCATTCGGCTAAAGTGTTACCGATTTTCTTCTTCCATGGGGAGGAAGGCGATTTCGGAAAGTGTTTCTAGGGACGAGGCCGGCGTGAGGGGGCAAGCGAGAGGTTTTTTAATTTGACTGTATCTACCCGGCCAAGTTCCCACAACTTGTAGGGGGTAAGAATCGGCTCAAACCCAACAGATTGTGGTAATTACTTCCGGTAGATACAGTCAAGTTAAGCATTAGGCCAGACCTTCCTTTTCCGAGAGGGGGTTCCGATGAACGATGTGCCGGAACGGATTGCGGATGTGGAGATGCTCGAGGAGATGTTGAGTCGGCCCAGTCCGGAACTGGTCGAGATGATGCGGCGGGTGGAGGGGGACATGCTATTTTTAGGGGCGTTTGGCAAGATAGGGCCGACGCTTACTTGGATGGCCCGTCGAGCTACGGACGCTGCCGGCGTGCCCCGACGCATTTATGCGGTAGGCCGGAACATCTCCCCGGACCGGCAAGTCTGGTGCCAGCAGCGCGGCATCGAACCGATCCGTTGCGACATGCTCGACCGGCGTCAGTTGGCCGAGTTGCCGGACGCCGCCCATCTGTTTTATCTAGCGGCGATGAAGTTTGGCACAACCGGGCAGGAACCGTTCACTTGGGCCATCAACGCCTATCTGCCCGGCCTGGTCTGCGAACGGTTCGCTGGAAGCCGGATTGTGGCCTATTCGACCGGCAATGTGTACCCGCTGGTTTCGGTGAGTTCAGGCGGCTCCCAAGAAGAAGACCCCCTGGATCCGATCGGAGAATATGCGATGAGTTGTTTGGGGCGGGAACGTATCTTTACGTATTTTAGCCTCACGAGGAATATCCCCGTGGCTTTGATCCGGCTCAACTACGCCCATGAGGTGCGGTATGGGATTATGGTGGATTTGGCCCAGAAGATTTTGGCCGGTCAGCCGATTGACCTCACGATGGGATACTTCAACGTCATCTGGCAGGGGGATAGCAATGCGATGACGCTGCGGGCCTTGGAGCATGTCGGGGTTCCGGCTCGACCGATCAATGTAACAGGGCCGGAGATTCTTCGAGTGCGCGAGGTGGCCCAGGAGTTGGCCCGACATCTGGACCGGCCGGTGGAATGGACCGGCATAGAGGCCCCCAACGCCCTGCTGAGCCGCGCTTCCCGGGCCTATGAGCTTTTGGGACGCCCCACAGTACCGTCCGCTCACATCCTTAGATGGGTTGCGGATTGGCTCCGCCGCGGCGGTCCTACGCTGGGCAAACCTACCAAGTTCCAGGTCCGCAACGGCCGATTTTAGAGCGTGTCCGAAAGCCCCTTGTTTGGGCCCGTTTCCGCGCCGCCTCGCCGGGGCTTTCGGATAGGCTCTTCATCAGACCGCCATGCGGCATCGCCTCCCGGTCCCCAACGTCTCTTGGCTTCTTTTCCAGCCGACAAAGGGAGCACCCGGAGAGGTGGGGAGGGCCTTGGTGAGGTCGAAATCGTCTGTTTTAGAACAGCACGATCAGTAAAATCACCAGGATGACCGAGAGGATCAGGCCGCCGATCAGTACGCCCCAGAGCCAGATGGGCATCCTATGGGGGTCCAAAAAGGCCTTGGCCGGGGGCAAAGTGGGTTTGGCCGCGGTGAATCGGGCGGCAACCGAAGCGGGCGGCCCCCAATCGAAGACCAATTCTTCCGGTGGGGCTTCGTGCAGGGGTTTGGCTTGGGGGAGGCGTTTGAGCTTATCGGAACCTGAACGGGAGCTCTGCGTGCCAGGAAGGCGGACGGCGATGGTCGGGGACTGCTTTTCCTTGGCCGTCTCGGTCAGAGCGGAGTCGGAAGCAGGGCGGACCGCCTCGGGTTCCTCCAACGGTTTGGCCCGGAGCGGTTTCGCCGCCGGCAAGGCCCCGGAACCTGAGGGAGATTTGCCTTTGCGTTTTGCTCGCTGGGAGCTGGAATCCGTAGGTTTGCCATGGGCGGTGAGCCAATCGGCCAAGGCGTCCGCCACTTCGGCCATTGTCTGATACCGGCCGGAAGGTTTTTTGGCCATCATCCGCATACAGATACGGATGAGGTCGTCGGGCACGTCCGGGCGCTCTTTTTTGATGCTAGGCGGAGGCTGTTTCTGATGAGCCATCAGACGCTGAGGCAAGGTTCCCTCCGCAAAAGGCGGATGGCCGGTCAGCAGATAATACAAGGTACAGCCTAAGCTATAGATGTCGGCCCGGGCATCGACGCCGTGGCTATTGATCGCCTGTTCTGGGGCGAGGTAGTCGGCCGTTCCCAACACATTTTCATCATAGGCCAGAGTCAGCGAGGCTTGTTCTTCGCCGGTAAAGCGAGCCAGGCCCAGATCGAGGATTTTGACCGTGCCGTTTTTATCGACGAGCAAATTGCCCGGTTTCACGTCCCGATGGATCAGGCCCGCCCGATGGGCATAGTCCAGACCGAGGGCGGCTTGGTGGATGTACTCGGCGGCCGAAATCGGCGCCAAAGGACCTTGCTCACGCACGATGGCCTGCAAATCCTGGCCTTCGACATATTCCATGACCAGGAAATGGATGTTCCCTTCATTGCCCACGTCGTAGGCCCGAACGATATGGGGATGGTCCAAAGCGGCCGCCGCTTGAGCCTCCCGATGAAAACGCGCCAGATAGGAGGAATCGTTAACCCGTTCTTTGGGCAAAACCTTAATGGCCACCCGACGGTTCATCAGGACATGCTCGGCCAAATAGACGCTGCTCATGCCGCCAGAACCGAGATGATCCAGAAGTTTGTATTTATCCAGGAAGAATCCCCGGTGTCGGCCTTCCAGGAGCTTTTGGCTTTGCCAGCGGGTAAGTAGGCCAGCCTGGACCAACTGGTCGGCAAGCTGGGGCGGATCGAAAAGAATCTGCTCGCCGTGCTGTTGAATAATACGGTCCAAGTGGGCGTCCAGAGCGGCTTTTTCCACCAACCCGCTTCGCAGGACCAACTCAAGAAAGTTTTCCACTTTCGTGTTGGCCATAGGTTACACCGGCCTTGGAGAGCTGCCGATCAGATCTCCGGAGGTCTCCCGACGCCCTCAGCGTCCTTTAGGATCGTCCCCCGACCTATAGGCGACAAGAAAACTGATCTGGTATTCCTTCGTTTATTCTTCTCCGAAGGAGTTTAAATATATTGTATCCTAAAACCAGATAAAATACCACCTCCGGACGGTTTGTCAAACTCCCCCCTAGGAAAAAAATCGCCAGGGACCGGGCGGAACGGAGGAAGAAAATTTTCCGTAACATTTTAGCCGAATGGAACAATTCGCCTCTCTCCTGGCCGTCGAGAGGACGGCCAGCCGTTCAGGCACCGCCGAGTGAGGGGGATTTCGGCGGCACAAAGGGCCTGCACTGCTGCTTTCGCAGGTACTGACACATCGCCCCCTCCCCCTAACCCTCTCCCACGGTGGGGAGAGGGGAAAAGAGCGGCCTTCCTACGGCTAAAATGTTACAATTTTCCGGAAATGCTCAAGAAATCTGGATTCCGGCTTGGGTAGCCGTCCCAAGGTGGATTCCCTCATGGTTGGCGTTTCTGGGGCTGGGCCAGTGCCGTCCCCTGAAAGAGCCCTCCCAAAACTTGGAGGATTCTGAAAATTCTGGGAGGCTAAGTTTCTAGGCCAGCACAGAAGGGGCAGGGGATCGTGCCTTTAAGAAATGTTGGTGGACATATTCCATCAGGAGCTGGGCGCAGTCTTGGAGAGCGAACTGCCGATCCACGCCGCCTTCCAGAAAAGCGACTTTATTCATGCCATAGACATCCGAAGATTCTTCGTCTTGGCCGAACACATAACCGCCGGCAGCCCGAATGGCCTTGCAACCGTCGGCGCCATCCCGCCCCATGCCGGTCATGATCACTCCCACACAACGTGGTCCAAAGATCTTCGCCGCCGACTGCATCATGACATCCACTGAGGGTTTATGGCCGCTTACCGGCGGACCGTCAAAAATGCGCACTTTGACCTGGGGACCTATCTTCCGAAGTTCCAAATGGAAACCGCCTGGAGCAATGAAAACGTGATTGGGCCGCAGAAAATCGCCGTCGGCAGCCTCTTTGACCGTAAGCGGACTCATCGAATCCAACCGCCAGCTTAGAGGCTTGGTAAAATGCGGAGGCATATGTTGGACGATGACGATTGGCGGCATAGGGGGTTTCAAATCCTGGAACAATACGCTCAAGGCCGGCGGCCCGCCCGTGGAAACTCCAATCGCAATACACTTATCCGCCAGCGAATCCGCCTCCGCACTGCTGGGAGCTTTTCCAGGGAGGGTCTTCGGCCGAGCGGCCTGGCGTTGCTTCCGTTCCCGCCGAATCCGCAAAATCCGTTGGACATCTGCTCCTGCGACCAGACGGATTTTTCGCAGCAGTTCTTCGGCCACCGCCTCCAATTGGCGAGCGTTTTCTGGTTTGCCAATATAATCGACAGCCCCTCGATCCAGGGCCTCCAACGTAATGTCCGCTCCCCGTTGGGTCAAAGAGGAAACCATCAACACCGGCAAAGGATGCATTTGGAGAATCGCATCCAAAGTGGCCAGCCCATCCATATTCGGCATCTGGACATCCAAAGTGACCACATCCGGGTTTAGTTCCGAGAGTTTTTCTAGGGCCTGCCGTCCATCCGAAGCCATTCCCACCACTTCCATATCCGGCGTTTCGGAGATGATATCGCTCAATATCCGCCGGATGACCATCGAATCGTCCACAACCATGACACGAATCTTTCGGGCGCTCATGGTGAACCTCTTTCGTCTCAACTGGCCAGTTTGCTTCGATGCAAGGAAAAATCCGATCTGAATTAAGCAAGCTCAATTAGAAAATAATCCCTCTCCCGAAATATAGCTTACCTGGACGGCTTTTCCGGCAGAAACGGCCCTTTTTTCTTCGGAACTCCTTTTGGAAACCAAGAGAGGTCTTTTCCAATCTACTACAAAAGAGGGGGGTGTGCTTGTCGGAGAATTTTTCCGAAGGGACTTTACCATAAAACGGAAAAGACAGATTGGCCCCAACCCCTCTAAAATTGTATTGCTGCCCACCACAGGGAGGTATTTTTCAAAACAAAAGGGTTGTATCGCTTTTGTCGGAGGGTTTTTCCCCATGCGGGAGCCAAAAAGACGGGACAAAGGAGGGAGAAATCTGGAATTGACCTTGAGGGAGCTGGTTGCCTAAAATCCCACCCTCCTCGTAATAGGGAAGGATGGGAGATCATGGCACGTCCCCCTTTTGAAGAACCGGTCTTATCCACACGTCCCCCCCAA
>Ga0272448_1004006_pt1 | contig 17073 bp, 21 predicted proteins | sample YNPCB0191_FD_202220 | JGI IMG/M metagenome (GOLD analysis project Ga0272448, IMG submission 202220) | Hot spring sediment microbial communities from Yellowstone National Park, WY, United States - YNP-CB-019-1 | ecosystem: Environmental > Aquatic > Thermal springs > Hot (42-90C) > Sediment... | reverse complement strand
AAAAAGGTCTACAAAATCCCCAACAAGCCGATGACCGAATATGTGGTTTTTGTGCCAAAAAAGACAAAAGATAGAGAGATTAAAGAAATGGCGGAGGCAGGGATATTTGGATAAAATAAAAAATGAATTAAAACTATGAAAAAAAAGATAAAATGTGAATATTGTAATTATTATTTAAGTTTGAAAAAAGATGATGATTATTATCCTATATTTTGTGATATGTGTGGTAATAAATTAGTAAAAGAAATACGTGAAGGATGTTATTGTCCTAATTGTGGCAGAAAGTGGCTTAAAGTATATTTTGTGTGTAAAGGTAATTTTTGGGATAGAATATTTAAATTTAATGTGCCACATTGTGTAGATTTTAGAGGATATATATTGGATAAATAAAAAAAGGTCGGGTTGGCAAAATTTATTAAGATAAAGAGATTAAATTAAAACTATGAAAAATAAAAAAGGTCGGCAAAAATAAAATTATTTAATTTTTAAAAAATTATGGAAATTATAGAAATTTTTATTGCTTATCTTGCTCTTGCTTTTCTCTGCTACTGGATGGCGGGTAGAAAAAATAGAAATAAGGTGCGGGGTTTCTTTGCTGGTTTCTTTTTTGGAATAGTAGCCGTGTGTTATTATTTGCTGGTGGGGAAATTAACATTGTGCAGGTATTGTAAAGAGGCATTGAAGCACGGAGCAGTAGTTTGCTCAAAATGTGGCAGAGAGCAAGGTGAAGTTAAAAAATAAACATTGATAAAAGATAAAGAATATGGTATAATTTAAAAATATGGATTTAGTTTGGCGGACAGGTCAAAAAGTTATTAAATTAAACTAATATGGAAGAAGAAAAACAAAAAATTGAAAATTCTGAAAATACAGAAACCCAACAGAGGAAGAGAAGGGGCGCTCCGCCAGAGTATTTATTTAAGCCAGGACAATCAGGCAATCCGAATGGAAGACCTAAAGGAAGCAAAAACTTTACCACTTTATTTGAAAAAGCGGTTAAAGATGTAGCCAAAAAATTAGAATTAGGAGAAGACCCAGATGCGGTTGAAATTCAGATTATTCAGAGAGGTATAAAAGAAGCATTGTCTGGTAAATATCCCTTTTACAAAGATTTATTTGACAGAATTTACGGCAAGCCTGCAGAAGTTATTAAACTTGATGCAGAAGAAGGTTTTTTATCAGAAGTTGAGATTAAAATAAAAAATGAAACTGATATTAGAGGAGAACAAAAACATAACGACAGTATTCACAAAAAATCTGAACCAGTGGCTGAACCAAACACACAGAATAATAATCAATGAAGGAGGAACTGGCTCTGGAAAAACAATGGCTTTGGTTCAGTTATTTTCTCTGATAATGGTGAAAGAGAAAGATTGCCAGTTGACCATTGCCAGAAAAACATTCCCAGCATTGAGAGCCACTGCGATGAAAGATTTTTTTAATTGGTTAAAATATATTGGCATTTACAGAGATGAGTGGCATAATAAATCAGAGCATACTTTTTTATATCCACCAAGCGGCAGCGAGGTGGATTTTATTTCGGTTGATGAGCCGATAAAAGTGAGAAGCCGTCGGCGGAATTATCTTTTTATCAATGAGGCGAATGAGTTGACAAGAGATGATTATATGCAGTTGGCGATGAGAACCGATAAGCAGATTTATATGGATTACAACCCAAGCCACCAGTCGCATTGGATTTATGATTATTTACAGACTAGGAAGGATTGCGTGGTTATCCATTCAACTTACAAAGATAATCCATTTTTATCGCCAGAGATTGTTAAAGAAATTGAAAGTTGGAAAGATAAAGACCAAAACTATTGGCGGATTTACGGGCTTGGATTAAAAGGTATTTCTGAATCTTTGATTTATACTCATTGGCAGTTTTGCGATATGTTGCCAGAGAATGCAGACAGGATAATTTACGGATTAGATTTTGGTTTTAACAACCCGACAGCTTTGGTGAAAATTGCGGTGAAAGATAGAGAATATTATTGGGATGAATTGTTATATGAGAGAGGATTGACCAATCAGGATTTAATTAAGAGATTAAAAGAATTAAAAATTCCTGAAACAGCAGTGATATATGCTGACCCATCAGAACCACAAAGAATTGAGGAGATTAAGAGAGCTGGATTTTATGTTTTGCCAGCGGTTAAACTTTCAGTAAGAGATGGGATTGATAAAATAAAAAGTTCTGCATTTTTTATTACAAAAAATTCAGTTAATCTTTTGAAAGAAGTCAAAGCATATTCTTGGCGGGCAAAAGAAGGAAAAAACATCGAAGAACCATTAAAAGAAAATGACCATCTTTTAGATGCTGGTCGTTATGCAATCACCAGTGATGATGAAACTGTTAAAACTAAATTAGAAATTGAATTTTTATGAAAATAAAAAAAGATGAAGAAACAATAAAAAAAATTAAAGAATTGCGAGCCAAAAAATGGACTTGGCAAGCAATCGCCAATTATTTAGATGTCTCAAAAGGCAGAAGTTGGCAATTAGGAAATGATTATCAGCCAAAAAATAAAAAAAGATAATTCTTCCTCTTGAAAATTATACTGACTTGTGTCTATACTATAGTAGATTAAATACTATGGACATAAAAAATAGTTTTACCAAAATTGCCGACTTTTTTAAAAGAAAATTTTATTGGTTCACTATTTATTCGCCTTTTTATTACAGCAACCAGTCATATAAGCCAACGAATAGCGATTATCCAGCATCTTACGAAACTTGTCATTTGGTTTATGCGTGTGTCAAAAAAATAGGTGAAGCGGTTGCCAATGTTCAGCCAATACTTTATGAGGTGAAGGGAAAATACGGCGAGGAGGAAGTTAATGAAGTGACAGAACACGAAATTTTGGATTTGCTTTACAAACCGAATAAGTTTATGACAAAGTTTGACTTGCTGAAAGGAATTTCAATTGACCTTGACTTATTTGGAAATTCTTATCTTTTAAAAGTTAGAGATAAAAATGGAAAAGTAGTTGAATTGTGGCCATTACGACCAGATATGGTAGAAATTGTGCCAGACGAGAAAGAGTTAATTAAAGGTTATAAATACAATGACCGAGAATTTTCTTTTGACGATGTTATTCATTTCAAAGAGCATAATCCGAGAAGTTCTTTTTATGGACTGCCGCCAATTAAGCCAGCAATAGAAATTGTCAAAAACATTGTCTTTGCTATTAGGTGGAATATGAATTTCTTTTACAATTCAGCGAGACCTGATTTTCTGATTTTTACAAAGTCAAAAATGAGCAAAGATGAAAAAGATGAGTTTAGGAGATTGTGGGAAGCCAACTTTGGCGGAGTTGAGAAAGCACATAAAATTGGTATTTTAACAGGTGAGGACACCAAGATTGAAAAATTGACAGAAGGAGCAAAAGAAATGGAATTCAACTTGTTAATTCAAACAGCAACTGACCAGATATTAACAGCATTTGGTGTGCCGAGAGCAATAATTGGAATGGTGGGAATGAACAGAGCAGAAGCAGAGGCGCAGATTTACACATTTTTAAGTCAGACAGTAGAGCCAAGATATAAAATAATCAATGAAAAATTAAATGAGTTTTTAGTGCCTGATTTTGGTGATGAGTATTATTTGGATTACGAAGACCCGACGCCAGAAAACAGAGAAAGTATTTTGGCAGAATACGAAAATGGTTTGAAAAATAACTGGTTGCTTATCAATGAAGTGAGAATGAAAGAAGGATTGCCGCCAGTGAAAGGAGGTTGGGATTTTTATCTGCCCCTTAATTTATTGCCAGCTGGCGGATTAGAGGAGAAGAAAGGTAATAAATTTTTAGTTATCAAAGGATTGACAGAGGAGGAATATAAAAAATATCAAAATGAAAAATTGAAAAAGAGAATTTTAGCAGGCAAAAGAAAATTAAAGAAAAAATTAAAAAATCTAAAAGTGAAAGAGGAACTGGTGAAGACATTGGTTGATTATTATGCTGAAAAGAAAAAAAGAGAAAAGGCAGAAAAAACTAAACTATTGACAGAGGAGGCGAAAATGGCATTTTGGAAAGAACACGATGCTTTATTGTCTAAATGGGAGAAAAAATTCAAACAAACAGTCGTCTCTTTGTTAAAAGAACAGAGAAAAAGAGTAATTAAGGCGTTAAAGGTTGGCAAGCATTTGACTGCCATTACCAAACAAGATGAGTTTGATTTAATAGATTGGGACAAAGAGAATGAGTTATTTTTCAAAGTGAGTTTGCCAGAATTCACTGCTATTGTAGATGAGCGAGGCAGGAGGATTGCTAGATTGATTGGGACTGAATTTGAAATGACTCCTAACATTCAAAAATTTATTGATGAAAAAGCGTTAACATTCGCCAAAGTAGTCAATGAAACAACTCGTGCCACAATCAGGGAGGCGTTAAAAGAAGGAATAGCCAATGGTGAAGGTATAAGAGAATTAACAGCACGAATAAATGATATTTACAAAGATAGAGAAACTTGGGAAGCAGAAAGAATAGCCAGAACAGAAGTATTGTGGGCTTCTAATGGCGCTGATTTAGAAGTTTACAAAGAAAGCGGAGTGGTTGAGAAAAAGGAATGGCTTGCTCAACCTGATTGTTGCGCTGAATGTGATGCTCTTGACGGCGAAGTGGTTGATTTAGATGAGAATTTTAGCAGTGGTGATGACACGCCGCCATTGCACCCATCCTGCCGCTGCACCTTAATCCCCCGACTTGAAAAATAATTTTTAAAAAAATAATAATTAACTATTTTCAAAAAAATTATGATTAAATTATTTATCCCAGCCGAAGTTAAAGGCATAATCAAAGAAGAAGGCAAAGAAGACATCTACGAAATAATGGCTTCGTCAGGTGAGCCAGACAGGGTTGGCGATATAGTTAACCCGACTGGTTGGTATTTAGATAATTATTTAAAAAATCCAGTTGTTCTTTGGGCTCATCAGTCAGGCGGAATAGGCGGTGCAGCAATTCCGCCCGTAGGAAAAGCGATTAAAGTATGGGTAAAAGATGACAAAGAGCTATGGATGCAGAAAGTGTTTGCTCCAACGCCATTTGCCCAAGAATTGAAACAATTAGTAGATAATGGATTTTTAAGGGCGGTGAGTGTTGGTTTTATCCCATTGGTTCAAGATAATAAAAAAGGCAATATCGAAATAAATAGTAAAAAATATAGGCGAATAACCGAGAAAGAGTTTAGCAATTACATTGAGAAAGGTTATGTAGATGTAAATAATAAACGCTATATTAAAGGCGAACATTTTGAAGCTCAAGAGTTATTAGAGGTTTCGTGGGTAGATGTGCCAGCATTGCCGACTGCGTTGGTTCAAGCGAGAAAGATGAATTTGCCGTTATTGGTTAAAGCTTTGGAATCAATGATGGTAGTAGAAAAACCATATCCTAATGAGCATTCCTGTCGTTTGGAAGATCCAGAAAAATTTGATGAATTTAGGAGAGAGAATTGTGCAATGAAACACGAAGGAAAATGCATTGATGTTATATGGGGAATAAAAGGCGAGGGAGATGATAGAAAAACAGAAATGCAGGCGATGAGATATGACAAGGAAATTTGGACAGAAGATGATGCCAGAGAACATTGCTTAAGTCATAAAGGAACTTTTGAACCAGCCAGCGAAGAACAGAAAATTAAAAGAGTTATACCTTACAAAGAGACGCCAAAAGCACCAGAAGATGAAGAATGGAATGCGGCAGAGGAATTGAAAAAAGCAACTGGCAATGGCGACAGGTTAATGACAATGCACGCTTGGGTTGATAGCGAAAATGAGAATTTTGATAGAGACGAGAGACAATGGTATAAGTTGCCTCATCATAAAGGAGATGGGAAACAAGAGGTGGTGTGGCGTGGGGTAGCAGCGGCAATGGCAGCATTATTAGGAGCGAGAGGCGGTGTTGATATTCCAGATGAGGATAGAGAAGGAGTATATAATCATTTAGTTAAGCATTACAAGCAGTTTGATAAGGAGCCGCCCGAGTTTAAAGAGTATACTGAAGAGGAATTACAAAAAATTGAGTTAATTGAAAAAGAAGGGCGAGTTTTATCGTCTAAAAATAGAAGTTTAATTCAAAATTGTGTTAAGCAAATGGAGGAAGCCATCAATGCTTTGAGGGAGTTGCTTGAGGCAGCTGAATATCCCGAGAAAAGCATTGCCTCTAATGTGTCTTCTAAAGGTCGAAATCCAGTTGAGATGGCACAATTAGGGTCTCCCGATGTGCGATTGCTCAAACTGGCAGACAAAGCCGTTGAGAAAGTTTTGGGCGATTTTAAAAAAAAGAAACTCAACCAGCAACAAGAGGCTCGGTTGATGAAAATCGCCTCAAAAGTCATCGATGTGGCTTTAATTCAAATTAAAAAGAGATATGACAAAGAAAAAAACGATTGATGAAACAATTGAAGAAGAAAAGACAGATGTGGCAGAAGAATTGCCAGAAGAAGAATTAAAAAAATTAGAAGAAGTTTTGACTAAAAAGATTGAGCAAGTGATGGATGTTGTGAAAGAAAATCCAGTCAATAAATCATTCGCTTACAAAAAAGAAGAAGCGACAATTGAGAAGTCAGTTTTAGAAACTGACCCAATACTTCGGCGACAACGACCTTTTGTCAAGTTGTCAAAGAAAATGGAGGATTTTATTTCCTTCATTAAGACAAAAGCGGCTGGAATGACAGAAGGAACTGACGCTTACGGTGGCTATTTAGTGCCAGAGGAATTTAATGCTGAAGTCATCCGCTACATTAACGAAAATGCTATTGTCCGACCGAGAGCCAGAGTGTTCAATATGACAAGAGACAAGGTGGGAATTCCTCGTCTCAATCAAACTTCTTCTAATTTCGGCGGTGTAACATTGTATTGGCCTGCTGAAGGTGAAGAGAAAACTGGTTCTTATCCTCAATTTGAGAAGGTGACTCTTAATTCCAATAAAGTAATTGGCTTAATTCCAGCTACCGATGAGTTGTTAGAAGATTCAGCTGTCAATGTGGCTAATTTCTTGACATCATTGGTTGGCGAAGCGATTGCTTATGAGGAAGATTACCGCTTCTTACGAGGCACTGGTTCCGGACAACCGCAAGGTATTATTACCTCAACAGCAATTACTACTATAGCCAGACATACTTCGTCCAAGATTGTAATAGAAGATATCCTTTCTATGGATGAAAACTTCCCAGCTTGGGCTGAAGTGGGCAATGGTGTGTGTTGGATTACCACCAAAGGTGGTATTACGCAATTACGGCAATTAGCATACACAACCACTGGCTATATTAAATTGCTTTGGGGTGAGAACTGGGTCGCTGGTATGCCACCGACATTAATGGGCAAACCAGTATTAGTCACGGATAAATTGCCTGCTTATACAAATGCTGGCGGTATTATCCTCTGCAATCTTGGTTATTACTACATTGGCGACAGAGGAGGTTTGAGAGTGGAAGCTTCACCATATCCGAGATTTGTTTACGATGAGACATTGTTTAGATTTGTGAAGAGAGTGGATGGGCAACCAGCAATTCCTAAAGCATTTGTCAAGTTAGGGGCTTAAGATTAGCTGGTATTAGAGAGCCGTCTCTTGTCCTATGGCTTGGATAAGAAATGGCTCTCATCCCAGCCATTAAATCAAAACATAATGTCAAATAAAAAATTATTAGAAAAATATAAAATTGAAAGTTTTAACATCATTTATCAGGTAAACAGCATTTTGAGAAGTATCAGAGAGAGTGATTATGGGTTTATTAGCGATGAGAAATCTTTAGAAAAGGAAGGGATAGAAAAGACAGATAAGAAAATCTTTATAACCAGAGTTGTGTTGCCAAAAGAAGGTGGAGTGTTAACTTATTACAGTGATACAGACCACCCATTTAAAGGATTTAACTATGGCGAAACGGTAGAGGCGGTTGATGAGGTGAAAAAAATGCTGATGGCGGTTATTTATGGTTTCTTTGAAAATTTATTCAAAAACAAAATCAAAGCAATAATTGGGCTGATATTTTTAAAAAGGGAAATCATAGAAATGATAAAAGAGATAATAATTAAGGCTGACTTTGGAATAAGGAGGGTGAGGCAGAAGCCAAACAGATATTGTCAAGCGGTTAGAGATGTATTTTCAACCGCTACAATAGTGGCTGATAGATACGCCAAAGATGGCAGAGAAAAGCAGTTTTTTTACAGTATGAGAAACTTAATGTGTATGATTTTAGAATATGATGATGCTTACCGATACCCTTTTCAGGATATAGTTAGCAGGTTAGACAAAAAGGCAGCAAGAAAAAATATAGTGAAGGAATTAAAGCGTTTAATTGATATCTATCTTAAAAAAGACCACAGGGGAACAGATAGAAAATTCAAGGTTTTCAGAAAATTGTTATTTTTGCTTCATCTTAATAGGAGATTTAAAAAAATGATAACTGATTTCTTTGTGGGGCTTGATTTAGAGAAAGTGAAACTTGATGACGATGATAAATATTACGCCAAAATGAAAAAAAATTATGACTGGGATTTTTAAAAAAGCAATTTTAAATTATTTTAATAGGATGATGGTTGCGACTAACTCAAAGAAAAGTCGCAAAAATAGAAAAAAATATAAGATAAAATAATGCCTTGCCAATTATCACCATATACTAAAAAAGATAGCCCATTTTTAAAAAAAACTGGCTTATTTTCAAAAAAAACTGGGCTATTTACCAAAAAGATTGGGTTATATCAGAGAAAAGCCAGCCCTTATGAGAAGATGATGATTTGCTGGGGCTATTTATTACAGGAAAATGAGGATTTAATTTTATTAGAAAATAATAAGGCAATTTTAACATAATATGGCGAAAAAATATACCACAATAGAGGAAGTTGAAAATTATATTGGCTATGATATAGATGCGAGCTTTGTTTCACAGGTTGAGAGCTGGATTGAGTATGTGTCAGATTATATTGACAAAATGACTGGTCGGACATTTATTGCTGAACAGGAGACAAGATATTATGAGGTGAAAGAGGAGAGAGATATAACGATTGACGGGTCATATGGTTCGCCAAGAGAATTGGTAGTTGACGATATAGCCAATACCTCTAAATCAGGCATTGTTTTAAAAATTGACGGCAATGAGATAAGCAGTGATTGTTTTAATCTTTACCCAGCCAATTCAACGCCGAAGATAAGGATAGTTTTAACAGAAGAAAGCGGGCTTGAATTTACAGTTGGCGAACAGAATATTGAGGTTCAGGCATTGTTTGGTTATTCGGAAACAGTGCCAGCTCCAATAAAGTTTGCAGCTACGGTATTAACAGCTGGGATTATCCAGAATAATTTGAGTGTTGAGGGCGAGTTGAAATCAGTAACATTGGGCAGATATTCAGCGACTTTCAAGGACGAAAAACAGATAAATGATTTTGAAAATGCGAAGGAGATTTTAGATTTATATACTAAAAAAACAATATGAGCATTGCCCAATTTGCCAATACCATCATTAGAACCAAGAGATTGGTAAAAGAGAGCGAAGATATTTCAAACGAAACTTATCAAGATTATTTGACCGATAAACCAGCACACATTCAGCCATTAGATGACAGCTATGGTGAAGGATTAGACGGCTCATATAAAAAGGATTTTCTGATGTTTTGTGAATTGTGCGACATTAAACAGGGGGATAAGGTGATTGATAGCGATGGCAAGGAATATGTGGTGTCAGGAGTAGAAGAATATGAATGGCAAACCTTGTCGCATTTAGAAGTTAGAATTTCATTGGTAAAATGATAAAAATAGATATTGAAATTAAAAATGCAGATGAAGTGATTAGATTTTTAAATGAGAGACCTGCTAAGGCAAGAGAACTTTTTAACAAAGCAATAAAAAAAGCAATTTTGAGCGTAGAAAGGGAGGCAAAACAGCGGACACCAGTAAGAACTGGTAGATTAAGGGCATCATTAATTTCAAAACAATATCAGTCGGTTTTAGAGGGTGAAGTTTCAACTGATGTGTATTATGCGATTTATGTTCACGAGAATTTGAGGGCAAGGCATAAAATTGGTGAAGCTAAATTTTTGGAAAATGCGGTTAAGGTTTTAGAGCCAAAAATCAATGCTTATTTTGAGGAAGCGGCTGATGAGTTAATTAAATAATATGGCAACCATTACAGAAATTAAAAATAAAATAAAAGACATAGTAGAAGCAGTAAAATTTGAAAGCGGGACATCAAGGATAGTAGTGGTGAATAAATATCCCACACAGGATACTACTGGTTATCCATTTGCGGTTCTTACCTTTGCTGAAGTTAATGAGGATGTGCATAGCAATAAGCAGAACTTGGTTTCTTATCGTTATAAATTAGATATTTTTCAAGAGAAAACTGATTGGCTGGGTGGTGAAGAAAAGGCTGAATTAGTGGCTGAAGATAGAATCTACGAATTGGGCAAGGTTTTTAGAGAAAATAGCAATTTGGGGATGAATGATGTGATAAGAGTTGTGCCAGTTAAGGCAGTGAAAGATTATACTGGAACGCAGATTATTATTAGGTTTGATATAATTGCACAGGTTTTGGAAAATATAAATTTTACATAAAAGAATTATGAGAGTAAAAGCATTAAAAAATTGTTATACTATCTCGCCAAGTTATAAATGGTCGACTGGCGAGATAAAAGATATTCCCGAAGGGGAAGCTTTAAAATTATTAAAAAATAAAAACTTTGTTTTAGCCGAAGAAGAAGCGGCTAAACAAGAACAATCAGAAGAAAAAACCTATGAGTCACATCGGAAGAAGAGGAGGGTTGGCAGTAGGATTTGAGACCTCTGCTGGCAGCGGTGAAACCTCATACTACTACACAATCCCTTATTTAACTTGTGATTTGGACGATGTTTATACGCCATTGTCCGACAAGGCAGTGAAAGCAATGAGAATCAGCGAAGGTGGTGATTCAGTGATGGGCAAAAAATCAGGAGAAGGAGCGATAGAAGTGGCTTTTGACCCAGAGACAGCACCAATTTGGTTTGCTTTGGCTTTGGGGTCAATACAATCAACTACAGTTGGTGCTTTGTATATTGGCAAGCACACAATAACGATTAATGAAGATAATGAGCCAAAAACTGCTGTTTTCTATTTAGACAGAGTGGTTGAAAAGAGAAAATTCTCTTATGGTGTGGTTAAGACATTAGAGATGAGTTTTGATGATGATATTGCGAAACTGAAAATGGAAGTTTTATCCAGAGCTTCAGACACGGCAAGCGAGAGTTTAATCTATGAGGAGCTGAAAATCTACACATTTGGTAATGCGTCAGTTATTTTGACTAATGCTGGGTCAACTTCAGAAATAAAAGTTAATAAATTCAGCTTGAAAATCAACAATAACTCAGAGGCAAAATGGGCTCCGAATTCGCTTAATGTTGACAGGATAATTAATAAAAACATTACGGTTGATGGAAAGATGGTGCTTGATTTTGAAACCACTACCCAGAAAGAAGCATTCCGCAATTTGACCAAACAAAAGGTTGAAGTTGTTTTCACTGGCCAAACTTCAAAAACCATAATAACTATCCCGCAGTTTAGAGTGGAAAAGTATAAAGGCAATTATCCTGCTGATGATATTATGACAGAAGAGATAGATTTTGTTGCCGAATATGATGGGTCAAAATTGATTGATGTTGTGATAGAGAATGAAACTGCATTTTATCTATGAGCAGAAAAATAACCACAAAAATAGCTAAAGCAGAAATAGAGCTTAAGGATTGGATTACAGGGAGAGAGCAGGAATACATTGACGAGCCGATTAAAAATCTTAAAGCCAAAATGAGTATGGACGGCAAGGGTGAGATTGATTTTAACATTGGCGAGATTACCAATGAACAAACCAAAAGAAAAGTGGAAGTTGTTGTTATAAAAGTTAATGGCAGCAATGAAAATGTTTGGCAGAAAATTCAGGATTTGCCCAATGTTGATTATCAGTTTGTTTTAGAGGAAGTAAATAAAATCATTAAAGGCGAGGATTTTACGCAGCCCGCTTAAAGCGGGAAAAGCAATGGTATAGGTTGGGGAAAATGGCTGAACTGATGCAGATTGTAGCCATTTGCCAGGAAATGGGCTGGACTTATGATGAATATCTTGACCAGCCGACTTGGTTTATTGATTTATTGAAAACTAAACTGGAGATAGATAGCGATGAATTGAGAAAACAAACCAAAAATAGATAAAAATAAACTATGCCAGAGAAAAAATTATTATTTCTCATAGATGCTGAAAACAAAGCAGAAGCTGTTTTCAAGCAAGTTGGAAGGAATGTTGATGATTTAAAAGGGCATTTGGACATAGTTAAAACAGAGTTTGATAAAATTGCTAAAGTGGCAGTTGGTGCTTTTACTGCTATAAATACTGCTGCGGGAATGGCTATCAAGCAATGGTCAGAAGCTGGAAGTCAGATTTATGATTTGCATCTAAAAACAGGAATTTCTACTAAATCATTGTCAGAGTTGAAATATGGATTAGAGCAATCAGGCGGTAGTTTAGAGGATTTTGAAAAGGCGATTAAAGCAATGAGTAAGCGTGTGATTGAGATGAGGGATGAAGTTAAAAATGCTGCGAAAGAATATCAAGAGAGTTATGCTGGAGCTTTAGAAAAATCATCAAATAAAACCAAAGAATTGCAGGAAAAATTGGCAGAAGCAGAGAAAAAATTAGATGAGATGACGAGCAAGACGCATATTAACAGAGCAGCTGTTGAAAAACAAATTGATAAAATACACGAGTTGCAAAGACAATTAGCTGGAGTGGGGAAAGAAATGGTTGAAATTGAAAAGCCAACAATACAATCAGCAGAGAATTTACGAAAAATTGGTCTAACGATAGATGATATCAGCAAAGGGTCGCCAGAGGAGATATTTTGGAAAATAGCTAAAGGGGTTGCTGGGCTGAAAGATAACACTGAACGATTGGCATTGGCACAGGAATTTTTTGGTAGAAGCGGGGCTGAATTATTGCCATTTTTGAGTCAAGGGGCAGAAGGAATAGAGAAGTTAAGAAAACAAGCCAATGAACTGGGGATTGTTTTTGATGCTACAGCGGCGAAGGAAGCAAAAATGTTTAGTGAAAAAATGAAAGAATTAAAGGGTGCAATAGATGGAGTTAAAAATGCTATTGCCACACAACTTGCCGATATTTTGCTGCCATATGCCGATAAAATTAAAGAAATTATTGTTAATATCCGTAATTGGGTTAAAGAACACAGAGAGTTAATTTATACAGTGGTTTTTATGCTTGAAAGATTTGGTAGTTTGATTGCTATTTTATTTGTTCTTTCAAAAACTATTGGATTGGTGATTTCAGTTTTTAATTTATTGTTTGGCGTGGCTGGAACTTTAATTAGCATTACAAAAACAATTGGCTCCTTACTCAGTGTAATTAGTTTCTGGCCAGCATTGCTTATTTTGGCTATCGTTGCCATTATTGCTTTATTGGCTACTATTATAATCAGATGGAAACAGGTAAAAGACGGGTTGCTGATAATTTGGGAATTGATTAAAGCAAAATTTAACGAGATGTATTTATGGGTTAAACTGAAAATGATGGAGTGGCACGACAGATTTATTGAGATATGGCAGAAAATCAAAGATAAGGTAATTGAGGTTTGGACGGCTATCTACGATGCAATTAAATCAAAAATTGAGTGGTTATTGGAGAAAATTGACTGGTTGGTTCAAAAATACGAGAGAATGAAAGAAATTGCTGGAGATGTTGGTGCAAGGGTGAGCGGGGCAGTTAGCAGTGCTTGGGGCACAGTGACTGGTTGGGCAGCAAGTGCTTGGGGTGCTATTAAAGGCAGTCGGCAGTTTGGCGGATATATTCCAGAAACTGGGACTTATTTGCTCCACAAGGGTGAATATGTAGTTCCAGCTGGCGGGGCTGCTGGTGTAGTGGTTAATATCAATGGCGGTTATTATCTATCAGAGAGGGCGGCTGAAGAGATTGGCGATTTAATAATTCAGAAATTGAAAAAAACCATTAAATTATGACCATAGAAATTAAAATCAATGGTGTAGATAGGACAAACGATGTTGTTTTAGATAGTATTGCGAAAAGTGATACACTGAATAATCAGAAAGATGAGTTAAAGTTTCAAGTTTTGAAATATGGCGATGTTGGTTTTGAACCAGAAATTGGCCAAGATGTGAAATTCTATGTTGACAATGAGTTGGAATTTGGCGGTGTGATTGTCTCGGTGGAAAAAACAATCAATGCTGGGATAGTTGTTCAAAATATCAGTTGTTCTGATTATACCTATCTTTTAGACAGGCAATTGGTTTTGAAAAAATACCAAAACAAAACAGTAAAGCAGATAATAGATGATATAGTTGCCAATTATTGCGATGGTTTCACTACCAATAATGTAAATTGCGATATTGAGTTAGATGAGGTTGTTTTTAACAGGGTTGTGCCGTCAGAGGCAATAGACCAATTAGCCCAGATAGTCAATTATTCGTGGTATGTAGATTATGAGAAAGATATCCATTTTTTTGAGTATAATAATAACCCAGCGCCATTTTTAATAACAGACACAAATGGCAATTATTTAGAAGGCACGCTAAAAATAACCAATGACCTTTCACAATTAAGAAACAAGGTGACAATCAGAGGGGATGAGGAGAGAGGAGAAGAGAGGTCGGAACAATATGTGGCAGATGGCAACCAGTTGGTGTTTCCGCTTGCCAATAAATTTGCCGAGATGCCTACGGTAATGGTAAATTCGGTTGTTAAAAATGTTGGTGTTGATTATTTAACGCCAGAAGATGATGCTGATTGTTTTTGGAATTATAACGAGAAGTATATCAGATTTAAAGACACGACAAAACCATCGGCTGGTCAGATTGTCAAGATAACAGGCATTCCTTTATTTCCAGTTATAGTTAATGCGGCAGATGGAGTTTCAGTGGCTCAGTATGGCGTGTTTGAGTTTTTTAAAGAAGACAAAAGTTTAAAATCAAGGGCTGAAGCTCTGAAATTTGCTAAAGCTCAATTAGAGTCATATAAAAACGGAATAATAGAAGGCGAGTTTAGCACTGATAAATCAGGATTGAGAAGCGGGCAGGTGATTACTATCAATTCAGAATTGTTCGGTGTTAATGAAGGATTTTTAATTCAAAGCGTTAATATGACAGTTCAATCGCCGAATAAGGCAGTGTGGAATGTGAAATTGGCTACGATGAGGACTATAGGCATTATTAAGGTTTTACAAGATTTAATAAAATTTAGGGAATACAGAACATTTGACCCAGATAATTTATTAAGTTTAATTGAATTTCAAGATTTAGCAAGGGCAACTGATAGTTTAACAATACCATCAGCGACAACAAGTCCGCCATATTATTGGTGGCCTAATAGTGGAACTGGCACTAACCCGCCAATAAAATGGAATTATTGGACTTGGTCAGCATAAATCTATGATAAAACAAAAAGACAAAGTATCAATTAGCGGCAAATACAGATTTAAAATCTGGGATGCTAAAACTGGAAAATTGATAAGAACAACGCAATGGAATAAAAACTTGATTGTGGTGAATGAAAACAGTGGGCTGAACATTGCGGTTAAAAATCTTTTAGGTAATTTTACTTATAATTTGGAAATAACCAAAGCAAAGATGGGAACAGGCACAGCAACGCCGAATAGTAATGATACTGATTTGAAAAATCCAGTGGTTGATAATATAGCATTGGCTAACAAGAATGAAAACAGCACAAGCGAGGTGTTTCTCGAATTTTTTATCTCTGATGCTGAGTGTCCTAATGGCACTTATTATGAGTTTGGCATTTTCTGCGGCAATAGGTTGTTTGCAAGGTCGTTGATTTCGCCGGCTTTAACTAAATCAACAGGTCAAGATATTACAGCTGAATATACAATTAACTTTTATAACACATAAAATATGCCAACAAGAAAAACTTCACCAGTGTCAGCTGGTAATACTGGACGAATTGAACAATATAATAATTTGAGGGACGAAGCTGCTAAATCAGCTGAGTTTCTGGCTTGCCAGCAAAGCACGCCCAATATGACTTTGAAAGTGTTGTCTGGGACAATAAGTATTGGCGGCTCAATTGTTTCATTTGCTGGCGGCAATTCACCCACTTTTACAGCACCAACTACTAATCCACGAATTGACCTTTTGGTTTTAAATAGCTCTGGCAGCTTGGAAATAATACAAGGAACAGAAAGTGCTTCACCTTCTCCTCCTAATTATCCAACTTATAAGTTCGTTATTTGTGAAGTATATCATAGAGTAGGGGAGACCTGTATTAAAGAGACAAGTGATGGTAGTAATGGTTATATTTACAAAGATGTAAGGGCATTTCTTGGAATATTTAATAATCCTTTTTCAAATTTTTCTCAACCTTCACGTTCTCTTGATACTATTTATCAAAATACTTCTGGAAAAACTTTAATTGCTATAGTACAGGTTGAAGTAGGAGTTTATAATCAGGAACATGCTAGAGCGCAGGCAATAGCAGAAATAGGAAGTTCTTCTCCTACTACTGAAATAGGTCGTTTTTCGGCGTTTGGTCCAACTTATTACTACGAAAATTGGAGAGGTGTATTGATTTTGATTGTTCCTCCAAATTATTATTACCGAGTTAGGAAAGAAACATATGGGAGTTCGTCTTATGTTATGATTTGTAGTTGGACTGAATTTACTGCGATATAATAATTCAAGACCCATAATTATGACCCGCACTGAATTGATAATTCAAATAATCAAAATAATCATAATGATGGTTGGTTTAGCATTGGCATTTTATTTTTTAAAAACAATTAAAGTTTGCTTATGATACAAGGCAAAAAAATCTCACAATTAACAGAAATGACAGAGAAGCCAGCAGACAATGATTTGCTGGTGGTGGTAGATATTGACGAACCAGATATTGATAAACAGACAAAAAAGATTTTGTATTCGCTTTTAGGCATTGATGATAAAGTTCCTTACACAGGAGCGACTGCTGATGTAGATTTGGGAAACTATAAAATACTTGCTGGCTGGGATGATGAATTTGGCGATGATAATGTTTACTTTAAAATTGAAAAATTTGATTTGAGCGGAATTGGTTATGGCG
>Ga0272448_1004005_pt1 | contig 17077 bp, 14 predicted proteins | sample YNPCB0191_FD_202220 | JGI IMG/M metagenome (GOLD analysis project Ga0272448, IMG submission 202220) | Hot spring sediment microbial communities from Yellowstone National Park, WY, United States - YNP-CB-019-1 | ecosystem: Environmental > Aquatic > Thermal springs > Hot (42-90C) > Sediment... | reverse complement strand
CTCCAACAATTTTTGGAAATACTGTAATAATTGGAGAAATAACAGTTGATGTTTATGCATTTAATGAAGAAAATGTTGATAGAATTGAATTTTACTTGGATAAAACTGCAATCTGGAAGCACAAGATTGAAATCTATGCAATATATAAAGAATGCATAGTTAAGGAAGAGATGGATTTGATAATTTTCAATATATGATTATTTTCCTGCACTGGAATATTCCAAAATTTTTTATAAATCTATCAACTTATCATTGTGTATAGGATAATTGAGCATACCGCAGACATTGGAATAGAAGCATATGGAAAAAATATTGAAGAAGCATTTGAAAACACTGCAAAAGGAATGTTTTCCATAATAACAAACAATGGAAAAATTGAGAGGAAAATTGAGAGGAAAATTGAGATTGCTCGCGAGGAAGATGATGAAATGCTTCTTGTTGACTGGCTTTCAGAACTTATTTATTTACACGATGTTGAAAAACTTGTTTTTGGGGATTTTAAGGTAAAAATAAATGATAAATTGGTAGCAACTGCATATGGAGAAAAATATGATAGGGAAAAGCATGGATATGGAATTGAAATAAAAGGTGTGGCATATCATATGCTCGAGATAAAAAGAAATAAAAAAGGTTTTGTTATTAAGGTATTGTTTGATATTTAAGGTGAATAAAATGTGGAACGGCCCGTTAAATAAAATAGACGATTACAGATATGAGATACCAAAAAGTTATAAAGGAATAGATGGAAAACTTAGCATGCGTGTGCCAGGAATGATATATGCGTTGCCAGAAATGCTTCCTTCAATAAGAAAAGATAATGCACCGGAGCAAACTGCAAATGTTGCAACATTGCCTGGCATAGTGGGCAGATCACTTGCAATGCCTGACATACATTGGGGTTATGGTTTTCCAATTGGAGGGGTTGCTGCAACTGAATATGAAGAGGGAGTAATATCTCCTGGCGGGGTTGGTTTTGATATAAACTGTGGTGTAAGGCTCGTGAGGACAAACATTAAATTTGAGCAGATAAACAAAAGTATAATAAAAGAATTGACGGATGAGCTTTTTAAAAATATTCCATCCGGTGTTGGAAGTGAGGCAAAGGTGAAGCTTAACAGATCTCAACTTGATGAGGTTTTACAGATGGGAGCAAAATGGGCTGTTGAACATGGCTATGGATGGGAAGAAGATCTGGAATATTTGGAAGAAAATGGATGCATGAGGGAAGCAGATGCTTCAGCTGTTTCTGATAAAGCAAAGGAAAGAGGAATGAGCCAGGTTGGCTCACTTGGAGCAGGAAATCACTTCCTTGAAATTCAGAAAGTAGAAGAAATTTTTGATGAAAATGCAGCCAAGGTTTATGGGATTGAAAAAAATCAGATTGTTGTGATGATTCATACTGGCTCAAGAGGTTGCGGTCATCAGATATGCACTGATTATCTGCATGTGCTCGAGCAGGCAGTGAAAAAGTATAAGATAGATTTGCCAGACAGGCAGCTTGCCTGCGCCCCATTGAAAAGCAGGGAGGGGGAACAATATTTCAAAGGCATGGCTTGCGCTGCAAATTTTGCATGGGCTAACAGGCAGATGATTGTGCACTGGATTCGCCAGTCTTTTGAAAAGATTTTCAAGGGAGATGCAGAAAATATGGGAATGAAAATAGTTTATGATGTTTGCCATAATATAGCAAAAATTGAAGAGCATGAAATCGATGGTAAAAGAATGAAAGTCTGCGTTCATAGAAAAGGAGCTACACGCTCATTTGGCCCAGATAGCAGTGAAATACCAGCTAAATACAGAAGCACTGGACAGCCAGTTTTAATTCCAGGAGATATGGGAAGCGAGAGCTACTTGCTTAAGGGAACAAAAAAGGCTGAGGAAGCTTTTGGTTCAACATGCCATGGGGCAGGGAGAGCTATGTCAAGAGAAGAAGCAAAAAGAAGATGGCGAGGGCAAGAAATTGCAAGAATGCTTGAAGAGAAAGGCATATACGCACATCCAGCAAGTATGATTGTGATGGCGGAAGAAAGCCCAGACGCATACAAGGATGTGAGCATGGTTGTAAATGCAACTCATGGAGCGGGTTTATCATTAAAGGTTGCAAGGATGGTTCCACTGGGTGTAGTGAAAGGATGATTATTTTAATTCTTAAAATACTTATATGCTTAATATTTGGCATTCTATCTTTCTATTTCAGAATTCTTGATTTAACTGGAGCAATTTCTGCGATTGCAGTAGGTATGGCAATACTGCTTGCAAGAGGATTTGGATGGTTTTTCCTTCTTTTTATTTTTCTTGTTGTTGGAGCAGTTGTAACACATTATGGACATAATTTTAAGAAAAGGAGACTGCTTGAAAGAAAGTCAAGAAAAGCATCAAATGTGATTGCTAACGGGATAATACCCGCATTTATAGCATTATTTTCTTTTTACTTAAATAAAGATCTCTCCATTCCTTTTATTTCTTCCATAGCTGTTGCTCTTTCTGATACAATGGCTTCAGAAATAGGAGTTTTTTCTAACAATACATATCTAATAACAAATATGAAAAAGGTCTCGCCCGGCACAAATGGAGCAATTTCCTTGCTCGGAGAAATTGTTGCTTTTATAGGAGCTTTAATTATTTCAATTTCTGCTTATTTTATTCTTAAAATAAGCATATATAATGTGTTTCTCTGCACTTTTCTTGGATTTGTTGGCTGTCACATCGATTCATTTTTAGGGGCAACATTTCAGGCAAAAGGAAAGGGAACAATAAATTCATCAGATGCAATATTGAATAACAGCGATGTAAATTTAATATCTATTTCCATAGTTGCTCTTATTGCATTTGTTATAACACTTCTATTTTAAGAAGAACCTGTATGCAAATCTTATAAATTCCTTCCCTCCTTTTAAAAGAGAAATTTTTTCTGGTTTTATTGCATTAAAGGGGCAAGCTTCCATGCATATCATGCATGAAATGCATTTTCTATGATTTATTTTAAAATTCTCTATTGCTTTTTGAGGACATATTTCAGCACACTTCCCGCATCTCTTGCAATTCCCTCCAATAAAGGGTTTTGTTTTCATAATCTCTGCTATGGTGGAGTAAGCATTTTCTTCTTTATCTGTTCCCTTTAATTTAGATGCAAAAATCATCCCAAAATCAAAAAATGCATATTTTATCCTGTTTCCTTTTAAGGGATTTTTGAATTTTTCTTTAATTTCTCTTATTTTCACCCCAACCAATTCAACATCCCTTATTTTTCCAATTCCTCTTTCCTCAGCCCTTTTAATATGATATATGCTGTATGGATTTATTTCCATAACTCTACAAGCTGTTGCATCAGCAGATACAACATCCCTGCTTGCTATAACAAGGTTCATTTTTCTAACATTGCCAGCAACGGGACCTTCGCCCTCCTGCGCGTGGCTTGCGTCTATGATTGTAAGATATGGTTTGAAAGCGGAGTTTATATCGACAATGCCAACATGAAGCATTCTTATTCCCTTTTCGTGCAACCTTATTTTTTCATTTCTGTATTGCAGGCCCTTCATGTTTTTCATTCCGAGGGTTACTCCAGTGAGAACATGGGTTTTCATTACTGGAACAGATATAATTTTATCAAAATCAAGAATTTCCTTCGCAACAACTATTTCTTTCAAAAATTCTCCATTTATTTTAATTTTTAATGGCTCGCATCTATTGAAATCAATAAACTTGACTTTTTTCTTCTCACAAACCTCTTTCAAGCCACTTTTTTCATAAGCCCTTATTGTGTCGCATCCAACCATTGAGCTTTCTCCAACAAAAGGTTCTCCATTACAATTTCTTATTGCATCTATGATTGCACTAACCACTTCTGGATTTGTGCATGCCCTCCTCTGAATTGGGACATCAAGAGTTAGATTTGGTTTAATTAATATTTTCCCTTTTAAATCATATTCCAAGTAATCAAGAACTTTTAATGTTGCTTCATATATGTTTTCATTTTTAGCAATTGCAACCCTGCTTTTCAACAATTGTAATTCTTTCTATTAATATATTTTTAACTTAAAGTTAGACATTCAAAGCACTATCCATTCCATGTTATTATATCGCCCTTGTTTCTGAATATGAACACTGCGTCTCCTATCCAAATATCGAAGTTACCAGCTGGAAAGCCAACTATGTATTCAGGAGGCCACTGTTGGCTTGATGCATCCCATCTTCCTACTTTTGTGCAATTTGGTATATTTTTTCCAATATCAAGTGCTTTTGTTGGTAAAACTTTTGTATGGCCTATTAAATTATATCCTTTCCTCAATGTTATATTAACAGACGGTTCAATTTCAGTTCCATCTATACTGAAATTGAAATTGTTTTTCATAAATATCCAATATCCCTCTCCTGGCTTAAGTTCGAAGTTGCCAACAATTCCAACTACACAGCTTATATATTTCTGCAATGAAGCATCCCACTTTGTTATAACAGTGCATATACCATAGCCAGCAATCTCATTTATGTAATTTCCCAAATCCTCGGCTGTTAAAATGTCTTCACTCCAGACAGGCAATGTTATCATATTCCATCCTTTATATAAATTAATTTTTCCAATCCATGGGTCAAAATGAATATTGTCATTCGCGTCCCCTCCATAAATTTCATCTCCATCGCCATTTGATTGCTCATTAGTTACAGGATCAATCATTTCTCCGCTCGGCCCGTTTCCATTTCCCCACCAGTTATAAGTTGCATTTATGTAAGGTGTGGCTGGCATGCCACCAATCTTGTAAATCAAACCATATGTATTATTGTATATTTTATTCCAGTGAATTTCAGTATCTGTGTTGTAATAATTAGAGCCATCTTCTCCATCTCCGTCTCCTCCATATATATTTCCCCCATATACATATATTCCTTCTTCACCTTCATCATCATGCCCGCAAATTGTATTTCCAATTATTTTTGTATGATTTGAATCCCATACTATACCTATTCCACAATAATTGTTGTTTGCAATATAATTTTCTATTATTTCATTATAAGGAGAGTTCGATATGAGTATTCCACAACCAGTATTATTTATTACATCATTTAGTTCTATAACATTGTAGGAAGAGCCATCAAAGAGAGCCATTCCATAGTAATAACCGCAGTTTTCAATTATATCATTATTAATTATGCTGTTATGGTGAGAGTTAGATAAAGTTATTGCTCCTGTTGTATCATTTGTAAGATAATTTTCTGAAATTGTTGAATTATTTGTATTGGAGAAATATATTCCCCCACCCCCCTCATCATGACCATTATCCGAAATATTGTTCCTTGTTATGGTTATATTTTCACCATATTCAACATATATCCCGTAGGAGGAACAATTTTGTATTGTATTTCCTGTTATGTTAATATCTTCGCAATAGTCCCATAGATATATTCCGCAATAAGCATCCAGAATTGTATTATTTTTTATAGTTGCATTTGTTTCCCCCAAGAGCTGGATAGCATAGCAATATTCGCTACCAATAATCGTATTGTTGTATATTTGAGTATTATTTGAATATGGCAATGAAATTCCCGCCCTTTTTTCTCCTTCATAGTATCTTGTATTCCAGTTTGCTAAATATTCTAAATATTCTTCACTATCTGGATAATGCTCATTTTTTGGGTAAGGATATGTGCTCATGTTTCTAAATGGCAGTGGCTCAACCGTGCTTCCAGTTTCATAATATTTATTCTTATAATAGTCCCAGGAATGCAGCAAGTATGTTCTTTCCTTTCCTTCCTGCTCATTTATAGCTGAAAAAACTATTGATATTTCATCTCCATGGTGCATTATAACAAATTTATCGTCTATACTTGTCAGCAATTGTAAAACATCTCCGAATTTAGTGAAATAGCCAGAGGGGCTTGAAAATGTTGGTGGAGCTCTTGTTTTAACTTTATAATAATCTGGGAACATTCCTTCAAATTCAGAATATCCTCTGAAATGCAAATCAGCTGAAATCATATCTATTTTATTTATCTCTACTTCTTCTGTTGGAGTTGTATCTACTGCAATATAATCCCATCTAACAGTTGAACCAAATCCTATTCTTACTGAATAATCTGTAATGAATTTTCCAGTTAGATTTACAACATATGTTCTTGGCATGGCCGCTGGAGTAATTATTTCGTTTCCAGAATAAACATTTCTCCATTCACCACTTTCATCCTTTACCTGAATGAATCTTATCCAGAATTTTTGTGCTCTCCCAGAAACGCCAGGCGTCCAATCTGCGTAGCCATTCAAGATGAGCTTGATTTCGCTTGCAGATGATAAATCATTGAAAGTTACTTCAACAATATTTATGTCAGAATTTGCCTCTGTGTAAATTCCATCTTTATTAAGAATTTCTGAGAGACAATCTTCTCCATTTTCTTTTGCATAAATTGGTTTAATATGATCTTTACCAACTGTATATATCTTGCCAACCTCGTTAAGGAGCAATCCAGTATATAATTCTAAATCTGGTGAATGATCTATAGCAAATAATTCTATCAAATCAAGATAAGAAATTTCATCATATTCCTGTGTTATCTGAATTAGATAATTTCCACTGCTATCTTTTAACTTATCTCCTTCTATTATTGCGAAATCCTCCGGTTGAGGTGGTCTATAGCCACTGTTCATTGGAATTGCAAGAATCCCTCTTCCATTTAAATCAGCAACAAAATTATACTTTTCTCCATCCCAAGTATAGAGGAATGGGCATGAGCCGCCATTACTGGATAAAGTTTGATTTATAAAATTATGTCCTATTTTATTATTATTTGCATACCAAATGTAAAAGCCATATCCATTAGCGGTCAAGTTGTTATATTCTATTACATTTTTATCTGAACCTACATCTAAATATAAACCAACATTGTTTTCATCGATGGTATTATTTTTTATATTGTTGTTTGAAGAATAATAAAGCCAGATGCCATATGGATTGTTATCAAAAACATTACAATTTGTTATGTTATTATTATTTGAGTAATAAAAATAAATACCGGTGTCTGTATTATTAAACTGGGTATTGTTAATCCAGCTATTTATAACATCATAGAAGAAAATTCCAGTATCTGCCCAGCATTCATAAATTGTGCAATTGTTTATTATTACATTTTGAATTGTAAACGAATCATTATGAACATAAATTCCAGTTGAACCATTATATATTGTGAAATTTTCAACAATTGTATTGTTTGCTTCTATACTTATTCCAATTCCACCCTGAGCATCTATAACTGGGTCTCCAACCAATGAAATTTCCTTATTTATTACAATGTTTTCCTTATATGTTCCATCATTTACTTTTATTATATCTCCGTCATGTGCTGCATTTATTGCACCCTGAATTGTAGAGTATGCTTCATCTATTCCTTCTTCATATTGCCCGTTTTTATTTTTATCAATAAATATCTGTGGAGTTATAATAACTACTGCTGAAACATGTAGATTAACCATTCCCATCACTAACCCAAACACAACAAGCCCATATATCAAATATTTCCTCTTCATTTTTATCTTATGTAAAATGGCTTATCATTTATATATCTTTTTATATTTTCCTATTTCAGACCACAACTTATTTTTAAAAGATAGATATACATGTTCATGGAAAGGATATTCATAGGAGTTGCCTGGCCATATGCAAATGGCTCACTGCACCTTGGGACGCTGGCTGGCTGCCTTCTGCCTGGAGATATTTTTGGAAGGTATCACAGGATGAAGGGAAACAAGGTTCTCATGGTTAGTGGGAGTGATGAGCATGGCACGCCCATAACAATAACTGCTGAAAAAGAAAAAGTCAGCCCGAAGGAAATTGTTGACCGCTATCATGTTGAGCATGTTAAGAATATAGAGGACTTTGGAATATTTTTTGAAAATTTTTCCCGCACAAGCAATGAATTTCATAAAAGAGTTGTAAAGGAATTTTTCCTTAAATTATATGAAAAAAACTACATTTACAGGAAAAAAGTTCTTGCGCTTTATTGCAATAACTGCAATAGATTTCTGCCCGATAGATATGTTGAAGGAACATGTCCATACTGCAAAGGACGCGCTAGGGGAGACCAGTGCATTGACTGCGGAAAAACCCTTGAGGCAAGCGAGATAATTGACCCAATATGCAAAATATGCGGTAGCAAGCCATTTTTAAAAGAAACAGAGCATTTATTCTTTAAAATATCGGAATTTGAAGATAAATTGATTGAATGGCTTGAAGAAAAGAAATGGTGGCGAGATAATGTTATCAATTTCACAATGAATTTCATAAAATCTGGATTAAAAGACAGGGCTATAACCAGGGACTTAACCTGGGGGGTGGAAGTGCCGATTGAAGGATATGAAAATAAGAGAATATATGTATGGTTTGATGCGGTAATTGGCTATCTATCCGCCTCTATGGAATGGGCTCAGAAAATTGGAAAAAGCGATGAATGGAAAAAATGGTGGGAGGGGGAAGCAAAGCATTACTACTTCCTTGCAAAAGATAATATCCCCTTCCACACAATAATATGGCCCGCAATGCTGATGGCGCACGGCAAGCTAAGCTTGCCATATGATGTGCCAGCAAATGAATATCTTACCCTCTCCGGAGAGCAATTTTCTAAATCAAGAGGCATTGGAATATGGCTTCCAGATATAGTCAGCAAATTTAATGTTGATGCAATCCGCTACTATCTTGCAGTAAATATGCCAGAAAAGCACGACACAAGCTGGCAGTGGGAGGATTTTGTTGCAAAAAATAATAATGAGCTCGTTGGAATTTATGGAAACTTCATTCATAGAGTAATTTCATTTGCATATAAGAACTTTGGAAGGGTAACTAAATACAAAAAAGCAGATAAAATGGATGAAATAACTCTCGGAGAGGTTAAAAAGAATTTTATTGAAGTCGGGCAAATGATTGAAAATTGCAGCTTCAAGGAAGGAATAAAAAGAATAATGAAAATTGCACAGATAGGAAATCAATATATAAATGCTTCAGAGCCATGGAAATATATAAAGGAAGATAGGGAAAGATGCGAGAGTATAATAAATGTGTGCCTCAGAATTGTAAAAATTATTGCAATAGCATCCTCACCCTACATGCCAAAAACCGCTGAAAAAATATGGAAAATGCTCGGCTATAAGGATAGCATTTTTGCCCACAGATGGGATGAAGCTTTAGAAGAAATTGAGGAAAATGAATTGTCATCTCCATACCCTCTTTTCAGCAAGCTGGACATAGAGGATATAATTGAGGAGCCTTTTTCAAAACTTGATTTAAGAGTAGCAAAAATAGAAAGCATTGAAGACCATCCAAATGCTGACAGGCTATACATAATTGAGCTAGATGTTGGAGAGCTTGGAAAAAGAAAGATTGTTGCTGGGATAAAGCTATGGTATAGAAAAGAAGAATTACTCGGTAAAAAAATTGTATATCTTGCAAACCTGAAAGAAACAAAAATAAGGGGCGTAACATCAAAAGGCATGCTGCTCGCCGCGGACTTAGGGCGGGCGTTTATTCTGCTCGCAAAGGGGAAGGAAGGAGGAGATGTTTTCGTTGAGGGAATAAAAAAAGAGGCGAAAGAGGAAATAGATTACGAGGAGTTTTCCAAGATAAGAATGCTATCCAGGGATGGAAAGGTTGATTACAATGGCAAATTCCTAAGAGATGAGGCTGGCTACATAGAAATTGATGGGAATGTTAAGGATGGATGCGTAATAAGATGAAATTTGATTTGCACATACACACAATTTATTCTTCCGATGGAAATGAAAAACCAAAGGATATTGTAAATTATATGAAAAAGATGAATTTTTCAGGTATGGCTGTTGTTGACCACAACACGCTCGAAGGGGCAAAAAATGCAGCAAAGATTGCTGAAAATTTTCTTATAATTCCTGGAATGGAAATAAAAACAAAGAAGGGGCACATTCTTGCAATAGGCATAGAAGAGGAAATAAAAGCGGATGAGGATGCTATAGAAGAAATACATGAAAAGGGAGGGATAGCAATTGTTGCCCATCCATTTCGATTTTCAAAAGTAAGAATTGATGCTGATGCAATTGAAGCAATGAATGGAAGAAATTTTCCATATCAGAACAAAAAAGCAATTAAATATGCAAATGAAAAAAATATGCCATTTACTGCTGGAAGCGACGGCCACTATTTATGGGAAATGGGGAAAGTATATACTGAAATGAATGCAGAGAGTGTAGATGATGCAATTGAGGAAATAATTAAAAAGAGGGTAAAAATAGGTGGAGAAAACAATTTTTTCAATCCTTTCAAATGTAAAATTTATTCTCTTGCCTCTTTTGTAAGAAGAGGATTTAAAAGAGTTCAGATTTTTTAAAATATAGCGAGTTCTCAATAATGATAGCAGTATCTCTTATTGCACCAGTCATAGCACAGCAACAGGGATATTGTAGCAGAGGCTTATTCACAGGATATAACATTGACCGAGCACGGTTTTTGCTGTATTTGGTATCTGGTGGAGGGGGAGAATGTTTTTCCCCCTTGCGAAATTTGCTGAAAATCAAATCTTCGCAACCCTTAAATATAAAAAAATTTTTAGAATTGTGAAAAAATTATTTAGTCTGCTAATTGGTTTAATCTTTTTATTTGCCCTGGCAGGCAGCGGAAAATTATATCCCTATAATATAAAAAATGGTGGCGTATATTATGTTGCTCCTTGGGGAAATGATAGCAATCCAGGAACAATCAATTTTCCATGGAAAACCATTCAGCATGCAGCAGACATGGTAAAAGCTGGAGATACAGTTTATATAAGAGAGGGAACATACAACGAGCAGGTTTATATTTCAATAGAAGGAAATGAAAATGATTACATCTTATTTTCCGCTTATATGGAAGAAAAGCCAGTAATAGATGGAAAAAATGCAGAAGGAACGGGTGTAATTATTAATTCCAAATATTTTAAATTTATAGGAATTGATGTATGCAATTGGAGTGATACAGGAATATGGATTATAAATTCATCCAATATTGAGATACGCAGCTGTAAAGTATGCAATGTTTTTTATGGAATTAGTGTTGCAGACGGAACACATGACTTTGTTTTTGAAAATTTAGAATTATATAATTTCACCCTCTATGGAATAGATGCTTCTCCATCTGGAGGAAAAGACTGCTACAATGGTATGTTTATTAACTGCGCCACCCATTCCGCCAGCGATATCAGCCAGAATGTAGATGGCTTCGCCCTCGGCCATGGAAATCAGCAAAATTTTTCATTTATTGGATGCGAATCTTATGATGTGTTTGATGGATTTGACATCAGCGCAAAAAATACTACGCTGAGCAGATGTTCAGCCCATCACTGCTGGAATTCTGGCTATAAGTTATGGGAGGATAATATAACGCTTGTAAATTGTTTAGGATATGGAAATGGTATTACAAATGCTGAATTGGACTGGGATGGAAAGGAAGGGAAAATTTTACTCCAAAACTGCGATTTCGTGGATGCAAAAATATACAATATATGGGTAGAAAATTCCTTAGATAGCTTGTGGATGTATAACTGCATATTGGCGGGAGGAAATAACATCGGCCTGGCATTTGAAGAAAGGAGTGTAGAAAATTATCACGGGGATTATAACATATTCCACAATGATAATGCAGATAGAGCTATTTCAGTTGCATATACTGATGAGTTTTCATTAAACGATATTGAAAAAGGGGGCTGGAATATCTACAGCAGGCAAGATGCCAATTCATTAGTTTGCCTTGATATTGATAGCTTATTTATTAGTCTGGAAAATTGGGATTTCCATCTAAAAGAAGGTAGCATTGCAATAGATGCAGGCACCCCATACAATGCCCCACAAGTTGATTATGATGGCACACCAAGACCACAGGGAGACAACTATGACATAGGAGCATATGAATATATAAAGGAAAAAGGTGATGTTGAACTTTATATCGGTGCAGGTATTAATAGCGAGTTAAGGGAAGAGAAGGATTATGGATTTGGATATGTTATTGGTGTGTATAATGGCAAAAATGAAACAATTAATGCATCTTATTATGTAAGTTTTAATGTTATGGGCAAGGAGCACAATCAAAGTGGCGAATTTAATATTCCCTCACACATGATAATGGGCGAAGCTTTCTTTATAATAAGCTTTTCTAAAATAAAAGTTTATCTTGAGGCGGGAGGAAAGGAAAAAACAAGAGAAGGTTTTGTTGTAATGGGGTTAGTAATATTTTCCACAAGCACTTTTACTTAAAAACTTCTCCTGTTTCCTTGCACCAAAAAAGCAAATCAAGATGGCTCATGGGTATTGATATCTCTTCTGAAAATTTCTTCATTTTTTCCTCAATTTCAAGATATTTTTTTTGTGATAGATGGGATGATATTTCATCTATTACCCCAATATTTTTCAAATTTTTCAATATATGCCTGTCAAGAATTGCAAGATTTAATCCAATTCCTATATTCCTCAAGAAATGGCTTGCTTCTTTATATCCCATACCCTTTATATTTTTAACAAGATATTCTCTTGCTTCCTCTGCTTTCATACCCTTTATATTTTCAAATATTCTATCAAAATTTTTCATTGCATTCAAAACATATTTTGCCTTCTTATTTTTAAATCTTATTCTGCTTATTTCCTTCCTTATTCCCTCCTCACAAATCAAATTTTTTTCTAAAATATTTTTTGCAGCACACCAGCAATATTTTGCTTTTGATTGAGGGGTTAAGATGCAGAATATAAGTTCTGCAAGAATTTCTTCCCTATTTTTTTCCTTTTTGAATTCATCTATCCTTTTTTCTATTTCCTCTTTCCTTTCCCCATACAAAATTTTTATTTCATTGAGTAAATCTTCCTGTAATGCTCCCATTTATCATCAATCCATTTCTTAATTTTTTCAATATCCTCTACTCTAAGATGAGCAAATCTCCCCTGCATTTTAAGCCATTCCTCAACTGGCTTCCTCTCCTTTCCTTCCAAAATCTTTTTGCTTTCAAGATTGAATTCAATTTTTCCATCAATTGCTTCATAAAGAATCCATGCCCCAGTTTCAACAGCCAGCCTCGCCATCTCAACGGTTTTACTCATATCAAATCGCCACCCAGGCGGGCAGGGGGCGAGAATTTCTATGTAGCGTGCCCCCTTCATTTCCTTCGCCTTCTTCATCTTCCTGTATAAATCTTCTGGATATGCGATTGTTGCGGTTGCTACATAGGGAATGCGATGGGCCATTACAATTTCTGCAAAATTTTTCTCATATTCCTTTTTCCCGCTCCATGTTGTTGTTGTCCATGCGCCGTATGGCGTTGCTCCGCTTCGCTGTATGCCCGTATTTGAATACATCTGATTGTTGTAGCAAACATATATGAAATTTGTCCCCCTTTCAAGCGCTCCGGATAAAGCCTGCAAGCCAATATCATATGTCCCTCCATCTCCAGCCCACACAACAGGTGTGATATCATCCCTGCCAAGCATTTTAAGGGCGGAAGCGACGCCACTTGCTGCAGCAGCACTTGCCTCAAATGCAATGTTCAGCGTTGGAAATGCAAAGGATGTCTTTGGGTAGAGAGATTGAATTACAGCACTGCATGAAGCTGGAATAACAAATATAACATTTTTACCTAGAGCCTTTAATGCGGTTCGCAGGGCAATTGTAATAGGGCACCCAGGGCAGGCAGCATGCCCTTTTAGAATATATTCTTCTTTTGGCAGATCTTTTATTGCCATTAGCTCACCTCAAATAGATAAAAACCTTCCTTTCCTTTTTTTGCAAGTTCATAGATTCTTTCAATATCCTTATAGCTAACATCCATTCCCCCTATACCTGCTATAAAACCATATGCTTCCCTTACTTTTCCCTTTATTTCATTATATACTACTCCTCCAAGTCCTGGAGAAATATTTCTATCAATTACAATCAACTTATCATATTTTAACTTCTCATATGGAAAAGGGCGATGGGTTCGCAAATTAACTACGCCTACCTTTTCCCCTCTGCTTCTAAGCCTTTCAACCGCAAATTTTGCCTCGCTTGCTATGGATGCCATTGCAACTATTACATAATCCGCATCATCGCATTTGTATTCATCAACAAGCCCGTAATAGCGACCGAATTTTTTGCCAAAATCTTCGCCTACTTCTTCAATAACTTTTTTTGCTTTTTCCATTGAAAGCATCATATCATATCTTACCTTTGCATAATTTAACGGCTCAATTATATTTCCGTGAGTTATTGCTTCATCAACAATGCTCCATGCTGGCTTAAAAGGAGGCAAAAATTCATCTATTTCCTTTTGGGAAGGAATTTCAGCTGGCATTGATGTATGGCTTAATATAAATCCATCATATGAAATCATCGCAGGAAGCATCACCTCGCTACTTTCAGCAATTTTATATGCCTGTATAATTGTATCAAAAACCTCCTGATTGCTTGAGCAATAAAAATGGATCCAGCTAGTATCCCGCTGTGCCATCGAATCATTTGCATCACTCCATATATTCCATCCAGGCCCTATCGCACGATTTACATTCACCATCACAACAGGCAGGCGGGCAAGCCCCGCCCAGTGAAGCATTTCATGCATCAAAAGCAAGCCATGGGAGGAAGTGGCTGTAAAAGTTCTTACCCCGCAGGCTTCGGCCGCAATGCATGCTGTCATTGCTGAATGCTCTGATTCAACCCTTATAAATTCCGCATCAAGTTGTCCCTTTTCAACATATTCAGCAAGCCTTTCAACAATTGTTGTTTGAGGAGTTATAGGATATGCAGCTATAACTTTTGGTCTCGCCATTTTTGCTGCGAGAGCAGAGATATGATTTGCTGTATCTATTACTATCATTTTCCTTCCCTCTCCATTGAAATTGCTTTTACAGGACATTCATTTGCACATATCCCGCAACCCTTGCAGTAGTTATAATCAATAACTGGAAATTGCTCAATTTCTATTGCACAATCCGGGCAGAAAATCCAGCAGCGATAGCATTTTATGCATTTCTGCTCATCCACTACTGGCTTAAATACACGCCATGTTCCAGTTTTCCCCATCGCTCCTTCAGTTGGATATGATATTGCTGTCTTCATATTTTCACCCTTTCATAAGCCAATCTTGATGCATTTATATTGCTCTGGGCAATTTTTTCAGGAAATCTCTCTTTTATTGCTTCATATAAAGCTTCTATCTTTACTCCATCAATTAGTTTTATCAATGCTCCAACTATGGGAGTATTTACCACAGGTATTCCTCCAACAAGAATTTTATTTTCTATTGCAATGCCTGTTGCATCAACAGTTGCAACTTTAAATGGAAATGAAAATTCAGATGGCTCGCGATTGCTGTTCAGCAGCATAATTCCCTCCTTTTTCAATCCAGCGGTCACATCAATTGCATCTATTATGCCCATATCAAGCACAACAACAATATCCGGCTCCTTTATTTCACTCCTCAAAAGAATTTCCCTGTCGCTTATTCTCGCAAATGCTTTTACTGGCGCCCCCCTGCGCTCCGCTCCAAAAAAGGGAAATGCCTGCACCCCTTTATTTCCACTTTTCAGGGCGGCACTTGCTAAAAGATTTGCAGCTGTAACTGCTCCTTGACCACCTCTTCCATAAAATATTATTTCTTTAAGCATTTTGGTAATGTATTACAAATCAATTAAAAAGTTTTTCCTGCAAAAATGCTGTGTTGAACAATTAGAGCAAACACTCTCCACTAATTTTTGAAAAAAACTGGTTTTTTTATAAATTGATTAGCATGCATCTCCATATATCCTCTCTATTTTTTATTGCCGATAGTTCTCTTTGCTTTCTCTATCAATGGCTCAAGCATTTCTCCATCTGACGAAATGGGGTCTTCCTCTCTTTTTATAATTCATTTCATCAAAATCCAGAGAAATGTAGAAAATGCTGCAAAAATAAAAAATTTTACGGTTTATTCAACACAACATGCAATTCCGAAATCAATATAAATTATTTCTTATCTATTTTACAATGAAAAAAATTATTGTATTTGCAATAATTGGTTTAATTGTTTTACCTATTACAGGACTCGTAGAACAAAAGGGGCATGTAGAATAAATAAAGATAAATTCCTGCTATTTTTTGCCTTTAATCATTTTGCTTATTTCTTAAAGCTATTTTTTAAATTACTTTATTGCACAAAGTAATCATGTTCATAAGAGTAATAGCAATTCCAGTAAGGGTAATTGCTCTTATGGTTTCTCCAAATATTGTTTTTAATCTTGAAAAAAACATATTCTTTGTTAAATCTTTCTTTATAATCAGTAGCTTCTGCCCATTTTTCATATCCTAATTTATTATACAATTTAACTTCTTCTGCAAATTCTTTACTTCCTCTACATTTAGCTAAAGCATTTTTCTTAGGAGGAGAATGAAATATTATCCCTTTCCTTTCAGCAATATTATAATTCTTTCTTGAAAAATATGCTTTATCTCCATAAATTATAGAGCCGCTAGGTATATGCTCTATAAAATCCTCAAAAAGAGAAGAATCATTGGCATCTCCTTCAGTTATGGCAAAAGCTACTATTTCTCCTTTGCTATTGCATAATTTATGGAGTTTATACCATTTTCTAGTGTTTTTCTCCTTAAATTTTATTATTTTCCAATCTCCTTTTCTTATTATCGAAAAACCTGTTGAATCCAATCTTTAGATTCTTTCTTTATTCTTTTCTGTAAAGAAGTATAATGAAAATTTTTTCCAAACAAGGAGTTAATCAAGCCTGCTAATTCGCGATAGGGCAAAAATGTGTAGAAAGCTGAGGCTATTGAAATTAAAGAAGCAGGTATTTTATACTGTGCTCCTTTCTTTCCATTTTCTTTTATTCTACGGGCTCCTTCTTAGAGTGTCTTTGGCAATTTCTTAATTTTTTCTCTTACTCCTGATTTCTAAATCAATATGCATTGCAATTCCGAAATCAATATAAATTATTTCTTATTTATTTTACAATGAAAAAAATTATTGTATTTGCAATAATTGGTTTAATCCTTTTACCTATTACAAAAACAGAAAAAGTTGATAATGGCCTGCAATCTTCTCCATGGCCAATGTTTCATCATGATTTAAGGCATACTGGAAGAAG